>Ga0181537_10005618_pt1 | contig 10113 bp, 9 predicted proteins | sample PEATcosm2014_Bin_39_FD_119765 | JGI IMG/M metagenome (GOLD analysis project Ga0181537, IMG submission 119765) | Peatland microbial communities from MTU Mesocosm Facility, Houghton, MI, USA - PEATcosm2014_Bin23_10_metaG | ecosystem: Environmental > Terrestrial > Soil > Wetlands > Peat | place... | reverse complement strand
TCGCCGTCATCGGGAGTTATCCCGTGCGGCGGATTTAATGTTCCCCTTCGTGTCGCCGCTTTAATTGCCATTTCGTAATCCCACAAATTCCCTCAAAAATTTCCCTAAGCCCGCGCTGCAACTCGACTTGCATTCAAGGCGCGTCATCGTATTCTAGGTGTGCAGTGAAAATACAAAATTTGCTCAAAACCTCGAGCGAATGGATTCGAGGCGAGAATGGCGGCAACCGCATCGTGTTCAGCAGCCGGTTGCGCCTTGCCCGCAACGTGAATCATCATCCCTTCCCCGGCTGGGCCAAAAAGGCCGAGCGGGAAAAAGTGCTCGCGCTCGTGCAGCCCGCCGTGGCCGATTTGCCCGAGATGAAGGACGCCGTCATCAACGATTCGATGGAACATTTCACGCCGCTCGAAAAGCAGGTGCTCGTCGAGCAGCATCTCATCAGCCGCGAACACGCCGCCAAGAACACCGGCAGCGGCCTCATCATCAGCAAGAACCGCGCGCTCAGCGTCATGATCAACGAAGAGGACCATCTCCGCATCCAGTCGCTGAAGTCGGGCCTCCAGCTCAAGGCGCTGCTCAAGGCCGTCGACAAACTCGACACCGAGTTGGAAGAGAAGCTCGACTTCGCGTTCTCGCCCCAGATCGGCTACCTCACCGCCTGCCCGACCAACGTCGGCACCGGCATGAGGGCCTCGGCGATGATGCACCTGCCCGCGCTTGTGCTCGACGACCAGATCACGCAGATCATCAAAGCGGTGAACAAGATCGGCTTGGCCGTGCGCGGTCTCTATGGCGAAGGTACCGAGGCGCTGGGCAATTTATTCCAGATTTCCAACCAGATGACCCTCGGCGAATCGGAAACGCAGATCGTCGACAAGCTCACCAAAGTCATCGCGCAGGTCATGGAGCACGAGGAAAACGCGCGTCAGAAGATGTTGGAGGACAAGAGCCGGATGATCGCCGACCAGGTGGGCCGCGCTTACGGCGTCATGATGCATTCCTATTCCATTTCATCGAAAGAGGTACTCAACCTGCTCTCCATGCTTAGGTTGGGCGTCGACCTCGGTTTGATGCCCGAGGAATACCGCGCCACCATCGATGAACTTTTCATCCGCACGCAGCCGGCTCATTTGCAAAAGGACTTCGAGCGCAAGCTCACGACCGAGGAACGCGACGGGCTCCGCTCCGATCTGCTGCGCGAACGCCTCAAGCTGGTCCCCGAACCTAATACGAAATCGCTCGCTCTGGCCAAGCCGGATGCGGACAAGAAAAAATCATGAATAATTTTACTCCACGCGCCCAGCAAGTTCTGGCTTTGGCCCGCAAGGAAGCCGATCGCTTCAACCACAATTATGTGGGCACGGAGCACCTGCTTCTCGGCCTGATCAAGCTCGGTCAGGGCGTCGCGGTCAATGTGCTGCAAAAGCTCGGGCTCGATTTGGAAACCGTCCGCATCGAGGTGGAAAAGCAGGTCGGCTCCGGCCCCGACACCAAGATGTCGGGCAACATTCCCTACACGCCGCGCGTGAAGAAAGTCCTCGCGCTCGCGGGCAAGGAAGCGAAGGCGCTCAATCACAGCTACGTTGGCACGGAGCACATTTTGCTCGGCCTCTTGCGCGAAGGCGACGGGGTGGCCGCCCGCGTACTGAAGACGCTGGAAGTCGACATCGAGCGGACCCGCAACGAAGTCCTCAAGGAACTCGATCCCAATTTTACCTCGGGCGAAGCCGAGGGCGAAGAGAGCGGCGAATCTCCCTCCCAAGGCGGCGGTAGCCCGCAAGGCGAGGGTGGTCTGGGCGGCAAGAAAGACATCAAGACGCCCGCGCTTAAAGCGTTCGGACGTGATTTGACCGACATGGCCAAGAAGGGCGACCTCGATCCGGTGATCGGTCGCAAGAGCGAAATCGAGCGCGTGATCCAGATCCTCTGCCGCCGCACGAAGAACAATCCGGTCCTCATCGGCGAGGCCGGCGTGGGCAAGACCGCGATAGCGGAAGGACTCGCCCAGGAAATCGCCGCGGGCAACGTGCCGGAACTTCTGCGCGACAAAAAAGTGATCACGCTCGACCTGGCCCTCATGGTCGCGGGCACCAAGTATCGCGGTCAGTTCGAGGAACGGATCAAGGCTGTGATGGAGGAAATCCGCAAGGCCAAGAATGTCATCCTCTTCATCGATGAGCTCCACACCATCGTCGGCGCCGGTTCGGCCGAAGGCGCGATGGACGCCTCCAACATCATCAAGCCTGCCCTCTCGCGCGGCGAGTTGCAGTGCATTGGCGCGACCACGCTCAACGAATTTCGCAAGCACATCGAGAAGGACTCGGCCCTCGAACGCCGCTTCCAGCAGGTCATGGTCGAGGCGCCCAGCGTTGACGAATCGATTGAGATCCTCAAGGGCCTCCGCCCCAAGTACGAGGCGCATCACAAGGCCAAGATGACCGACGAGGCGCTCGAAGCCGCCGCCAAGCTTTCCGACCGTTACCTCACCGGACGGTTCCTGCCAGACAAGGCCATCGACGTGATGGACGAAGCCGGATCGCGCGCGCGCATCCAAGCCACGATGCGTCCGCCCGACGTGAAGAGCGTCGAGGCCGAGATCGAGGAGATCAAGGGCCGCAAGGAAGCCGCGATCAAGGCGCAGGATTTTGAAAAGGCCGCCGCGTTGCGCGATTCCGAGAAGGAAGCCAAGGACAAGCTCGAAAACATCCTGACCGAGTGGCGCACGCGCCGCGACGAGCAGGAGGTCATCGTCACCGGCGACGACATCCGCCACGTCGTCTCGAAGTGGACCGGCGTGCCGCTCTCGCGCATGGAACAGGCCGACATGGACCGCCTGCTCAAGGTCTCCGAAGAACTCAAGGGCAAGGTCATCGGCCAGGACGAAGCCGTCTACGCCATGGGCAAGGCGCTGCGCCGTTCCCGCGCCGACCTCAAGGACCCGAAGCGGCCCATCGGCTCGTTCATTTTCCTCGGCCCGACCGGCGTGGGCAAGACCCACCTCGCGAAGACGCTCGCCCAATACATGTTCGGCGACGAAACCGCTCTGATCCAGATCGACATGAGCGAGTACATGGATGCGCACAACGTCTCGCGCCTGGTCGGCGCACCCCCCGGCTACGTCGGTTACGAGGAGGGTGGCCAGCTCAGCGAAAAAGTGCGCCGCCGCCCCTACAGCGTGGTGCTATTCGACGAAATCGAAAAGGCCCACCCCGACATCTGGAACCTGCTCCTGCAAATTCTCGAGGACGGCGTGGTGACGGACAGCCTCGGCCGCAAAGTCGATTTCCGCAACACGATCATCATCATGACCTCCAACGTCGGGGCCGACCTGATGCGCAAGAACATGGTCATGGGCTTTGGCGTCAAGAGTGACGAGCATTCCTACGAGCAGATGAAGGAAAAAATGATGAGCGAGGCCAAGCGCGTCTTCAAACCCGAGTTCCTCAACCGGCTCGACGACATCATTGTCTTCCACTCGCTGACCCGCGACGACCTGACCAAGATTGTCGACATCGAAGTGGCCAAGGTGCTCACCCGTCTCAAGCCGCGCGAAATCACCTTCCGGCTCACGCCCGAAGCGACCGCGTTCCTCATCGAGAAGGGCTACGACCCCGCCTACGGTGCGCGTCCGTTGCGCCGCGCGGTCGAACGCTTCCTCGAAGATCCGATGGCCGAGGAAATCCTCCGCGGCACGATCAAGAACGGCGACTTCGTGGTTGTCGGCGAAAAGGAAAAAGCGCTCACGTTTACCGTCGGCGCGGATACGCCTCCGGCCTCCGTCACGCCGTAATTCCGTGGTAGCCGTCGCGCGTCACGTGAATGTGCCGTGCGACGGTTTCTCTCTCGCCCGAAAAACTCCATTTGGGAACGCGATTGTCCGCGCAGCGCAGGCAGTCGAACCAAGCAAAGCGTCGCATCATTTCTGATGAAAGAGAGTGCGTTCCAAAACGCAATCAAAGAATTTCAGCCCGCGGGACGGATCGATCCCGTCGTTGTAGCCGCCTCAAGCTTGCGGTGCAGGAGAAACCTCATGGCGTTCTCAGCCTTTGGTGAACGTACCAATCGTCCCATGCCGAAAATTCCTCAAAGACGCGAAGATAACCGTTTCGGCTGAGCAAATCGTGGATCTTCTCGCGATCCGGCGAATGATTGTGCTCCACCGTAATTAAATTGATGCGGAAGCTGGAGAAATCGAAATGGGATAAAATTTGGTATTCACTCCCCTCGGTGTCGATGGAAAGATAATCAATGACCTCCGGCGCGTGATGTTGCCTCAAAAGATCATTGAGGGATACCGTCTCGACCTCGGTTTTTCTTGATTTCTTCCGCTCTTGGGAAAACGCGTCTTTAAAGGAGGTCTTTTTCAACCCGGAGAGCTCGGGTTGTTCGGAACAGAGAAAGGTAAGTTTCTCCTTGGATTTCGACCAAACGCAACGGGTATCGACAATGGCTTTGCGTTGCTTAAGTTGCGGATGCCAGTCAGGCATCGGTTCAGCCAGGATTCCTTTCCATCCATACCTTTCTTCAAGGAGAAAAGTGTTGCTCAAATCCAAGCCGTTCGTCGCTCCAAACTCGACAAAAAAGCCGCCGGTTTTCCCCTTGGTTTCCCAAAGGACCCATAAGTCCTGAAGCAACTGCCCCTTGGCCTCGCCTTTCTTGAGATGGAAGAAATAGACGAGATCTTTGACGTCGTTCGATTTGATCGAACTGATTGCCTTCAGGTAATCAAGCACACCTTGATAGTCGGAAATTTTCCGTTCAATTTCCGCCAATCGGGCGTCGACATTTTTATACGGAAATAAACGCCGCCCTAGTGCCTTCCACATGGCAATAAGTGATTAGGGTCTTTCGAGTCCCAGTCAATCTAATATTGTCGTAACTTCTTCCGACTCAACTCGATCATGCACTTCTTCAACTCCTCAAAAGGGAGTTCGAGCGCGGGCGGGCGGGCGATCCAGACGAGATAAGCTTTTTCGGAAGGTTGCGCGAGATGGCGGCGATAAATCTCCCGCATCCTGCGGCGGAGTTGGGTGCGCTTCGTGGCCGCGCCAACGCGTTTTGGGGTGAGGAAAGCGACGGTGCCGGTCTCGCCTGATTTTACCGCTTCGCACGGAAGAAAAGTGAGCGCCAGGTAGCGATTGCTCACACGGCGGCCTTTGTTGCGGGTCGCGTCGAAGACCGCGCGTCGGCGGATGATCCGGGAGCGGGGAAGGGATTCGGAGCATTCAGCCATTCGAATGCCTCCGTTGTAGCGGCGGTCTATGACCGCCGAGAGTGAAAAGGAAACTCAATGCTCTCCCTCGGTGGTCATAGACCGCCGCTACAGCCGACTCTAGGCCTGCGTGTGGCGGGCGAACTTGCGGGCTGTTCCGTCGCCAGCCAGACGTTTCCGGCCCGCTGCCCGACGGCGATTGATGATGGCGCGACCGTTCTTCGTGGCCATGCGGGCCAGGAAGCCGAATTGGCGGACACGACGCTTTTGGGAGGGCTGGAACGTTCTTTTCATGGGAAATACCTTGGATAGGGAAGGGAGAGCATACGGATCGGGTCATTTATGACAAGAGTATTTTAATGACCTCTTCGATCTCGGCTTCCGTGTTGTAAAAGTGGGGCGAGAGGCGCAGGCACGAAATGCCCGAGCGGGTCTGGCGCAGCGAGACGTCGACGCCGTTGTCCCGGAGTTTGCGGGCATGGGTCACGGCGGCCTCCGGGTTTTCGAGGGCAATGGTCGTGATGCCCGATTTTTGCGAGCGCCGGTTCGCACCGCCCATGACCCGGAATCCCCTGAGCAGCAGGTTGTCCTCCGCGAAGGCGCGCAGGTCGAGCAGCCGCGCCTCGATTTGCTTCACCCCAAGGCCGAGGATCAGTTCCAGGCTGGCCTTCATGCCGTGGAGGGCGAGCAGGTTCAGCGCCCCTGGTTCATAACGGCGGGCAGTCGCCTCGAAGGCGATCTCGGGCTGGGCCACGAAGCCGGGCGAGCGGACATTCCACGCGCCCACCAGCGAGGGCCGGAGGATTTCAAAATTCTTGCGTTTGACATAGAAGATGCCCGCGCCGAGCGGCCCGAGCATCCATTTGTGGGAGTCGGCCGCGAGAAAATCGATATGCCGGACATCGATGGTGGTGGCCCCAAGCGACTGAATAGCGTCGAGGCAAAAAAGGACTCCGCGCCGGTGGAGTTCCTCGGCGATGCCCTCATAATCGAGGCGGAAGCCGCTTAGGAAATGGCACGAAGCCAGCGCGACCAGCCGCGTCCGGGGCGTCAGCGCTTTCAAGACGAGCTCGGGAGTGATTTCTCCCACGCGCTCGGGCTGGAGGGGAATAACGCGCACGCCCCGCCCGGCCAGCGCCTGCCAGGGATAGACATTGGCGGGGTAGTCGTCGGGATAGCAGACCACCTCGTCGTCCTGTTTCCAATCGAGGCCGTTGGCGACCAGATTCAGTCCCAGCGAAGTCGGGCCGAGCAGGGCGACTTCATCGCTATTGGCGTTGATCAGGCGCGCGCCGACGCGCCGGATGGCTTCAATCTCGGCCATGAAATCGGCGCTTTCCTGGGCATAGGAAGCCCGTTCCGCTTCGTGCTTGAGCACGTCGACGGTTGGACCCGGCAACGGCGCGACGCCGGCATGGGCGAGGAAAATGCGCTTCTGCGTGACGGGAAAGAGGCGATGGCGGAGCGTTTCATCCGCCAGAATATGGTCGATGCTGAGATCGACGAGGTCTCCATGCTTTTGCACCCCGCAAGTTTTACTCAGATTGCGGAAAAAGCCACTGAGAAACGTAGAGCTTAGAGGTTAGAACTCAGAACCGTTCCCAGTTCTACGCTCTTCGCTCGAAGTTCCTTAAAGCTGCTTGCTTTGGATCTTGCTCCAATCTTCCTCGGCAAAAAGGCTGCGGGCCGCCTTGGCATCCGAGGCCATGGAAGTCGGCGTCCACCAACTGATGGAAACATATTTCGCGGCGCTGGCGGCAAACTTCTCACCTTCGCTGGCGTCCTCGAAAAAGAGATCGACCACAATGGCGCTGCGCTCCGCGGCGGTCTGGCCACCTTCCTTGGCGGCGGTGCGCGAAATCACGGCGGAACCGGTATCAACGGCCAGGTACTTGCCCACTCCGGCGATTTCCACCACGCTGCCATAAGGGATAATGTTGGGATCCACGGCGCAGTGGCCGTCATGCAGATGAACGCCCGTTGCGCTGATGCACCGTCCGGTGTAGTAATCGCCCTCGCCCGCCCAATAGGCGGTTACGCGCGCCAGCCGTTCACCTGAGATGGCCTGCCCGGGGTTTGATTCTGTCCTGACAGGGCCCGATTCGGTCCTGACGGGAGTAGCTCCCGTGACATAAGTCATTGTTGAAAAGTGTCTTGTAACTAAAGTAGAGGCTTCGCTTTCGGTCGGCTTTTCGCTGGGCAACGTTCTCGTCGGAGTCGATAAGACTGTCTCCTGCTTTGCGACCAAGCTGGGGGAGACTGCGCCTCTGGAGATGTCAGGGGTAACGAGAATTTCCGATTTTTTTTGGCTTTCTTCCTTCGCTTGAGCCACCGGCGAAGGGGACGGGATAGCCTTGGTTCCGGCCTTCGAAGATGTCGAAGGCGTGGGATTGTCGGTTCCCGTATTTTTGGCCGACAAGGGCAAGCCCATGCCGATAATCAAAAAGCAGCTACAATAAAAATATCGAATCATCTGTTTTAAGTTGTTGTTCGCGAGTAAAATACATGCCATGAGTCTGATTGACGTCGTGGGGTCTAAGACGCTTGCCTACGAAGATACTTTCAAAAAAACGAAAGCTCCGGCACAGGTCTGTTTCTGGGGAACCGGCTAAAAAACAGCCGATTGCCAAGAACATGTATCGCAACTCAGCGATTGCCCGGAAAGTAGACAAACTGATAGATAGGGCAACCCTTTTTTTCATTATTTTTTTGCTTTTGTTATAACTAAAACTTATGCAACGAGTTCGAGGGGGTGGAAATTCCCGCCTCATCTTCGCAAAAGCGTGATATACCGATCCAAGCATCATGAACTTACTCATTACCGGCGGCGCGGGTTTCATTGGGTCCGCCCTGATACGATGGCTGCTTTCAGATGAAGCCCAGGCCGAGCGGGAAGGGCTCAAGCTTCGTTCCATCGTGAATCTGGACGTCCTGACTTACGCGGGAAATCCTGCTAATCTCGATTCGGTTCAGGGGCATCCGCTTTACCGCTTTGTGAAGGGAGACATTGCCGATGGCGCCCTGGTGGAACGGGTCTTTCGAGAGCACGAAATCACCTCTGTCATCCACCTGGCGGCGGAATCCCATGTCGATCGCTCCATCGACGATCCCGGCCAGTTCATCAAGACGAACGTCGTAGGGACTTATCGCCTGCTCGATACGGCCCGCCGTTTGTGGCCACGCGGAGCGGGGAACCGTTTTCTGCATGTCTCCACCGACGAAGTCTTCGGTACTCTCGAACTGGAAGATCCGCCCTTTTCCGAAACGACCCCCTATGCGCCGAACAGTCCCTATGCGGCTTCCAAGGCGGCCAGCGACCACTTGGCGCGTGCTTATTTCCAGACTTACGGCTTGCCGGTGCTGACATCGAATTGCTCAAATAATTATGGAACGCATCAATTACCCGAGAAATTAATTCCTCTAATGATCCTCAATGCCTTGGAAGGCAAGCCATTACCTATTTATGGCGACGGGCAGCAGATTCGAGATTGGCTTTATGTGGAGGACCACGCGCGGGCTTTAGTAGCCATTCTGATGCGAGGCACGCTGGGAGAGGTCTATACTATCGGCGGGGGGGACGAATTGACCAATCTGGCGTTGGTTCGGATGCTCTGCACAGGGTTGGATTTGCGGCAGCCGCGAGCCCAAGGTAGTTATGAAGACCTGATCACGTTCGTGGAGGATCGCCCTGGCCATGATCGTCGCTACGCGATCAACGCGGCCAAGGCGCGGCGTGAACTCGGATGGTCGCCCCGTGAAACCCTGGCCAGCGGCCTCGACCGGACACTTGATTGGTATCTGGCCAACCGCGCTTGGTGCGACGCGATCACTCAAAAGACTTATGGCCGCGAACGGCTCGGTGTTTTGCGTACGGCGGCAGGCGGATGATCCTCGCCTAAAGCCCAAACGCGCGTTTCAAGAGTTCCGCGCGCTTGGCCCAGGTATGCTCACCCGACCAGACGCGGGCCGCTTCGGCTTGATCGGCTTCGTGGCGAAAATTCTTCAACGCCTCCACCCACGCGACGCGGGCGGGACTGGGAATTTGCGTGCACCACGAACCGACGTCAAGGCTTTGCAGGGACGGCAACGCCGTGCTGAGGACCGGCAGGCCGCATCGCGCGTAATCGAAGAGCTTCATTGGACACGAAAACTCTCCGGATGGCGCATCCGGGCTCGTGGGAATCAACCCCGCGCGCGCTCCGGCCAGAACCTCGGGCAACTCATGTACCAGCGCGTGCGGTTGCCACTCGATCCCACTCGTGTCGAGTTGTTCGCCGACTATCTGCCATTCTTCCTCCGTTCCGCCGACGATTTTCAGTGGAACCTGCGTGTCGCGGGCCGCTTGAATGATGCCGGCAAGCTCTTTCCCGTCGTCGATGGAGCCGCAATAAACAAACGGGCCGTCCGGTGCGCTGATGCCCCGTTCCAGTGGCGGCAATCCTGCATTCGGCACAATCGCGAAGTCCTTCGATAAAGCGAACCAGGTGTTCAACGCAACGGCCAATGGCGCGCTGGTGGTCACACAAAGGGCGGCGGCGGACAGGACTTGACCTTCCAGTTTATGGAGTATGCGTTGACGCGCGGCACTTTGCGGCGTCTGGGCGAAGATCCCATGCGCTTCGTAGGCGTAGGGGATGCCCGCCTGGGTTGAGATCGGCCCGGCTTTCAGATGAGTGACGAATGCCAGGTCGAAGGGCCGCCGGCCGCGCAGCCAGTGGGTGAAGTTGCGGGAAAAAATCGAAGTGCTTTGGATCGGGCCAAGCGTGCGCGAAAGCGCGACAAGATTGAGTCCCGGCACGTCCGCCGCATCGGCGACGTCCAGCAGATGCTCGCGGAGTTCCGGTTCGCCTCCCGCCGTGACCAGCGTGACGTCCACGCCGCTTTCGGCCAGCGCCGCGCAG
>Ga0181537_10005613_pt1 | contig 10116 bp, 11 predicted proteins | sample PEATcosm2014_Bin_39_FD_119765 | JGI IMG/M metagenome (GOLD analysis project Ga0181537, IMG submission 119765) | Peatland microbial communities from MTU Mesocosm Facility, Houghton, MI, USA - PEATcosm2014_Bin23_10_metaG | ecosystem: Environmental > Terrestrial > Soil > Wetlands > Peat | place... | reverse complement strand
GTGATCAGACACTTTCGGCCGTTCGATTTCAAACCGCGAAATTGCCGAATCCGCCCCGCACCCGCGAGAATTGGCTGGCGGGGGCCGCACGCCCACTCAATTTCGAGGTGTGCTGAAGCTGCTCTTCATAGGCGACATCGTCGGCAAGCCCGGGCGCGAGATCATCGCGGAGAAGCTCGAGCGCACGAAACGCGAGGCCGGGATAGACTTCGTCATCGCCAACGGGGAGAACGCCGCGGCGGGCGCCGGGATCACCGGCCTCATCGCCCGCTCGCTGCTGGATTCCGGGGTCGACGCGATCACGCTCGGCGACCACGTCTGGGACCAGCGCGGATGGGAGAACGAGATCGGCCAGATCGATCGCGTGTGCCGGCCCGCCAACCTGCCCACGTCCTGCCCGGGATGGGACCACGTGGTGATCGCGGCGCGGGGCTTCAAGGTGGCCGTGTTCACCGTGCTCGGCCGCCAGTACATGAACATGAAGGGCGAGGACCCCTTCCTCTGCGCGGACCGGATGGTCGAGCGGCTGAAGGGCCAGGCCGACGCGATCATCGTCGAGATCCACGCCGAGGCCACGTCCGAGAAGCAGGCGCTCGGCTGGCACCTCGACGGCCGTGTCACGGCCGTGCTCGGCACCCACACCCATGTCCCGACCGCCGACGCCCGTGTGCTCCCCAAGGGGACCGCCTTCATGTGCGATGTCGGGATGACGGGACCTTACGAGAGCGTCCTCGGCCGCGAGATCGCCCCGGTCATCTCGCGTTTCATGGACGGGATGCCCCGGCGCTTCGAGGTCGCCGCGGGAGACGTCCGGATGTCGGCGGCCCTGGTGGAGATCGACCCCTCGATGGCCAGGGCCTCGAAGATCGAGCTCCTGACCGTCCGCCGTTGAGTCAGGACTTGATGACCCCGAACTCCTCGTAGGTGCCGATGTGGCGGTAGCGCTCGTGGCGCGCCTGGAGGAGCGCTTCCTCGTCGAGGGCGCGCAGGTCGTTCAGGTGCTTCTGGATCGAATACTTCAGTGTCGCCGCGGCATGTGCCGGGTCGTTGTGCGCCCCGCCCAGGGGTTCCGCGACCACCTCGTCGATGGCTCCCAGCTTTTCCAGGTCCTCGGCGTCGACCTTGAGGGCCTTGGCTGCCTTGGGGGCGGCGGCGGGGTCCTTCCAGAGGATCGCCGCGCAGCCCTCGGGCGTGATGACGGAGTAGTAGCTGTTCTCGAACATGAGGACCCGGTCGGTCACCCCGATGCCGAGCGCCCCGCCGGATCCGCCCTCGCCGACGACGACCGAGATGGTCGGCGTCCGCAGCATGTACATCTCGCGCAGGTTGACCGCGATCGCCTCTGAGACGTGCCGCTCCTCGGAACCGACCCCGGGGAAGGCCCCGGGCGTGTCGATGAATGACAGGACGGGGATGGCAAATTTCTCGGCCATCTTCATGATCCTGAGTGCCTTGCGATAACCTTCGGGCTGGGGCATCCCGAAATTGCGGCTGATCCGCTCCTTGGGATCGCGTCCCTTCTGCTGGGCGATGATCATCACGGCCTGGCCGTCGAAGAATGCCGTCCCGCCCACCAGGGCCCGGTCGTCATTGAACTGCCGGTCGCCGTGAAGTTCCTGGAAGCCCTTGCACATCATGGCGACGTAATCGAGCGCGTAGGGGCGCTTCGGGTGTCGCGCGAGGAGCACCTTCTCCCAGGGGGAAAGGTTCGAGTAGATCTCCCGCTGCATGGCATCGATCTTCTTCTCGATGGACCGCGCCTCCTGGACCAGGTCCACGTTGGTCTCGACCGACTGCTGGCGGAGTTCATCGAGCTGGCGGGCCAGGTCGCGGAGCGGCCTCTCGAACTCCAACGTATAGGAAGGGGTTTCCATTATCTTGCTGTCGGTCAAAAATACCGGCGGGCCTGCAACCGTGTCAACGGGAGGCAGGACCGGTCAATGCAACCCGCCTGCATCGGCCTGGGGAGGGGCGCTCAGCTCTTCCTTCCAGCCCTGCACCCTGGCCATGGCCCCGTACTGCTCGGCGCGGGCCTTGTCCCCGCGCTCCATCCACGTCCGCGACAGGGTGGCGATCACCAGGGGGTCCGACTTGCGCAGGGCGTGGGCGCGCTCCCCCGCAGCGAGCGCCTCGTCCAGGCGGCGCAGGCTCAGGTTGATCTCCGCGGCCGCGTGCCAGGCCTCGAAGGAGTCGGGAGCCTCGGAGGTCGCGCGGCCGAGCTTGGCCAGCGCGGCCTCGGGCTCGCCGCTGACATAGTCGAAAGTCGCGTCCTCGATCAGCGCCTGCAGCTCGTCCGGGCTCACTTCTTGAGGTCCGCCTCGATCGAGATCGAGACCCCCACGTCGGTGCCGAGCGCCTTGCCCAGCATCGCCGGCCCGTTGACCCCGAAATCCTCGCGGTTGAGCGTGACCGACGCGTCCCAGCCCGAGAGCTGCGCGCCCATCATCCCCGGGCCGAAGCCGAGGAGGTCGACCTTGAGGACGACGGGCTTCGTGACCCCGTGGATCGTGAGGTTGCCGGTCACGTCGAACATGGCGTCGCCGGTCTTCTTCCAGGAGGTGCTCGTGAAGGTGATCGTCGAGAACTTCGCGGCGTCGAAGAAGTCGGGGGACTTGAGGTGGTTGTTGCGCTTCTCGTTGTCCGTGTCGACGCTGCCGACGTCGATGGTGGCGTTCACCGAGCTGTTCTCGAGGTTGTCGCGGTCGACCGTGATCGTCCCGCTGAACTGGGTGAACCGGCCGGGCACCTTCGTGAGGAAGTGGCGCACCGAGAAGGCGACGGAGGAGTGGACGGGATCGATGGCGTAGGTTTCGACTGCGGCGGAGGCTGCGGACGAGAGGCCGAAGGCAAGGGCGGCCAGGGACAGGGACTTCAGGAGGGTCTTCATAGGATGTGGTTTAAGGAAGGGTTGTTACAAATGCACCCAAAGTGGGGGAAATTCAACCCACAAGCGCTTTTCACAATATTAGCATCGAATCGCCGTAGCTGAAGAACCGGTACCGCCGGGCCACGGCCTCGGCGTATATCTCCATCAGCCAGCCGATCCCGTCGGCGTATCCCGGGGTCAGGAAGGCCGCCACGAGGCAGAGGAGGGTGGAGCGGGGCTGGTGGAAGTTCGTGATCATCGCGTCGACGCCCCGAAAGGTCGCGGGCGGGTAGATGAAGAGCCCCGCCTCCGAGACGTGGCCTCGGTCCAGCGGGGCGTCGTGCTTCGCGAGGAAGTCCTCGATCGACCGCACGGTCGTCGTCCCGACGGCGATGCGCCTCCCCGAGAGGGGAGGGAAGAGGGCCCTCTGGGTCTCCTCGGGGATCTCGTAGGCCTCGCTGTGGATCGGGTGCTCCTCGATCGTCGCGGTGGATATCGGCCGGAAGGTCCCGAGACCGACATGGAGCGTCAGGTCGGCGGTGCGCACCCCGGCGTTCTTGATGCGTCCCAGGAGCTCGGGCGTGAAATGGAGCCCGGCGGTGGGCGCGGCGGCCGCGACCTGGCGCCCGCGCTCGGCATAGACCGTCTGGTAGCGCTCGCGGTCCTGCTCGCGGTGGGAGTCGTCGCTGCGCTCTATATAGGGGGGAAGCGGCATCTCGCCGGACTGGTTCGCCGCCTGCGCGACCGTCTCGCCCGACCTCGTCGTGAGGCGCACGAGGACCGTCCCGTCCCCGAGCTCCGCCCTCACCGTCCCCGACAGGGCGCCTCCCGCGAGCTCGAAGACCGCGCCCTCCGCGAGCTTGCGGCCGGGGCGAACGAGACATTGCCAGGTCTCGCCGCCTCCGTCCTGCGGGCCGGACTTCCTGAGGAGCAGGCATTCCACCCTGCCCCCCGAGGGCCTGCGGCCGATAAGGCGGGCGGGGAGGACCGCCGCGTTGTTGCGGAAAAGGACATCCCCCGAGCGCAGCAGGCCGGCGAGGTCGGCGAACACGCGGTGCTCCACGGTGCGGGCGGAGCGGTCGACGACGAGGAGCCGGGAGCCGTCGCGCCGGTCCGCCGGGGTCTGCGCGATCAGCCCGACGGGCAGGTCATAGTCGAAGCGGTCGGTCGGTATCACGCGTCAGGTCCCCGCCACCGAGCGCTCCACCTGGGCCGCGAATTCCGCCGAGAGCGCCTCGGCCTGCGCCCGGGTGAGGACACGCGGGTCGTAGTTCAGGAACGCGCACAGGCGCCCGAGCACGATGGCCACGTCTAGGCAGGCGCACGTTCCCGGCCGGGTCGGCGCGATCCCGTGGACCTCCTCCAGCACGGCCCCGGGCACCGCGGGGCGGCCGTCCTCACGCCCGAGGCCCATCTTGGCGTATACCTTACCGATGTACGACATGACCATGGTCATCCGGACGACCGGCCGGCGGGCATAGGCGCGGATCCCGCCGGGCCACCACCGCCGCAGGCGCAGCAGCATCCAGAAGGCGTAGCCAAAGTTCCAGTTGTCAACGAGCGCCATGTCCTCCTTAGCGCGGCGCAGCAGGCGCTCGCGGTTGGCGAGCGACCGCGCCTGGCGGTCGATGATCGCGATCCCAAACACGTTCGCGGCGGGCCAGGATCCGCCGATCCGGCGCCGAAGGCTCACGGCCGTCCCGAGTCGGATCCATTCCTCGGGAAGGTCGACGCCCTGCGCGAGGCGCCACGCCCCGATGGCCGCCTGGAGGTCGCGCATGCACATCTCGGACACGCTCACCTTGGCGAGCCGCGCGGCCTTCATGACGGCGATCGTCTCCGCCTCCGACCAGTGGCGGATGACGAGCGCCGGCCATCCGGGCGCCCTGGGGCCGGACGACGGGGCCGCGGCGTGGGGGAGGAGCGGGGCGACGGTCCGACGCAGGAGCCCGGACTCGGCGATGATCCCCGCCGTCTGGAGGAGCGGGAGCCAGAGGCTTTCGATCCAGCGGGTTCCAAAGCGGCCGCGCCTTCCCAGGGAGGATGCGGTGGCGGGGGGCCTGAGTTCAACGCTGGCGCCGAGGGCGATCGCGTATCGCCCGAACGCCTCCTCGAGCACCTCAAGGAGGGCGATGCCGTCACAGACGGCATGGTGAACGCAGAGGATGCACGCAGTGCGCCCGCCGCCCTCTACGACATAGAGGCGGGCGCCCGGCCCCTGCGCGAGGTCGAGCGGCAGCCAGTCGGGCCATTCCCGGCCGGGTTCCTCGCGGCTCCAGTGGAGCGGCGGGGAGACGGCCGCTCCCAGTTCCCAGCGGAGGCCGCCTAGCGGGCCCTTCCGGATTGCGGCATTCCAGAGCGGGTGGCGGCTGACCGTGTCGGCCCAGGCCCTCTCGAGCGGCTCCCGCTGGAATGCGCCCTTCCAGACAACCCTGCAGATCTGCCAGCAGGGATGCGCCGGGACGTCGTCCTCGTAGAGGTACGTCTCGATCGGCGTGAGAGGCAGGGATGTCATGGACTCTGGTGGAGCAGTCTGCGCTCGACCGTCAGGCCGCGCGTCCTACGCTCGGCAATAAGAACCGGCGGGCGGGCGCAGCGTCAACCGCGCACCACGCCAACCCCTCCTGCATGCGCCAATTCATCAGCGACACGATAGGCACCATCAGGGCGCTCCGCCTCGCGCGCGACAACATGGTGGCGGCCTGGCCGATCTCATTCTACAGGCGCGAATTCATCGCTGAGAATATCCTCGGGCGCAGGCTCTTCATCGTGAACTGCCCGGCCGGCGTGCAGCACGTCTTCGTCACGAATTCCCGGAACTACCGAAAGAGCCCGTCTAATTCCGCCACGCTGACGCCGCTCCTGGGGCAGGGCCTTTTCGTAAGCGAGGGTGAGCTCTGGAACCGTCAGCGCAAGGTCATGACGCCGGCGGTCGGCCACAGCCGCCTGGCAGACTATGCGCGGATCGTGATCGAGGCGGGCAACGAGTCGCTCGACGGGTGGAGGGCGAAGGGCGCGGCCCCGTTCGAGGTCGACGTGAACGAGCCCTTCACGCTCCTGACGGCCGAGGTCATCTCCCAGATCATGTTCGGCTACAAGCTGGGTCCGTTGGGTTGGACGCTCTACGAGGCCTTCAAGGACTACACTGCTTCCGCCGGCCGCGTGCACGTGGCCGAATTGGTCGGGCTTCCCCACTGGTTCCCGAGGCCGGGAAGGCGCAAGGGCAGGGAAGCGGTCGCGCGGTTCGACTCGGTCCTCCTCGAAATCATCGAGGCGGGAAGGAAGCGCGGGGTCGAGGCCCCCGACGATATGCTCAACATGCTGCTCTCCTTCCGCGACGAGCAGGGGCAGCCGATGTCGGCGGAACTCGTGCGCGACGAGGTCGCGTCGATCTTCCTTGCGGGCCACGAGACGACCGCCATCACGCTCGCCTGGGCCTTCTACCTCCTTGATCGCCATCCGGCGGCCGAGGCGCGGGTCCACGAGGAGGTTGACCGGGTGTTCGGCGACCGGCCTGCGGCCTACGGCGACCTCGACAAGCTGGTGTACTGCCGTGCGGTCATCGACGAGACGCTTCGCCTCTTCCCCCCGGTCCACGTGTTTTCAAGGCAGGCAATCGAGGATGATGAGGTATGTAGGCATAAGGTGCCCAAGGGCTCTTTTGTCACGGTGGCGTCCTGGCTGCTTCACCGCCATAAGCTCTTTTGGCAGGACCCGCTTGAATTCCGTCCCGAGCGGTTCCTTGCGGAGAACGCCGAGAAGATCGACCGGTTCGCCTACATCCCCTTTGGCACCGGCCCGCGTGTATGTCTCGGCAAGCACCTTGGCCTTCTCGAGGCCACGCTCCTCTTTGCGATGACGGCGAGGGAGTTCAAACTTCGGCTCAAGCCAGGGGCGTCGGTGGAGCCGGTCGGGCGGATGACGCTGCGGCCGCGGTGGGGGATGCCGATGATCGTCGAGCGGCGCCCGCCTCATTAGTGCGGATCATTCGAACGTTATGTCTTCCGCATCAAGGCGCGACTCCGGCGAATTACCGCCCAGACGCAAAGTCCCATTGTGGATCCAGGTGCCTTTGGGGATCTTGTTCGGTGGATTGACGATCTTAGCCGCCGCGGGAGACATTGGGATGCTGTGGCTATTCTTCACTGCAAAAAAGGGGATCGATAACCCGGGTGTCCCGATCCTTTTGTCGGGCATCCTTTCTTTTATTTGCATCTACCTGGCAAGGATTAGCCTCCGCTTATTAAGGAAACAAGAAAACGGGGTAGAGGAGTCGTCGCCTGGCGCAATTAGAATGGTGTCGTACATCTTTTTGCTGATCTTTTTGGTCGGGCTTCTCAACACAGTGCGTGGAAAAGTAGCAACTGGAGATGCCCCAGGATTGGTATTATTCCTTTTTGGGTTTCTGTTTTTTCGAAGAATCGCGGGACTTCGTGAACGACAGATACAAAACTGTTCAGCGGGCGTTGCACCTGCGCCGGGTATGCCTCCTGCGGGGCGTGAACCACGCCAGGGCTAGACGCGGATCAATTCGATGTTGGACGTGCGCGAATGACCCTGAATCGCATCTTGGGCGCAGAAATATTGACCAACCGTTTTGGATGTTGGCCATCCTTCCATGATGCCAATATCCTTTCGGTCGAGCGAACTCCTATCGGGCGCGCGGAGAACGTAACTATTGTTGCTCATCTATTCAGGATGACGGACGAGGTAGACTCTAAGGGATTTTACGTCCTCGATACCCACACAAGGGCGGCCATCCGTTTTCGTGGGTGTGAGGACATCAAATTGAATGAATTTGATCATGGGGTTTTGTTTTCGTTGGAGCTCAGTGAAGGCCCCTCCGGAATTGGCTCTTCCGTAGAGGTCGGATTCAATTCGTCGTACGGGATCGAAGGGACCTTCAAATGTGAACGAATTGAAGTATTGTCGGCGGAGCCAAGCGACAGTAAGGGTGAGCCCGTTTCCCTTAAGCAATCAACGGATCCGTTGATGTAATCGAGGGCTGCGTCACAGTAATGAAATCGAAAGGTCTCTAGATTATGGAGGACTCGTCAATCAGTCGAATACTCGACGGCAACGAGCGACTAATTTGGTCCGGACGTCCTCGTGGCGGAATCCGATTCCGGAGGCAGGATATTTTCATGATTCCGTTCAGTTTACTTTGGGGAGGATTTGCATTTTTCTGGGAATTCTCGGTCTTGCGGATTGCTCCCAAAGCCAACAATCCGATGGCAGCAGTCTTTCCGCTGTTTGGCCTCCCATTCGTGCTTATTGGGCTATACATCATTTTTGGCCGTTTCATTTTTGATGCGTATGCGCGCTCTAAGACAAAATATGGCGTCACAAGCGACCGTATCATTATCATCAGCGGAATGTTCTCTCAACAGACGAAGAGCCTTCAGCTTCGAACGTTGAGCGATGTCTCCTTGACCGAAGGAAATAGCGGCTTCGGAACAATCACATTTGGGCCAAGTGGACCCTACGGCGGTATGTTTCAGGGAGCTTCATGGCCAAATTCGAGGGGCGTTGTGACTCCGGCCTTCGAAATGATCGAAGGGGCCAAGGAGGTTTACGATTTGATCCGCAGTGCTCAAAAGAAGGCTGCTTGAGTGGGTGCTGGGTATCGGCTTACCTATCAACGGAGCCGACCCAAAATATGCGGGTCAATCGAACCTTCGGCAAAATGCGCGTGAAGTTGCGAGAAGCGGAGGAGAGCGACGTGGCGAAGATCGCTGATTTACGATCGAAGGTAGCCCAGACGTTGACCGCGAGTTTTGGTACAGGACATTGGTCCGGCGTTGGCACTGAAAAAGGGGTCCGCCTCGATATGAAAAACTCAAGGGTCTTCATGGCCCACCACAAAGGGAGGCTGATTGCGACCTTGCGCCTGGCCACGAAGAAGCCCTGGGCAATCGATCCGGCCTACTTCACCGCGAGCAAGCGACCCCTGTACCTGCTTTCGATGGCGGTCGCGCCCGAACTCCAGCGCCAGGGGATTGGGCGACAATGCATGGAGCAAGTGATGGAGATCGCTCGGACATGGCCGGCCGATGCCATCCGGCTTGATGCGTACGACGGGCCGGCTGGCGCCGGCATGTTCTATGCAAAGTGTGGGCTTCGAAACGTGGGGAAGGCCGTATATCGCGGATGTCCGTTGCTGTACTTTGAAAGATTGATCCCCGATGCTTCAGGATTCCCCGTGAAAACGACCCGAAACCGGGGTTTGGGGCGCACTTGACAGCCCAAAGCGCGGATGGTGGACTGACCGTTCTGACGCCGGCTTAGCTCAGTGGTAGAGCATCGGTATCGTAAACCGAGGGTCGTCGGTTCAATCCCGACAGCCGGCTCCATCTCGTCAGGACGCGAGCACCAGGGCCCGAAGGTCCGAAATCGCGACGGGCTTGTACAGGATGCTGTCAATGCCGAGTTTGCGATACTCGACCTCGGTGTCGGAATTGAGCTCGGAGCTCACCACGGCGATCATCCCCGCAAACTGGATTTCGCGCAGCTTTATCACGAGTTCCAGGCCGTTCATCGTGGCCATGTGGTGGTCCGTAATGACGATGTTGAAGGCTCGCGGATCGGCCTTGACGAGCTCGAAGGCGTCCGACCCGTCGGGGGCAAGGGCCACCGTGTGGCCCACCCGGGTCAGGGCAAGGCGCGCGACCTCTCGAAGCTCGCGCATGTCGTCGACGTAGAGCACGTGCTTCGTTTTCACGGCGGCGACCTTGTTCGAGGTGGCGGAGGAAATCATTGCGGACGTACTGGGACGTAGAATGCCTGAACGAACTGACGCCCGATTCCCACACTTGTTTCGCCAATTCTTGCTAAAAAAAGGCGAATCGAAACTCGGGGATTATCGGAGTCGCTTGTACCGCTCAATTGGACGAGATCCGGTCCTCGGGAAGTCCCCCCTGCAGCTTGCGGTACAGGATCGCCTCGTCGATCTCGGCCCGAAGGACCCTGAGGAGAAGCGCGAGCCGCCGGTTCACGTCGAGCGTCTCAAGGAGCTTCTGCTTGACCGGCGAGCTGTCGCAGAGGTTGAAGGCAGCGATGTCGGCGAAGATCTCGGGGTCCTCGACCGACTTCAGGAGGTCTGTCATGCCGTCGGATCCGCCCGGCTGCAGCTTCAGCTTGAGCTTGATGAGGTGGGAAAGCTCCTTCCTGAGCCTCGCGTTCACCCCCGGGGCCGCACCCGGCCTGCTGGAAAGGGCCCGGATCCTGATGCGGCGGTAGGGCTCGTCGCC
>Ga0181537_10005612_pt1 | contig 10117 bp, 10 predicted proteins | sample PEATcosm2014_Bin_39_FD_119765 | JGI IMG/M metagenome (GOLD analysis project Ga0181537, IMG submission 119765) | Peatland microbial communities from MTU Mesocosm Facility, Houghton, MI, USA - PEATcosm2014_Bin23_10_metaG | ecosystem: Environmental > Terrestrial > Soil > Wetlands > Peat | place... | reverse complement strand
CGAGGGGTTTGGCGCCGATTCGGTGTGCTCCGGTGAACGCACTTGTCCGCACGCTTCCGCAAGTACGCTTAAACCAATGCCGACGCCATCGCCTTTGCCGAAGATTGGCGCCAGCACCGCGAAATCCGATCCCTGCGATTCCGCCATCCGAACCTCGGCAGCCGAGTGACTGGAGACTGCGATGAGCGGCGAGCGCTGCGGACGCGAGTTCATCCAAAGGGAGCGAGCGTCGCCCGCAGAGATATCGTTCGATGTCAGGTGAACGCCGTTGGCGCCACAGGCGATTGCGATGTCCGAACGCGAATTGATCAGCAACCGGGTGCGAGTTCCCTGCACCGATGTGACCGCAGACTGCGCGAGTGACTCAAGTTCACGCGACGACAAGTCCTTTTCGCGAAGCTGGATGTAATCGATCCCCGCATGTGCGGCCTCGCCGATTTTCTCGAGAAGGCGATGGCGTCGCTCAGCTTCGTCGCCGGGGAATTGTTTGCGATCGGTGATGTAGTAGAGGGTCAATCCACAATCATCTTATCGAAGCCGTGGCGATCAATTCTTGCCTACGCCGTACTTCGTTAGGAATTCGCGTATTCGGTCGGGGTTATAACTGCCCTTGCCGTGCTCAAGATCTCCTGTTCCCTGTGCCTTGACGAGTTGCCCATCTGCGTTGAGCGCGTATAGGTACGGGAAACCACTGGGTTTCGAAAACTGGGACAGGAACTTCTCGTTCTTGTTCTGCTCACTAAAATTCACGTATAGCACGACGAAGTTCTTCTCGCGCAGATCGTTCAGCTCAGCGTGGTCGTCGAAAAATTGGTCGAGCCGGTGGCACCACACACACCAGTTGCCGCCAACCTGAAGCAGGATGTTGCGACCGGAGCGATGTGCCTCTGCGATTGCGGCCTTCAAGTCCTTTGCCGGACCGCGCTGGATCTCGTATCCGCGCACAGGTTTATACCCAGCGTCCGATCCACCGAAGCCTGGCGGACCCGCGACGAGAAAAAATGCGAAGAGAGCAATGAAGCGCTTCACGACTCCAAAAGCATCGCGCGGGAATTGACGCTTGGCAATAGCGGAAATCCGCGCTGGACCGAATTGGCGCACAAACAGCAAAAACCAGGCAGTTTGCCTGGTTTTTGTTATCGCTCTTAGTGCCTGCGGGTGTCGTCCGGTTTCTGGCGTCCTGCGCAGAACAGCGATCTGACCTCTTTGTACTGGCGTCCGGGTTCGTTATCACCTCGATTACGCCCAACCCGGAGTCCGTTTGTCACCGCGTCCCGGGATTGTGTTGCCACCTGGCCCTTACTGCAACTTACCTTCGTAATGAAGCTGTCAGCGGCACCGCTCCGCCGAAGCCTTAATTTACGTAGGCGATGGTCTCAAGCTCGCGCTGGATCGCTGCGATCGAGCAGCCATCCTGTTCGGCGCGAAGCGCAGCATGCCGGGCTTCTTCGGGAGAGACGCCATATCCGCGTCCCACCAGGAACATCTGCATTAACTCGGCGGCCTCACGGAAATCCGATACCCCTTGCAGGAGTTCGGTTCTCAGGGCCGTCAACTCTGGCTCAGAAAACTTCTCCACCATCTCTCTCACCTCCGACCCCATGGTCGTATAAGTCTTAGACTCGGCGGAGAACCCGATAGTTGCAGGCAATTTCATTGCCGTACCCTGCAACCATCTCTGAACCCCACCAGAATCGCTTACCTGTGTTCTTAGAACCCGGACCCCATTGCGATGTTTCGCAATGTAGGCCATGGCACAGGCTTCGCGAATCCCACGGGAGAGGCAGAGAGTGTCCCGAACGGGGTACGTGTGAAAACTAAGTGCAATGAATACAACGGCAGCTTTGCCCTGCAGGTTTAGGGACGCGCAGAGAATTGCCGGAAATCCCGCGGGGATCCGGGATCGTAACGATTTGTGCGCGGCTCAGCCGTCCTGCTTCGCCTCGTCAAGTTGCACTGGAACGACCATCTTTCGCTTGGCGCGATAAATGGTGACCTTCACGGTATCGCCCGCCTTATGAGCGTTCATGGCGTGCGATAAATCCTGCAGGTCCGCTACGGTCTCGCCATCGATCGCCACGATTAAGTCGCCACCGACCATGATCGGCGTATTGCCCAGGTAGGCCCGTTGCGATCCACCCTTCAGTCCCGCGTGATCTGCGCCACGACCGGGAACAACCTGCATGATCAGAACGCCATAATCGGAGGCCAGCCCCATTTGCTCCGCCAATTCCGGCGTGATCGGCAATCCACGAATTCCCATCGCTGGGCGGCGAACTTCGCCGTAAGTTACGAGATCATTAATCACTGCCTTCGCAGCATTGATCGGTACGGCAAAGCCAATGCCAGCGCTCTGCGCTGAGCCGTTAGTCGCGATCATCGTGTTGATGCCGATCACTTCGCCCCGCGAATTGAGCAGCGGGCCGCCTGAGTTGCCGGGGTTAATCGCGGCGTCGGTCTGGATGGCGTCATCGATCTTCACCCCATCCGGCTCCATGATCTGGCGGATCGAGCTAATGATGCCGCGCGTCATCGTCCCGTTCAGCCCGAAGGGATTGCCGATGGCAAATACCTTCTGACCCACCACTAGTCCATGAGAATCGCCCATCGTCGCCGGAACCAGTTCCGGGGCATTGATTTGAATCACCGCCAAGTCGTGCGAACGGTCAAGACCGATGATCTTCGCCGGATATTTCTTGCGATTGCTCAGCGTCACTTCCAGCTTTGCGCCATTGCCCTGCACGACATGATAGTTGGTGAGAATGTGGCCCTGCTTATCAATGATGAAACCGGAGCCTTGACCCTCCTGCGGAACTGCGCCGTAGAAAAAGTCGATCGCCACTGTCGTCGAGGTAACGTTTACGACTGAAGGCAGACCTTTCTTGTAGACCTCGATGTTGATCTGCTCCTCGGGGTCGTAGGTCACCGGCCCAGCGGCGTTCGTCAGCTCGAGGTGAGTTGGCCGCGAGATCCACCCATCTGCGGTGGGACTCGAATCCGATCGCTGCGAATGATGGGTGGTCGCGAAGAAGAAGGCGGTAGCGAGGAGCACTCCCAGCAAAAACGGTCGAAGCATCTTGCGCATAAAAGCTAGGTTCCTGGAACTTGGCTGTGGATTGGACGCAGGCCCATAAAAAGTGTACCCAATCCGCGCAGGATTGCCCAATGGCCCCCTATGTTGCTGAAAACTAAAGGATTTAAAAACTATCGCGCCGCAATTTGAAACGGTCGCAAAATATCGCGAAACTTCTCTGGTTCGCCTGGGTTCGCTCCTTGTAAATCGCGACACTCGGCATGGAGTGTTGGAGGGGATCTATGAAACGTTTTGCTTCATTGGCGATAGTGGGAACTTTGGCTTTGACGGTGCTTGGCGCCACCGCGTTCGCGGGCGATAACTACCCGGGCACCAGCTACGAGGACCGTAATGGCGTCCGGTGGTATGCGAACTATGGCTTCGACCGCGGTATGCGCGACGGTACCCACTCGGGCCACGTCGATGCCGAAAAAGGCCTGCGCTTCCGCGCCACCGACCACGGCCAGTTCAGGGGTGGTACCGACGGCTTCCAGGGCGGCTGCACCAAGGACGAATACAAAGAGGCCTACCGCGCCGGCTACATGAAGGGTTACAAGCAGGCCTACGGCGATACCATGAAGAGCCTCGGCTATCGCCAAGTTCGATAACTGAAGCCCGTATATGGATGGCAAAGGGCCGTCGAGACTGGCGGCCCTTTCACCTGCTCGCAAGAAATTCCCAGTCACACAAATTATTTTTGCATTGCACCTTAGCGGCGGATGCATTGTCACAAATCTGCGGTACTCTGAAAACTAAGTAGAAGGAAATGTCTCCCCGTATCGCCGCCCTCGCAATCTGTGCCGTTGCTGCTTCCGCGCTGCAGGCTGGAACGAATTCCAAGCCCGCCTCCGCACATGTCGAAGTCACGACCTGGTCGCGGTCCGCGTACGCGCTGCCTTACGCGGTGAATCCCAATCCGGCGCTCCGCAACGCACATGTTCCTTCGCCCAACGGCAAGTACGAGATCGCCTGCAGCAGCGTGCCGAAGGAGCAGAAGGTCAGCGACTCAGTTTCCGAGACGCTCGACGCCCCATCCTGTGAGTTCGTGGCTCCCGGCAAACGGCTGTCTATCGACCTCGAAGTCGGACCAGAAGCCCTATGGGCGCCAGACTCCGACGCGGTCGCCGTGACCCACAGCCTCGGTGGCGCGCTCGGGACGTATCAGGTGCTGATTTATCGTCCAGAAAATAGCGGTCCGGACGACATTGCAACCGAAGTTCGTCGCGATCTCTCGCACCGTTTCCCAGCGTGTGTAGGCGGACAATCGGGATGCACGGCGGACCAGCGCAAGCTCATGCGCAACGATCCCAAATGGGTCAACGCGGCAGCAATCCGCTGGATGGAAAACTCCAAGCGCCTGCTGATCATGGCTTGGGTGCCCGACAGCAGCGCCTTCGGCGCGAATCTCGGCCGCTACAACGGCTATCTCGTCGACGCCCACACCGGGCGCATCCTGACCCGCTATTCGGAGCAGGAATTCAAACGGAGATTCAAAAAGTATTGCGGAGACTGGGGACTGTAACTGAGCCACCGTAGGACAGAGTGGGTCGGAATACGGCATCCGCAGGCTTCATCTACACCCGCGCCAGCTTCGCCATCTCCTGCAGTTCTTCCCAAACCTTCTGCACTTGCTCTTCGGAGTGGTCCAGCACGCCGTTGTTATCAATCACGTAATCGGCTCGCCGCGCTTTCTCTTCTTCCGAAATCTGCGCTGCCATTCGACGCATCACTTCCATGCGCGCCTCGGCGTGCTTGAGTTTCATCCGCTGCGCAAATCGCGCGACCTTGGTCTCAAACGGCGTCCGCACCACGATGATCTTGTTGAAGCGCTTCTCGCCCTTCGCCTCAAAGATCAGTGCCGCTTCAACGATAGCGACAGCGTTCGGATCTTCTTCGCCAATCTTGTCCATCCAGCAGTCCTGGTAGTCCAGCACCGCAGGATGCACCAGCTTGTTCAGGTCCTGGATCTTGTCCGGAAACGCCGCCGAGGCCAGCCGCGGACGATTGATCGTCCCATCGTTGTTCAGGATCTCGCCGCCGAAGTGCGCGACCACCTGGTTGTAAACCTCGTGGCCCGGGCTCATCAATTCATGCGCAATGCGGTCGGCCTGGATTACATGCGCCCCGCGTTTCGCGAACATCTCGCCAATGGTTGATTTTCCGGTGGCAATCCCACCGGTAAGTGCGACTTTAAGCAAGCTATGCCCCCATCCCTGTATGAACCGCGTTTCCACGGCGTAGTTTCGCGGCCTTGACCGTATTCGCCATCAACATTGCGATGGTGAGCGGCCCAACGCCGCCGGGCACGGGGGTGAACGCGCCGGCAACGTCTACAACTTTCGGATGCACATCACCAACCAGCGTCGAGCCGTTCTTTGCGAACGAGGCCTCGCGCTTTTCGTCGCCGGCGAAATACTTCTCGAACTCGGCGCGATCGGTGATCTTGTTAATTCCCACATCGATAACCGTCGATCCCTGCTTCACGTACTCGGGCGTTATCATGCCCGCCCGGCCAATCGCCGCCACCAGGATATCGGCGCTGCGGCAAACCGCCGGCAAATCCTGCGTCTTCGAGTGGCAGATCGTGACCGTCGCATTCGCATTCGTAAGCAGCATCGCCACCGGCTTTCCCACAATATCGCTACGCCCGACAACAACGGCATTTGCGCCTTCGACTTTGATCCCGCTCCGCCGCAGGATCTCCATGCATCCCGCCGGCGTACAAGGCACCAGCCCCGGCCGCACCGTCGACAGGTACCCGACGTTCATCGGATGAAACCCGTCCACATCCTTCTCCGGTGAAACCGCCAGCAAAACCTTCTTCGCATCCACCTGCTTCGGCAGCGGCAGTTGCACCAGGATCCCGTCGATGTCATCGCGTCGGTTCAGCGAGTCCACCAATTGCAACAGGTCTTTTGTGCTCACCGTCTCGGGAGGACTGTGCTGTTCGCTGTAGATGCCCGTCAACTCACAAGCCTTGCGCTTGTTGCGAACATAAATTTCGGAAGCCGGGTCATGCCCCACCAGCACCACGGCCAGCCCAGGCGTAAGCCCCGCGGTCTTCAACTCTGCAACTTCTGCTGCAACTTCAGCCTTAATTTCAGCAGAAATCTTGTTGCCATCCAGAATCCTGGCCGCCATCATGCTCCCCGAAAAGTTGATTGGAAGCATTAGTTTAATCGTTTTAGCAAGATTTCGCACGAGCGGAATTTCGCAAGAATTGCACTAGAGTAACGTTATTCTTGAGAGACGTCGGACCGTAGTAATCATGCCGTCGCCCTTTGCCCGAAGGGCGCTTTTTCTCAGCCCACGGTTACACCGTGGAAGGTGTAACGGCTTCAGCCTCCGGTGTTAGCTCTCCACCATCTCGATCAATCCCACGATATTCCGGTTGAACTCCGCCAACTCCTCCGCCGGAATCCAATACTCCAAATGCTCGCTCCCGCCCGCCCTCCGCACCTCGTATCGCGATAAAAATTCGGCGTCTACGTCAAATTTCAAAACGTACCCCACAAATCCAGCGCTCATCCTTCGTGTTCCAGTCGCGAGCAATCCTCCGCGCATACTCCAGCGTCAGCACCGGGTAGAAAATCGGCTGCTCCGGCAATCGTGGTGGAAACGCCCTCATCCCACTGTCGCGAATCAAGTCGAGTTCCCTCCGTCCAACCGGCCGATACAGCGTTGTTGTTGCCATCATCGCCACGATTTTACCCGCCATTGAACCCGTCGAGCGCCGGCCTCGACTACAATCATCCCACTTTCGCCAGGAGTAGCGCCCATGCCTGTGCTCCACAAGCTCATCGGCTTCCTCAACACCAACGATCCCGAGAAAGCGAAAGCTTTCTACACCGGCGTCCTCGGCTTCCGCCTCCTCACCGACGACAACTTCGCCGTCTCCTTCGACGCCAACGGCACCATGATCCGCATCGGCAAAGCGCAAAATCACAAGCCCGCGCAAGGCACCGTCCTCGGCTGGGAGGTCGACGATATCCACGCCGCTGTCCGCGAACTCGTCGCCGCGGGCGTCCACTTCGAGCAGTGGAACCTGCCCTTCATGAAGCAGGACGACTCCGGCGTCTGGGTAGCTCCCACAGGCGATGAAGTCGCCTGGTTCAAAGATCCCGACGGCAATGTGCTATCGATCTCCAAGCACAAAAAATAAGAGCTCCGCGAATGCGGAGCTCCTGGACTCGAGTCTCTGTTAGTTAATTCTTCACAGTCATGGCGTCAGAATTCACGGCCTTCTTCCCGGTAATCCCTTCAAGCGCCGCTAGGATTCCGCGGTACTCATTCTTATCGCACTGCATCGCCAAGCCGCCCTTCTTGTCGCCGTCAGCCCAAGTAAGACCGACGAAGTGTTTTTTTGACTTGGTAAGTGCCATCAAGGCACCGATGCCAAAGGAAACCACTGCGAGACCGATCGCTGCGCCCACTCGCCGATGCACGTCCTGTCCGTAGCTTACCTCCGTAATTGCAGAGGCAGGAACGACGACCACCTCTTTGCCGTCTTTGACGAAGCGAACTCGGTCTTGATCCAGCACCAGCTTCACGCCGTCCCCGGTCTTCAAGTCAGAGAGAGAACCGCCGTCGTACCTGACCTTGTAACTATTTTCGCTGGCAAAAACGGAAAGCGGAATTACGAAACAAAGCAGCGCCACGATCAACTTCTTCATTGGTCTCCTTCGCACAGGCTTGGAGGAACCCCGCCAACGCACAGGTCGACTGAATATGGCGAACGCTGGATCCTAAGTACCTGAATGCTGGGAGCAGCATACTCTACGGACTGAGTAGCTCAATGTGTCTTTCGTCACTTAGAGATGTTCAGAAAAGCTCCACCCTTAAGAACCTTCGTGTTCCTTCGTGTCCTTCGTGGTTAAAGACTTTTGCCTTTCTCTGCGGGCTAGGAAAACTATTGCGGCGGCGTAGGACAATTCCCAAAGCACGACGATGCCAGCACCAGATTCAAAATCGCGTCCCACTCCAGCGGATTGATCTGCCCACCCGCCGTCGCGAAGTCCACCTTGTGGGCGATCACCATGTCTTCTGCCGGCAGCACCGCAATGTACTGTCCGCCCGAACCCATCGCGATATACGCCCCCTGCAGCGGCCCCGTCCAGGCGTGGTCCTGGTATCCCGGCTCATCCCACACAAACCACATCAGCCCAAATCCCCACCGCTCCGGCCGCGCCCATTCGCGAAGCCCTAGCGGATTGATCTCCTGGAACGGCGTCCACTCAATCGTTGAATAGCGCACCCAGTCGACGGGGATCACCTGCTTGCCATTCCAGTTTCCCTGCCGCAACATCAGTTGCCCCAGCCGCGCCATATCGCGTGTCGATAGATACATCGGGTACAGCGGATGCACAGAATACGGCAGGTTGCTGATCTTCTCCTGCTTCGCGCGATCGAAATCCTCCATCCCCAGCGGCTTCGCCAGATCCGATTCCAGCGCGTCATAAATGTTCTTGCCCGTCAGCTTTTCGAATGCAGTCCCCGCCGCATTAAAATCCCACTCGTTGTAAGTGAAATAGTTTCCGGGCAGTTCGGTGCCGCGTCGCGGTTGCAGGCTGTCCGGCTGACCCACATCCGGTTTCCCGGCGCCGAGATAAATCCCCGACCGCCCCGCCAACAGCTGTCCCAGCTTCGCGCCCTCTTCGATCTTCAGAAAAGGCTCCTTGTCGTCGAGCCCAATCTCCTTCACTGTCTTCTGCAAATCGATCTTGTCGTTCGTGACGTAGTTCCCATACAGCATGCTCAGCACGCTCTTCCGCACCGACGCAATGACGCTCACCTTCGCCGTGTCGCCATACTGGTAAATGATCTTCCCGTGCCGCACCACGACTAATGCCGTCGAGTGGTGCGCCTTCAGAAAGGTAGTGAGCGCCTCGAAATAGACCGACGAGTATTCATAGTGCTCCGGCGCCTCGGTCTCCCAGGTCTTACCGGGACTAAACGTATACAGCGGATCCTGCGCCAAGACGCACGGAGCAAGAACGCTCAACAAAACCATCGCAAAGAGATTTCGAAAACGCGGATCGCATCGTCGCACGGTTCCTCCGCACGCAAACATCGTCGAGGGGCCTGAATCCCCGCATTGTAAAACCTCTCCGCCCAGCCTCCGCGCCCTTCGTGGGTAAAGATTTGCGCCGAGGAACTTATCCCCACCCCCCGCCGTATCTCCCGCCAGCGAGGACCCATGCCTCCCACCCAAAACCCCGGCCGATTCATAGGCCTCATCTATCTCCTGGTCTCGATCCCCGGCGCCATTGCCCTCGTGTATGTCCCGAGCAAACTCATCGTCCACGGCAACGCCGCCGCGACCGCCGCCGACATCGTCGCCTCCGAAACGCTCTTCCGCTTCGGCATCGCGAGCGAACTCGTCTGCCAGGTCCTCTTCATGTGGGTGGTATTTCTTCTTTTTGATTTGCTGAAGTCGGTCAACCAGTGTCAGGCCTCGGTGATGCTGGCGCTGTTCGTCATCTCCGTCCCGATCGCTCTGCTGAACGAGCTGAACTCCGTCGCGGCCCTGCTCCTGGTCCGCGGTGCCGATTTCCTGTCGGTCGTCGACAAGCCCCAGCGTGAAGCCTTCGCCATGCTCTTCCTCAATCTCCACGGGGAAGGCCTCGGCATCGCGGCCATCTTCTGGGGTCTCTGGCTTCTTCCTCTCGGACTGCTCGTCTACCGCTCCGGCTTCTTCCCCAGCATTCTCGGCATTCTTCTAATCGCAAATTGCGCCTACTACGTCGCCACTAGCCTCGCGTCGCTGGCCCTCCCGCAATACGACAAGCTCGTATCACGATGGATGATGCCCACCCAGTTCGGCGAGCTCATCTTCATGTTCTGGCTCCTGAGTATGGGCGCCAAACCAAAGTCTCCTGCCGTCGTTGTCGTGGGTAGCTTGCATTATGACATCACGGTCGACGCACCCGACCGGCCCCGCAAAGGCGAAACGGTGACAGGCCGCGGCTGGGCGCAGAAATTCGGCGGCAAGGGCGGCAATCAGGCGGCGGCGGCGCAACGCCAGGGCGTCGCCACCGCGATGGT
>Ga0181537_10005611_pt1 | contig 10117 bp, 7 predicted proteins | sample PEATcosm2014_Bin_39_FD_119765 | JGI IMG/M metagenome (GOLD analysis project Ga0181537, IMG submission 119765) | Peatland microbial communities from MTU Mesocosm Facility, Houghton, MI, USA - PEATcosm2014_Bin23_10_metaG | ecosystem: Environmental > Terrestrial > Soil > Wetlands > Peat | place... | reverse complement strand
TGCCATGCGCATCCTGCTTGCCGAAGACAATGCCGTCAATCAGCGGTTAGCCAGGCGTTTGCTGGAGAAGCGCGGGCATCAGGTAGTGGTTGCGGGAAATGGACGCGAAGCTCTCGCGGCCCTGGAGCAGGATACGTTTGATTTGATCCTGATGGATATCCAGATGCCGGAAATGGACGGCATGGAAGCCACGGCGAAAATTCGCGAAAAAGAAGCATCGGCCGGCGGCCATGTGCCCATCGTGGCCTTGACCGCGCACGCCATGAAGGGCGATCAGGAGCTGTGCCTGGCCGCAGGCATGGACAACTACTTAAGTAAACCGATTCGCCCGCAGGAATTGGACGAGCTATTGACAAAATTTGGCCGCCTCGCGCCGGAACGCCAGGTGGCGCCGATGCGTAACGAATCATAAACTGCGGTCCTTCCCTACCTTCGGCAGTTTCGCAGGAATAGAGTGACCACAGATTGCCCCGCGAAATCGCGCGCCACAGGCGCCGAAGTTTGCGGGAAGTCACGCGACGGGATCGAATTCCCACGACGGCACCGGCTAGATAGGGCGGACCAAACTAGGAAAGCTCTAAAGGCAAGATTCGCTTTAAACCACTGACACCAATGGCTTTGCTGGTGCTGCCCGGTGGCCGATTCGGTAGCAAGCGTGCAGTCGTACATTGCGGGATTGCCGCGTTTGGCACGGCCACAATCCCAGAGAACACGCTAACGAGTGCGCGAACCACATATGCCGGCTGGGCAGTCTGCATAATCGTCGCGTATGGGTCTGCTTGCGCGTATGCGCAGACGCCGCAGCCTTCCGAGACCGGAGCACAAGCACCGCAAGGCGAGGAACAGTCGCCAAAAGACTTGACCAAGCTCAGCATCGAAGACCTGATGAACGTGCAGGTGACCTCGGCTTCAAAAAAAGAACAGAAGTTGTCACGCGTGGCGGCCGCGATATTCGTTATCACGCAAGAAGACATACGCCGCTCCGGCGCGACAAGTATTGAGGATGCCTTGCGCATGGTTCCCGGTCTGGACGTGGCACAGATCAACGGAAGCACCTGGGCCATCGGCGCGCGGGGCTTCAACGAACAGCTCAGCAATAAATTGCTAGTGATGGTGGATGGGCGAATCGTGTACACCGAGGCGTTCGGCGGAGTTTATTGGGACGCTGTGGATCTGCCACTCGAAGACATCGACCGTATTGAAGTGATCCGCGGACCGGGAGGCTCGATTTGGGGCGCCAACGCGGTGAACGGCATCATCAGTATTTTTACCAAACCCGCTGCAGGAGGGCGCGGAGGACTGGTGACCGCGACGGGCGGGAACATCGTGCAAGGCTCGGGAACTGTGGAGTACGGCGACACGCTCGGAAAATCGACTGACTATCGCGTGTTCACAAAATACATCAACGAAGGCACGATGGGCGATGTGACCGGGCAGAGCGGGGATGATGGCTGGCATGCGCTGCGCGGCGGATTTCGCACCGACAGCACTCTTTCGCCCAAAGATTCTTTAACCGTGGAGGCCAACTTGTATACCGAACGGGAGGGCGAATTTGGTTACTTTCTTCCGTCCCTCGAGTCGCCAGGCCTGACCACCATCCAGCAGGAGGTGACCTCGGCAGGCGGCTTTATCCAAACCAACTGGAAACATCAGTACAGCGACCGGACGGATTCGGAATTACAGATTTCCTTTACTCATTACACGCGCGACGATCCGCTGGAGGCCGAAAAACGGAGCACCTTCTATGTCGACTACCAGAACCATTTTGCCTGGGGCCAACGGCAGGACATCATCTGGGGCCTGGGCGACTTTTATAGCAATGGGCGGATTGATGGGACGCTGACGGTGTTTTTCAGTCCGCCGGGGAAGTCGTTGGATGTGAGCAACGCCTTCGTGCAGGACGAAATTGCGATTGTGCCGGAGCGGCTCTATCTAACCGCGGGAGCAAAACTGGAACACAACACCTATACCGGTTTTGATTTCTTGCCCAGCATTCGCGCGGCGTGGGAGATCGATAAACAACACATGCTGTGGGCGGCAGTGTCGCGGGCGGTGCGGACCCCGACACCGAATGACACGGATTTGTCGGTGAACGAGGGCGAAATCGGAATGGCCAATGGCATGCCGGTGGTTCTCCGATTTATCGGCGATAAGGATTTTCAAAACGAACGCTTGGTGGCCTATGAAGCCGGTTATCGCGCCACGGCCTCAAATCGTTTCACGTTCGATCTCTCCGCATACTTCAACCACTACGACCATCTGGAGTCCATTGAACCTGCCGGCTCATTCCTGGAATCCACGCCCGCGCCGCCGCACGAGGTGGAGATTCTCACCTACGGCAACCTCATCCATGGAGAATCGCACGGCTTCGAGATGTCGGCCAATTGGAAAGTGACGGACCGCTGGCAACTCAGTCCCGGCTTCGCTTTCGATACGATCCATCTGCACACGGATGCGCAGAGCCAGGATCAACAGAGCGTCCCTTTCGTGCAAGGCAACACGCCTACAAAAATGGCGCAACTGCGTTCACACGTGGATCTGTGGAGCAAATGCGCCTGGGACTTGAGCGCGTACTACGTGGATCCACTCAGGAATCAAGGGTTTTCGGGCATGGTGCGAATTCCGGGAATCACGCGCGTGGATACCGGACTGACCTGGAAGGCGCTCGAACACGTCACCTTGAGTGTAGTCGGCCAGAATCTGCTGAAAAACGAGCACGTGGAGTTCGAGGATTTTTTTGGCAGCGTACAATCGAGCCAAATCAAGCGCAGCGGCTACGTGAAACTCACCTGGGTGTTTTAATCTGAATATTCGTGTGTGCCAGTGGCCCCGGCGGCAGAGAAATCGCATGCCCTATGCCCCGCCACTTCTCTCGCTCTCTTTTTCCCTCCCCAACGCACTATGGTATCGTCAGAAAATCTCGCCCATGACCACTTCCGCTCCTACCTTTCGCCACGCCCTTGGCCATTTCGCCACCGGCGTCACGGTAGTCACCGTCGAATACCAGCCCGGCAAAATCCACGGCATGACCGCCAACTCCTTCACCTCGGTCTCGTTGCATCCTCCGCTGATTCTTATCTGCGTCGATCACCGGGCGCTGATGCTGCCCTTTCTGCATGAACAAAAGCGTTTTGGGGTCAGCGTCCTGAAATCGCACCAACAAGCCATCTCTGAATTTTTCGCCCAGCCCGGCCTCTATGAAGACCCCGAGGACCATCTCAAGCTTCGCTATCGTCGCTCCCCCACGGGGATCCCTACCTTGGACGACACTTTGGCGCAACTGAGCTGCACCGTCGCCGGCCACCATCTATCGGGCGACCACACCATCTTCCTGGGCGAGGTCGAGTCCGTCCACGTAACCGAAGGGGACCCCTTGCTCTTTTACCGAGGGCGGTACCACCATCGGCCCTTGGAATAAGCCGCTTGGAATAGGACGCCGCTACGAAAGCGCTGCGCCACTCACGGCATGAGCGCACTGGCGAAGCCGAAGTTAGGCGACAGAAAAGCTCACAGGCTGCAACCTGTGCTACCTAAACAACTGCCGCTGTAAGTGCTTTGTTTGCGTTAAAAAAGATTTTGGGAGCTCCGGGGCGGGGAGGGGGAAACGTGGGTTCGCCAAGCCTAGGAACTAAGGAAGTGGTTCAGGATGAGGTAGATGGGGAGGGAAAGCAAGAGTGAATTGGGCGCACTTCTCTACGGGGCTAGATTACCAAAGATAGGGCTTGCCTGTCAAGAGAAAACAGCGGTACCAGGACTCACAAACTTATGGAGCTGGGAGACCAGCTTCACCAAAACGAGGTCAGTTCACCGACGGCGGGAAGAAGATATTCCAAAAATGCGGGCTCGGTGTCAGAAACTCGACCGGTACCAGCGACCCTTCGCTATTGATTTGCGGCGGCCGCACCACGCGCGCTTCCACGGTCTTTTGCGTCTTGGGATTCTCGAGCGAAACCTTGGCGCCCTCCGCCAGCGGTTCCGGCAAAACGATCATCGCGCCGTTCTGGCTGACGGTCTGGGTGACGCCGTCCATCGGCGCTTTCCCCGGGACCAACACCTTGACGGGCATCCGAAGGAGCACGCGCTGCGCGCGACGCCGCTCTTCGGCGGTGGGTGGACGTTGCGCCGCAGGACGAGTGGAAAGCGGGGCCGCCGTGGGTTTTTTATCCGTTACAGGCATCATAGCTCCAGTCCCCAAAAGTCCATCTCAGGCGCAACCAGTTCGATTCCATACTCCCAGCCGTCTGGCCGCGGAGTGCCTTTCCACACGATCACGGCCGCATTGCTGCTGCCGGTGGCGAGGTTAGAGAGCGCCAGGCGGTGCTCCAGCTCCAGCGCCTGCTCCAGCACCACCATGCAGCCATAGGGATTCACCACGCGGGTGTGCGCTTCCACGCTGACGCGCGGCCCATCTGCGGTATCCCACTCGAGCCGCACCGGAACGCGCGAATTCATGCGCCGCCCGCGGCGATTATCGTGATGGCGCGAACCAATAGGCTTCGCTTCGCGTGTTTTTAGTCCACGCACAATTCCAGACATGCAATTCCCTCAATAAAGCCATGCTAAAGTTGGCGTGAGGCACGGTCAATAGAACATCGGTAGTGGTAAGCGGAAGAAGTAGCTGGCCGAAAGTACAGGTGGTTTTGGGGATTGTGGTGAAGCTTTTGGGGATTTGTGGTCAAGGTGTGTCGGAACTGCAGTGCCGATTTTGGCGAAAGACGCAGTGAAGAATCTCATCGTCAACGCGGATGATTTGGGCTGGACGGAAGGCGTGAACCGCGGCATCGCGGAAGCGCACGGCCACGGCATCGTGACCAGTGCGTCGATCCTGGCGAACGGTGTGGCGTTCGTCTCCGGTGTGGAGCTGGCGCTGTCGCGCGAAGGCTTGGGCGTTGGGGTACACCTCAACCTGAGCAACGGGCCACCGGTGGCCCCGCGGGAACTGGTCACCACACTGCTGAACGATGCGGGCGAATTTGCCGGTGGACCGGAGTCCATCCTGGTGAAGCTGGCGCGGCGCGCGATGCTGTTGCAGGAAGTAGAAGAAGAGTGGGACGCGCAGATTACCCGCGTGCGCGAGTTCGGCATCACGCCAACGCACCTGGACGGCCACAAGCACGTGCAGATGTTGCCGGGACTCTTCGAGATTGCGTTGCGGCTGGCGAAGCGCCACGACATTGGGGCAATTCGCGTCTCGCATGAAGAGTCCTCGCTGCGCTCGGCGCTCTCCGCCGGAGAGAACCAGCATGCCGGACAAGTGCTGATACAGGGCGTGCAAGCCCGCGGGTTAAAGCTGCTGGCGCACGACGCGCGCGAGCAAGCCGAGCGAGCGGGAATCGCGACCGCGGACTATTTCTGCGGCATCGCGCAAACCGGCGAATTAACCCGCGAAGGCCTGGCCTGTCTGCTGCGCGGCCTGCCCGAAGGAACCACCGAATTGATGTGCCATCCGGGATTTATGGACGATGAGCTGCGCAAGTCGGACACGCGCCTGCAGGATTCGCGGCGCATCGAAGTGGAAATCCTGACCGATAAGGCGATTCGGAATCTTGTCGCGGAGCAGGGGATTCGCCTGATAGACTATGCTTTCCAGACGCAGGAAGCAGCTTAAGGGGCGTTTTTGCCGAATAAGGTCGCGAAACATGGCGCATGAAGCATCCATCCGCTACTCCATCGTGGTGCCTTTCTTCAACGAGCAGGAAAATATCCCTCCTTTGTACATGAAGCTTACGGAGGTGATGGATTCCGTCGGGGAACCCTACGAACTGGTGTTTGTGGATGACGGCAGCAAGGACAACACCTTCAAGGTGTTGGCGGAGATCTACGAGCACGACCGCCGTGTGAACCTGGTGCGCCTGCGGCGCAATCTTGGGCAGACTGCGGCGCTTAAGGCCGGCTTCGACTATGCACGCGGCGAAGTAATCATCTCCATGGACGGCGATTTGCAGCACGATCCCGAGGAGATTCCGCGCTTCCTCGAAAAGATTGAGGAAGGATTTGATCTGGTGAGCGGCTGGCGCCACCATCGCCAGGATCACTGGCTGATGCGCCAGATTCCCAGTCGCGTGGCCAACTGGATGATGGCCAAGCTTTCCGGCGTGCAGCTCCACGATTTTGGCACCACCTTCAAGGCCTATCGCCGCGAAATCATCCAGGAAATTCAACTGTACGGCGAGCTGCACCGCTTTATTCCGGCGCTGGCGGCGACCAGCGGCGCGCAAATCGCGGAAGTACCCATCGAAAACCTGGCGCGCAAGAACGGCAAGTCCAATTACGGCATCGGCCGCACCGTGCGCGTGTTCCTGGATTTGCTGATGGTGAAATTCCTGCTGGATTATTCGACACGGCCATTGCAATTTTTCGGGCTGCTGGGCCTGGGCGGCGCCGGGACGGGCTTGCTCATCGCCTGCGGGCTGGCGATTTCCAAGTTTTACTATCATACCGATGTAACCGTCGAACACGGGCCGCTCATGCTGCTCGCGGTGGTGCTGTTCATTGCCGGAATTCAGTTTATTTCCATGGGTTTGCTCGGCGAAATCAGTTCGCGAACCTATTATGAGTCGCAGAACAAGCCGATTTATGCGCTGCGCGAAGTGAAAAGTCACCGCAAAGAAGCCGGCGATTCCGCGGAGTCCACGCGGCCTTCCGGCAATCCCGACCGATAAAACCAGGGCAAGCCTTTCCATTTTTGCCGCGGGGTGACGCGGTGGCGGTTGCGTGCCGGGTTGCAGTCAAAGTCAAAAACCAAAAATCAAAAGCACGGGTCTGAGACCCGCCACTACGAGGGCTGAATGAATCGAGAGCAGTTTTATGCGGCGATGGGCGGCGAAGGCACGCTGGACTACGAGAAATACCTACAGACTAAGGCGTTGCTGCATTGCCAGACGGCGTTTGCGGAGTTGTGCAACGCGGATGAGTTGCAGTTTCAAGTGGTGCACCAGATCGAAGAGTTGTGGATGAAGCTGATTGCGTACACGCTGCTGGATATCGACGACTATTTGCAGGCTGCGAATACCAACCGCGTGCTGACGTTGTTCCGGCGGGTGCATGTGGCGCAGAAGATGATGATTCAGCAGGTGGCGCTGCTGGAGACCATGTCTCCGAAAGAGTATCAGGCGATTCGCACGCGGCTGGGGAATGGCAGCGGGCAAGAGTCGCCGGGATTTCGCACGCTGCTGCGCATGTACCAGCCGCTGTGGAATTCCTTCGAGGAGTTTTATTTGCGCAAGCATGGATTGACGGTAGAGAAGATTTACGACACGGCGTACGACCATGGGGATGCGTATGTGGTGGCGGAGGCGCTGGCGGAGTTTGACGAGTTGTTTCAGAAATTTCGCTACGAGCATATGCAGCTGATTCACCGGACGATTGGGTTTGGGTCGAAATCGCTGAAGGGGCGGCCGGTGGAGATTTTGTCGGAGGGCATGAGTCACAAGTTTTTTCCGGAGCTATGGGAAGTGCGCGGGAAGATGACGGACGAGTGGGGCGCGGAGTACGGGGTGAAGAGGGATTCGCTCGGCGGGCATCACTAGAAGCGCGATCGTCCGGTCCGGCGGCGCGCAGCAACGAAATAAATCAGCAAATACAGAAAGTAAATTGAAAAGAAAGCTAGCGGCTTACGTCCGGGCAAGCTGGGGCGCAGCATGCTGCGCCCCTACAAAGTCACGGTTGCGGCTGATGGCTACTGCACGGAGATGCTGACGGCGCCGCTGGAATTGCTGTAGTTGGTGTCGCCGGTAATGAAGCTGGCAGTTACGGTGTCGACGTGTCCTCCGCCGCCTCCTCCGCCACCACCTCCGCCGCCTCCGCAGCCGACGATGCCTACAGCGATGGCGGCGAATGCCAGAGCGCCGGCGTAAACGAAGACGCGGCGACGCTGCGGCGGGACGCGGCGCAGAGCCAACAGGAACGCGATGAGTAGCGCGAGAGCGGCGGTCCATAGCGGGCCGGTGCGCCAGCGGGGGAACTGGGTCGGTGTGGTCGATGGCGGCGGCGACATCGAGAGGGCCGACGTGGTGAACGAGGCGGTGCAGGAGGGCGGCGCACCGGTGTTGGGGTTGAAGTTGGTCTGTGCGCCACAAGTTACTCCGGCGGACAGCACCGTGCTGCCGAACGAGAAGCCAACCATGCCCGTGGGGCCGGCGCCGTTGCTCGATACGCCGACGACGGTAGCGGTTAGTGTGACGCTCTGGCCGGGAGTGATGCTGATGACATTGGAGCTTACGGTGGTTGTGGTTCCAGCGGGGTTCACGGTCACCGTCAGAGGAGTGGCGCTGGCGCTGGACTTGAAGCTGTTGTCTCCGCTGTACGTCGCCGTGATGGTGTGCGGATTGCCAGCCGTCGTGCCGATCAACTGAATGGGCTGATCCTCGGCGAAACCGGAGTTGTTGAGCTTGGATGTGTTCGTGGTGTTGGTCGTGTTTGGCACGAGGAAATCGTTCAAAGCTTTTCCGCCATCAAGCAACGTGACGGTGCCCGTCGGACAAGCCTGCACCGGAGGAGTCAGGAGCGGTGCTTGTGCGAAGGGCGGAGGAGTGCAGGTCGTCGCGCTGTTGTTGATGCTGGTCACGGCTACCAGCAGAATGTAGGAAGATCCGTACGTCACGGTCTGGGTCGAGCTAGTGTTTACGATGGGATTGCCATTGGCGTCAAAAGTAACGAAGTAAGGGACTACCTTGCTGGTTTCTGCGCTAACGCCACTCACCAGAGAAGGTGAGGACGTGCTAGCGGCAAACGTTCCTTCGCCGCCGAAGCGGGCCACCACCATATATGCGCCTCCACCGGTGCCCGGAAGCAGTGTGGTCGTGCCGCTATACGAACCGTTCGTCAACGGGAAAGTATCAATTACGAGTCCGGGAGAGGTGCTCCCCTGAGTCAATTCGACGAATCCGCCGGTAGGCGTTCCCGCTCCGCTCGTCACGGTTCCAGCGACGGTAACTGGGGCTCCGTGGGTGTCATTCACGGCCGCGCCGCCGTTTAGCAACAGCGTGGTGCTCGTTGTCGACAGTGTGGGTGTCGCGGTAGTCCACTTCGCGACCAGGTTTGCTACGTTGACGGAGCCGAGGCCGGTGGCCAAGTCGTAGTTTGCGGTGGCGTTGAACGATGGCGTGTTATTGGTGAATGGCGGGTTGTCCTCGTTCACGAGGATGCCGTATTCATTCGCGGCGCTGCTCGTGTTGCTGCAGCCGAAGGTGTCGCCGGCACAAGCCACGGAATTGTTGCCCGTAGTAATGTCGTAGAAGATGCAGGTGCTGGCGGGGCTGGCCGCCGACGTGCACGTTGAGCCAGACTTGGCCGCCAAGGAATAGAGAACGTAGTTGGGGTTGCCTAGGCGTTGGCCGGTCTGCTGATTCACGAGGGACATGATGGCGGCGAAGGCAGGCGAAGAAGCCGAGGTGCCACCGACGCCCTGAAAATCGTTGAACGGCGAGTTTAGATCGCAGGAACTAGTGCTGCTGCCGGTGCCGGAATTGGCATCCTCTTCGCAGATGATGTAGAAGCTGTTGTTCTGGCCATTGCTGGCGAAGAGCGAAACGTCGGGAAGGTCGCGCACCCCATCGTTGGGCACGCCGAGACCGCTTTGCCAGCTGGGCTTCGCGTACCCGAAGAGGCCGCTTACCGAATTACAGGTATTGAATGTGCCGTCGGCGTTGTACACCGGGTAAATGCAATTGCTTTGTCCGCCCGCCCCGCCCGTGAGGTCCGGACCCGTGCCGGTCAACCCGGATGAGTCTGTACTAATGATTGCCGTGGTGCAACCGGTCAAGGAGCCGCTGCTGGCGCAGGAATCGTTCCAGGGAATTTCCGGAATGTACGAGATGGCAGACGTCTGCGTTCCGGCGGCGTTGGCGCCCCAATACGTGGTCGCATAGTTCGCCAGGCTGCTGTTGAAGTCCGTTCCTCCGACGGCCACGTTAAACGGCGTGGACGCATCGCCGCTTACGGCTTGGCCGAAGGTCGAAAAGTCCAAGGAACTCTCGTCCGTCGGATCGCAGGCGGCGGAGCCGGTGTCGCCGGCCGAAACCATGCCGCTGATACCTTGCGCGGAGGCTTGTTCCCAGAGCGCACTCTCAAATTCGTTGCCGGAAGTGCCCTCGAACGCCTCGCAGGCGCCGAAACT
>Ga0181537_10005610_pt1 | contig 10119 bp, 11 predicted proteins | sample PEATcosm2014_Bin_39_FD_119765 | JGI IMG/M metagenome (GOLD analysis project Ga0181537, IMG submission 119765) | Peatland microbial communities from MTU Mesocosm Facility, Houghton, MI, USA - PEATcosm2014_Bin23_10_metaG | ecosystem: Environmental > Terrestrial > Soil > Wetlands > Peat | place... | reverse complement strand
GACAGGTACGCATCATCGCGAAACACCCGCAGCTTGCGCTCGGTCTTCAGGCTCACGCGGCTGGCAGTGACGTTGGCGACGCAACCGCTGTCGAAGCGCAGGCGTGCATTGGCGATGTCGATCGCGCTTGAAAAAACCGGCGTCCCGATCGCCTCCAGGCTCGATACCGGACTGCCGACGATCATCTGCACCAGGTCGATATCGTGAATCATCAGGTCCAGCACCACATTGACGTCAGTACCTCGCTCCCTGAACGGCGCCAGGCGATGGCACTCGATGAAGCGTGGCCGCGTCAGCAGTGACTCGGCGGCAAGGATGGCAGGATTGAAGCGCTCCAGATGCCCCACCTGCAGCACCCGGCCGCACTGGCGCGCCGCGCCGATCAGCCGCTCGGCCTGCTCGGTGGTCTCGGTGATCGGTTTCTCGACCAGCACGTGGGCGCCGGACTCCAGGAACGCGCAGGCAATGTCATAGTGGGTCGGCGTCGGGGTGACCACGCTGACCGCGTCAACCTTGCCAAGCAGCGCCCGGTAGTCGCCAAAGGCGGCGACCTGCAGCTCGGCGGCCACGCGCGTCGCCGCAGCGGGCTCGCTGTCGACTACACCGACCAGGCTGCATTGCGGCAGCTGTGCGTATTTCTGGGCGTGGAAGCGCCCAAGGTAGCCAACGCCGACCACTGCCGCTCTGATTTTATCCATCTGCCGGCTATTATGCCTAAAGCTTGCGGGCAGCAGTCGGCGGCCGCCGGCCGCTGCACCATCGGCTACAGTCTGCTGCGCTTTGTTGAAGGATTGGATGTGAACCAGCCATTACGGCGCCTGTACCTGCTGTGTCGCGACGCGCGTGGGCTGTGGCGCGAGCTGCTGATGATGGCGGCGTGCATCGGCATCGGGGCGATCGTGATGCCTTGCCTGATCTTCGCTGTCGGGCGTCTGGCCCTGGGTCCGTACGCCCACGGCAGTGTGTTTGCGCTGTGGCGCGATTTCATGATTGGCCTGGTTTCCGGGTCGCAGGCAGTGTGGTTCATCGTGCTCGGACCCTACCTGCTGATCTGGCTGCTGCGCGGCGGCCGCTGGCTGCTGCGTCGGCCGCCGGCGGTGACATAACCGGCCGCCGCCATGCAGCGACCGTGACCGCCGTCACAGATCCGGCGCCACCGCGCTCGGCCGGGCGCCAAGCTGCCATCCTGATCGCCGGGTTAACACGACGCGCGTAACGGCGCTTCATCGGCAGACGCTTCTCTGGGAGACAGGCATGCGCAGAGCACGCGAGAATCACTGGCGGATTCCCGGCAGCGAGCACCGAGAGCCGGGTCGCCGGGATCAGGTCCTGAGGAAAATCAGCCATGCCCTGGTGACCGACACCGCAGTCGGCATTGATCCCAGGCAACCCGCCGGCGTCGACCCCTACGACAGCCGGCTGGGCGGCAGGGGCTGCGACGTCTGGGGTCGGCGGCGCCGTGCCTGAAGCGCCGGCGCCGATCGCTTACCCGACCTGCCCGCCCAGCCCTGGCCCTAGGGCCAGTAAATGATCCCGAGCGTGATCAGCATCACCGCCAGCGCCACCTGGGCGGCATAGCGCCAGCGCCAATGCCTCAATTCCCCGACGAAGCTGAGCCCGCCAACGCCTGCCAGGCTCCACGACCACAGCAGCCCCTTGATCAGCGGCCAGCGCTCGGGCGCCAGCCGCGCCGAATACTCAGGCAGCAGTAGAAACACGATCGCGCTCATGGTCAGCGACACCGACAGCGCGACCGCCGAACCCATGATAATGCCGATCAGAACCGCCATCGGCCGCATGCCGTTGCTCCGATTTTTGGCCACACGCCGCTTGATTAACGGCGCGACTGCCATATGGTGTCTAAAGATGTCAGACTTGAGTCCAGTCTAGCCGTTGCAAGGTCCCGCACGCAGCATGTCGCATACGACCCGTTCCCGCCGCCGCAGGCTCCTGGCGCCGCTCGCATTGTCCGCGCTGGGGCTGCTGGCCCTGACTGCCGCCAGTTCCACCGGCGCCCCGGCGGTGACCGGACTGTTGCCGGAAGGTGCCCTTGGTCCAACGCCGCAGCAGCGGCTGCTGGCACCGCGCATCGCCAGCATTCTCGAGCAGAATCACTATCGGCATATCGCAATCGACGAGAAATTCTCGCTGCTGGTGTTCGATCGCTTCCTGAGCGGGCTCGACAGCCAGCACAGCTACTTCCTCGCCAGCGACGTGACTGGTTTCGATCACTGGCGCACAAAGTTCGGCGACATGATCCACACCGGGGAGATGGATCCGGCCTACCTGATCTTCAATGTATTCCAGCAGCGCAATCGCGAGCGCATCAACTACGCGCTCAAGCTGCTCGACACCGAACCGGATTGGACCCTGGATGAGAATTTCAGCTTCGACCGCGACCACGCACCATGGCCGGCGACGCAGGCGGAGATGGATGAGCTGTGGCGCCTGCGCGTGAAGAACGACGCCATCTCGCTGATGCTGACCGGCAAGAGCTGGAACGACACCGCCGACCTGCTGCGCAAGCGCTACCAGCGGGTGCTCTCGCGGCTCGACAAGATCTCGCCCGAGGACGTGTTCGAATCGCTGATGAATTCCTACTGCGCCGTATACGATCCACACAGCAATTATTTCTCACCGCGCAGCTCCGAGGAGTACCGCATCCAGATGAGCCTGAGCTACGAGGGCATCGGTGCCTCGCTGCAGCTCACCGACGACTACATCACAGTCACCAACATCCTGCCCGGCGGTCCGGCTGCCGCCGACGGCAGCCTCAAGCCCAACGATCGCATCACGGGAGTCGCCCAGGGCCATGATGGGCCGATGACCGACGTGATCGGCTGGCGTCTGGACGATGTGGTGCAGCAGATTCGGGGCAAGGTCAACACCATCGTGCGGCTGCAGATTCTGCCCGCCGGCGCCACCCCGGGGACGGCGGAGCGCACCATCGAGCTCACGCGCAACAAGGTCACGCTCGAGGCGCAGGCGGCCAAGAAAGAGGTGCGGCAGATCACGCGCGCCGGCCATACCTACAAGATCGGCATCATCACCGTGCCGAGCTTCTATAACGACATGGACGCGGCCAATGGCGGCGATGCCAACAACCGCAGCACCACCCATGATGTGCGCCGGCTGCTGCAGGCGCTGACCGCCGGCGGCGGCATCGATGCGCTGGTGCTGGACCTGCGCGGCGATGGCGGCGGCTACCTGCCCGAGGCCATCGGGTTGACGCATCTGTTCATCAATCATGGACCGGTGGTGCAACTCAGGGACACCGCCGGCCAGCTCGAAGTGCTCGATGAGCCCGATCCGGGGCAGGCCTATGCCGGTCCGCTGGCAGTGCTGGTGGATCGCACCAGCGCCTCGGCGTCCGAGATCTTCGCCGGCGCCATCCAGGATTTCCATCGCGGCCTGATTATCGGCCAGACCACGTTCGGCAAGGGCACGGTACAGAGCGTGATTCCGCTCGACCGCTGGTCTTCGCGCCCGACTGAAGGACAGGTCACGGTGACCATCGGCAAGTTCTATCGCATCACCGGCGAGAGCACGCAGCTGCGCGGCGTGTCCCCGGATATCGCGCTGCCGTCACCCATCAGCGTCGACGACGTCGGGGAAGGCATTCTCGAGCATCCGCTGCCCTGGGACCGCATTGCATCGGTGCCGTTCCACCCGCTGGCTCCGGAGTCGAGTGTGATGCAGACGCTGGCGGGTGAAGAGAACGATCGCGCCATGCACAATGCGGACTACCAGTGGCTGCTTGCGAGCCTGAGTTCGCTTGATCGCGCGCGCAAGGAAAAGACGCTGTCGCTCAACCTGAAGAAGCGCCAGCAGCAGCGCGTGGCGCAGGATCTGGCGCGCCTGACGCAGGAAAATGTGCGCCGCGGCGCCGACGGCCTGCCGCCGTGGAAGGCGGTCGATGACATCAGCGTCAGCGACGAGCCGGATGTGATCCTGGCGCAGGCGAGCGACATCATGGCCGACGCGGCGGCAAGCGATGCCAGTCGCGGCACACCGGCGGTCGCGCAGCAGGCCACGAGTGTCGTGCCCGGCCGCTGATCATTGCAGGTGCCGGCCTTAGCTGCCGCCAGCGCCGCACGCCCGCCAGTCGGCACCGCGGCGCGGGTTACCTCAGCAGCACGCGGAAGATCTCCCACAGATCATCCGCCAGCACCTTGGAGCCGTCGATTGCACCCGTCAGGCTCTCCGCCGTGGGTACCGTGTCGGTGTTGCTGCGATATTTCGCCAGTTCACGCAAGCGCTCGGAACGCTGCTTGATATCCTGTTGCAGCGTGCCGCGCTGCTGCATCAATCCCCGACCCTGAACGATCGCGGCCATGGTGGCCTCGCAGCGCGCGCGATCACCATACTCATCGCGCGGCGGCTCACGCCGGCCGGACGCCGTGCGCGCCAGTTCCACCAGTGGCGTGCGCGCCAGTCGCTCCACCAGCACCTGCCCGTAGCCGATGGCCGCCAGATTGATCGCGCGGCGCGCATCAATCGACAGTCCGGCGAATTCCGGCGCCGGTTCGGCGTCCAGCGCGTCGCGCGCTTCGCGCGCGACCTCCAGATCCTGCATGCACAGCATCGACTGCAGACTGGCGGACTGCAGCCGCTGACGTATGGTGCGGCGCTTGAAGAAATGCCAGAACTGGCGCAGCCGCGCCAGCTCCTGCTGCAGTTGCGCGACCGAATCGCGGGCGGCGACTGCCTTGTTTTCCGCATCGCGCAGTTTCGCCTCGATCCCCTGGCGGCGCTCGAACTGCCGGCGGTTGTGCTCGGCGAAGAAGGCGCGGCGCTCGCGATCCTCCTGCTGTGCCGACAGCTCGGCGACAAACTGCGTAATCTGGGTGCGGCCAAGGTTCCACAGCTCGCGCAGCTGGTAGAAGACCAGCGCCGCATAAGCCGATTCGGGCTGCGACAGTCGACCTTCCAGCCCCTGCAGCATCTCCTGAACGCGCGCGGTGGCGCCTTCCTGCTGCTTGACCCGATCCTTCAGCCGCTGCACTTCGTCCTGCAGCGAGATATGGTTTTTCTTCAGCTCGGCGCGATTGCGAAACAGATGCAGCACGCGGTCATCGTCGACCTCGAGCTTGTTAGAATCCCCGCCGAGTCGCAGGAAACCCAGTTGTGAGATCAGTTTCATAAGTGGCGCCATGATGCGCACGGGCCACCGTCCGCGAGCCGTTGGTGATAAGCCCTAGATCGTGAACCTGTGGCCCCGCTCTACGCAGTATTCCAGCCACTTATTTAGCATCATGTTGCGCGTCCAGCGCAGATGCAGTTCACGTTCCCCATTTATGGGGTCTCGCCGTCGGGTGTTATGTTCGTTAGCGGATTGCCGGGCCGAGTGCCGGGCGGATGGCTGCGGCTGTTGCTGGCGCAACTGGTCGGCTTCCAGCAGCCGCGCGTCGTGGTAGGCGCGCAGCTTCAGGTCCGGCAGCCGCTCGAGGCCGCCACTGTCGCCCGACGGTAATATGTAGGTCAGCGCCAGCATGCTGGTATAGGGCATGTGCTCGAGCACCGCCAGGCGCAGCTCGCAGTCGCCTTCGATACGCGAGACCAGCGTCCCGGAGAGGCGCGTGGGATCACCCGCCAGATGCAGGAAGCGCAGGTAGTTGCTCTCGTACAGGCTCATCAGCGCAACAAACCCCCGGGGGCGCGCCCGCCATGACACCCTGATGTCCGCTTCGCAGAGCATGCATCGACTATAGCATGTGAGGCTTTGGCAAAGCCGCAGCGATGGGACGATTTAGTGGCGTGGTTCTCGTCGTGGCGGCGGCAGCCGGGCCGCGAGCGCCGCCGCCTTCAGGGCTTGACGAACATGCGCTCGCGGTAGTAACGCAGTTCACTGATGGATTCGTAGATGTCGGCACGCGCCAGGTGCGCGGACTGCTTGTTGTGGCCGCTCGCCATCGAGGGCATCCAGCGCCGCGCCAGCTCCTTGAGGGTGCTGACATCCAGATTGCGGTAATGAAAAAACTTCTCCAGCTCTGGCATCAATCGTGCCAGAAAGCGCCGGTCCTGGCAGATGCCGTTGCCGCACATCGGCGATACGCCCGGGTTCATGTGCGTGCTCAGGAACAGCAGCGTCTGGCGCTCGGCTTCGGTGACGGTCATACGGCTCGAGCGTACCCGTGCCAGCAGGCCGGAGCCGCCGTGCTGACGTTGATTCCAGTCATCCATGCGCGCCAGCACCTCTTCCGGCTGCTGGATCACCAGATCCGGTCCCTCGGCGACAACGTTGAGATCATTGTCGGTGAGCACGGTCGCGATCTCGATGATCTGGTCGGTGTCCGGCATCAGCCCAGTCATCTCCAGGTCGATCCAGATCAGATGCTGGGGATTCGCCATGGCGCCTCGTATCCGCGGCAGTTAGGGCATCATAGCAAGGAATGTTGCTTGCCCGAGTCACTGTCACCCACCGGCGCCTGCTGCAGGTGCGCACGGCCGACGGCCGCGAAGCTGTGGCGCGCCCGGCCCGCCGGGAGTTGTCGATCGTGTGCGGCGACTTCGTGCGCTGCGAGCTCGACGCCCGCCACGACGAGCTCAATGTGGTGGACGTTGCGGCGCGCAGCAGCGCGCTCTATCGCACCAATGCCCGCGGCGGCGGCGAACTGCTGGCCGCCAATGTTTCGCTGTTGCTGGTGGTGGTCGCACCGCTGCCGCAGCCGGATTTCTTCGTCGTCGATCGCTACCTGTGCGCCGCGCTGTGTGGCGGACTTGCGGCCGCTGTGGTGCTGAACAAGTCGGAGCTGCCGGTGGACGGGCAGATCGAGAGCGAGCTGGCAAACTACCGCAGCGCCGGTTACCGCTGCCTGCGCGTCTCGGCGCAGCAGCCGCCAGCGATCGAGCCGCTGGCGCAGCTGCTGCCGCAGCAGACCGCGATGCTGGTCGGCCAGTCCGGGGTGGGCAAGTCATCGCTGCTGCGCCAGCTGGTGCCCGGCGCCGACGCGCCGGTCGGCGAGCTGATCCGCGACGATGAAGGTCGCCATACCACTAGCGCGACGCGGCTGTACCAGGTTGCCGGCGGCGGCGAACTGATCGACTCACCGGGGGTGCGCGATTTTGCGCCGGCGATCGATCGCCTGCATGGCTCGGGTCTGGGCTTCGTCGAGATCGAGGCGCTGGCGGCGCACTGTCGCTTCGCCGACTGCCGTCACCTGCGCGAGCCGCAGTGCGCGGTGCGCGCAGGGCTCGGGGGCGCGGTGAGCGAGCGGCGTTATGAGAGCTATCGGCGCCTGCGGCGCTTGTACGAGCGGCTGAGCGCGGAGCGGCTCGCGGCCGGCGAGCGCCGGCGACGCTGAGACGGGTACGACCGGTGCGCTGGGCCGATGCGTCAGCTCAGCGCCTGCCGCCCCGCCATCGCATGCGCCAGCGTACCGCCATCGACATACTCCAGTTCACCCCCCACCGGCACACCATGGGCAATGCGGCTTGCGGTGATCCCGCGCGCGCGCACCAGCTCGGAGAAGAAATGCGCCGTGGCCTCACCCTCCACGGTCGGATTGGTGGCGAGAATCACCTCCCGCACCCCGCCGCCATCGAGCAGCAGCTCGAACTCGCGCACCCCGAGCTCCTCCGGGCCAACCCCATCGAGCGGCGAGAGGTGCCCCATCAGCACGAAATAGCGCCCGCGATAGCCGCCGGACTGCTCGATCGCCACCACATCGGCCGGCGACTCGACCAGGCACACCAGCGAGACGTCGCGCTGTGCGTTGGCGCAGGTCGCACACAACGGGCCTTCGGTCAGCATGCGGCAGCGACCGCATCGGCCGACCGCGTCGAGCGCCACGTTGAGCGAATTGGCCAGCACGCGCGCGGCCGGCCGGCCGATCTGCAGCAGGTGAAACGCCATGCGCTGCGCGCTCTTGGGCCCGACGCCAGGCAGCGTGCGCAGCGCCTCGATCAACGCGGCCAGTGCCGGCGAGTGTTTCATCCGCAGCGCGCCGCCGGCTTCAGAACGGCAACTTGACGCCCGGCGGCAACGACATGCCGCCCATCGCCGCCGCCAGCTTGGCCTGCGACGCGGCCTCGAGCCGATGTACCGCATCGTTGATCGCGGCGGCTACCAGGTCCTCGAGCATCTCGCGGTCCTCGCCGATGATCGCCGGTTCGATCTGCACGCGCTTGACCTCGTGCCGGCCGGTCATCTGCACCTTGACCATGCCGCCACCGGACTCGCCGGTGACCTCCATGCTGGCGATCTCGGCCTGCGCCTTCTGCATATTGGCCTGCAGCGCCTGGGCCTGTTTGACGAACTGGTTCATGTTAGCCATTACTTAACCTCACTCGTTCGGTTCAGCCGGCCGCACCGACTCCGGCAGCACGCTCGCACCAAAGCGCTCCTTCAGTGTCCCCACCAGCGGATCGGATTCGAACGCCAGCTGCGCCTGTGCCCGCCGCTGAGCCTCGGCGCGCTCGGCCGCGCGCGCCGGCGTGTCCGGCACGTCATCACGCAGCTCGAACTGCAGCCGCACGCTGGCGCCGAAATGGCGCGACAGCGCCTGCGCGAGCTTATCCTCCATAGCGCGGGTGCGCATCGAGGTGCTGCGCGGATCGAGCGCCAGCCGCACGACCGCGCCCTCGCGTCCCAGCAGCGCACAATTTCTCGCCAGCTCGCGCGGCGCGCCCTGCAGCTCCAGAGCAGCGATGATCGCTGGCCAGTCGGTCGGCTCGGCCAGGTTCGATGGCAGCGAGCTCGTCGCGGCGGCCGGCGGCGGCGCTGCGGCGCTGGCCGCAGGCGCTGCAGCGCTGGCCGCAGCCACCGCCACAGCCGCAGCCGGCGCATTCGCGGCCTCGCTGGCTGGCACGCTGCGACTGGCGACCATCGCGGGCGCACCAGGCGGCCGGAACGCCAGCATCCGGATCAACGTCATCCGAAAACCGGTCCTGGCATCGGGCGCCAGCGCCAGATCGCGCCGCCCCACTATCGCCGTCTGGTAATACAGCTGCAGATCCTCGGCGCCAATCAGCGCCGCCAGGCGCGCCAGCACCTCCGCCGGATGCAGCTCATCGCCCTCGAACGACGGCACCAGCTGCTTGAGCGCTATGCGCTCGAGCAGCGCGGCCAGCTGATCGAGCAGCTGCGCGTAATCGGGCGCGAACTCATCGAACGCGCGCGCGTAGCCGAGCAGGCCGGCAGCGTCGCCCGCCGCCAGTAGTTCCACCACCCGCAGCACCTGGTCACGCTCCACCGTACCGAGCATCGCGCGCGCGTCCGCCTCCAGGGCCTTGCCGTCGCCGAACGCCAGCAGCTGATCCAGCAGCGACAGCGCGTCACGCAGGCTGCCATCGCCGGCCTGGGCGAGCAGCTGCACGGCCGCCGGATCGAATGCGAGCTGCTCGGCTTTCAGGATATGGGTGAGCCGCGAGCTGATCAGCGCCACCGACAGGCGCTTGAGATTGAACTGCAGGCAGCGCGACAGCACGGTGACCGGCAGCTTCTGCGGATCGGTGGTCGCGAGCAGGAATTTCACGTGTGGCGGCGGCTCCTCCAGGGTCTTGAGCAGCGCATTGAACGAATGCGCCGACAGCATGTGGACCTCGTCGATCAGGTAGATCTTGTAGCGGCTGCGGGTGGGCGCGTACTGGACGTTGTCGAGCAGCTCGCGCGTGTCGTCGACCTTGGTACGCGAGGCGGCGTCCACCTCGATGAGATCGATGCTGCGGCCAGCATCTATCTCGCGGCAGCTGGCGCACTGATCGCAGGGCGTGGCACTCACGCCGCACTCGCAGTTCAGGCATTTCGCCAGGATGCGTGCGACCGTGGTCTTGCCCACGCCGCGCGTGCCGGCAAACAGAAACGCGTGATGCACGCGCCCGCTCGCCAGTGCATTGCTGAGCGCGCGCAGCACATGCTCCTGGCCGGTCATTTCGGCGAAGCTGTGCGGCCGCCATTTTCGAGCCAGTGCGGTGTAAGCGGTCATTCAATCCCAGGCAGTCGCGAGCGCAAACGGAGGTGATCCGCACCAGCCTAGAACTTCGGCACCCGACCGCTCCGTTACCGCTGCTCCCTTCCGGGCCTGACGGGGTTCACGGTAAGTCGTCGCGAAGGAACCGGCGCGGATCACCGTGGACCAATGGCGGAGAGGGTGGGATTCGAACCCACGAACACCCGTG
>Ga0181537_10005609_pt1 | contig 10120 bp, 5 predicted proteins | sample PEATcosm2014_Bin_39_FD_119765 | JGI IMG/M metagenome (GOLD analysis project Ga0181537, IMG submission 119765) | Peatland microbial communities from MTU Mesocosm Facility, Houghton, MI, USA - PEATcosm2014_Bin23_10_metaG | ecosystem: Environmental > Terrestrial > Soil > Wetlands > Peat | place... | reverse complement strand
GCGAGTCCCGTCAAACTGGGGTTCTCCGACGAGGCTCCCCCGGTATTCCGCGCGGAGCGCGATCGGGAGATTGCAGAGGCCGAAGCCCTTCTTGAGCATCTGCCACCCCAGCAGCGCCAGGTACTCATCCTGTCGCTGGTATACGGACTGACCCACCAGGAAATCGCGGATCAGACGAATCTGCCTCTGGGAACCGTGAAAACGCTCTTGCGGCGCACTGTTTTGCAGATTCGAGAATCTGATGCCGATGCAGCGGCTGAAGAGGGGGGAACCCTGTGACGCGGCACGATGAAAATCGAGATCGTCTGGGGGACCTTGCGATCGCGCGGCTCGACGCACCGTTGACGCCTGCGGAGCAGCAGGAATTAGACGCGCTGCGCGGCCGCTATCCGGACATTGATGTCGAGTCCATTGAAAGAAGCGCTGCTGCGTTGCATGTCGCGCTGCTTGCAGACGGGGAGGGATTGCCCGCGGCGCTGCGCGCACGCTTGCTCGACGCAGTTGATCGATCCGCGCTGCCTTCGGGTGTGCCGGGCTCACCGCAGCAGAATCGAACCGACGAGCCGAAGTGGGCTCTGGCGCGCTACGCCGGATGGGCGGTGGCGGCTACGCTACTGGTGGCACTGGCGGCACTCTTGTTGAGGCCGCCCCCACCGCGGGTGGCAACCACCGCGCAACCGAACCGGGCGCCAGTTGAGATCTCAAAGCCAGCGATGAGCCCGTCGCATGCGGTGCACCCCGAGGCCCGTTCAACTTCTCCTGGCGCGACCCTCGACGTTGCCGCCGCTCGACTGCAGCTGCTTCATGGCGGCCAGCCGGTCGTACAGCGCGCCTGGGTCGCAGGTCCCGACCCCACCGCCATCGGGATGACCGGGGACGTGGTATGGGACGCCAAGCTGCAAAGAGGCTTCATGTCATTCAGGGGATTGCGCCCGAACAGTCCTGTGGTGGAGCAGTACCAGCTGTGGATCTTCGACGGACAGCGCGACGAGCGCTATCCCGTGGACGGCGGCGTATTCAACATTGATCCGAACACAGGCGTTGCAGTGATTTCCATACGACCGGCCTTGCGGATTACGAACGCTCTCAAGTTTGTCGTGACTCTCGAGCGGCCCGGTGGGGTTGTCGTCTCTGACCGCTCCCATGTGGTCGCGATCGCGGATGTCACGTAGCTCGGGGAATGCCCGATCAGGCGGCGGGTCCCGATGATGCCGCAGCCCTGGGCCCCTTGCTGCCAACCGAGACGGTGCCGCCACACGGGCCGGTGAGGGCGAGACGCCGGTCAGTCCGGACACCGTGTCCGAGACCGAGAAGCGATAAGTAGTACAGCTGACGGCGCAATGGGCGATGGCACTCGCCCCCACTGCCCCGCTTCCCTTTGCAACCGTGCACGCTGACGGGTAGGACGCATCGGGGCTGCAGCGCGGCCTGCCCGGTCGCGGATTTTCCGGTGCTCGGCACGTTTTTCCCTCGGAGGGTACCGCCATATCAGCCGTTCCCTGCATCGCGCCACAGCGCGGCCAGTCAAGCCGCCAGTGGCGGCGCGTGCGAACCTGAGCTGCGCCACCTTGCCTCGTTCCGCCTTTTCCAAACGCCCGGGACGCATCTTGGTAAATTGGCGGCTTGCCACAACCGGCCGAACGGGGAGCTCGGATGCACGGTCCGCTTGCTGCAACATGACTTCAGGTTCCACGCACAACTCTGGCGGGGCGCTCAGCTACACCCCCGACCTGCAGGTGTTCGTATTCGCGCTTTTCTTCGTCTTTGGCGGCATCACCAGCCTCAATGACATCCTGATCCCGAAGCTGAAGGCGCTCTTTGCCCTCTCGCATGCGGAAGCGATGCTGGTGCAGTCGGCGTTCTTCGGCGCGTACTTCATCGTTTCGATCCCGGCGGCAGCTCTCGTCAAGCGCATCGGCTACATGAGAGCCGCGGTGATCGGTCTCCTGACGATGACGGCCGGCTGCCTGCTGTTCGTGCCAGCCTCGGCACACGGGGTGTTCTCGCTTTTCCTGGTGGCGCTGTTCGTGCTCGCCGCCGGCATCACGACCGTGCAGGTGGTGACCAATCCCTTGATTTCGATGCTGGGGCCCAGGGCGACAACCAGCAGCCGCCTGACATTCGCGCAGGCCTTCAACTCCCTGGGCACCACGATCTTCCCCTATGTCGGCTCGATCCTGATTCTCGGCGGGCTGGCGAGCGCCGACCCTGCGACACTGACGGGCGCTGCGCTCGGCTCGTTCCGCCAGCTCGAGACCCGGGTGATCGCCCATACGTACCTCGGACTGTCCTGCGCCCTGCTGGTGCTGGCGGCCACTCTGTGGTGGCGGCGGCGTGCGCTCGTGGAGGCTCCCTCTGACGACACCCCGATCCTGCGGGCCTTCAACCTGCTGGCCCGCCCGCGCTTCGCCTTCGGCGCGCTTTGCATATTTCTCTACGTGGGAGGGGAGGTCGCCATCGGTTCGGTGATCGTCAATTACCTGATGCAGGGCAACGTGCTGGGCTTTGCTGCAGAGGAGGCCGGCAAGCACGTCCCCTACTACTGGGGCGGGGCCATGGTGGGGCGTTTCGTAGGCGCGTATCTGCTGCGCATCTTCCCGCCCGGCAAGGTGCTCGCCGCGGCCGCCGCCACGGTGGTTGCACTGCTGCTGATCTCCGCCAACTCCACTGGCGTGGTCTCGGGTTGGTCGCTGCTGTGTGTCGGGCTGTTCAATTCGATCATGTTTCCGACAATATTCTCCCTGGCGTCCGAGGGGCTCAACGAGCGTGCCGCCGAGGGATCTGCCGTGATCTGCGTTGCCATCGTGGGCGGCGCGGTGGTCCCGTGGCTGTCAGGTGTGGCAGCGGATGCCTGGGGCGGCCTGAGGATTGCCCTGATCGTGCCCGCGGCCTGCTACTGCGTGATCCTGCTCTTTGGCCTGTATGCGCGCCGTCCGTTGCTCAGCGCTGACCCCGAGCCGGCAGCGGCCGGTCTGGCATAGGAACCACTCATGAGATGCAATCCTCCCGGGCGATCGATGCAGGTGGCGCGCACCCCTCGCAACTTCGCGCCGCAGTCGCGGACGTGGTTGCTGGTGCTCGCGCTTGCCCTGGCCGGGGCGGCGCCGCTGCGCGCAGCGCCTGCCGAAGCCATCACGGTCGACGCCACCGCCGAGGCGCAGCCCTTCCCCCACTACTGGGAGCACACTTTTGGCTCCGGTCGCGCCATCCTCAGCCTGCGCGAGGGTTACCGCCAGGACCTGCGCGCCGTGAAGGCCGTGACGGCACTGCAGTACGTGCGCTTCCACGCCATCCTGCACGATGAGGTGGGTGTCTACAGCGAGGACGCGCACGGGCAGCCCCTCTACAACTTCTCCTACGTCGATCAGATCTACGACGGGCTGCTCGCCAGCGGCGTGCGGCCGCTGGTGGAGCTGAGCTTCATGCCGCGCGACCTTGCCAGCCAGGACGTGCGCCATACCTTCTGGTACCACCCCGTAATTTCCCCGCCCAAGGACTACCGGCGCTGGGACGACCTCATCGAGGCCCTGGCGCGGCACCTGGTGGAGCGTTACGGAGTCGCCGAGGTGAGGCGCTGGTACTTCGAGGTGTGGAATGAACCGAACCTGGACTTCTGGGCCGGCTCACCGCGCCAGCAGACCTACTGGACACTCTACGAACACACTGCCCGCGCGCTCAAGCGCGTCGACGCAGGGCTGCGCGTGGGCGGCCCGGCCACCGCCCAGGCCGCCTGGGTACCGGACTTCATCCGCTTCACCGCCGAGCGCAAGGTGCCACTGGACTTCATCTCCACCCACGTCTATGGCGATGACACGCCGCGCGTCTTCGGCTCGGACCAGCCGGTGCCGCGCCGCGAGCTCGTGTGCCGTGCCGTTGCCAAGGTGCACAAGGAAATCCGGGACTCCACGCGCCCGGACCTGCCACTGCTGTGGACCGAGTTCAACGCCAGCTACGCCAATCACCCCGAGGTGACGGATGCGCCCTTCATGGGCCCGTGGCTCGCCGAGACGGTGCGCCAGTGCGACGGTCTTGCGCAGGACATGGCGTTCTGGACGTTCTCGGATGTTTTCGAGGAAGGCGGAGTGGTGAAGACCCCGTTCTACGGCGGCTTCGGCCTGCGCGCGGTGGGCGGCATCCCGAAACCCTCCTTCAACGCCTTCGCGCTGCTGCACCAGCTCGGGGAACACAGGTTCGGTCACGCAGTGCCTGAAGCGCTGCTCACCCGGCGCGAGGATGGCACGCTGGTGGTGGCACTGTGGAACTACAGGGAGGTTGGCACGAAGGAGGCTCAGGTACGATCCGTGTCACTCACCTTCGTCCACACCGGCGCACGCGCAGCCCGCATCCAGGTGCTGGACGCCGAGCACGGCAACTTCGCCGCGGCTTACCAGCGTCTGGGATCCCCGCGCTATCCGACGGGGCAGCAGCTGCAGGAGCTGCAGAAGTCCGCGGCGCTGCCCGCGCCCCTCACGCGGGCATTTGCAGGCCAGAAGCTGAGCATCGACATACCGCCGGACGGCCTGGTGCTGGTCACGGTGCCCGCGCGGGCACACCAGGTGCCCGGCAGCGGTCACTAGCTCCTCATGATGGGAGGCGCCGCGCGCGCCTACCACTCCGCCACGAGGTCGCGGAACGGCCGCTCTAGGCGCATGCCCTCGTCGCTGAAATCGCTGCGCGCCTTGCCGTCTACCGTGACGGATCGCGGCCGGCTGCGCTTCGGCCAGCTCACGTGCACCTGCGTTGCCGGGTTGAGGGTGGGAGCAAGCTGCAGGTGCAGCGTGCCCTGGTCCTGCTGGGCCGACAGCGACAGCGCGCCGAAGGCAGTCGGCAGCCGCTCCACCGCGAGCCCCTTGCCACTGACCCAGTCGGGCGGGGTGCCCGGCAGCAGTTCGAGGCGCCCGTCCTCTTCGTGCATCAGCATGCCGATGATCGCGCGCACGTACTCGGCCCCCACCCAGGTATGCGGCATGTCGCCGAGGTAGAACACCTGGCGCGGCGGCGCGCGCACCACCTCGGCGAACACCTGCCAGCCTGCCGGATTGCGCGCCGTGCGCAGGCGGTTCAGGAGCTCCTCCGCCAAGAGCGGCTGGTCCAGGTGCACGAAAGTGAGCACGTTGCGAAACTCGTACGGCGTGTACGCATAGCGGGCGCCCGGGAGGCTGCGCCTGCGAACCTCATCGAGGTAGCGCATGAACGTGGTGCGCAGCGCCGTGTCGGGCAGCAGTTCGCGCTGGCCGGCGGGGTCGAGGCCGATCGAGACACTGGTGGGATCGATGTCACCGAAGTCAGCCGAGGCGGGAATGTAGTCGATGTGCTTCCACTCGATGGTGGCGCGGATGGAGGCTGCCAGCGCATCGCGCAGCGCCGCTTCCTGCTGCGTCGCCCACTGCGCCAGCTCGTTCGCACCCCAGGCGCGCGCGAGCCAGGCGCCGTCGTGCCAGCCCCGGAGCGCCCAGTAGTCGTCCCAGTAACTATGGGTCGGCGCGGGGTAACCCTCGTGACTGATCGAGGGTGCGAGGATCCCGCGGAAGCGCTGCGGCGCCTCGCTGCCGGCCTGGTAGCCGGGCGCCAGCGTGCGCTCGCGCAGCGCCTGCAGCAGCTGCAGCGCCGCGCGCACCGCCGGCAGGTATTCGCGCACGCTGGCGGCACCCCCACCCAGGCGCGCCGTGTCGGCCACCAGCGCCACGAACTCCCCCTGGCTGTCGTACTCCAGCTCCGAGCCGACGCCACGGTTGACGCTGCCGTCATCATTGAGGATCGGGGAGATCAGGCCGTTCGACCGCACGCCGTGGTCCGCATACCAGCGCAGGTACTCGCGCGCCGGACCCGGCACGCCCATGCGCAGCAGGATGGCGGCGGTCGCCGCGCCATCGCGGATGAAGGAGCGGTTGTAGTTGCGCGGGCCCGCCAGCAGGATGGGACCGCGGGCGTTGACCAGCATGTACCCCACCTGCGCCCGCAGGGTATCCACGATCGAGGAATCCGGGAGCTCGATGCCCACGTGCAGCAGGTGCGCGCGCCACTGCTGCTCGGTGAACGCGGCCGCCTTGTCATAGTCCGCAGGCGCGGTGATCGCCGGCACGGTCTCCTCGGCAGGGGGCTCGCGGTGCGCCCGGCCGCCAGGCTTCGCGGACGGCGCCCCCCCGGGAAACATAATGACCACGTCGGTCTGCTCGCGCGGCTCGAGGTGCACGCTGTAGAGCATGGCGGCGGCGCCGAGTCCCACCGGATCGCGGATCGAAGCGGTAGTGGGCACGCCGCCTTCCATGACGTAGCGCGTGATCTCGGTGTGCCCGTTGGGCCCGAACGCTGCGACGCCCTGGGCGGAAGGCCCGGTGAGGCAGATCAGCAGCGGGCTGCCGTTGACGCTCAGCTTCGTGTTCGGGCCGATGCCCTCGAAGCTTGCGCTGCGGATCTCGGAGATGCCGCCGTTCTGCCACACCGGGTTCACCTGCATGGGGCGCACCACGAGCGCCAGCTGGCCGTCCACATCGGACGCCCCTGTGTTCTCGAGGCGGTAGCGCACCAGCGTCGCAGGCCCGGCGGCGGTGTTCACTGCGACTGCCTCACTGCGCACCGAGAGCCCCGGCTGCGGTGACCACTGCACCTCGGGGATCGGGATCCAGCCCTCGCGCAGGCGCTGCACGCGTGCCGCGCCAAAGGCAGCGACGATGCGGCCCGAGGCGTCACGCCACAGTGGCTGCAGCAGCGGGGCGTCCTTGGCGGGCTCGAGGTCGCCGTACTCATCGAAGAGGCTCTTCTGCTCACCCGAGGGCACGCTGAGCGCGGTCCAGTACACCTGCTGGTGGTGCAGGGACGGGGGAAAAAGTGCCGGGTGCTCGCGATCGGCGAAGATCTCGTAGCGCTTCAGCGACGTCATGCTCTGCGTGCGGCTGAGGAGGCGCAGGCGGCGGATCGCCGGGGCCTCGATGCTCGTAGCCCACACCGTCAGGCGCAGCTCGCTCACCGCTCGTGCGCTGCTGGCGGCGAGGTAGGAGGTGTCGCCGAGGGGACTTGAGTCTTCGGCCATCCAGCGCCACTCGCCGGAAGGATCGCGCCCCTCGAGTCGCGCCCCGCGGCGCGAGGCGTTCCAGAAGACCTCCAGGCCGCTCACGGTGAGCGGCCTGGGGAAAAACACGTGCAGCTGGCGGGTGCCCGCCTCGGGGCCCGGTTCAAGGACGTCACTGTGCAGCACCGCGCTCCACAGTCCCGCGGCGTCCAGCCCCTTGTCGACGCCCGTGATGCGCGGCGCATCACTCGCGGCGAGCGGCTCGAACTCGAACAGCGACACCCCGGCGTTGGCGGCATCCTTCGGGCTCGCCAGGCGCAGATAGCGGGCACGCACCGAGGGGAAGAGTGCGTAGTCCACGCCGCCGAGCGAGTCCGCCGTCTGGAAGGCGTTCTGCCAGTGCCGGCCGTCGCTGGAGGCCTGGATGATGTAGGCGGGCGCAAACGCGACGTCCCAGCGGATGATCACCCCGCCGATCATCGCGTCGCGCCCGAGGTCGACCTGCAGCCAGTTGCCGGGCGAGAAATTTCCGTCCCAGCGGCTGCCGGCGTCCCCGTCGATGGCCATCGCGGGTGCCATGCTCTGCGGCGAGGCGGAGGAGGCGCTGGCGTGCCACTCGCTGCGCGGCGGCAGCGCGTCCTGCGCGCACCAGGCGAGGGAGGCGCAGAAGAGGCACAGGAGGCCGGCTGATAGGGCTGTGAATGTGCCGCGGGATCGGTAGTGCAACTGTGCTGCTTTCTCAGCGCGACAAGGCAGGGTGGCAGCGCCCGGCCAATGGCCCAGGCGCACCGCCACCGGCTCGGTGGGTCACCGCGCGCAGCAGGTTCAGGTGCGCCGCCGCCGGCCGCCCGGGCCTGCGATCACCCGCGCCAGTGCCTGCCGCGAGTGCCGCGGCGCACGCTCATCGCGCAGCGCCTTAACTGTAACGATGTCAGGGGGGTAGCCCATGGATTGAATCTACTATAGTGGATGGCCGCCGCAGCCGCAGCCTGCACGGCACCGAAGCGAGACGGCCCCCTGCGCGCAGCATCGGGCGCTTACCGGACAGCGGTACGCTCAGGCCCCTCGGGCCCGGTCGAGGCGGTGCTGGTAGACGCGCAGGTGTGCATACGCGGCCGACAGCAGTGGCGCGGCGATGCCCGCCCGCGTGCCGCGCCGTACCAGGTCGCCGACGATGTTCTCGACTTCGACCGGCCGCCCGCGCTGCAGATCGCGGTACATCGAGGATGCAAGTGCGGAGTCTTTGGCCGTCAACAGCTTTCCGGCCCAGTCGACGAACGCCGCCGAGGGCGGCACACCGACCGCTGCGATGATCGCCAGCACCTCATCGAGCAGGCGCAGCGCGAAGGCTGCGCCCCCAGGACTCGCCTCGACCTCCCCGATCGACCCGCGCATCAGGCAGGTGATCGCCCCGAGGCTTGAGAGCAGCGCCCACTTCTCCCACAGCTCCCGCGTGATGTCCGCCGAGAGCCGCGCGCCGATGTCGGCCCCCTTGAGGTACGCATCGAGTGCCTGGATACGGGGCGTCACGCGAGCATCGAGTTCCCCGTAGGCGAGGTCCTGCAGCGGCGTGAGCTGCACGATGCGCCCGTCGTCCTCCAGTACCGTGGACACCTTGAGCGCGCAGCCGATGAGGTTGTGGGCGCTGAAGCGCCTGGCGAGGACATCCATGTGCCACATGCCGTTGAGTACCGGCAGGATGAGCGTCTCCTTGCCGACCGCGGGTGCGATCTCTTCGAGCGCCGCCTCGAGCTGGAACCCCTTGAGCGTCAGCAGCAGCGCATCGTAGGGTGCGCTGATCTGCGCGGCGCTGACGAGCTTCGGTTGCAGGGTGGCGTCGCCGTGCGGGCTCACGAGGCGCAGGCCGTCCCTGCGCAGCACCGCCGCACGCGCGGGGCGTACGAGGAAGGTGACGTCGCGCCCGGCCTGCATGAGCCGCCCCCCGAAATAGCCGCCGGTCGAGCCGGCTCCCACCACCAGAAGTCGCATGCGCATCCCTTTGGGCGTCAGCGGCGACCTTAGCCGCACGAGGCCCGTCACGCCATCCCCCGCCAGGGGCTGGCGGTGCTCTCCCTAGGGGCGCCCGAGGAACAGGTAGAGCGCGCGGTTGCCCCCCTTGCCTACACCGACTCCGATGTAGAACGGGCCGATGGCCGTGTCGGCCGCGACGAAGAGCGACGAGCCCCAGACGATGCCGGGGGAGCTCGTGGTGTTGAAGGCCTCGTGCAGGTCCGCGCCCTCGAGCGAGCCGCCGACGTAGAGCGCACGCAGCGGACCCATGCCGCCGTGGACCTCGCGCTGGTAGAGCGCGCGCGCCAGGACATAGTCATCGACCAGGAAGGACTCGGGGCGGAAACCCGACAGGTCGAGGAAGCCCCCGAGCGCGAAGGCGTCCATGAAGGTGGTGGAGCTGCCGCCGAAACTGCCGTAGCGGGCGCCGATGAGTACGCTGTCGAGGCGGTCGCCAAATGCCTGCTGCAGGTCGATGCTCAGTTTCTCGGAGCTGGCGGTCGCACCGAGCGCGCTGCGTGCCAGGCGGAAGTCGGCCGCCAGGAAGCGTCCCGAGCGCGGGAAATTCCAGGAGTCGAGGCTGTCGAGCACCAGGTTCACCCGCAGTGCGCCGATGTCCTCCGAGACGCTGCTGAAGATCGGCGCGCCGACGGTGCGCGTACCGCGCAGGTCTCCCCACTCATAGCCGATGCGGACTTCCCCGAGCGACCCGAGGCGCCGCCCGAGGTCGATCCCGACCCAGCCGTCACGCTCGCGGTAGCGGGCGATGTCGTCATCATCGAGGTAGATGTCGGCGTTGCGCTGCTCGATGCGCCCCCAGGGTGCCAGGTACCACAGCCGCGCGGCATCCAGAGGCACCCGCAGCTCGCTCATCAGCCCGGTGAGGTAGCCAAGTTCGAGCTGGTTGCGCCACTCGAGTCCCGAGTCGGTGAGCCAGCTGAGGCGCTGCGCGACGCTGAGCTGAAAGTCACTGCCGCCGGAGAAGTCCGTCGACAGCCCAAGACCCAGGTGATAGTAGTCCGGACCCCAGCTCTTGGCTGCCGGCTGGATGGCGATCTGCGGGGTGCCATCGGTGTCGCTGGTGCGCAGGCGCACACGCTC
>Ga0181537_10005608_pt1 | contig 10123 bp, 10 predicted proteins | sample PEATcosm2014_Bin_39_FD_119765 | JGI IMG/M metagenome (GOLD analysis project Ga0181537, IMG submission 119765) | Peatland microbial communities from MTU Mesocosm Facility, Houghton, MI, USA - PEATcosm2014_Bin23_10_metaG | ecosystem: Environmental > Terrestrial > Soil > Wetlands > Peat | place... | reverse complement strand
TGCAGGGCCGCGCTGACGATCATTTCCGGCGTTTGCCGCAGGCCCGTGTAAATCACTTCCATGCCTGCATCGCGTAAGGCGCGGGCAATGACTTTCGCGCCACGGTCATGCCCGTCCAACCCGGGCTTCGCCACCAGCACGCGAATCTTCGCGTGAGTCATTGTGTCAGCCATCCCAACCATTTAACCACAGAGGGCACAAAGGCAGGGAGGACGTCTCCTCAGATTAAAGCGTTTTGATGTCCAGACTCCGCCACATATACCAGCAAGCCACGCTGCGGTACGGTTCCCACGCCTTGGCAATCTTTTCCATATCCTTCGGCTTGGGGAGCTTGCGCTTCTTGTAGTGTTTCTTCATCGCCACCTGTATGCCGTAGTCGCCCGTGGGCAGCACATTCGCGCGGCGCAAGGAGAACATCAGAAACATATGCGCGGTCCACTCGCCGATTCCTTTCACTTGCGTCAGATGCTCTATGACCTCTTCATCCGGCAGCGCAGGCAGGCGCGCAAAATCGAGCAAACCGGCCGCGGTCTTCGTCGCTAGGTCTTTCAAGTAGCTGGACTTCTGCTTCGACAAACCCACGCCGCGCAGCTGCTCATCGCTCAGCTTGAGGATCCCTTGCGGAGTGAGCGGCTCCCCCGCAAGCTCCGCGAAGCGCTGGAAGATCGTGGCTGCAGCCTTGCCGTTCAACTGCTGGTAGACGATCGACTCCGCCAGGCTGGCAAAGTCGGCCTCGCCAAAGCCCATGCGGCACGGGCCCACTCGTTCAATAATCGCCCGCAAAACAGGGTCGGACTTCTTCAAATGATGGACGGCCTTGCGCATGGCAATACATTTACCACAAGAGGACGCGCAGGCGAAGAAAAAACGAATTAGGGGTCCGGCTACGGCGTCTTCTTCACCGCGATGCCCATTACTTCGTATCTCCCGCCGCGAATCAGTTTGTCTACCCCGATGAACGCTCGCGCTGGAAAGTCGCCGTGGAAGTAGGATTTGTACACCGCGTTGAAGGTGTCGTAGAGCTTCAAATCAGTGCAGAAAATCTGCAGAGAAACCACGTCATCCATGGTCAACCCGGCGGCTTCGACCGTCTGTTTGATCCCGTCCATCACCATGCGGGCTTCATCTTCGGCGCTAGCGGGCGGCATGCCGGTCTTGGCGTCGAGACCGATGTGGCCTGCGATGTAGAGAGTATTGCCCACCAGTACCGCATCGCTGAAAGGCAAAGCTTTCATATCGCCGGCTCGTGGTTTCACAATGTATCTGCGGTCGGCCGCGCTTGCGGCGACACATAACGCAACGAGTGTGACTGCTAGAAGCGTGCTTGGTTTCATGATTTGCCTCATCATTTCGCCTAATTTCCTTCAACCGGCAGAATATCATTCAGCGGAACGCAGCCACCAGAAGGCCTGCTATGCCTCCGCCCAGTACAACCCACGCCGGACTCAATTTCCATCGCAGCAACACTGCGAGGGCTACCACGGCGATCGCCCAGGCCGGCCAACCCCGCAACGCGTCGGCCGCCAACCGCAATGTGACGCCGCACATCAAGGCCACGGCGCACACATTCACAGAATCCAGAAACGCCGCTATCCAAGCGGACTGCCTCAGTCGAAACAGCACCGGCGACAGCAGGGCGACATAGAAAAACGATGGCAAGAAAATTGCGATCGTCGCCACAGCTGCTCCCGGCAGACCGCCCAGGATGTAGCCGATGAAAGTCGCGGTCGACAGCACCGGCCCTGGCGTGAATTGTCCGATGGCCACAGCATCCAGCAGCTGCTGATGCGTGAGCCAGGCGTGCTGTTGAACCAACCCCTGGTCGAGGAAAGCCAGGAGCACGTATCCACCGCCATAGAGCACCGCACCCACTTTGAGAAAGAACAGGCCGATCCGGTAAACGGAGGGTCGGGCGACGACAGCACCCGTTGCCGTTGCCGCTGCGACAGCTCCGAACCAGCGCGCCCTAGAGATCCACGTTCCTCCGACCGCACTCATGGGGAACATTCTGCGCGAGAGCAGAGGCCACACCTGCGGCGCCATAGCCCCGCGAAAGTTCGACGCGCGTTCCGCTAGCATGCCTACGAGTCCGCCACCGAACAGAATCACGATCGGATCCAGTCCTAAAAAAAATGCCGCCAGCGACAACCCGCCCAGCACGGCCAGCCCTATGCCCTTTACCGCCGTTTTCCCTAGTCGCCAGATCGCGATCGCAATGACCGCGACCACCGCGGCCTTGATTCCACCGAGCACCGATGCTGCCTGCGTCATGGCTCCGAACCGCACGTAGGCCCAGGCGAATGCTGCTGTAATCAAGGCTGCCGGCAGTATGAAACTCGCGCCGGCCACGCATAGCCCTAGCCAGCCCGCGCGCACGAAGCCGACATTAATTGCGATCTCTGTGGAAGTTGGCCCAGGAATCAGGTTGGCTGCGCCCAGCAGGTCGAGGAACTGTTGCCGGTTCAGCCATTGCCGCTTGCGGACGACCTCCGCTTCAATCAGCGCGATGTGAGCCGCCGGCCCGCCGAAACTGATGGTGCCGAGCTTGAGAAAAAGTCCTGCCAGTTCTCGCAGCCGCCCAGTATTTGCTCGGGCATGCCCCGGGAGTTCGACGGCTGGCGTAGGCTCGTTGCTCACGCGGCTTTGTGTTCACCCTGGCGGAAGTTCTCGATCAAGTGTTCAGACGTGCGCAGCGAGAATGCCAGAATGCTGATGGTGGTGGTCTTGTCGGTGCAATTCAGAAACACACTGGCGTCGCAGACGTACAGGTTCGGCACATCATGTGTCTGCCCGAAGCGATTGGTTACGAAACTCTTGGGATCATTTCCCATGCGGCAAGTGCCCGTCTCATGGAGACTGAAGCCCGGAATTTCCGGAGTGTCGCCCGAACCCTCGACCACTCCGCCCGCCGCGCGCAGCACATCGGCGCACACCTGTTTGGAGTGCTCCCACATCTTCAGCACATTTTCGTCCCACTCGAAGTGCATGCGGGCGACGGGAATCCCGTAGGGATCTTTTATTTCCGGATCGAGATCCATAAAATTCGTGTCCGATCGCAACGACGGAGCCTGAATTCCGAAACTGACCGGCGCGGGATAACGCCGCTTGATCTCGCGCTTGAACGATGATCCAAAACCGTCGAGGTCATTCGCGAACCAGGGAAACTCCGTGCATCCCCCGTCCGGATAGACCGAGTATCCGCGAATGAATTTTTCCTCGTGCGGATCTTTCAGATTCTGCCAGCGCGGCATCCACGCAATCGTGCTGTCGCCCACGTGGTCGGGGAAGCTGGGCTGGCCCAACAGCTGTGGCAGATATCCACGCACCGACTCGCCATAAAGATGATCGCAAAGGTTACGTCCTACCTGCCCGCTGGAATTTGCTATTCCATTGGGCCAGTGCCGCGACTTCGAATTCAGCATGATGCGCGCCGACTCGATGCACGAAGCCGCCACCACGACCGCGCGCCCGTAGACTTCGACTTCCTGCTTTGTCTTGCGGTCAATGTAAGCCACTCCCGTGGCTCGACCGTTCTCGTCCACCAAAACATTCTTCGCCAGCGCATCCGTGCGCAGTTCCAGGTTCTTGGTCGCCTCTGCCTTCGGCAGTAGAAAATACGGCGTCGAAAAGAATGCTCCCACATCGCAGCCCGTGGTGCACTCTCCGCAGAAATGGCACGCCGGATGCCCCTCGTGCGGTTGGGTCAGCTGCGCGCAACGATCCGGCAAGTACGGGACGCCAACCTTGTTGCATCCTGCCTCCAAAATGAAATCCAGGCAGCGGAAATTGAAGGGCCGCAGGTATGAGCCATCGGGATTGCTCGGCCGGTTCTGCACCGTGCTGGCCACGCCGATCATTTTCTCTACTCGCGTGTAAAACGGACTGATCTCGTTATGCGTGATCGGCCAATCCACGTCGTAGCCGTCGCGCGAGGCCGCCTTGAAGTCGATGTCACCGAAGCGCGCCGAACTGCGTCCCCAGAAATTGGTTTTGCCGCCCACCGCTTTGCAACGCGGCCACATCCACCTGGTCCCTGGCGCGACGGTAAACGGAATCTCATGGTCCCAGGCCTGCTTGGTGTACTCGTTATCCATGTAGCCGAATGATTCGCCGCGCTTGGGATCGTCCAGCCCGCGGAACTTCATATCCCAAGGCATACGGTGATAGCGAAAATCCTTTTCCGGATCGAGCCTGCGTCCAGCGTTAAGGGCGCAAACCTTCAGCCCAGCTTCACACAGCGTCTTGATCGCCATGCCGCCGCCCGCTCCGGTTCCAATCACGATGACATCGTAGATTTGCTTGGCCATGGTTTGTTTGTCTGGTGTCGAGTGTTATCAGGAATGAGCTTGCGAAAGATGCAGATGTTCAGGGTCGCCTTTGTGCGGACACTCCGGCGACTCGGCATAGAACTTCAAGGCAGGATTATCCAGCTCTTTGAATCCGATTTCGCTCGTATAGAACCCGGTTACCGTGTACTCCCGTACCGTGTGGAAGAACCGGTGTCCGATGTCGTCGCCCGGACGCGCTTTGTCTTTAAAGCTCAACGGCTCGAGCAGGGAAGTCTGCTGTTCCGGCGTCAGCTCCATAAATCGTTTTCCAGCTGTCTGCTCGGCGTGCACATTCAGCCACGTCAAGCCGGTGCGAAACGGATACTGCGCCTCAGGATCGCTCGCTACCATGAAATCGATAAACTCAGCGACGCCCGCTTCCTTCGCACCCGGCGTGCTGTCGGTTGGAATAATCATCTCCGTCAGCCGTTCGACCAAGGCATACTCCGCCGCCGTAAAGAATTGTGGACTGTACGTCGCAGGCTTAATCTGCAAGGCTGCGTTGCCGACATGACCGCAAGCAAATCCCCATTTACTGAATCCCGGAAAGTGCGCCGCGGCCGCAGCCGTTCCCAGGATGCGCAACATCTCACGCCGCTGAATGCCTTGCCCCGCCATCGAGTTCTCCCCAACGGATTATTATTCCGAGCGAAGCGATGAACCCGCCTCTCTGCTAGGAAAGGAATCCGATCGTCTTCTCTATCAATTCCGCCGTGATCTTATACGGATCGCCCGGCGCGTCATACTCAATCGAGCAATATCCCTTGTAGTTGTGTTTCCTAAGAATGGCGAACGTCCGCGCCAGGTCGACGTGCGAAGCCTTGCCGTCGTCATCCACTTCGCCATCCTTCACATGGCAAATCCCATAGGCATGCGCGAACATTACTTCCATCGCGCGATCCTGGAATGCCTGATCGTGGGCAGCCAGCGAGTTGCCGAAATCGGGTAAAGCTCGAAGCCATGGGTTGTTGACCTTGTCCAGGATCTGCGCAATAAAAAACGGATCTTCGCTGACCGGATTATCGTTCTCCAGATGGACGACCACATTCTTTTCGGCCGCGTACTCGGCCACGCGCGCAAGCGTACCCGCCGCGCGCCCTACGTCCGGTTTCGAATCCTTAGCGCGGTCAATGTGCGTGCGGATGCTCGGCGAACCGAGCGAAGCCCCGACGTCAATCCAGTGTTTGCTGCCGACCACGGACTGCTCGCGCTCGGCTGCGTCCATCGCATAGTGGCTGTGGCCAGCATCTACAGCGATATCCACAACGGCGGAGCCAGCTTTCTCAACCGCGACTCGGAACTGCTCAAGATACTTGGGATCAGTCGAAGGAAAAACTGGGCTCCACGGTTCGATCTTATGAATGTTGAACCTTTCGGCTACGTGCGCCGCAAAATCTTTCAATTGGATTTGCCGCGCCAGCGGAACTTTGCTCTGAGTCGTGCCATCCCATCCCTTCCATCCCACGATGAAGTCGCGAAAGGGATATGCCGCTACCGAGACTCGGTCGCGAGGTGCGGAGGGAAACTGAACCGAGGGCCCCAAACTCGCCGCAGCGTGCAAAAACTCAGGAAGAACCCAGGCCGCCGCGGTCGCCCCGGCACACTGCCCGAGGAATTGTCTTCGGCTGGTCGCTTTCATGCGCGCCAGTGTACCAGAGAAATTTGGTCCATGGCTGGTGCGCTGCTCGTCATTAGGCCGAGCCTGCGGTCACGGCGCCTCGGTGAATTGCAGCGTGTACGCCGTCGCCGGATCAAACGGCTTTTCGATGACTTTCAATTCGAGAAGTTGGCTGTACATTGTCATCCAGCGAGCGGCTTCCATCTTGCCGAGTTGCTTGCCCGAGTGGTCGTCTCCGGTTACGAAACCTCCATCGCGCAAGGCTTGCCACGTGAACTGCATCCATTCCTGGTTCAGCGCTGGATTCACTTTCGATACGGCCGCATTCCCCGCCGTTGGATCGATCAGGTAGTCTCGCCACCCCCTGAGCGACGTGCGCACGAATTTCGCCACCACATCAGGATGCTGATTCAAGAAATCGCGCGTTGTGAACATCACGCGGTAAGGGTTGTACCCGGCATCGCTGGTCAGAAGCACACGGGTTTCTACCCCCGCCTGGTGCGCAAAAAACGGCTCAGATGTCGCGAACGCCTGCTGAATGTACCCGGGATCGGCCACGAAATTCGCCACGCTGAAAGTGGCCGGGATTTCGCGGACGCGGTCGAGTTTATAGCGCTTCAACAGATACTCGAACCACGTCGACCCCAGCTTGACCGCTACCGTATGCCCGTTCAGGTCGGCGAAAGTATGAATCGGCGAATCTTTGTGAACCATGATTCCTTGCGGATCATGTTGCATGGTGGCAGCGACGGCGACGAGAGGCTGTCCGGCGGCGATGGACTCGAGAATCTGGTCAGAGCTGGCCATGCCGAATTGCGCCGAGCCCGAAGCTACCTGCTGCGGCACCACCACATAAGGCCCGCCCGGCTGAATGCTCACGTCGAGCCCCTCTTCCTCGTAGTAACCCTTCACCAGCGCCGTGTAAAAGCCGCCATGCTCCGGCTGCGGATACCAGTCCGCCTGCATTGTGATCTTCGTCAGGCCAGGACCTTGGGCGCTCCGAGGAGCTGACCGGCGGCAGCCAACCAGCAACGCCGACATGACGACGGCAAGACCGCATGCAGCGCAAATCCGAAATTTCCTCATGGGGATTCGCCAGGACTTCCTGGAGCAGCCTAGCATCCTTCCCGCATCGTTACCGGTCGCCGCCTCCACAAGATTTAATGATGCGAACCTGCAGTTTTTTCGATTGTCGGGCGTGGCATGCTGCTGCTAGAGTGCGCCCATGGCGAGCCCGGTAGCCGGACGAGGTCGTGTGGCTGGGCTGCGTCGGGATGAGGAGCGGATGCGTGAGCTGTATCGCTTCACCGCCCGCACGCTCGAGACGCCGCGCCCGGTGCCGTTTGGCGCGCTCATCGTGAAAACCGCTAGCGGAGGGTTGCTGGTGCGCGCCACCAACGCCGTGATGCGTGAATCGGATCCAAGTTCGCACGCCGAGCTGCGTGCCGTGCGGTTGGCATGCAAGAAGCTGAAGAGTCCGAATCTGGCTGGGTACGCGATGTATTCAACCTGCGAGCCGTGCCCGATGTGTATGGCGAACGCTCTCTGGGCGCGTCTGGATCGCGTGGTGTTTGGCGCGACCATCGCCGACGCCAGCCGATATTGCCTTCAAATCCATGTTCCGGCGAAAGAGATCGCGCGCCGGTCCGATATGACTTGTCGAGTGGAGGGCCCCATGTTGCGCGAACTATTTAATCAGTTATTTACGCACCCGAATATGCAGAAGGCCTTCCGCAGCTGGAGCAATCGCAAAGACAACTAGCTGCGGGTTAGCAGTTTCCCTGAGCTTCGATCTTGATATGAGTCTGGACCACGTCAGCGCGATCGTTTCCATTCTCGGCGACGCGTCTCGCGTCCTCACCCACCCGCAGGTGGTCGAACGACTTTCGCGCGACTTCTACTGGTACTCTCCGGTGCTGCGCAAGCAGCTTGACGGCAAAGTCGCAGACCTCGTGGTGCAACCGACGGATGCCGCAGAGATCCAGAACGTGCTGCGCTACTGCCAGCGTGAAGATGTTTCAGTAACTGTGCGCGGCGCCGGAACCGGCAATTACGGCCAGGCGGTTCCGCTTCAGGGTGGCGTAGTGCTTGATCTAGCGCGAATGGACCGGATTGAATCCATCACCCCCGACGGAGTTGCTGTCTGCCAGCCGGGTGTGCGCTTAGGCATGTTGGAGACCGAGGCGCGCAAGGTCGGCTGGGAGCTTCGCTGCTATCCCTCAACGATCGTCAAAGCATCGGTGGGCGGGTTTCTCGGCGGCGGTTCCGGTGGAATCGGCTCGGTAGCGCATGGCGGGCTGCGCGACTTCAACACGGTGCGCGCTCTCGAAGCTGTCACCATGGAAGCTGAACCGCGAATTGTTCTCCACAAGGGCGACGCCGTCCACGACATCCTGCACGCCTGGGGCACGAACGGTGTCATCACCCGGATATGGCTGGCGCTGACTCCGGCGGTGGAGTGGTCGCAGTGTGTCGTTGGGTTCGACCGCTTCGACGCGGCTTTCGATTTCAGCGAGCGCATCGCTACCGACCCATCCTTGACCAAGCGCCTGGTCACTACGTTTGAGTGGCCTATCCCATCTTTCTTTACGCCCGTGAAGCAGTACGCACCGCAGGGAAAGCATCTGATCTTCTTTTTGATTTCTTCGCAACAACTTGCCCTCCTGGAGGAGGCCGCCCAGGATGCGGGAGGCGAGATCACATACTCCGGTGCATATTCTGGTCTGCGCACGCTTCCATTGCTTTCCGACTACACCTGGAATCACACTACACTGTGGGCGCTGAAGAGCGATCCGGCTTACACTTACTTGCAATGCGGATTTGATCCGGCCACTGTGCGCGACCAGATGAGACAACTGCGTGATCGCTTCGGTCAGGAGATTCTCTTCCACATGGAATTCATGAAAAACGGCAGTGGTCAGGTCATTCCCGGAGCAATCCCCCTGGTCTACTACACAACGGAAGAGCGGCTGAACGAAATGATCGCCTTCTGCCGCGACAGTGGCGTGTTCGTAGCGAATCCCCATGTGAATAATGTGGAAGGCGGCGGCCGCTACCGTGCCGACAATGTGCAACTGCTTGCCAAGCAGCGCTACGACCCGAAAGGCCTGCTGAATCCCGGCAAGATGATCACCTTTCGCGCTGAAGAGGTAGCGGCAACGGGCTCCTCACGATGAAGACATGGATTCCCGACGTCCGTAATTTTGCCTATCTGAACTGGAAACAAGTTGACGCGCTGCCGCGCGACTCAACCTTGCTGGTGTTGCCCACGGCGGCCATCGAGCAGCATGGCCACCATCTGCCCTTGGCAACCGACACGCTCATCAGCAATCTTTTGTTGGGGCACGCTTTAGAAAAACTGCCCACCGACCTTCCGGTGTACGCGCTTCCTCCCGTGCATTACGGCAAGAGCAACGAACACATGGGCTTCGCAGGGACGCTCGCCGTCAGCGCGGCAACATTTATGGCCGTGTTGCGAGACCTGGGAGCGAGCCTGGCCAGCGCAAAGTTTCAGAAGCTTGTCCTGTACAACACCCACGGCGGCAACACCGCGCTGATTGACGTAATGGCGCGTGACCTGCGAGCCGAATTTGGACTGCGGACTTTCGCATTGCATGGCTCCGGTGGAATTTCCTTTGAAGGACTTACTCCGCAGGAACGCGCCTATGGGTTTCACGCCGGCGAGGTAGAAACCGCGCTGCTGCTCGCGTCCGTACCGGAACTGGTGGATCGCTCGGCGTACACCGTCAACTACATTGCCGACATTACTCACCCGGAATTGCTGCTGCCCGAGAACGCTCCCGCAACCTTTGCCTGGCTGACTCGCGACATCGCTCCCAGCGGCGTGATGGGCGACCCGCGTCCCGCGACTGCTGAAAACGGCGCTCGCTGGCTGGATCAGGCCGCCACCAGACTGGCCGCCGCGCTCGAAGCGATGGCTCGATACCCCAGCCGGGAGTAACCATGGCCTACCCAGCATGAGTTTTCAATCATGAGCAAAGCCGATTGGGTCGATTGTGGTCAGGGTGTGAGACTGGAGCGCGGAGTGCGTTGCCGCATGTCGGACGGTGTGCACCTCGTGTCCGACCACTACTATCCTCCTCAATCTGGCGCTCATCCCACGTTGCTGATGCGGCAGCCGTATGGCCGGGACATTGCATCGACCGTTGTCTATGCG
>Ga0181537_10005607_pt1 | contig 10123 bp, 5 predicted proteins | sample PEATcosm2014_Bin_39_FD_119765 | JGI IMG/M metagenome (GOLD analysis project Ga0181537, IMG submission 119765) | Peatland microbial communities from MTU Mesocosm Facility, Houghton, MI, USA - PEATcosm2014_Bin23_10_metaG | ecosystem: Environmental > Terrestrial > Soil > Wetlands > Peat | place... | reverse complement strand
GAAAATAGGCCGCGCCCAGTCGCGCATATCCCCTTGCGTCCGTCTGATTCAGCTTCACCGCGGCCTGAGCGTTGCGAATGACTTGGGCGGTTTCTGTGGGTTGGGGGGTCAGAAGGGCCTGTGGCACAGGGGCAAAGACGAAAGCAGGGTGCGCTTTTTGACCGGCCGCGGAAACTGATGTCTGATTCGTCCCGCTCGCGATGACAGGAACATTCCGCGCTACCGCAACCTGCGGTGAATTCAGTGCGGGCCGACTTGAATCAGGCTGGCTTGCGTCAGACTGCATAGGTGCAGCCACCGGATCGCGAAGGTCAGGCACGGAAGCGGTACTACCTGAGGCCTTGAGAGCGTCAGCAGCGAATTCCGACTCTGGGTTGGTTTGAACAGCGAGTCTGAAGTACCGTGCCGCATCCGCCCCGCGGCCAAGTTTGTCCGCGATTCGACCCGCATGATCGAAGATCTGCGCGTTTTGGATTCCAATCGCCAAAATTTTCTGCTCGGTTTCATCTGCTTCGCGATATTTCGCATTCGCGTAAAGGGCCACAGCATAAGCGTCCAGCGTCCAGACATCGTGTCGAGCCGCAATCTCCTCCTGAGCGAGCTTGAGCGCAGCGGCTGCGGTCTCGGGACTTCTGGAGTACATCAGAATGAGGTCGAGCCGGGAACCATCGGTTGCCGTCTCGGGTGAATTCGCCAGCTTCTCGAATTCCGCTAAAGTGGATTGGGCATCGCCCGGCTGTCCTGCAGCTTGTTCTGCTGCTGCCAGTTCGTACAGGAGCTGTGGATCTCTATCGGCCTGCACGGCTTGCTTCCACAGTTGAACGGCTTCATCGGGGCGTTGCTGCAATCTGCGCACGCGCGCCAAGTTTTCGATTGTGCAGGGATAGTGAGGGAATACTTGCTCTGCCGTCGCCAGCGTCTGCGCCGCTGCGTCTGCCTGACCCGATTCAATTTGAATCGACGCAATCTGATTTGCAATCCATGCCAGGTCTTCTGTTTCGGCGGGCGATGTCTGCGAGTATGCAAGTTGCAGAAAGTCGATTGCCCCATGCGCATCGCCGTAGAGCGACCGCAACTGAGCCCCCATGAGCAGCGCCGGGGTGTTTCGCGGGCGCATGTTCATCATCCACTGGGCATTTGTCACTGCCTCCGGATAGTTGCCGAGTCCGATCTCCGCCTCGGCGATGTATCCGTAGGTCATCACATCGTCCGGCGTGTGGTGATTCAGAGCTTTGGCCTGCTCGGCCGCCTGGGCGAACTCATGACGGGCCAGCATGAGAGCCACCTGAGCTTTCTGCAGTTGAAAGTTTCCCGGCTCCAGTTTCAGCCCTTGAGCCACGGCATCGCCTGCCTCGCGCAGGTATTTGGAATCCGCAGTCTCACGCGCCCGGCGCAGAAATGCGAGCGCAAGTTCGTTGTAGGCCTGCACCTTTCCGGGGTCCGCTTTGATCTGCAATTGTGCCCCCGCGATGCGCTGCTCGGCTGGTGTCTCCAGATCAGCGACTGTCTCGCGCGTCGCGCTGCGCAAGTCAGCGACACGCGGGGCCGTTTGCTGCGCGAGTGCGGAAATGGATAAAAAGATGCCTGGAAGCAGGAACGCCGTGCGCAGGGATTTCATAAAGCACCTCTCCTCTTTAATCTTTGAAAGCTGCTCTCTGCGCGAAAGCGCAATTCGCGCAGAGAGTCAGGTTGTTCTGGGGAAACGCTGCCGCAAATCAGTCGACGGGGCAAGCCATTGGACCACCCTGGTTGAGAGGCGGCGCATCGGAGTTCTGCAAGCTGGAGGAATTCGGCTGATCGCCGCACCCCGTCGGATCGCCAGGGCTCACATGGCGGCTGTTGCGTCCACTGTATGCATAGTGCACATACGGGAACGTCTCTTGTGGAGGCACGTCGGGGGCGTTGACGCCATCGCCGAGCAGAGTGTTCGGAGCGACGTTGAATTTTGTCCCCGCGAGAACCCCGCCGGCGACTACCCGTTCCGTAATATCGACCACATCGTCGGTGAGACGCCGGCCGTTCGGGTAGCCGGCGCCGTCGCCGGCGATCAAGCCAAGACGCTTGCGAGAAGTCATTGGCGTGGCAGGAACGCCCGTATTGAGGCGCATCATGTCAGCGATAGGCCCGGCTGGGGTGCCGGCCGGTGCGATCGGCGCTGCATAAGTCACCAGCGGGAGCAGGTCCACGCGGGGTGGGGCGGGAATGTTGAATCCATATACCGCATTGAAGATTCTTGCAATGAGAGGATCGAGATCGAACTTGGCAAACTGACTGTCGTTCACCGGCTTGGACATGCTCCAGAAGTCTTTGCTGCCCGTGCCAATGATCAGTTCGTTGATCAGCGGATTGCCGAAACGCTGTATCTGGGCAAGCTCGGGGAAGGGAGGGAAATGGCCATCGTCGACAAACGGTTCGCCGGGGCCCGGAGGCCGAATGATCGTGATCGCCGGCCTCGATGTTGTCGCCCACGCGCCGATCGTTCCCTTTGGATCGGTCGCGGAGTGGACGGCTCCATCGCGGGTCAACAGCGTAATCGGAACCTCGATGGCGATGGTGTTGACGTTGAAACCGGAAACCGAATTCGGAGCGGAATTGAGCTGATCGTCGGCGTCCTGCGAGGTAGTGAGGGTTTCAACTCCAGTGCCGGCGCGGTAATTGAGGCTGTCGAAGGTCGCGCCCAGGTCGATGAAGAATGGATCCGCTGCAGTGCCGGCCCAGACGCTCACATTGGATACGCCGGGGCCCCTTAGCGAAAAAATGCCCTGCGCGGCAAGTGCGTCATAGTTCGGCATGGTGCGCGGGCCCATGTTGCTGGGCACGGCGATCAATTGCCCGCCGCTGGCATCGGTCAGCGGAATGATCCTGCCGTCCTTGATCATGGTCACGGTGAACGTCTGCTGCAGGCTGAGGCCCGCGGCGCCGGGGCCAGTCAAAGAAGTGATCGCTGGTGGAACGATCGGCGTACCGGGGGCAATAGGCGCCGGCGAATTGCCCGGAGCGTTGACCCCATCGCCCGCTCCCGCAAACCCAAGTGGCAGCCCGGGATCCAGGATGTGAGTCTGAAACTGGAACTGGAAGGCGACGGCCGGCGTCGCACTTTGATTGTTGTCTACCAGAATTTGATAAGTGATCGATGGGTCGAAGGGAAAGTAGTTCGGTCCATTGCTTGGCTCAAGAAATGGATCGACGCATAGGATGAAGGTGACGTAGCCCGGCTTATCGTAGCTGACAAAAGCGTAAAAATCGGTGATGTCAGCAGCGGGATCCAAGGCTGTGATGGGCGCCTCCCGATGGCTCGATGCGAATGCGGTCAGCGGGAGGGCAATCAGCAGACTCACGGCGAGTCCAATTGCACATTTCAGTTTTTTCATGGTTGTCTCCGTACTCCTCTAGGAGCGTTGGGGAATGGGACGGCCTGAACCATGTAGGAGCGGATTGCTGGGAATCTCAGGTAATCGCCATTCGTTTGATTGATTACGCGGGTCGCTTGGTGAATACAGTGGGATGAGTTTCAGCCGTTGTTTTCGGGCGTACCGTCGAGATGCGTCTTTGTTTTACAGGCCCAATTGGGGATTCGCGCGCGGACCTATACCGTTGCTGCGGATGGCGTCAACGTTTTCCGCAGGGAAGACGAGGCATGCGGACTCAAAGCGTGCGCGCACCCAGCCCCTTCCTTAGCCTGCGACTAAAGTCAAACAATTCGCTTGATTTGAGAACATCGCGGACCGAATGAGGCGTAAGATATCCGAAGGACGCTCCGCCTCTCGACGTGCTTTGGAATAGGTACGATTCAATCTCGCCGTTTGGATTGGGTGCGCCGCAAAAAAGTTAGAAATTTCAAGAAACTGTATTGTGCATAGAATTGTTGCAAGCCGCGGGGCTTCCCCGTCGCGCATTCGGCCCTTCCGAACGTAGTACGAATTCAGGATATTTATGCGAATGCTAAATCCAGTGCGGTTTTGTAAGCGTACTAGGAATGAGGACCCGAGGCTCAATACACCTTCAGTTTCTTCCAGAGGCTATTGTTTTGGAGACGGTCTTGCTGACTTCAGGAACATTTTCTTTGGCTAATCGCCCTCGGGGGCGCAGATTTCTCGCGGCAATCGCATTCCTTTTGCTCTCCATCGTGCCGATACGGGCTGCTACCGGCGGCATCATCTCCGGGACGGTCCTGGACCCCACCGGTGCGGCCATACCAGGAGCTGCCCTGACGCTGGTCAATACTGCGCAGCAGAACATCTTTCGAGCTAACTCCAACCAGCAGGGCATCTATTGCTTTCCGAATCTTCCCGTCGGTCTCTACGATCTGACTGTCTCTGCCAGCAAATTCATGAGCCAGCGAAAGACCAACCTGACAATAGACACCGATTCCGCGCTGCGGCTGGATTTCGCGCTTGACATCGCCACTCGGTCAGATACGGTGACGGTCACGAGCAATGCGAGCACTGGCGTGGAAGTCGAGACCATTGCGACCCATCTCGGCGAGGTCATTTCGAGCGCGCAGATGACCGCGCTGCCGTTGAATGGAAGAAGCTATACGGATCTGCTGGCGATTCAACCGGGAGTGGCGCCGATCTCGACGCTGTTGCCTGGTTCGGTCATTATGGCCGGTGTCACCGGGAGCATCGATCCGTCGGGCGATGAGAATCCCGGCAACTTGTCAATCAACGGCCAGCGCGAGTCGTCGAATGGATTCATGGTGAACGGCATCGATGTGCAGGAGCACATGAACGGCGGGACCTCCATTATTCCCAACCTCGATTCGATCGAGGAGTTCCGGGTGCTGACCAGCAACTTCGATGCGGAGTACGGCAACTATAACGGCGGCATAGTGACAGTCGTCAGCAAGCAGGGAAGTAACGGTTTTCACGGCGATGCCTTCGAGTTTCTGCGCAACACGGCGCTTGATGCAAAGGGCTACTTCGATCTGACCAGGGCGGCATTCAAGCAGAATCAGTTTGGCGGCACTCTCGGCGGACCGCTCAAGCGCGACAGGGTTTTCTTCTTCGTCGATTATCAGGGAACCCGAACCGCTCAGGGCATCCCGACCGGGCAGATCACAGTGCCAACGGCCGACAATCACAACGGCATCTTCAACGACTTGACTGGCTGCGTCAGTGGTCCCTACCTGGCAGGCATTCTCTCGCAGGATCTGGCTAGCGACGTTCAGGCCAGGGATCCTTATTCAACTCAGGCTTCCGGATGCGCAGCGGGCAGACCGGCCGTCTTTCCGAGTGGCACGATTCCTCAAAGCGCATGGTCCACTCCGGGCAAGAATCTGCTTCAGTACGTGCCCTCGCCCAACATCAGTGCAACGCAATTTGCATCGGCTGCGTTTGAGCAAACCGTCCGCGACGACAAGGCAGCATCCCGCATCGACGCCAACACGCGGCTGGGCCGGATTTCAGGCTACTACTTCATCGACGATTATTCTCTCGACAACCCCTATCCCGGCTCGGTTGCGGGAGCGAGCATTCCTGGATTTGACGCGCTCTATTTCGGTCGCGCACAACTGCTTTCGCTCGGCGACAACAGGAACGTCGCTTCGACCGCTGCCAACGAATTTCATGTCGGCTATCTGCGCAATGCCAATGTCATCGGGCAGCCAAAGGGCGGCCTCGGCGTAAGCCTGGCCTCGCAGGGATTTGCTGCCGCGGCAAATGGGGGCATAGCCGTGCAGGCGCCGCAGTTTGAAGGCGTGGAGAACATCACATTTCCCACCTTCGTGATGGGTGTCCCGACCACGAATATGACGCAGATCAGCGACACCTACTATCTGAGCGACGGGCTTTCCAGGACCGTTGGCGCACATACTTTAGAGGTTGGCGGGCAATTCCACATCGACCAGGTGAATGACTATCCCAACGGCACTTTCAACGGCACTTTCAATATCAACGGGACCGAAACCGGGGATCCATTTGCCGATCTGCTGCTTGGCGTTGCAAGCAACTTCACGCAGACATCGGGTTCGCCGCTCTATTTGCGCAACCGCTATGAAGGCGTCTACGGACAGGACAGCTGGCGAGCGCGCAATGACCTCAAAATCAACGCGGGCCTGCGCTGGGATATCATCATGCCCTTCTGGGAGAAGTACAACCAAATCCAGACCTGGGTTGCCGGAGCGCAATCAGTGGTGTATCCAGGAGCGATTCCAGGGATGGTCTACCCTGGAGATCCCGGGATTACAAAGGCGCTTGCGCCCACGGGCTACAAGAACTTTGCTCCAAGAATCGGGCTGGCCTATGCGCCCCGTTTTGATCATGGAGGGCTCGGTAATAGATTCTGGAAAGCGCTCTTTGGAGGCGCAGGCAACGGCAGTATCCGGGCAAGCTACGGAATCGTTTACACGGAGTTTCCGGGTCTGGCGGCGGGCGTCATGTATGGCGTGCCGCCCTACGGGTTCAACTACCTCAGCCCGGCCCCGCCAATGCTTGCAACTCCGTTCATTACCGCTGCCACCGGCGTCAACAACGGGCAACGTTTTCCGTTCTCCTTTCCGCCGCGCAATGTTTCAGTATCCAACCCGGACTCATCCGTGAACTGGAGCAATTTTGCGCGGCTGGCTGCGGATCCTTTCTTCAACCGCAATGACAAAGCGCCGTACATCAACAACTACATGTTCTCAATTCAGCGGCAACTCACCGCAAGCGCGTTGTTGACGATGAGCTATGAGGGCAACCAGGGGCACCGCGTTCTCGCTATCGTTGATGCGAACCTCGGCAATCCGGGTCTTTGCCTGAGCCTCGCCAGCCAGAATTGCGGTCCCTTCGGCGAAGACAATAACTATACCAACGCGTCCGGCGGAACCATTTATGGAACCCGCAACCTCCCCGGCGATCAAAACAATTATGGAGCGCCCATTACCTCAAGTGAGAATTACGGCGAAAACTCGTCTCAAAGTACCGTCGCCAACTCCAATTACAACGCGTTTGAAACCACTCTGCGTTACCAGCGCGACGGCTCGCAGTTTCTGCTGAGCTACGCGTATGCGAAATCGATCGATCAAGGCTCGAGTCTTGGAGAGCAGATCGACCCGAGGAATCCCAGGCAGCAGCGAACCATCTCTGCATGGGACCAGAGGAATTCTTTTGTCGCCACTTACTCATTGGCGCTACCTGGTGCGAGTTATCCGAGCAGCTTCAAACACGTGACCGATGGCTGGAGCGTCTCCGGCACAACCCGCTTCGCCACCGGCTTTCCCGTAACGCTCACGGACAACTCTGACAATTCGCTGCTTGGTACCTTGGGGAACGGCATCAACAACTATCTGCTTGACACCCCGCAGCAGCTTCCCGGCCCGCTCAAGATCAATACCAACGGACGCAATGGGAAACCGGCCTTCAACACCAGCCTGTTTCCAAGAGAAGCTTACGGGACATTGGGGAACGCCAAGCGCCGAATCTTCTATGGGCCGGGAATTGAGAACTTCGATCTGGCGTTGCGAAAAACCGTGCGCCTCGGCGATGAGAGATCACTTGAGCTTCGGGCCGAGGCATTCAATGCATTCAATCATGCCCAGTTCTACGGTCCCGCGACGGTGGATGGACAAGTCGATGACCCCAACTTCGGCCACGTTGTCGGCGCCGCAACACCTCGTTTAGTACAACTCGTGACGAAAATCAGCTTTTGATTTGGGCGTGTGATGCTCTTAGAGTGGGTCCCTCGCCAAATTCACATCCGTGCGGCTCGATGGTGCTTCTTAACTTCCAGGGCAATCGAGGGAATCGCGCATTCTGAATTCGGCGGGGATGCATTCGACCAGTTTTCCAACCCTTCCCTTACCAACGATGGCGCGACTTCCGAGTTGGCGGTTTTACGGCCAGGTGGATTCGATTTGTAACGACTGACCGAGGTGAGTGCCAGAACATCGTCATACTGTTTCAGAAGAAGTTGATCGTAGCCGAGATAGACAACTACCTCGCGATCGTCGGGCAACACCTTGATCGCTTTTTGAGCCACATCCTTCGACTCCTGGTATTTGTCGGTCAGCAGGCAAATGTCGCGAGCGTTTTAGAGTCAAGGGCGTAAACCGTCGAATCTTCGAAGATGGGCTCGACCGAGAAATCCGAGAGCACGCTCAAATGCGGATTGACTCTCAGACCCTCGTTGGTCGAGCAAATCGCGGCGGCTTCTACCAACGAAGCGTTCAAGAACTGCGCGGACCTAATTTTGTCGAGGGACAGGCATGCTGCCCGACTCGGGGCCTGTTACTCGGGCGCTGTCTGCGAAGTGCTGCGCGCGATGGGTTTTTCGGAACAAGCCAGTGGTTTGGGTAGTCTGGAAGGCCGATATCGGGGAAATGCTATTCCCCGATACCCGGGCGATAATTCACTGTTCGGTGCTCAGCCTGTGACCGACATCGAGAAGTAGCGGAAATCCGGTCGCATCCTCGCGATGTTCGCCGTGGCAGAGAGCGCACTGGTTCAAATACGTCCTTCGTCCTGGAGGGCCACCCTCGTTTACAGCCAGCGCCGCAATCGACCCATAGTTGTTGGCGTTGATGTAAAGAACATTCGTCTCCGGGTCGATGGCTGGACCGCCCCACTCTGCGCCGCCTTCATAGCTGGGAGTAGCCAGCGTATCTTTTCCCACGCTGAGCGGAACAAACTGCCCGTCGTGACGTATTTCGCCAGAGACGCTTGCCGGTCTCCGCATCGAGGGCGAGCAAAGCGTCGAGTAGTGGGTATTTCCCGGCGTGCCGCCGATGATGGGCCAGTCTACGCCGGGTGATGCCTTATCCTGACCTCGACTCGCGCTGCTCAAGCCGAGTGCGCATATTCCAGTGAGAGCTGCGACTGCAACTCCATTGATCCACATCGTCTTTGAAATCCCCTCCTCCCGTCTTCACGCCATACTCTATCGTCTGCATGCATCCAGAGCCCAAATGCCAGTCCACTTAGTCCAACTGGCCGCACGGTGCGTATACCCGCGTCCAGTCGCTTTCGAGAAAAGCGCAAGAAATGCCGGTTTGTCTGCGAGCGAACTTGCCGGGGCCCTGATACCGAGCGGATGGATGAGGCGCGCTCTAGGCGAACGGCCAAACCTGCTGTGCCGTCTTGCCGAGAATCCAGGTCTTGTCGTCCGCGTTGAGAAACTTCATCTCGTCGCGGACAACGCTCAGCGTCTTGTCGTAGGTGGTCCAACCCAGATCCACAGGCCAATCGGAGGCCCACATGAGGCGCTGAGGGCCATAGACCGCGTGCAGCCGCTTCACGTACTCCTGTGCGTCAAGCCAGGGATACGGCTGGCGGGAAATCGACCATGTGTGGGAGATCTTGACGAAGACCCGCGGATAACGCGCCAGAGCAATTAGTTTGTCGAGCTCCTGCGGGCGATCGATGGGGCAATCGGCCATGTGGTCGATCACGACGGTCAAATCAGGACATTGCTCGATGAGCGGGGTAAGATCGGGCATGCGCACGATGGGCGCGTAAATCTGCATGGGAATCTTGAGCGACTCGGCGCGCTTCCACAGCGGCGGCATGAGAGGACCGTTGATCCAGTCGCCGCCGGCATCGGCAGTGGGGCTGATGCGCACGCCATGAAAGCCCTGCTCTGTCAGACGGGAGAGCTGGTCGGGCGCAGCGGGATCCGTAGGATCGACGCGGCACACACCGCGAAACCAGGGAGCGTATTTCTTTATCGAATCGAGGCAGTAGAGATTGTCCCATTTGTAGCCGATGTACTGCGCGATCACCGTGCGCTCGACGCCATTGGCTTTCATCAACTCCAGCGCCATGGCCGGAGTACGGTTTTCCTGGGGCGGATTTTTGGTGCCTGCTGCCCACGGATAATGCGGGTCGTTGATCCATACGTGAATCTGGGCGTCGACGATGCGGTAGTCTGCCACCGGTGGTGAAACCGCCACAGCGAGGCCCGCGAATGCGAATTCCCGGCGAGTGATGGTCATAAGTAAATCGGCTCCAGTTTGTTCACAATGTAGGCGCCGCATCGCTGAAAGTCGGCCAGCGGACCAAGCCGGGCGGTGTCGAGATCGACGCAGATCCATCCGCGATAGTGAACGCTCTTCAATATTCGATGGCATTGAGGGAAATTCACTTCGCCGTCTCCCAGGTCGTAGCTGCTGTTGAAGAAGCGAGCATCCGACGAATCTTTGGGAAAT
>Ga0181537_10005606_pt1 | contig 10124 bp, 3 predicted proteins | sample PEATcosm2014_Bin_39_FD_119765 | JGI IMG/M metagenome (GOLD analysis project Ga0181537, IMG submission 119765) | Peatland microbial communities from MTU Mesocosm Facility, Houghton, MI, USA - PEATcosm2014_Bin23_10_metaG | ecosystem: Environmental > Terrestrial > Soil > Wetlands > Peat | place... | reverse complement strand
TCACCTTAATCTTGCTTTCGGGTTTGTCTATGTCCCGAGCAGCTTCACGCGCCTCATCAACGCCTTTCTTGGTGATCTCGCCTTTCGAGTCGGTATGGATAACAAGAACTTCCGCTTCCTTGAAGCCAAACTCCTTTGTCTGCCACAGGTGCTTTCCGATTGCGTCGGCGTAGACGTTCTTCTCGGCCATGATGAAGAGCACCGGCCGAGCATCAAGACTCTTGTAAATCTTACGGTGCACTTTCCATCGATCGACGGCAGCTTGCAGCCAGTAACCATACTTCTCGCCGATGTTGTCCGCCGTTACCTGTTCCGGGTCCTGAGCTGGCCGTTTTGGATCGTCTTCTTTAGTTACGATCAGTGGCGCCTTGACGATGCGGTCCTCCACGGCCTGGGCAAGCGGGTAATCACACACCGTCCATGGGAAGTACATGCCGTTCTGATCTTTCGGGGTGGCGGAGAAGTCGAGCCAGAGTGCGAGCCCTTTAGGTAGCGTTCGATGGATCGCGAGGAGCGACTGGTTCCAGGCCAGGTCCTCGTCGTGGACGTGGTGGGCTTCGTCGTTGAGCACTACGAGGTCCTTCAGCGACTTGAGCCGCTCAAGCATCGAGCGCTGGCCGGAAGCGGCCAGATCCTTGGCGGGTTTCTTGCCAAGCAACGCCTCGACCGCATTTTGCGGTGTCCATTCTTGATCGCGCGATTCGTAGAGCTGATGGATGTTGGTAAGAAAGAGGTTGGAAGATGGGTCAGGCTCGGTCGCCTCCCCACGCAGGATCACCTTCTGCGCAAACGAACCGCCCCACTCGGGCGGGATCAGAGGCAGCTCGTAGAAAATTCGGTTACTCGCGAGGTCCTTCTCTAGCCGCTGATAAACGATGACGTTGGGTGCGACGATAAGGAAGTTGCTGGAGAGCGTTGAATTTGGCACCATTCTCTTGTGAAAATGGGACCAAACGATGGTCATGGCCAGAACCCAGGTCTTGCCCGAGCCAGTCGCCATCTTGAAAGCATAGCGGCGCAGGTTTTCCGGCGGCAGATCCTGCACACCCTCCGCATCGAGTTCCGGTACGTAGCGGCGAATCTGCCGCCGTCCGTCCATAGTCGTCTGGAAGGCGATATTCTCCGAAAGCAGGTCTTTCTTAAAGATTTCAGCGAACGCCTGAATCAGTGCTTGCCCGTCTGTGATGCCTGCGATCTCGACGAGCCAGACCAGCGTCTCAATAGCCTCCCGCTGGCAGAAGTAGTAGCGGAACGGCACGCCGAAACCGGGGATCTCATGGTCTTCCTCGAACCAGTATTCAAACAGCCGCCGGGTAACTTCGGAAGCTCCAGCGTAACCGCCGTCCCTCCAGGAACTCACCGCCTCGCGCAACTTGGGTACTAGTAATAGCCGGCTCGGGCGACGCCCGGAGCCATCCACGCGCCAACCGGATGACGCGGCGGTGTCCTTCACCAAGAAAGAGGACGGCTTCTCCCATGGCCTGCGATCAGGAATCTCTGGCAAGTCTTTGTCGTAGGAGATGACGGCTCTCGGCATAGCTACTTCACCTCGATGTCAAAAGCCTGGGACGTGTCGTTGCCGAAAATATCTATCACCTTGACGAGTATCCGATACTTACCAGACTTGTCGTAGGAATGAGAGTCCGACGCAAGTGGCAGCTTGCGGTCGTCGCGGGTACGATATGCGACCCACCCTTGCATGAAAGTGTCGTTGCGAAAGTCCCAATCCACCGCCCAGTAATCGACGTAGTCGGACCACTTCTTTACCTCCTTGCGAACTTCTTCAGGGATAAGTTCTGTATTGGGAATGACAAAATCTTTGAGCGCCACTAGTGCCGTTAGCTTCTTCGTCTGCTTGATCTCGGCCTCAAGATAGGCCAACTCGAAGAAGCGCACATCGCCTTTGTCTGCCGCTTGCTGTTCCATCACTTCGTGTGGGATCAGCAACAATCGAAGCTTTACGTGCTTCTTTTTGGCGGCCTCGACCATTAAATCGTAAAGGCCCATCTCCCACTCCCAGCCGAGAATATGCAACTCACTCTGCTTGAGCTTCGCGCACTCATCCACTGCTGCATCGATCTCGGTGATTGTCACGGGCGCGTCCACGGCGCCGATGTGCACTAACGCCTTACCCTTCTTGCCGTGGACATGTTCCATTCCGGCTACAGGCTGGGCACCGTAGAGCTTAAGGATAAACGCCAGATAGTCATAGAGGGCCCTCTCGGTCAGCGGCTTGTCCTTCGATTTACCGAAAGTCACGCCCTGCCAATATTGCCGTTCGTATCTGCCAAGATTTAGAACCTCAAAGGGGCGGCATTTTTCAATGCCCAGCAAGCGCTTGCGGGTGACATGAATACCCCAGCGACCAAGATCACAGCCGATCCACCGACGACCAAGCTTCTCGGCGACAGACAGCGTCGTGCCAGAGCCGCAGAAGAAATCGGCGACAAGATCACCATCGTTTGACGATGCACGAATGATGCGATCAAGGAGGGCCTCCGGCTTTTGCGTACTGTATCCCGTGGCCTCCGAGGACTGGTTATGAATCTTGTTGAGATCGGTCCAAATGTCTTGGATTACCATCCCTTCATACTCGTCTTCGTATCGTTTCAGCCTAGGGACACCCTTCTTCGGCCAGTGAATGCGACCCTCATGATCGAGCCGATCGAGTTCTTCGTGCGTCTTAGCCCAGTGTCGCCCGATAGCAGAAGGATCAATGTCGCGCCACGGTTTCCCTGACGGACCGTTTTTCGTGATCCCAGGAGCAGTTAGAGTAATCCGTTGGTATCTTTTCTTAACCTTCTCGTCGTAGCAGTCAAAGAACATTTCTACGTAATCAGCATCCGGTTCCTGCCGAACTTCATTCCATGTGTGGATGTCCGACTTGGTGTACAACAGAATTACGTCATGAATGATTCCGCATCGGCTGGAGTCACTATGCGCAAACGCTCGTCGCCATATGATCTCGTTAAGGTGTCGTTCTCGTCCGAAAACCTCATCAGCAATACTGCGTACAAGATGATCAATGTTTGGGCCGATATGAATGTAAATACTGCCCGTCGCCGCTAGCAAGTCACGCATGACCGTAAGCCGGTCGAAAAGCATTCCGAGATATGAATCCGTGCCACGCCCCCAGGTGTCCCGATATGCCTTCTCTTCAACAGCAGACTGCGCTTTAAAAATCTCCTCGCCCGATTCTCCTATCTCAGCGGTGAATGAGAAGTCGGCACCCGTCAGAAAGGGTGGGTCGATGTAGATTAAGTCGACCTTTCCGGCGAACTTCTCCCGCAGTGATCCCATCACGAGCAAATTGTCACCCCAGATTAGCTTGTTCCTCCAGCCCCCTGCGAAAGTGTCGCCTTCCTTGCCCTCGTACATGTCGAACAAACCCAAGCTGGTGACCTTGTTCACCTCGCGCGTAGCACGACTCTCGTTAATCGTTTCGATGACCTGAAAAGGTAAGTCAGCCTTGGGTACCTCGTTAAGGGTGCCGTCCTCGTTATATTTTCCCGGCCATACGAGTTCCGTCTTGGTGATGTCGATCTTAGCCATCAGTGTCACCCTTCTCCACGCTCTTCAAGAATTGTCTACCACGGCTTCGTCGATCTCAGCGATGCTAGCCCAGCCTTTATCGAAAGTGAATGTACGCGCACGACCAGCGGGATCCTGGACGCGGACAATCCGCACCTGATCGGGGTCGCCCGCCCGCTCAACGATGTAGAGCCAGTAGGCACTCCCGTGATCACGTGCGCAATCAAACTGCGTGCGCGACAATCCGACGGGTCTGTCTTGCAAAGTGCCAGTCATGGCCTTCACTTCTATCCATTTAATATGAGCACCCGCGCCATCCGTAGCAACTAAGTCGAAACCTGGGTTGTTCGTGTGGGTGCGGAGCAATTCCGGTTCGCGTACCAGGATCTTCTTGATAGCCTTTTCTTCCAGCGCCAAGCGCGCGGGCTGATCCAGGGCATCCGGGTCAGGCCCCTCATCGTCGGGATGACTGCCAATGTAGGAGATGAAAGGTCGGCTCTCGCCGGTACCGCTCGATGTCCTGCGCCCATCGCTAGGACTCCCGCCTGTTCGAACGCCTCCGGTTCCGCCAGAGCTGGTCGTTTTCGATCCGCTATGCCCCCCCGAGCCATTCCCCGGTGTCGGACCTGATGCGACGGTTCCACCGCCAGACGACCCATTCTGTCCCCGGTCGCCCAGGTCGGCTCCCTCCGAATCGCCGACAGCGGGACCACCTGTTTGCACGCCAGCCCCGCCGGCTACGCCCGCTCCTGAAGAGCCCCTTCCACTGCCGCCTCCCATTGGCTCCGGGCCCGAAGGATCGGGAATAGGCGGTGTGGGTTGAGCTGTGTCGCCCAATAAGCTCTTCAGAGCGTCATCCACGTTACCCGGACCAGGCTTGTTCTCGGGTGGTTCTGCTTCGCCGTCCTTTATTCCAAGTCGCTTCTTTAACTCTATTTCGCTGGTGACGCCAAGCTTCTTAAGCAGATCGAGAACGCCAGGATCGATCCCAGCTTCTTTGGCTAGAGTTTCAATAATTGCCGGTTTGAAGAGGATCTTGGACTGTAGAAACGGATTGGCCTTCCATCCTGTTTGCTCAAACATGACAAATTCGGGTGACTGGAGCGCTCCATCCCGATCAGGCACCCAAGAAGCGTCATTGAGCCTAAGTACGAAAGACGCATCGAAAAACTGACTCCGTTGAGTGCGGTAGAACCAGTAATACGTGCCGAGAAAAACGGTTGGACCGCGTCGGTCCACAACATCGCACAGGGCGTCCCAGAGAAGACCTACCTTTTTCCTGGCACTTTCCGCGTCTAAGGTCGGTAGCTTCGTTAGAAGCTGATCGAGACCGCGAAGAGTGAAATCGTTAACCTCATCTCTCCCGCTTGATCCTGTACCGGCCCGCATCTGACCAAGCTCCTGCCAGCTAAATCGGCTCGGAATGCGAACAGGCTGCAAATAGCGAGTCGCTCCGCACGCCTCGAGCAAGTCGCGAATCGGTTCGCCACGCAGACACCCGTAGGTCTCGTCGACAACATAGACTCTAGGCACACCTTCGAAAAGATCCTTAAGCCGTTGAGTGGCGATGTAAACCAGCTCCGGCTGTGCCATCCGTTTAGACTGGTCACTCGTATCCACGACTCTCACAAAAGTTGTTTCCCGTAACGCCTTCACCAATTTTTCTCGCTGACCTTTGGAATCAGTGGCGAAGGCCGCGAGGATACGTTGGATGTCGGTTTCGTATTCGGTCAGATTTTTGTTTTGAGCAGTATATTTTGGCAGAACGTTCCAGATCACATCGTCAACTGGATCAGGCTCGGTGAGTCCGAGCGTTGTGAGGAAGTCTCTCGCAACTTTGGTTCCGCAGACCGAGCGACGCACAGTCGGGAAATCTGTGGTAATTGGACCGGGCAGAAAGGCTTGCGGCCTGCCACCCTTTTCCGCAGTGACGTGACTGCCATTGTCCAGGCGAACAAGTGGCACATCGTCTAACCGACCCTGGCGGGAAAGCGCCGGCTGTCCATGAAGTAATTCATAAAGTCGAAGAATCCACGCGTCATTCTGTTTTTCCAAGAACGCCTTCGTGAGCTTCGGTAGGATCGTTTCGGGGATCACCTCGATGATGTTGAGCTCCCGAAGCAGGTATTGCCGGAGCGCTGGAGTACGATCCTGCGTTATATCCGCACTGAGCCAGTAGGTCTCGCCACTTTCCCCGAACAACTCGGCGAGCTGAGATGGACTCACCAAATCGCGCAGATCTTGAGTTCTGGCAAGCTTCACGTTCTTGGCAGGTGAATATCCGCCGCCCACTGTGGGTAGCAAGGACTGTGACACCAGTGCTTCTTGTACCGCAGTGAAGAGCGGTGCGAACATTTGCCCCTCCCCAAAATTCGTCCGATCGAGAGGGAGGCTTCGTAGTGTATTGGTGTTGAGCAGTCCGAGTTCCCGAAGCGAATTGAGTCCCTCAACAAGAAGGAGCGCCGTCTCCCGCACCAGATGCTGGTTCCAGGAATCATGCCGAGGTATGTTGTCGCGGCTAGGCGTCGTGCGGTACGGGCCCTGTGCTAGAAATCCCAGGTGAGTGGGCACGACGGTTGGGAAAAATACGATAAGTGTGGAGTCGTCAATCGGCACTACCGAGGGAGCGCTGGTCTCTTCGTTTTTGGTCAAGGCGAACGCCAACTCAACAAATCCCGCTGGCATGCCTTTGTCAGTGCTTACTTCACGTGAGAAAACTAGCCAAGTTTCTTCGACCGAATCTTTGGGTTGGCTCCCCTGTCCGAGCACAACAATTTTACGCGCGTTGGTGCCAATGACTTCCGGCTTGCTCCGAAGATAGAGGCCGGAAGCGCCGCCAACAACGGACCAGGCAATCTCCTCAATGTGGCGGAGAAACAGCAACGCCCTAGGGCCCAATCTTCGTAGCCCCTCGGTAATATCTGCAAATGCTGTAACGTCGTCCCCGGAGACCGGCAGAATGAAGACGGTTTCCTCAGGCTGCATCTCAGATGGCTCGATTGCAATTGGCCAGACAAAGTTCTCGATTCTGAAATGCTCGCCCGCGGAGTGGATTTCCGGACGGTCAGTGAAGGCGTAGACGGATTTGAACCCTATGCCGAACCGGCCGATTGATGTAAGGTCCTTTGTGCTCTCCGCGATACCGCAGATTCCCCGGACGTTCGGCTCCGTAAACGGCGCTCCAAAATGCGATATCCGAAGCCCGGTTTGAGACAGCGTAAAAGTTATCGACCGTGGGCCGCTGAACCCGGCTCTTCGAGAGAACGCATCCTCGGCGTTCTGAAGGAGTTCATAGATGAAGTGAGCACGATTATCGTATCGATCAGATAACAACATTGGACCGATGCGTCCGATATCCGTCCCGTACCGGAGCTCGTTCTCGGCCCGAATTTTGGAATAGTCTACCGTCATGATTACGCGATGTTCCCGATGATGCCCTCGGCGTGACAAAGCTGACGCAAATCACACTCCTTACAGATTGCAGCCTCTGGCGGTGCTTTTACCGTGAAGTCCTGGGCCTGGATTTTACGCACGGTGTCGTCGAAGTGACGGCCAGCCTCCTCAACGCGCAGAGGATCGTACGGCAAGAGCATCAGCGCGTCCTCCTTTTTAGCTTCCGATGTCCAATAGAGCATCAAACGATCGACATGCTTTCCATATCGGCGCTCAAGGATGTGTGCGTAAGTACATAGCTGACGTTCGTACGCTGCGATCAGGTCCGGACTATCCTTCGGCCGCGGCGAAGTCTTGAAATCCAGCAGTTCAAGCTTTCCGTCGCCACCCATAAGCAGATCCACTTTACCCGTCAGGATGTACCCGTCCTTCTCCAGGGACACATCCACTTCGGTCTCGATGACCCGCCGCATTTCAGACTGATTCTGACGGAAGTAGTTCAGGACTTGGATGAATGCACCTTCGCGAGCGCTCTCGCCGATCGGGCGAACGTCGCTCAAACACAAGAAACGAAAGGTGCGGTCGAAGAGCTCTCGAATACGAGGCACGTCCAGACTGTCAAGCTTGCCGTCGAGCGCGATCCGGTGGATCTCTTCGATGCTTTGGTGCACGAGCAATCCGAAGAAAATCACCGCCGAACGCGAAGGCGTAAAGTCGTACTCCCGAAAGAATTGATATTGACGAGGGCATGTTTCATAAATCTTGAGGTCGCCAGTGAAACTGTAAGAGCGCTTTATCGGCATACGCTCCTTGAGCGCAAATCGCTGAGCAGCCAGCAACTCCTTCTGAACATAGGGCCATTGTGGAAGTCCCTGCCAAATTGCGGCGAAGTGAGCCTTAGCCGGCCCGTCAGCTGTCAAGACCAGCAATTTCTCGGGCCGCGAGAAGGCAACGTAATGCAAGCGCATCCGATCGAATTCCGTAACCCGACTCTCCGGCTCGAACGGCGGTCTACGATAAAATCCTTGGAGATCTCGGTCCACCTGTTTGGCGCTTGAAATCTGCACATCAAGGCTGCCAACTACAACAACAGGAAATTCGAGACCCTTCGCCTGGTGGATCGTCATTACTTGCACGTATCCTTTGGGGAACGGCTGATTTGGATCCTCGTATTCATTTATTCCTCCCTCATGCAGTAGCCGAAGGAAACTATTGAACAAATGGAACCGCAAGAATTCCCGATTCCGATGAGTTACAACTGTATAGTGATAATAATTTTGGAAGACATTCAAGAGCTGGGAAAATATGGCGAGATTCCGCGATCGGTTTTCGTTCTTTACAAATGAGGTAAACGGTTCGAAAGCCATCAACCTATAGAGGTAATCCGCAGGCCTGAAGTCCAGACTTTCACCCGATTTCAAGGCAGCAATTTGATTGGTAAGCCGCTGAAGTTCTGTTGCGAGCGGGTGGGGCGCGCCATAATGGCGACCAAGCTCAACGATACCGCTGTCTACGTATGCCGCTAAATCGCGCAGCGCTGGGCCCGACAATGAACCGCGCCCGTCGCCGTAGTAGCCAAAAACGATAGCAAGGCAAGCCACTAGTAACCGTACTTCGTCGCTGTCGAAGTACGCCCGCGCGCGCGGACAAAAGCCGGGTATCCCTCGCGATTCCAAGGCTTCCAAATAAGGGCCACTATGGTCATATCTCACGCTGTGAAGCAACAAGGCGACCTGGCTGTAATCGCTGATCACATTCTGTTGTTTGAGATATGCCACAACCTCGGCAAACCGAGTCGCTTCGTCTTTGGAATTCTGTCCCCAAATGGAGAAGACCGCTGGGTAATCGGGGAATTCAGCATTCGGATCGGGCATGATCGACTTGTCAAACCGAAACGAGGGGCCCGCCGGATTCGTCCAATTAGCCGATCTCATCCATCGATCGTACGACGTAACGATTTTCTCGTGGGAACGGTAGTTAGTTGTCAACTGTATTGACCGGCAATTCGGAAACCGGCTTGGGAATTCCAAGATGTTTCTAACCGTCGCGCCGCGAAATCGATAAAGGCTCTGATCCTCGTCTCCGACTACACACAAGTTTCCGGTGCCGGAAGCCAATTGGGTCAAGACTTGCTCCTGGATGTAGTTGGTGTCTTGATATTCGTCGACCATTACATAGCGAATCCGATTGTTCACGGACTTCAGGAAATCTCGATCGAGCAGCAGATCGTGCACGAGCTTTTGCTGGAACGCGAAATCGATCTTGTTGTTCTGAAGAAGCTTTGTCTGATAAGCCTGGTAACAACGGCCTAATTCTTGAAGAAACGTACTTGAGGCTGCTGACATGAGATCCACATTGATCAACTCCTCAGTGATCTTATTCAAATAGTCGCGCAGCCCCTCAATTGCAGACCATTTTGTCCGCCATTTTCCCAAATACACTCCATTTTGCTCGGGCCCAATAATCTCTCCGAAATGCTCGAACAAAAAAAGGAGCTGAGTCAAATCATCGAGCGTATCGTAGTTGTTTCCCAGCGGAGTTCGATGCCGATGAGCCTGGAGCAACCCGTTGCAGACCCCGTGGATCGTTCCTACGTTCAGTTCAGAGAGATCGCGGTTGTATCCAACCCGCCGTGAAGCAGCAGCAATTCGATCCCTAAGCTCATACGCTGCCTTTTCAGTGAATGTGCACACGATCAACTGCGAAGGCTCCGCCATCCCAAGCAGGAGTAGATTTATTGTGCGCAAGACTAAACTGAAGGTTTTTCCCGAACCGGGCCCGGCAATCACTAAAACCGCGCCCCTATCGTGCCCTACCACCTCCCGCTGAGCCTCGCTCATTGCAGGGTATTCCCTTAGAATGGCTGGTGCGATCGTCACTGCAAGCCCTCTTTTCCCAAGCTCAAAACACGGAAGCCTGCCCCCGATATTTCTGAACTCCCAAATCCGGCACCGTAGAGTAACCTTTTCATCAAACACCTTTATATACGGTTATGTGCACTCAAAAGCGCTTTCTCTCGTGAGCTGCCAATTGTCCCCTGCCCAAGCCCTCTAACAATCTAAACGGAAGGCTGCGCCCATCTTTCCCACTGCGCCCTCTTCCGGCTGGACGCCGCTTGGCCGCGGCTCGGACGGGCGTTTCGGACTGCGCCGCTTTCGCGCCAAACTAACCCCAACCCCGTTTGGCACTCACCGCGCTTT
>Ga0181537_10005605_pt1 | contig 10125 bp, 7 predicted proteins | sample PEATcosm2014_Bin_39_FD_119765 | JGI IMG/M metagenome (GOLD analysis project Ga0181537, IMG submission 119765) | Peatland microbial communities from MTU Mesocosm Facility, Houghton, MI, USA - PEATcosm2014_Bin23_10_metaG | ecosystem: Environmental > Terrestrial > Soil > Wetlands > Peat | place... | reverse complement strand
GCGAGCTTCTCTACCAGCAGCGGAAAGCGGGTCTCGGTGAATTCGGCCGGCTGGTTGCGCGAGTCGGGCAGGATGTGGATGGCGTCGCTGCCGTCGGCGTAATAGCGCCCGCCAGAGCCGCCGCCCAAAACTGCGCGCGAGAGAAACGGCGTGCCGTTTTTGTCGGCGCCGTAAAAGCCGGTGTAGCGGATGGTCTCCTGGTCTGCCGGCATGCGGCCCTCGGCGGCTTGCGCGACCACGCCGGCGAGAAGCCCGAGACAACGCAACAGCACGAAGGAGCGCGCGTTGGTCGCCGCCGGCCATTCCGGCGTAATCAGCGTGCCCTTCGGCGGAAACACGATGTCGAAGACTTCGCAGACGCCTTCGTTGACGTGGATCTCGGCAGCGCGCTCGGGCGTGTCGGCGAGGTTGCGCAGGATCGGCGCGATCCATTTGATCAGGAAGGCCCCGCCGGCATAGTCCGCCGGCCAGTTGATCGGCCCGGTCGACTGCGGATCGGTGCCGGTGAAATCGAGCGTCAGCCGGTCGCCTTGCTTCTTCAGCGTCAGCGCCAGCTTGTGCAGCTTCGGATCGGTGACGCCGTCATGCTCGACATAATCTTCCCAGCGGTATTCGCCATCGGCGATCTTCGGCAGCAATTCGCGGCGGAAAATATCGCGGCAGGTCTCAAGAATGGCCTGGAAGCAGGCCTCGACCGTCTCGCGGCCGAAGCGCTCGAACAATTCGGCCATGCGTCGCGCGCCCATCAGGCAAGCCTGTACCTCGCTGTCGAGATCGGCGGCGAGCGTTTCCGGCACGCGGGTGTTGCGCTTGACGATGGTGAAGACGGCGTCGTTGCGTGTGCCTTGGTCGTAGAATTTGACCGGCGGAATGGCGAGGCCTTCCTCGAACACCGTTGTCGCGGTGCCGGGCATCGAGCCGGGCACGCGGCCGCCGATATCGTCGTGATGGCCGAAGGCCTGGATATAGGCGACGACTTCGCCCTGATGGAACACCGGCACGGTCGAGCACAGATCGGGCAAATGGCCGATCGAGCCCTCGGTGAGATAGGTGTCGTTCATCAGAAACACGTCGCCGGGCTTCATCGTTTCCGGCGGGAAATCGCGCACCACGGCGTTGGGCATGGCCGAGTAGGAGCGGCCGGTGAGTTTCCGGCAATAGCGGTCGAACAAGCCGACGCGGTAATCGTGCGCTTCGCGGATCATTGGCGAGCGCGCGGTGCGCTCGATGGCGTATTCGATCTCCGCCTCGATGGAATTGAGCGTGCCCTCGACGATCTGCAGCACGATAGGATCGACCTCGCGCTTGGGCAAATCCGGCGCGGTCGGCCACGGCCATTCCTTGGCGTGCAGGTTCATCATCGCTGGATTGTCGCAAGGCTGCGCCAGAAATGAAAGATCGAGTTATAGGCGATGCCGCCTTGCGCCGCGCCAATGCAGTCATCACACGGTCGCGGCGGAAAACAAAAGACTACCGCCGCAACGCTGTTTCCATCGTTCGAACCTGGCTGGAGGGCGAAGCGCCTATAGCTCTTTCCCGATCAGTCGATCGACCGAATAGGGGCTGCCCCCGCGGATCGCGATGGCGAACATCACGATGCCGAGCAGCAGAATGTACTCGAAGCCGCCCTTGCCGACGTCAAAGCCGTTCTTTAGATGCACGGCGAGAAGGGCGACAAGAAGCTCGATCGCGAGCGCCGCCGCGAAGAACCGCGTGAACAGGCCAAGGATGATGCAAATGGCGCCAACCGTTTCCAGAAACGTGGCGGCCAGCGCAAATCCCATGGCAGGCTCTAATCCTTGCTTGGCCATCATGCCGCTGACGCCGGCCATTCCGTAGGTTGCAATCTTGGCCCAGCCGTGGGTCAAGAGAATAGCGCCGATAATCACGCGCACGGGCCGTGCCGGCGACGTCGCGCCAGGACGCGTAAAATCCCGCGAGACCCGGAAAAAGCAACTTGTTTTCAGCTACCGACATAGTTTCCCATCCTCTGTGTTTTGTCGCGCCGCCCATGCCGGCGCGCCCATCCTCTTTTTGTCGATCATAACATCGCAACGGCGCGCGGTAATCAACAGTCCGTGCGTTTGCGCCGGCGTGCGCTAACGAGGGGCGGCTTCGACGATAAGGATGCCGTGCGGATCGACGGTCAAATGCTGGTCGGGCATGATCACGGTGGTCGAGCCAAATTCCTCGACAATAGCCGGGCCCTCGAAAGTGAAACCGGCGGGCAGGGAGGGGCGTTCGAGGATTGGCGTATCGCGATAGCCGCCGTCGAAATAAACTGGGCGGCTGCCGGTTTTCGGCGTGCCGGTCGTATTGATCCTGGGAATGTTCGGCCGGTCGATCATGCCAAAGGCGGAAACGCAGAAATTCACCAGCTCGACTTTCTGCGCCCCGGCATAATTGTAGCCGAAGGTCTTGCGATGCAAAGCGTGGAACGCATCGGTGAGGCCGGCGACGAAGGACGCGCCGATTGCACCGGAGGGCGCCGGCACGCGCACTTCCATCGACTGGCCAGCGTAGCGCAGGTCGGCTTCGCGCACGAGCGCGATCTTCGACGGCGCGATGCCGTCCTTATCCAGCGCCGCGGTCGCGTCCTTTTCCAGCGACGCATAGATCGCGGCGATGGCTGTAAGGTCGATCGCCTCCTCGTGCATGACCTTGGTGACCATGTGATCGGTGCGCCAGTCGACGGCGAGGAGCCCGAAGGCGGAGAGATTGCCCGGATTGGGCGGCACGATGCAGGTCTTCATGCCCATCAATTGCATCACCGCCGGCGATTGCGCCGGCCCGGAGCCGCCGAAGGCGAGAAGCGCGAACGCGGCGGGATCGATGCCGCGCTGCACGGTCATTTGCCGGATGGCGTTGGCGTCGTCCCAGTTGGCGATCTCGACGATGCCGGCGGCCAGTTGCTCGGCAGAAAGTTTTCCGGGGAGCCGCGCCGCCAGCGCCTTCAATCCCTCGCGGGCGCGCTCGACGTCGAGCGGAATGCCGCCGCCGATGAGCGCCGGCGGAATGCGGCCGAGAACGAGATTGGCGTCGGTCAGCGTCGGCTCGTTGCCGCCGTTCGGATAGCACATCGGCCCCGGCACGGCGCCGGCGCTGCGCGGGCCGACTTTCAGCTTGCCTTCGCGCGAGAGCCAGGCGATCGAGCCGCCCCCGGTGCCGATGGTGCGCACATCAAGCATCGGGATACGTACCGGGAATTGGCCGACGCGGCCGCCATTGGTGATCTTCGGCTTGGCCGCTTCGATCAAACAGAGATCGGTCGAGGTGCCGCCGCCGTCGAGCGTCACCAGATCGGGAAAACCGGCGATTTCGGCGATCACGGCGGAGCCGAGCGCGCCGGCGGCGGGGCCGGACAACGCCGTGGTGATCGGCTTGCGCATCACCTGATCGGGGCTGGCGACGCCACCCGAGGATTGCATGACCAGGAACGGCTTTTTGTTGAGCTCCGGGCCGAGCTCGTCACGGATGCGGTCGAGGTAGCGGCTCATATGTGGCTTGATGAAAGCGTCGACCAAGGTCGTCACCGCACGCTCGTATTCGCGATATTCGGGCAGCACGTCGCAGGAGAGCGAGAGCGTGCATGCGGGATATTCCTCGCGCACGATTTCGGCGGCGCGGCGCTCATGCGCCGGATTGGCATAGGAGTGCAGGAGGCATATGCCGACGGCATTGATGCCGGCCTCGCGGAAATAGCGCGCGGCGGCGCGCACGCTGTCCTCGTCGAGCGGGCGCAATTCTTCGCCGAGGAAATTGAGTCTGCCGCCCACTTCGTGCACATAACGCAGCGGCACGATGCGTTCCGGCTTCACCCAGAAATACGAGTTGCCGTAGCCCTCGGGCACGGCCTGGCGGGCGATTTCGAGGATGTGGCGGAAGCCGCCGGTGACGATCAGGCCGAGTCCCGCGATTTCGACCTGCAACAGCGCGTTGGTTGCAACTGTCGTGCCGTGCGCCAGCACGCCGAGATCGTCGACGGTCGCGCCCCATTCGCCGAGGATGGCATGCACGCCGCGCACCAGCGCCACGGCGGGATTGGACGGCGTCGAGGCCACCTTGGTGACGCGCATCGCGCCGGATTTGTCATCGACGCAAACGACGTCGGTGAACGTGCCGCCGGTATCGATGCCGATCCGCAGCGTCGCACTGCCGCTCATACTCGCACGCTCCATCACTTCTACTGCACCGGCCGGCGATATTAAGCACAACAAATCCAGATGCGCTATCGGGCGGCGCGCATGAGCCGGCAGAGGTCAATTTTCAATTCACGCCGGTAGTGAGAGATCGCGCGGAGGATTCGAACTTGGTCGCTTGCAGGATTCCCAGTCCGAACGGGGTCGGAACCGACAGCCGGTACGGCACCATCAGCCGGCTGCCGGATAAAGGCGCAAGCCACACTTCCATGTCGGGCTGCGCCGCCAGATACGTGACCAGATAATGCTTGGGATCGTAGCCGGCGACTGGGAAGAACTTCACCGAACACACCATGACCGGTCCTTGATAGCCGGTCGGCGTCTTCACGTTGTCGGTGCGCTTGAAGACGAGCTGCAGATCATAGCGGGTGTGGCCGTCGAAGATGGCGACGGTGCGGTCGCAGGCTTCCGGCACGGCCGTTTCTCCCGACCCGGGAACAGCAATCAGCAAAGCCGTCATCGGATCGAGAACGCCGATACGATTCGCGTCGGTCAGCGCCACCTGATTGGGATCGGGCTTCGGCGGCGGGGTCGCGACATATTCCTGCGCCTCGCCACCGCGAAATACGATACGCAACTCGTCGGTCCACCGTCCGGCGATGACCTTCAGCGCGAAATTGGATGCCGCCGGTCGCCCCGCGGGCATCGTCCCTTCGGCGCTGACATTGCCGTGCCCGTTGGAAAAAATCCGCAGCAGGCCGGCGAGCTCGCCGCTCGCGGCTGTGCTGTAGCGGTTGCGGCCAAGCTCGACGGTCCAGGCGATTTCACCGATCGGCAAGCCGAGCAACGTCGCTCTGTAGGTGGCGTCTAGCTTGGTCTGCGCCGCGGCGAGATCGACTCCGGCATCCGCCAGCAATGCACAGAGCGCGATTACGAGCCGGATGAAGATCATGCCGAGGCGTGGGATCACGGCGCGGATTCCTCGCGAATGCGTCACACCATCGCGCCGCTGCTCCGGTGCGCGCGGTGGGCCGCCGCTAGACCCGCGCCGGCCAGTGCCGCTCGCGGAACCAGGTGCGGTATCCCGTCATCTTGGCGCGCTGTCCTTCCGGCGCGTGCCGCTTGCAGGTCGATGCTTCGTCGCTATTGGCCGACGCGCCCCAGCGCAATTCGACGCAGTCGTTGAGATTGTAGCCCATCTCGAAATCGGCGGCGCGGTCGATCACGTCCTTGAGCGAGAGTGTCCACTGGGAGCCGTCGCTGCGCGTATAAGTGAATTTGCGCGAAGCAAGCTCGGCGGCGAGCGCGTTTTGCAATTCGGCTTTCACGTCGGCGACGCTCCTGCCGAACGGAATGGCGTAACGCTGCGGCAGGCGGGCGACGCGATCCGGATAACTCCGCACCACGTCGATCGCGATCAACAAACGAAAATCGCGGGCGGGCGTGGCGAAATCCTCCCAGGCGCCGGTGGTGGCGAAGATGGCGGCGCCGTCCGGCATGCTGGCCTCGCCCTTGCCGCTGTTCTGGAACTTGCGTCCGTTTTCGATTGAGCCGACGCGGGTCTTCACCTGCTCTTCGAGCGAGTCGATCGCGCCCTTCATGGCTCGCAGCGGATCGAGCGGCTCGGGCGACATCACGTCATCCATGCGATCGTAGAAGGCTTCGGCCGAAAGCTGCGCCTGCTCCGGCGAGTAATCGCCATACTGCGGATCCTTGGCGATCTCGGCATTGGTGAGCCGGCGGAGCTCCCCGTTGCCCTCGCGCATGATCGGCCGGAAGCGCTTGAAGCCTGCGGTGCCGAGCGTGGGCTCGTGGGCGAAAAGGAACGTGCCGCGCCAGAAACGCTTGCGGGCAACCGTGCCGTCAGGTTCGCCGTCGACCGCGAGGAACACGCCCGCCGCGCCGCCCTGTTCCGGCACGCGCCGCACCAGCATCATCACGTGGCCGTAGGGATCGGCATAGACGGTGCCGGGGCGCAATGTCTCCTGCGTCAGCGGCACGGTGTAAAAATCGGTTTTGTCGTCGTTAGCGGCAACCCGTACGGCGCCGGATTGAACGGCGTCGGCAACGACCCGCAGATATTCGCCGAAAGACTCCTTTTGCTTCGGTCGCGACGCGGTGTCGGGATTAAGGTTGGTGAAAAAGCCGAAGCATTTGGGCGGGCTGCCGCCGCCGCCGCGCGAGCATTTCGAATAACCGAAGGGCAAACCCATCTTATAAGCGAAATAGGCGCGCAGGAAATAAACGAGGTCGGCGCAATCGGGGCTGATGACCACCTTCGCTTCGTCTTCGCCGAGGCCGAGATAGTTGAACAGCATATTGCGCGAACGGTCGTGCAGCACCTCGCGCAAATTCGGCCACGACGGCTCGGCGTCGAGCGGCGCGTCGAAGAGCTTCTCGATCCAGGCCGAGAACAGGTCTTCGTTGGCGCGATTCCAGCCGGCGCGCAAAGGCCAGATGGCGTCTGCGCTTCCGGACGGCCGTGGCGGCGCCGTGTCGCGCACGGCGATGTCGCGCGTGACCGCGCCGCAGCCGGAACGGGTCAGCGTCGCGCGCCAGGTTCCCGCTGCCGGAGTAGCGACTTCGGCAAACCAGAAATAAGGCGGGCCGCCATGGCGCGCCCGCGATTTGGCGGCGACGCTGCCGTCAGGCGCGATCAGCGAAAGCTCGCCGTCGCTTGGTTTCTCGGCGGTGATAATGACGCGGAGCGGCGCGCCCTTCCATGGCGCCATCGGCGCGGAGAGGACCGCGACCTCGGCCGCCTCGTCGCACGAGCCGAACAGGCCCGCCGCCAGCGCGTCGGCGCCTGGCCAAAGCCCGGCAAAAATCACGCTCGCAATCGGCAGCAACGTGCGCGCGGCAACGGCGAAAAGGCGCGGCGGAAGCAAGTTTAAGTCCCCCTGGGCGGAGCCCCTTAATTAAGAAGCGCTTTAATAAAGAGGCGAAAGCTTTGGCGCAATCATGGCGATATCCGGCGGGCGGGAACCGCGGTTCGCGTGGCAAGGCATGCGGGTCTTGTCCGGTACCGTACATGTGATCGTCGAATTCATCGACACCCGTCGGGACCAAGCGTAGCCTTGAACCTCGATGCTAGCGGCTTGCTTGACTTGGACGCCAAAAAAATGGGCGCCGAAAAAACTTGGGCGCCGAAAAAAAACGGCGACGCGTCGTACCCGTCGATCGGCATTGGCAGCCCACTGCCGTCGATAGGCAAAAAAATCCAACTATAAATCGAATCCATTTTTCGGCTCGGAAGGGGGGACCGCACGGTCCCGTATTCGCAGGCCGATTGTCTCGTTTCCCGTCGGCCGTGCTTTGCTCGGCCTCGAATACAAAGACGCTCGAGACAATCCAAGAAACGCAACTCTGCCGCTTTCCTAAACTTTTTTTGCGGATGCGCTTACGGCTTGCCGTCGGCAAGGCGCTTTCGACATGAGAACACACGATGAAACCGTTCACGATTCTGCTGTTAGCCATCGCACTCGCGTTTGCCGCCCTGGCGGCGCTGCCGTTCGCGCCCGTGCATGCCGAGGACGAAGCATCGCCGGTCCTAGGAGGAAAAATGCCCTCCGGATATCGCGATTGGAAGTTGGTCTCTGTGGCCCATGAAGAAGGCAACCTTAACGATTTGCGCGCCGTTCTCGGCAACGACGTAGCGATCGAGGCTTATCGGCAAGGAAAACTTCCCTTCCCCGACGGCGCGATCATTGCCCGGCTCGCCTGGAGTTATGTCCCGTCGGAAGAAAACAACAAAGCCTTTGGCCGTGCTCAATCGTTCGTTGCCGGCTCTCCCACGAACGTTCAGTTCATGGTCAAAGATTCGAAAATCTACGCCGCAACCGGCGGGTGGGGGTTCGCTCAATTTGACGACGGCAAACCCGCCCACGTGGTGGTGCAAGACTGCTTTGCCTGCCACGTGCCCGCTAAGGGGCAGGATTATCTGTTCACCCATTACGCACCGTGAGGGCCCGCCGCAATGGTTCGAAATCACCAGCCAGGCGAAGACGTTTTCAAATCGATCCTGCCTGAAGATATCGATTGGAAGCCGTTCGCGGCATTTCCACCGTCAGCGCGACTGGCCGTGCTAGTGGGAGATCCCACTCAAGCGGGACCTTACCTGACCAGGGTCAAGGTGCCCTCCGGCGTGAAACTCATGCCGCATAAGCACCCCGAGGATCGAATCTACACGGTGATTTCCGGTGTTTTTTACATCGGCCTCGGTGATCGGTTTGATGCGGAAAATCTCAAGGCACATCCGCCCGGTAGCGTCGTCGTTCTACCCGGCGATACGTGGCACTTCCACTGGGCAAAGTCGGGCGAATACGTCACGCAGATTACGGCCATCGGTCCGTTAGGCATGGAATACAAAGAGGCCGCCGATGATCCGAGAAGCAAACATCTGTCGGAATAACTGAACGTCCGGTCGACACGGAGTAAAGTTATGACAAGCGCAGCTTCTCGGACGGCGGCGGCCGCGCCAATGGTCGGTCACGCTGCGCTGCCTATGTCGATGGAGTCGACATCCGCGACAACGACCTATCACCGCATGACGGTCGACGGTGTGGGAGTTTTCTATCGCGAAGCCGGTCCGAAGGACGCGCCGACGATCGTGCTCCTGCACGGATTTCCGTCCTCCTCGCGCGAGTTCGATACGCTCATCCCTCTGCTCGCCACACGCTATCACCTGATAGCGCCGGATTTTCCGGGATTCGGTCAGAGCGACGCCCCGCCGCCGTCGTCGTATGTGTACACCTTTGACAATCTGGCCCGGACGATTAACGGCCTTCTCGAGCAACTCAAGATCAACAAATACGTTTTCTATCTTCACGACTATGGCGGGCCGGTGGGCTTTCGCATCGTCTCGGCGCATCCGGAGCGGCTGCAGGCGCTCATCATCCAGAATGCCAATGCTTATAAGGAAGGCTTGGGCGCCAAGTGGGCCGGCATTGCGCAATATTGGGCCGATCCGAAAGCGCATGCTGAAGTGTTCGATGCGTTCGTGTCGCTTACAGCGACCGAGCAGCGTCATACGCTGGGCACTTCGCATCTTGAACGTTACAACCCCGATACCTGGACCGACGAGTACGCCCACCTGTCGAGACCCGGGCAGCGCGAGATCCAGGCGGCTTTGCTGTACGACTACCGGACGAACGTCGCCTCGTATCCGGCGTGGCAAGCGTGGTTGCGTGAGCACAAGCCGCCGACATTGGTCGTCTGGGGGCGGAACGATCCCTCGTTCATCGCTGCGGGCGGAGAGGCGTTGAGGCGCGACCTGCCGGACTGCGAAATCCATTTGCTCGACGCCGGCCATTTCGCCCTGGACGAAAAGAACGATGAGATCGCCAGTCTCATTCTCGCGTTCCTGGCCAGACACTCCCATGGATCGCCGGAGTGAGTGCCGAAAGGTCGATGCGCTGCCCGCAGCGCCCGACATCCTCAACGATCCGCACCTGCTCAGTCTTTTTTCTCACAAGTAACGGCGGCGCAATATCATTTTACAAAACGATGCTTGGATTGCGGATCGGTTGATCGCATTCGATCAGGTTGACCTGTTTGGCCTGGATTTTCCATCCGGCGTGGTCGCGCACCACCCGGTGTGCGGCCCATCCCGTGAGTTGCCGGGTCTCATCACCCCAGAATTCGCTGATCAGAAAATTCGAACGCACCATTCGTGCGTCGTCGCGGACAGTCGAAAATACTTCAACATTGGTCACCAGCCGGACCGTGCGCGAGGCGGGGGCCTGCGACCAGGCAAAGCCGGTGCGCATCCGGTAAATGCGGTCTTCAAGCCGGCGGCGATCGTCGAACATCAGCGCGATCTCGCGTCTCGGATCGCCGGCCTTCGGCGTTGACGGCACCCAATAGACGCACTCGGCAGCGTACATCGCGAGCCAATCGTCATAGCGAAGCTGGTCGAGAAACCGCGCCTCACGCTCCAGGAGGCGGCGAAATTCGTCGCGAACGGCGGCATCGATGACGGCATAGG
>Ga0181537_10005604_pt1 | contig 10126 bp, 8 predicted proteins | sample PEATcosm2014_Bin_39_FD_119765 | JGI IMG/M metagenome (GOLD analysis project Ga0181537, IMG submission 119765) | Peatland microbial communities from MTU Mesocosm Facility, Houghton, MI, USA - PEATcosm2014_Bin23_10_metaG | ecosystem: Environmental > Terrestrial > Soil > Wetlands > Peat | place... | reverse complement strand
GCGGACGACTCCATGCCCCAGGACTTCCGGACGCGAAGCGCCGAGGCCCTCACGCGCCGTCCGGTCGTCCCGTCGGACGACGAGATCGCGGCCAATCCCCGCAGCCGTTCCGCAAAGCTCCGGGCCGTCCGAAAGCTCTGATGCGCACCGAGCGGAAATCCTCCTCCCAGGCGTTCGTGAACCAGTTCATGGTCTACACGCTGGTCGCCATCTTCAGCAGCGCGTCGATCGGCCTCGGCACGGTCTGGATGCGCCACCAGATCTCCATCGCGGCCAACGAGAACAAGGCCCTCGAGGCCTCGATCTCCGACCTGGAGCGCCGCGTCGAGGAAACGGACGCGGCGATCGCCGCGGAGCAGGATCCGTCGGTGCTCAACCGGAGGAACTCCGAGTGGCACCTGGGGCTCGTGCAGCCCGGCGAGACGCAGGTGAGGCGCGTCTCCGAGGATCCCATCAACCGCCTTGCAGCGTTGCACAACCGCAAACTGTTCGGGGAGGGGCCTGCGACCGTGAGCCTGCGCGTCGCACTCGCGCGCTGACGCCGGCCAATCCCCCATGTCGAAGGGCTTCACCTCAAGCTACAGAATCGCCCTTCTAGCGAGCCTGGTCCTTGCCATGTTCGCAGGGCTCGAGGGCCGCCTGGTCTGGCTCCACGTCATCGACAGGGACGATCTCCTTCGCTCCGTCGACGAGGCCCGCCGCCAGCTGATCGTGGACAACGCCCGCAGGGGGGACATCCTGGACAAGAACGGGGCCCTCCTTGCCACCAGCCGGTCGATCGTCGTCCTCGGGGTGGACCCGCAGTCCCTTCGCCCCGAGGACCGGTCCAAATGGCCCCAGTTGGCGGCGCTCACCGGAATACCGCTTCAGGACATCGAGCGGGTCTGCATGACGAAGACCAGGCCCGTGTCCGCGAAGGGGGCGGCTGAGGTGCGGGTTCCGAGCCCGTCCCAGGAGGTGGTGGTCACGATCAATCCCGTGGCGGAGGCGGCCGCCCCCGTCCCGGCTCCCGACCCGATTTCCGACCTGACCGCCAACCCGGCAGCCTCCGACGACACGGTGCTCGACGACGCCGACCCGGAGGGCAACCGCCCGATCCGCTGGGCCAAGCTGAGCGACCAGATCCCCGAGTCGGTCTACGCCGACGTGACCAAGCTGGGCATCAAGGGTGTCTACGGCAGCCGCGTCTACCGGCGCGACTATCCCCACAACGACATGGCCGCCCACGTCATAGGATACGTCGACCGGGAGGAGAAACCGGTGGCCGGGATGGAGCACTACGCCGATTTCTACCTGCGCGGCGAGAATGGCTGGCTTGAGTCGGAGCGCGACGGCAGGAGCCACGAGCTCGCGCAGTTCCGGACGCGCGAGGTGCCCGCCGTGGACGGCTTCAACGTGAGCCTCACGATCGACGCGACGGTCCAGCGGATCGTCGAGGACGAGCTGGCCAAGGTGGCCCAGCAGTACGACCCGCAGAAGGCCACGATCATCGTCAGCGACCCGCGGACCGGCTTCATCCTCTCCCTGGCGAACTATCCCTCGTTCGACCTCAACAGCTTCAACAAGCTGTCGAAGGACGACCAGCGCAGGATGCGCAACGTAGCGGTCGCCGACGAGTACGAGCCCGGCTCTGTCTTCAAGATCGTCGCCGTCTCGGGGGCGCTCAACGAGGGGCTCGTGACGACCCAGACGGAGTTCGACTGCGAGCTCGAGAAGATCGACTACAACGGGATCACCCGGAGCCTGCCCCGCGACGACGAGCGCTACGGCCACCCGCTGAGCGTCGCGGAGATCATCGCCCATTCCTCCAACAAGGGCGCGGCCCAGCTGGCGATGCGCCTCGGCGACCAGCGCTTCTACGATTACGCGCGGGCCTTCGGCTTCGGCCAGTACACCGGCTTCCCCGTCGGCGGCGAGGTTACCGGCAACCTGAAGGCCCCCGAGAAATGGGACAGCATGACGATCACGCGCATGCCGATGGGCCAGTCGGTGACGGCGACGGCCCTGCAGATGCAGCAGGCCATGGGAGTCATCGCCTCGGGCGGCGTCCTCCTGAAGCCGCAGGTCATCCGGGAAATCTATGATTCGCACGGGGAGGTGGTCTACAAGTTCGGGCGCGTCGAGGAGCGACGGGTGATCTCGGAGCGGACGGCCGCCACGATGGCCCACCTGCTCACCGCCGTCGTCTCGAAGGAAGGAACTGCTATAGAGGCGGCCATTCCCGGCTTCGAGTGCGCGGGAAAGACCGGCACCGCGCAGAAGCTCGAGCCCGTCACCCTCGCCTCGGGGGCCAGGGTGCTGCGGTATTCGGACCACCACCATGTCGCCTCGTTCATCGGGTTCTTCCCGGCGAGCGATCCGCAGGTCGCGATCGCGGTCATCATCGACGACGCCGACGCGCGCTGCCCCGGGAACGTTGCCTACGGCCACGAGGTGGCGGCCCCGGTGTTCAAGCGCCTGGGGGAAAGGCTCATACCCTACCTGGACATCCGTCCGCCGATCGACAAAGAGGCGAAGCAGACCTTCGCGATGGGAGGGGGCCGGTGATCGGATACCTCGTTCAGAACCCGGCGCTGGCCCGCGCATTCCGCGACAGGCCCTTGCACCGTGGGACCGCCGACTATGTTGAGTACAACCGAGCGTTTAAAATGGCACCCAAACTTTCCGACTACATCGAGCCTGGCGAGATACTCGCCCTGAAGGGGAGCCTGGAGCGCCCGATCTCGGGGCTCGTGATGGACAGCCGCAGGGTGGTTCCCGGGAACCTGTTCTTCGCCGTGCCGGGGCTGCGGTCCGACGGGGTGTCGTTTGTCGACGAGGCCGTGAGCCGCGGGGCCTCGGCGGTCATCGCACAGAAGATCCCGGTCCATCCGCCGGCCCGTGTGACGTTCGTCCAGGTCGCCGACGCCCGGGCGATGCTCGCGAGGGTGTCCCAGCGCTTCTTCAACTTCCCCGACCGCGCGCTGACCGTTTCCGGAGTCACGGGCACCAACGGGAAGACGACGGTCACGCACCTCATCAAACACTTCCTGAACGGGGAGGAGAGGGTGGGGCTTCTCGGCACGATCAGCTACGACCTGGGCGCCCGGACGGTGCCCTCGTTCCGGACGACACCGGAGTCGCTCGACATCTTCGGGATGCTGGCGCAGATGCGGGACGCCGGCTGCCGCAACGCCGTGATGGAGGTGAGCTCGCATGGGATCGCCCAGAGCCGGGTGCTCGGGCTCCAGTTCGGGGCCGCCGTCTTCACCAACCTGACCCGGGATCACCTGGATTTCCACAAGACCCTCGAGGAGTACTTCGAGGTCAAGACCCGGCTTTTCATAGGCGGGGTTGGCCCCGTGCCCAAGGTGGCCGTCATCAACATCGACGACGCGTACGGTGCGCGCCTTGCCGGCCGAATCGCGCTCGAGGCCCCGTCGGCGCGGCTGGTGACCTTCGGGGAGGACCCTCGGGCCGACGTGCGGGCCCAGGACGTCGTTCTCAACTTCAGGGACACCGCGTTCAGGCTCGCGTGGCCCGGGGGCTCGGTGCCCGTGGATTCGCCGCTCGTCGGGCGCTACAATGTCTCCAACCTCCTGGCTGCGGCCGCGACGGCATGGGCGCTCGGGCGCGACCCGGCGGCGTTCATTCCCAGGATGCGCGGCTTCAAGGGCGTCCCGGGCCGCATGGAGCGGATAGAGGAGGGCCAGCCCTTCAACGTCCTCGTCGACTATGCGCACACCGACGACGCGCTCCGGAACGCGCTCGGCATGCTTAGGGCGATCACGCCGGGCCGGCTGCTTGTCGTCTTTGGGTGCGGGGGAAACCGCGACCGGACGAAGCGCCCGAGGATGGTGAGCGCCGTGCAGGAATTCGCGGACTACGCCTTCGCCACCGCCGACAATCCCCGCTCCGAGCAGGTGAGCAGGATATTCGACGACATGAGGGAGGGCGTGACCGACCCGGAGAAGATCACCTGGATCGACGACCGCCGCAGGGCGATCAGCCTCGCGCTAGACAGCGCGAAGCCGGGCGACAGCCTGCTGATCGCCGGCAAGGGCCACGAGGGCTACCAGGAATTCGCCGACACCGTGATGCCGTTCGACGACCGGCAGGTGGTCAGGGAGCTTATCGGCGTGAAGGCGCTCAGGACCTGATGCCCGTCTTTGAACCAGAGCTCCTCTCGGCATGGACAGGCGGCCGATGGTCCGGCCGCCCGGCGGTTTCGACAACGGGTTTCGCCGTCGACTCGCGCAGGCTGTCCCAGGGACAGGCCTTCGTGGCGCTTAAGACGGACAGGCGCGACGGGCACGACTTCCTCAATGACGCCGTGAAGGCGGGCGCTTCGGCGGCGATCGTGGCCAAGGCCGACACCCGTGTGGCGCTCGCGCAGCTGGTCGTGGCGGAGCCCCTCGCGGCCCTGCAGTCCGTCGCCCGCGAGCACAGGCGGATGTTCCACGGCACCGTGATCGGGATCACCGGGAGCGCCGGAAAGACCTCCACGAAGGAGCTCCTCTCGATCCTCCTTGGGGGGGAGGCCGCCGGGACCCTGGCGACCGAGGGAAACCTGAACAACCAGATTGGGGTCGCGCTCACGCTGTGCAGGCTGGACCCGGTCCGTCACAAGTTCGCGGTCATCGAGGCGGGCATCAGCGCCAGGGGAGAGATGGAGTCCCTGGCCAGGATGATCGAGCCCGGGATCGTGCTCGTCACCCTCGTCGCGCCCGCGCACCTCGAGGACCTGGGGAGCCTGGAGTCGGTGGCCCAGGAGAAGTCTGTGCTGGCCAAGCACGTGAGCCCGGGAGGCGTCAGCATCTTCCCGAGTTCGTGCGAGGAATTCGGATCTTTCAGGGACCTTCCCGCGTCGAAGCGCCTCGTCGTGGAGCCCGCAGCGAGGATCGAGGACGGCGAGGCCCCCAAAGGGCGCGTCCCGTTTGTCGTTTCCCATTCCGGCGAGCGCACGACCGTCACGCTTGCGCTCGGGACCGAGCGGCACGCATTCACCTTTCGGCGGGTGACCGACGGCATGGCGCAGAACGCGGTGATCGCGATCTGCGCGGCGCTCCGCCTGGGCGTCCGCCCGAACGAGATCCTGCGCCGCCTGGCACTGTGGACGCCCTCGCCGCTCAGGGGTGAGTGGAGGACCTCCGAAGGCCAGCGGGTCTACCTCGACTGCTACAATGCCAACCCGGCCTCGATGGCCGACGCGCTCGCCGCATTCTACGCGCTCGCCCCGGCCGTGGAGCCGCGGCTCCTTGTCATCGGCTGCATGGAGGAGCTCGGCACGGACTCCGCCCGCTACCATGTCGAGCTCGGCAGGTCGCTCAGCCTGCGCCGGGGCGACCAGCTGGTCGCGATCGGCGGCCAGGCCGACGCCATCCGCCGGGGCGCGATCGAGGGCGGCGTTGCGGCCGAACAGATCACGGTCTCCGATTCCATCTCCCCTGTCGCCGGCCGCCTTTCCCAGTTCCGGGGCTCGGTGTTCGTGAAGGGCAGCAGGCGGCACGAGCTCGAGAAGGCCTCCGCCGGCCGGGAATTCGCGGAATCCGTCCATGCTTAGCCTCCTCGCCAATTACGACGACGTGTTCGGGCCGCTGCGCATCCTGCGGTACATCACGTTCCGCACGCTCCTCGCCGCGGGCACCGCGGCCCTGATCGGCTTCATCATCGGCCCCTGGCTCATAGCCCACCTGCGCCGCCTCAAGTTCGGGCAGCACTACGACGATGACAGGACCGGCGACCTTGCGAGCCGCTTCGACAAGAAGAACACGCCCACGATGGGGGGGCTGCTGATCTTCGTGAGCGTTCTGGGCAGCTCCGTGCTCTGGGCCGCGCCCAACGTCTGGGTGGGCGTCGCGCTCTTCGTCTACACGGCGCTCACCGCCGTGGGTTTCCGGGACGACTACCTCAAGGTGGTGCGAAAGAACCGCAACGGGATCTCCTCGTGGGCGAAGATATTCTGGCAGACCGTGATCACCCTGCTTGCGCTCGCCGTGCTCCTCATGCGCCCGGAAAGCTCGGAGAAAATCCGGGAGCTGTGGGTGCCCTTCATCAAGCACCCCATAGCCACGATGCCGATCGCCGTCCTCGCGGTCTTCGTCTATTTCTGGATCGTCGGGTTCTCGAACGCGATCAACCTGACCGACGGGCTCGACGGCCTCGCGATCGGCTGCACGATCACGGTGGCGCTGACCTACGGGATCATGGCGTGGGCCGCTGGCAATGCGAAGATGGCCGATTACCTGCTGATCAGCTTCGTGCCCGGCACCGGCGAGCTGGCCGTCGTCTGCGGCTCTCTCGTGGGCGCCGGCATGGCGTTCCTTTGGTACAACTCGCACCCGGCGGAGGTCTTCATGGGCGACACGGGCTCGCTGGCACTGGGCGGCCTTCTCGGGATCATCGCCTTCATGGTGCAGCAACCTCTGACGCTCATCATCGTCGGGGGCGTCTTCGTCTGGGAGGCCGCTTCGGTCGTGATTCAGGTCGGATTCTTCAAGGCGACGCGGCGGCGCGAGGGGCAGGGGAGGCGCTTCTTCCTCATGGCCCCGATCCACCACCATTTCCAGAAGCTCGGCTGGCCCGAGACCAAGGTGGTCCTCCGGTTCTGGATCCTCTCGCTCATCTTCGCCCTCGCCGGCCTCGGAACCCTCAAGATCCGGTAGACGATGCCCCTCTCGACACCAGACTTCCTGGTCCCCCGCCTGGCCAAGCCCGTGGCCGTGATGGGCGGGGCGGTGAGCGGGGACGGCGCCATCCACCTCCTGGGCCGCCTCGGGGCCACCGCGGTCGTCTATGACCGCAACGGAGCCGAGTTCACCCCGGAGGCAGCGCGCAACCACGGCCTGGTCATCTTCTCGCCCGGGTTCTCGCTCCACCATCCCTGGCTGGAGATCGCGCGCAAGTCGGGCTGCATCTGCATGGCGGAAATCGACTTCGCGTCGCTGTTCTGGCGCGGCCGGATCATCGCCATCACCGGGACGAACGGCAAGACGACGCTGACGGAGTTCCTCACCCACGCCCTTGGCCTGGCCGGAAAGAGGGCCCTGTCCGCAGGAAACATAGGGCTGCCCTTCAGCCGCCTCGTGGCCGACGAGGATGGCGGGGCGCCGGAGACGATCGCGGTGTGCGAGGTGAGCTCGTTCCAGGCGGAGCAGCTCGGGCATTTCTGCGCGGACGCGCTTATCTGGACAAACTTCGCCGAGGACCACCTCGAGCGCCATGCGAGCCTTGAGGCCTACTTCGCGGCCAAGTGGGAGCTCGTGGTCCGCACCCCTCCGGGCCGCCTCTTTGCCGGGAGCTCCGTGCAACGCTACGCGGCGGAGCTCGGCCGCCCGCTCGCCCCGGAATCTTTTGTCGAGACCGAGGGCCTTCCGCCCGATCCCGCCCTGAAGAAGACCCCGTTCGCGCTCTATCCCCAGAGGGAGAATTTCGTCCTGGCAGCGGCCTGGTGGCGCTCGGAGGGACTGGGCGAGGACAGCCTCCTGGCGGCAGCGAGGAGTTTCCGTATCGGCCGGCACCGGCTGTCGAAGGTCGGAACGTTCGACAGGGTGACCTATTGGAACGACTCCAAGGCGACGAACTTCCACGCGGTCGAGGCCGCCCTTGCGGGATTTGCCAAGCCCGTCGTGCTGATTGCCGGAGGCCGCTCCAAGGGCGGCGACCTCCCCGGCTTTGCCCAAAGGGTGGCTCCGCGGCTGTCGCATGTGGTCCTGATCGGAGAGACGGGACCGGCGCTGGGAGCCGTGTTCGAATCCCTCGGGGTTCCCCATTCGGTTTGCCCGGGCCTGGACGAGGCCGTGCGCTGCGCGGCGTCGGTGGCCCAACCGGGGTCGGACGTGGTCCTTAGCCCCGGGTTCTCGAGTTTTGACATGTTCCGCAACTACGAGGAGCGGGGAGACCGATTTGAACGGTTGGTCTCCGAGCTCAGCGCCGCCCGTGTTTGAACTAGCTTTGCAAGCGACAACCCGTAACGGTATTTCTGATCGATAACGCCAATTCTCCCCATGAAAATACTCAAGATCCTAGGCATCGCGGCGGGCATCCACGCCCTCGCGCTGATCCTCATTTTCGCCAACCCGGGCTGCAGCTACTCGAAGGCAGCCGCGCCCGAATCCTCGCCGATCTCGGCGGCGCCCGGCGGCGACTCCTCCGCGCCGTCAAGCGCGACGATCACGACGCCGGACTCCTCCGTGGGGATCCGCTACAGCCCGACGCGGCCCGGCACCGTGGTGGCCTCAGCCCTCGAGACGCAGCCGGTCTCCGACGTGACGCCGGCCAAGACCTATACGGTGGGCCACGGCGACAGCCTTTGGAGCGTCGCCAAGAAAAACCAGCTGACGAAGGCCGACCTGGCCAGCGCCAACAACCTGGGGACGAATGCCGTCCTCCACGTTGGCCAAAAGCTGATCATACCCTCCAAGGCCGCCCAGGCGTCGGCGCCTGCCGCGCCGGCGCCTAAGGCGGCAGAGTCCGCACCGGCTGAGAAGGCCCCGGCGGATTCGACGCGGCACGTCGTGAAGCCGGGCGAAACGCTTGGCGGGATCGCCAGGAGATACGGCGTGAAACAGGGGGAGATCGCCGTGGCGAACAACATCACCGACCCGAGGAAGATCCAGCCGGGCCAGGAACTCATCATTCCCGCGAAGTCGGCCGGCGCGGCATCCAAGGGGGCCAAGGGCGCGAAGCCAGGGCAACCCGACGCGGCAAGGTCGGAGGCCGCGGCACCCGCATCGTCGCAGGCGCCCGCGGACCAGGACCTCGACGCCGGCCTTAAGCCGGCGAACGCGGACGTTCCGGTGGTCAAGGTCGACGACACGCCCGTCGGGGCGCAGCCCAAGAACCCGTAAGGGCGAAAGACATGCCAAGCGAAAGGCCCGCCGAACCCCTCAGTTTCCGTTCGATCGCCAGCCCTGTCGCGGTCATCGTCGTCTGCGCGGTCGGGCTCACCTTTCTCGGCCTGACGATCCTCTTCAGCGCGAGCGCCTCGCTCAAGCAGGACCCCTACTACTACCTGGACAAGCAGGTCATCGGGGTCCTCTTGGCGGCGGTCCTCTGCTTCCTCGCGAGCAGGATCAACCTGGACTACGCCCGCCGCGCCTCGGTCTGGATCGCGGCCGTCGCCCTCGTCCTCCTTGTCCTCGTGCTCGTCCCCCACCTGGGCGTCTCCGTCAAGGGCAGCCGCCGGTGGTTGGGGTACGGCGCCCTGCGCGTGCAGGTTTCCGAATTCGCAAAGCTCGCGATGGTGTTCTGCCTGGCCCACTACCTGGCGCTCAACCAGAACCGCATCGGCGACTTGAAGCGGGGCTACCTCTATCCGCTTGGCATCGTCCTCGGGTTCGCGGGCCTGATTCTCCTCGAGCCGGACTTCGGCACCGCCGCCCTCACCATCTCCGTGGGCCTGATCCTCCTCTTTCTATCCGGGGCCAAGTGGCGCTACATCTTCCCCACGATCGCGCTCTCCGTTGCGGGCCTCTCGGTTCTCGTCGCGCACAATGCGAACCGCCTGCGGCGGTTCACCGCGTTCATGGACCTGGAGGGCAACAAGCAGGGGGGCACCTACCAGCTCTACCAGTCCCTGGAGGCGTTCGCGGCCGGCGGGACCACGGGCGCGGGCCTCGGCCAGGGTCGCCAGCAGATCAACTTCCTGCCCGAGGCCCACACGGACTTCATCTTCGCGGTCGTCGGAGAGGAGCTGGGGATGTGGTTCACGCTCGGGGTCGTCGCCGTGTTCGCGGTCATGTTCATGGCGGGACTCGCCCACCTCAGGCGCGCCCCGAACCTGTTCCATTTCCTCCTAGCGACCGGATGCCTGCTCCTCATGTGCCTGCAGTCGATCATCAACCTCGGGGTCGTGACGGGCGTTCTCCCGACGAAGGGAATGTCGCTGCCGTTCATCAGCGCCGGACTTTCCAATCTCCTGCTCATGGGCCTTCTGGTCGGAATCCTGATCAACACGCAACGCACCTGGGGCAGGGCGGTGTTCCCCGAGGGCGCGGGCTCGATGCGCGAGGTCCTGGCATGAGCAGGTTCCTCATCTCCTGCGGGGGCACCGGGGGGCACCTCTCGCCCGGAATCTCGCTCGCGGAGGGCCTGGTGGCGCGCGGGCACGAGGCCACGCTTCTGATCAGCATGAAGAAGGTGGATG
>Ga0181537_10005603_pt1 | contig 10127 bp, 13 predicted proteins | sample PEATcosm2014_Bin_39_FD_119765 | JGI IMG/M metagenome (GOLD analysis project Ga0181537, IMG submission 119765) | Peatland microbial communities from MTU Mesocosm Facility, Houghton, MI, USA - PEATcosm2014_Bin23_10_metaG | ecosystem: Environmental > Terrestrial > Soil > Wetlands > Peat | place... | reverse complement strand
TCGCCTACTATACCTTCGCGCGAGACGTTCTCGGTGTTTCATTCGAGGCCGAGAAGAGTCACGACCTCGATCTCTGGTGCGAGGTCGCGAAATCGTGCGGATGGTGGTGGCCATTCGAAGGGCTCTGCATCGCCGCTGGCCGCCCCGAGCAGGTGTCCTGGGAACCCGGACGAATGCCGGAGAGACTGCACGCAGAGAACGGACCGGCGTTACGCTACCGTGACGGGTGGTCGGTCTACGCGCTACGAGGCGTGAGGGTCCCCGGAGAAATTATTGAGAAGCCCGAGACGCTAACGCCAGCGCGCATCGACACGGAAGCAAACGCAGAGGTCCGCCGGGTGCTCATCGAACGCTATGGGCTCGCGCGGTACGTAGTGGATTCTGGTGCGGAGGTACTCCACCAAGACGAGGAATCGGAAGGACGCCCGAGGCGCCTGCTGCGCAAACCGGCGCGCGATGCGCAACCGGAAATACTGCTCCTCGAGGTGCGAAATGCGACGCCGGAGCCCGACGGGACGCGCAAAACTTACTTCCTGCACCCTGCGCCGGGTCTCAGGCCGATGCGTCGACGTGGCGATGGGAGCGTCGAAGTATTCGGGCGCGAGCAGGCGATGACGTGCCACAACGCAGTGGCGAGCACGTTTGGCCGCTACGGAGGGGAATACTCACCGGCGATCGAGACGTAGAGTCGTGCGCGCGACTCTTCGATTCCACCCGGACGGTTGCGCCCACGATTGGCGTGATGACAATGGGCATATAGGTCTCTCATTCACGTGCGCCAAGTGCGGGGCCGAGCGCTTCAATTACGAGACGAAGGAGAGGACGGAAGCGATGAGCGATCGACCGACGTGCGACACCCCTGGATGTGGCAAGCCGATACCGAAAGGCGGTGAAGGCCATCCGGAGATATGCCCCGACTGCCTTACGTCGATGGCACGTGACGAGAAGGTCAAAGCGGAGGCGGTTAAGGAGTACCGCGCTCGTCTTCTCAAGGTGGCGGAGAAGGCCCTCAAGCTCCGTAAGAAGGCGGAGACTGACGGCGCCGCTCGTGTCTCTTACGACTTCTGCGCCAATGAGTATCTGGACGCGCTGCTGTCGGAGATTCTGACGCTTGGTCGGCTTTTGCCTCCTAGTTGAGACGTGAGTAACCTGCGCGCGAGGAGTGAAGCGATGCCGGAAGTAGAATCTAAGGTCGTGCCCTGCACCGCATGCCCGCAATGCGGCGCTGACTTGCGCATAGAGTGGGACGAGCGTAGGGCCGCTATCCTTGCCTGGAGAAACTTGTCGAGCCTCTTGCGCTCGCTCGCTCGGTGGATGCGTGAGTAATCGACAATCTGTACAAGGACCAACGGGTCCCGGAATGAAGACGGCAACACCCATTGCACCCGCAATCGTGTACGGACCACTCATGATCACAGTACAACACCCTGTGTTCGCGCCGATTCCCTGCACGACATGCTCGTGTAGTGGCATCTACGTCGACTACGCCGGTCCGAACGTGGGGGGTGGCGTCGGCGTACAATGCAAGGCGTGTGGTGGTAAGGGTTGGCGTCAAGCGCGAATCCAGATAGGAGAGACGAAACATGAATCCGCCTGATGTCTTGTACGTGCGAGTGGGGTCGGATAGTGGAGAGTACCGAGAGGCGCACCTCACGCGCGAGAGTGCACAAAATTTGGTCGACACATGGGCGAAGAAGCCAGGTGTTCGCAGTGGCGTCGAGTACACGATTGTGGAGTACGTGCCTCGGGAGTGTGGAGCCGAAGGAGGCAAGATTACAAGGGCCGCCGCCCTTCGCGACGCGCTTGGCGCCATTCCTCAAGATATTTGTTCGCACGACGGATGCGACAAGGAAACGACTTGTCCGCTTACTCGGGTGAACGTCGCGATTAGTGGTCTGTTGGAGAAGAAATCAGGCGCGTAATCCTGCGCGCATAGGGAGACGAGACGATGGTTCTATGCGAATTCTGCGGAAATGTGATGACTAGCGCACCGAGCCACATGGATCATCTGCGTGAGTGCGCGAACAACCCAGCGGTGTACGGACCCTTGGCAATGGAGAAACTTGTACGCATTCGTGAGAGAGTGGGTCCGCGCGTGCGCGACTACAGGTCGGCTGTTGAGGCGATACGTAAGATTCTGGATAAGAAGAGTGACAGGCCCAAACAGGGGGGCTCACGGACGAAAACAGGGGGGTTCCATTGGCCAAACAGGGGGGCTCACGGTAGCGTTAGCCTCGATGCGGACGATGTGGCTATGGGCAAAGTTCGTCGCGACGTGCGCAGGAGTCGGCGCGAAAAACCTATGGCGGAGGATTTGGGGGCTGCCGCCAATCGACGACGCGTAACGCCCGCTTAAGAGCACCAACTTCCGGCGAGCGTACCGATCCCCTCAGACGGGAGGCACGGTGGCCCCGCACGTGGCTCGTGTGGAGCGGGGCAGTTTGATGCGCGCGAAGGGAGACGGGACGATGGCGGACGTACGAGCTCGTGTGGTGACTGGGTGCAGTGGAGAGGTGACGCTGTACCTCCTCTCGGAGGAGGTTGCGGCGGACGGTGGTAGCGCGCGATACGCACGTGTATCAGTCGAGGATGGCGAGATTGTCATGTCAACGAGTGCGGGAGAATTAGAGGTTATTAGCTGCACTACTCTGGGGTCGGCAATGCTGCGCGCGTTCGCGCACGTGCAACCGAGATAACCTGCGCGCGAAGAATGGCTGAGCATGATTGCTCCGACCCACAGAATACATGCCCTCATGAGTGCTCCTGCGATCTCAGCATGCGCTACGGTTGCCGAACCTTTCCTGTGCTGGGTTTGCGCAGCCTCGTCAAATCGTGGAATCCTTCGCGAGGAGTGGATGGGTGTGACATTCGTTGGACAGAACCGCGTCCGCTGCCCTGAGAGCGCGTACGTGTGCGAGGCCTGCGTCGTCTGCATGGCCGGCAAACCGCCGGACACACTGCGGATGTACTCGCATCTCGTAGACGATCGCGGCTGGCTCAAACTGAACAAGGGCGACAAGGCGAAGATGCGCGCATGGCTTCGGGGACCGAAGCGCGGCGAATGGTTCGCGGCGATTGCCGATTCAGGACAGAAGCACGTGCTTCCGTGGGCGCCCGTCAATCCGGATAATTCGCCCGTCGGCCGCGTGCTCTTCGAGGAGCGACTTGTCACGCTGGGAGACTGGTCACTCGTAGACGAATTGACCGAACTTCTCACGGGTGGTGCGACGAAGGAGGAAATCGGACGTGGGGACTATGGTGCGCGAGCTTGGCAGCTATGCGCGCCAACCATTCGTCGATTCGAGGGACGACACAGGAATGAGAGATCTGGAGCGTGGTTTGAACTTGCGCTTTGGCTGTCGCAGCGTGATGAGGCGGTGGTTGCGAAACGAATGGAGGAGGAAGCGAATGCTCGACGAGACCGAAAAAGAGAAGCTGCGAACACTCACCGTCGAGCACGTGCTCGACGTGCGCGCGGCGTACCTCAAGACAGCAGCGGCCAATCCGCTAAAACACTGGGACGTGATTCAGGCCCGCCTCCGGGCGGCGGCGAAGACATCGAGCAGCGTGGAGGAGTGGTCGACGGACATGGTTCGATCGCTTCGACTGGAGGCGCCCAGTGTGAGCTTTTCGCAGAGCGTCCGAAGCCTCGCCGATTACGTGCGCGAGCGAAAGGCAGCGCGTGAGTTTCTGCAGTTGGTCGACGACGAATACGGGTACGTGATGGCGATGGCGCGCAGCATCGCCGAGCAACGGAAGGAAGCGAAAAATGTTTGATCTAAAGGCCTATGAGGTTCTTCTCGAAGCGGTCACGCCGATCGCCCACCATTCTGAGTCCTTCGGCAACCACGCCGTCATTGCTCGAAGAAAGACAAGATTGCCATCCGGCGAGTGGACGAGCATTCCGGCCGTCAGCGGGGACGCGCTGCGCCACGGACTTCGCGAGGCGTCCGCATACGCCTTCCTCGACGCGGCCGGGATGCTTGATGCGGGCCTGCTTACGGAGAGCGCGCTGCGGCTACTCTTCTCTGGAGGGATGGTTACGGGACGTGGGGATGCCGCGAACATCAAGCTCGACGCGTATCGTGAGATGGTCGATCTCGTCCCACCGCTCGCGCTACTGGGCGGATGCGCGAGCAACCGGGTGATCCCCGGACGTGTGGTCTGCGAGGACGCGATGCTCGTGTGTGAAGAATCGCAGCACTTGGTTCCGACATGGATCGTGGAGCGAGCAGGCAAGCTCGTTGGCGCACGCGGGCACATCGATACGCATCAGCGCGTGCGAATGGATGCGACGCTCGATCCAGGCAAACGAAAGCTTCTGTCCGAGAGCGCGGTAAAGCGTCACGAGGGAGGCGACCGAAAGAGCGAGCAGGCGCACGAGGACGACGACCCTGTCCTGAGGCAGGAGGCCAAGAGCACGATGATGCCGCGTACATTCGAGGCGATCGCCGCGGGCTCACTTCTATCGTGGCGAGTACAGGCTACATGCCTCTCGGCGCTCGACGTGGACACGTTTCACTCGATGATCGCTGCGTTCCTCAGCAATGCGCGCGTGGGGGGCAAGCGCGGGACAGGCTTCGGTTTCGTGCGCGCCGTCGCTGCGAACGAGGTGGCGGTCCTCCGTCCGGCCTCGGCCATGAACGCCGTGGACATCACGACGCTGGGGCCACGCATCGGGGAGCTTTTCCGGGCGCACGTGAAGGAGCGTGCGGAGAGGGCACGCGCCTGGTTGACTGAGGTCGACGCGTGATCCCGCTGGAGATCACAGCACACCTACGCGGGCCGATCACCGGCGCCCCCATGCTCGACGGGCTACTCGCGTTCGTGGTGGCCGCGCGCGCGGGACTCGTCGCCGGATTCGGCCCGCTCGAGCAGGTGGAGATTCCGATCGCCATGGAGCCGGAGGGCCGGTTCCACATGTGCTCGTCGCCGATCGTTTCGTGGGATCAACGAGAGCTTCGGTACATCAATCGGAAGTTTCCGCTGCACGAAGCGCAGCTGCTCGGAGACGCTCGACTACGGCGTGTCCAACTCTCCGCCGGCGCGACGAAGAGCTACAGGATCCCGGGTGAAGTCGCATGGGCCGAAAGGGATGTGATTCGTTGGTACGCGATCGCCGATGCGGACGCTGTCCGTGAGATCCTGTTGGTCGTTACGCACCTCGGCAAGCGGCGCGCGGTGGGCCGCGGTGCGATCGAGCGATGGGAGGTAGAACCGTGCGAATCGTGGGGAGAAGGCTTTCCCGTGGTGCATGATGGGAAACCTGTGCGCCCACTGCCCGCGGACTATCCGGGACTCCACGAGCCGTCGCTCGCGTACTCGACGCTGTCGTTTCCGTACTACCAACATGAGCGCGAAACGCTCTGTGCGGTGCCGTGATGCCGTCGACCGATCCGTTCACAAACAAGGCGCGCAACGCGCGATGGTGCGCCGCGAATCGCAATTGCACGCGGCCCCGCCCGTGGCTCGCTGGTGCGCCTCCGTTCGCGATGCACCTGCCCGGAGGATTCACGACCGTTTCATTCTCCCCGGCGCCCCGCTGGCCGATGGCGCTGCGCAATGCGCGCGGGCTGCACGGGGCCATCACGCACCTCCGTGACGGCATCCACGGGCGGTGGGCAAACTGGGCGCTCATCCCATACCGCGACGGATGGGGCGTCTACTGGTCGAGCACAGAAGAGGCCGCGATGTGGGCGATGCGCACGGTCAACGGCGCCCTATGGGATCGCCCGACGGCCTTCCGACTCGGTCCGCTCGTACGCATGCGGGCCCCCGTCGGATTACGGCGCGGGCACCAGCGCGTGCGCGTGGACGCGTTGACGCCCATCGTGACGCGCAGCATGGGCGGTACGAATCCGTGCACATGCCCAACGACGGACACGATCCGAGGTTGTCTCTCCGGCGAGCTTCTCTATCGACTCAGCCCATCGCATCGGAAAGACTCGCCTGGACAGGACGTGTGGACGCAATGGGTGAAGCCGCGCGTGCAGGTCGAACTCGTCGAGCGACACACGGAGCCCGTGCACACGCTCATGGGCGGTAAGTACGGCCGCGTCTCCGGATGGCAAGGACACGTAGTGCTCGAGGTCAACGCGGTGGCGCGCTGGCTGCTCGTGGCGTGCGAGCGTGGAATCGGCTTCGGGGGCCGTACGGCGTTTGGGTTTGGGCGGATTCGAATCACCGAGGCGCCATGAGTGCCATCGCGGTGGGCGCGCACCGGCTTCTATGCGGGGACATTACAGAAGGCGCGATCGACCAATTGATGGGGCCCGAGCGCGCCGATGTCATCTACAGCGATCCCCCTTGGGGTCCAGGCAACCAACAGTACTGGCATACGATGCGTGCCCGCGGCTCCTGTCCCCGAACCTCGTGGGCCGAGTTTCTAGCGACGTTCTGCCAGGTGTGCGTTCGATACAGGACACCGAATGCACCGGTGTTTGTCGAGATGGGGCTTCGATGGGAGGGGGAGCTCGTCGAGGCGATGGCTGCGGTCGGGCTACCTCGGCAGCGGCGCTTCCGCACGTTTTACGGGTCGAAGCAGAAGCCAACCGAGAACGTGCTCTCGCTCTTCGGTCATGCCGATGCTGACATCGCGATGCCAGCGGTCGCCCATGGCGAGCCCGTGACCCGAGCAGCCCTCGGCGGTGTCGTGCGCCCTGGCGACCTGGTGCTAGATCCGTGCACTGGACTCGGGATGACGGCGCGCATAGCGCATGTTCTGGGTGCCCAATTCCGCGGGCTCGAGATGAATGCAACGCGTCTTGCCAGAACGGAAGCATGGCTACGCAAGAGGGTCGACCGTTTGCCATGATCCGCCTCGGGCTCAGCGACGAAGACAAGCGGATGGTGGTAGCGCGCTACGTGGCTGACCACGCGATCCGGCACGTTGTGATTATTGCTCCGTCCCGTTTTCGCCTCGACGCAATCGATGTCCCGTCGCACGAGCATGTCGAATGGTCGGAGGTTATCCTCTACAAGTTTTATTACAGGCTGCTTCAGTCGATCGATCGCAACACGTTGATCGTTGTGAACGAGTGTTTACGGACGCAGGACCGGAATGACCTTACCTACAATTGCATCCGGAATTATCTCCAGCAGACGCCGCACCAGATCGTATTTCAATACATGCCGATCCTCGATCGGGTGGAGGACTTCGCCATTCTGCTCGACTTCGACACACGGAGCCGATGGAAACGCGAAAAGCTTGACCGCGCACATCTCTCGGGGCTCGACCTGCATATTGAAGAACGAGCGCCGTCGTTTACGGCCATTCACGTCGCGGCAGGTCGTAAGTTGCGCAGCGTCTATGCACGCGAGAAGCGCCGCCTCATCGACAGCATTGGCCTGCGGGACCCACACACCATTCCGCGCACGCTCCACCTTATGGCCGGCCACGTGAAGGCGTCTTCGGTCGAACGCGGAGTCGCTTACGTGTGTCGAAACAAGCGATTCAATCTTCCAGATCACGTCACGTATCGTGAGTTCGCGGAACCGCGTCCGCGTACCGTGTTCGAGTTTTGTCACAATACGATCGACATGGCGGACTTCCTCGCGGTCACCCGTCAAGCGACCGTGCCAGCGCTGGTGTCCGATCTCCGGGTGGATGCGTGGTATTTCGACAAGTACTGCGCATGGAGCGCCAATGTGCGCGCGGCGTACGACCTATTGAGGGTCGCATGATTCGCCAGTCGTTCGCCAAGATGGAGACGGTTCTCGAAGCGGCGCGAAAGCGCATCGCCTTTGTGTTCGACGCCTTCGAGACCATCGTTGTCAGTGTGAGCGGCGGCAAGGACTCTACGGTCCTCGCGCACCTCGCGCTTGTCGAAGCAAACCGCCGCAATCGACGCATCGGGATGTTCTTCCTGGACGAGGAGGCCATCTACGAGGCGACGGCTGACCAGGTCGATTACCTGATGGGCCTGTTCCCACAGAACACGATTCGACTATGGTTTCAGATCCCATTCCGCCTGACGAACGCCACGTCCGTGGAAGAGGGGCAGGTCCAATGCTGGGAACCGGGCGAGCACAAGAGATGGATGCGGCCGAAGAAGGCGTTTGCCATCCAGCATCCGCCCTGGGATCCGGCGACGCAGACGGTACGCGATAAGCGCAAGGGCTTCGGATTCTACGACGTCATTGAGAACTTCGAGCGCAGCTACTCACGCGCGGCGTTTCTCGTGGGCCTGCGGGCGGCCGGGGAATCGCCGAATCGATGGCGTGCCGTCACAAAGAATCCAATCGACATCGGCGGCGAGCGCATCTACTGGGGCACCCGTAAGGGCGTCAACTCCGCGCTCTACCCACTTTACGACTGGAACTACTACGACATCTGGCGGTACGTCCATGACGAGGGGCTGCGGTACCACCGTGCCTACGATTGGCAGTTCAAGAAGGGCTACCCGGTCTCGGAGATGCGCGTCTCGTCGCTCACGCACGAGCGAGCGTTTAAGAGCATCGTCGACTTGCCCGAGTTCGAACCGAAGACCTACGAGAAGCTCCGCAAGCGAATCAAGGGCGTGTCTCTAGCCCAAGAGGCCGGCAAGTCAGCGAAGCTTTTCCGAGCCTCGAAGCTCCCGCAGAACTTCACGTCCTGGATCGCGTACCGCGACTTCTTGCTCAAGACACATGCCGACCCGACCCGGGTCGGCATCTTCGCCGCACGCTTCGCACGACAGCTCTCTAATGAATACGTAGCGCGGCAGCAGTGCCGGCAACTCATCCTCAATGATTATGAGAATAACCTAGCGATCGATAACGCCGCCGATCCACGCGAGGCACTCATCGCGTACTATGAAGAGGTGCTCTGATGACACGTGTCGACACGATCGAGGGCTTTCTGCAAATGCGCGACACGCTCGCGGCGGAGACCATTCACTCAAGGAGCGACGGAGACGTCGCTGTACCGTGCATGGCGGTGCTCCTTGTCCGGCGCCATCTCCTTGAGGCGAACGACTACAACCCGAACGAGGTCCCTGGCGATAAGCTTGAGCTGCTGCGGCGAAGCATCGTCGACAACGGGTTCTGCTTTCCCATCGTCACCATCTTTGATGCGGACCGCGCGAAGTTCGTCATCGTGGACGGATTCCACCGCGCGCTCCTCGGTGGCGAGCAATGGCTCGACTTCGACTACCTGCCTATCGTGGTCCTTGACCACGGCATGACTCGGCGGATGGCTGCGACCGTCCAGTTCAACAAGGCGCGCGGTGTTCACCAGGTGGATCTCGATGCCGAGATTGTACGCAAACTGCTCGAACAGGGTCTATCGGAGGATGAGGTAGCGACTCGCCTCGGCCTGGAGTCGGAGGCCGTGCATCGCTACAAGCAGCTTACCGGCGTCGCGACGCTCTTCAGAAACGCGGACTACTCGATGGCCTGGGAGATGGCCGAGGACGGAACGTGATGGCGACCGTTACTACGACGACTGAGCCCGTTCTCTCTGAGGACGATCGTCGTGTCTGGGACATCTGGATGCGCACCGCCAATGTACACGCGCGGACGCAGGCACATCGGCGTCGCATCGAGTCCTCTCTCCGTCTACTAGATCGCGTGCTCACCGAGACGCCCAAGTCCGCCGTGTCCTGGAGCGGAGGGAAGGATTCTACGGTAATGACGCATCTAGTATGCGTCCGCGCTGGTGCGAAAATCGCAGTCTTCAGCGAGAAGGACGATCTCGACTATCCCGGCGAAGAAGAATACGTCCGCCGACTTGGGAAGGAGTGGCGCCTCGACCTGCGGATCGTCCACCCACCGATCTCTCCGCGACGATGGGTCGCCGACCATGCGAAATCGATGTCACCAGGGGACGACATACATGGCCGATCGGCGGGGCTGAGTAAGGCCTGCTTCTACCGTGTTATGGAGGAATGCAACCACGGCTATGACGCTGTCATGCTTGGGTTGCGGAGCGAAGAGAGCGGCATCCGTCGCCATCTGCGAGTATCTCGAGGTCGGTACTACGAGCTTGTTGACGGGACGAGACGAGTGCTTCCAATTGCGGATTGGACCGGCATCGACGTGTACGCGTATGCGGAGTCGAACGGAATTGACCTATTGCCTATGTACCGGTGCGTCGCGTTCGCGCACCGTGATGAGCCGTGGCGGCTGCGGAAGTCTTGGTGGCTACC
>Ga0181537_10005602_pt1 | contig 10127 bp, 8 predicted proteins | sample PEATcosm2014_Bin_39_FD_119765 | JGI IMG/M metagenome (GOLD analysis project Ga0181537, IMG submission 119765) | Peatland microbial communities from MTU Mesocosm Facility, Houghton, MI, USA - PEATcosm2014_Bin23_10_metaG | ecosystem: Environmental > Terrestrial > Soil > Wetlands > Peat | place... | reverse complement strand
GCGGCTGTCCACGAACTGGCTCGTGGCCCGGCTTGCCGGCACTTATGTCGAACTTGTCCGCAACGTGCCGCTGCTGCTGCAGCTTCTGTTCTGGTACAACGCCGTGCTCAAATCACTGCCGGAGCTGCACGGCAGTGTCGCGCTTCCCGGCGGCGGCCTCTTGAACAATCGCGGGTTGTTCCTGCCGCGGCCGGAAATCGGCCCTGGTTTTGAATATGTCGCAGCGGCATTGGTCTGCGGCGTTGTGGCGGGTTTCGTTTTGCGGCGCTGGGCGCGCCGGCGCCGCGAGCGAACCGGCGTCCCCATTCGCGTCGGCGCGATAGCATTCATCTTCATCATCATCGCGCCGCTCGCTGTTTTCGCCGCCGCGGGCGCTCCGCTGCATTTCAGCTTTCCGGATATGGGCCGCTTCAACGTGCTGGGCGGCGTCGAAATCCTGCCGGAGTTCGCAGCTTTGGTGCTGGCGCTTTCGATCTACACCGCGGCATTCATTGCCGAGGTGGTGCGGGCCGGCGTCCTCGCGGTGCCGCAAGGACAGACCGAAGCGGCGCAGGCGCTCGGGCTCCGGCCAGGCTGGACGCTGCGTTTTGTCGTCATCCCGCAGGCCATGCGCGTGATCGTGCCGCCACTGACCGGCCAATATCTCAACCTGATCAAGAATTCCTCGCTCGCGGTCGCCATCGGCTATCCTGACCTGGTCCAGGTTTTTGCCGGCAGCGTGCTCAACATCACGGGCCAGGCGGTCGAAGTCATTGCCCTCACCATGGCGGTCTATCTGGTCATCAGCCTGACCACGTCCTTGCTGATGGGGCTCTACGGGCAGGCGCTCGCCGTCGAGGAGCGCTAAGGGAATGACCCCGGCAACCGGAAAGTCCTACACGCGAAGCGAAACCGCTCCCGCGTTGCCAGCCCCGGTCCTGCGCCGCGGCATTGCGGGCTGGCTGCGCGCCAATCTTTTTTCCTCGCCGGCCAATGTCGTGCTCACGCTGCTGTGCCTGGCGGTCATCGCTTTCGCCGTGCCGCAGCTGCTGCGTTTCTTCATCATCGACGCGGTCTGGTCCGGGGCCGACCGCGAAGCATGCCTGGGCGGCCCGAACGGCAACGCGCCAGGCGCCTGCTGGGCTTTCGTCCGCGTCTGGCTCGGCTATTTCGTCTACGGCTTCTACCCGGCCGGCGAGCGCTGGCGGGTTTTCCTGTTTTTTGGCCTGCTGGGTTTCGGGATCGTTTGGCTGACCTGGCTGTCGGCGCCGCGCCGTGACGTCGGCGCGATCTATTTCTTTGTCGTGCTGCCGGTGGTCTCGCTGATCCTGCTCGGGGGCGCGCCTGTTCTCGGCCTCGCCAGCGTACCGACCGCGATGTGGGGCGGAATACTCGTCACGCTGGTGGTCGCCAGCGTCGGCATGGCGGTGTCGCTGCCGATCGGGATTTTGCTGGCGCTCGGCCGCCGCTCGACCATGCCGGTCGTCAAATCGCTCGCTGTGATCTTCATCGAGTTCGTGCGCGGCGTGCCGTTGATCACGGTGCTGTTCATGGCGAGCGTGATGCTGCCGCTGTTCGTGCCCGAGCGGCTCGCGCCAGACAAGCTCGTTCGCGCTCTCATCGGCGTGGCACTGTTTGCCTCCGCCTACATGGCCGAAGTGGTGCGCGGTGGACTTGCGGCGGTGCCGCGCGGCCAATATGAAGCGGCAAGCGCGCTCGGGCTGACCTGGTGGCGCTTGATGGCTCTCGTCATCTTGCCGCAGGCGCTGCGCGTGACGCTGCCGAACATCGTCAATACCTTCATCGGGCTGTTCAAGGACACGACGCTGGTATTCGTTGTGGGAATTTTTGACTTCCTGCGCACCATCGAGGTGGCGCGCGCCGACCCGTCATGGGCTGCGCCGAATGTCGCGGTCACCGGCTACGTCTTCGCCGCGCTCTTCTACTTCGCCTGCTGCTATGGCATGTCGCGTTACGCCCGCACCGTGGAAACACGGCTTGCGCGCGGGCGGCGTTGACAGGGATGACGATGCAGGAGGGTTCGGGCAGTTCGAGCGCCGCGATGCCGGGGGCCGAGGTAGCGGTCGAAATCGCCGGCCTCGACAAATGGTACGGCGACTTCCAGGTGCTGCGCGACGTCAATTTGAAAGTCGCGCGCGGCGAGCGCATCGTCATCTGCGGGCCCTCCGGCGGCGGCAAGTCGACCTTGCTCCGCTGCATCAACCGGCTGGAGGATTGGCAGCGCGGGCGCATCGTCGTCGACGGCCTCGAACTCACCGACGATCCCAAGCGCATCCTTGTGGTGCGGCGCGACGTTGGCATGGTGTTTCAGCAATTCAATCTTTTTCCGCATCTCACCGTTCTGGAGAATTGCACGCTGGCGCCGATCTGGGTGAGGCACATGCCAAAACGCGACGCCGAGGCGCTGGCGATGAATTATCTGGCGCGCGTGAAAATCCCCGAACAAGCCCATAAATATCCGGCGCGGCTATCCGGCGGCCAGCAGCAGCGCGTGGCAATCGCGCGCGCTCTCTGCATGAATCCCAACATCATGCTGTTTGATGAACCGACGTCGGCGCTCGATCCCGAAATGGTCAAGGAAGTGCTCGACACCATGGTCGCGCTCGCGGCCGACGGCATCACCATGCTTGTCGTCTCCCACGAGATGGGATTTGCCCGCCAGGTGGCCGACCGCGTGATCTTGATGGCCGAGGGTCAGATCGTCGAGATTAACGCGCCGAAGAATTTCTTCGACCATCCGCAGCATGAGCGAACGCGCGCGTTTCTCAAGCAAATCATTCATTGAACGCGGTTCGACCGAACAACAAAATTGAATGGCGGTTCATGTTCAAGGTCGAATTGTGATCGCGGCTTTTTTTTGCAAAACAACCTGACCAAACTTTAACTTGAGTCGCACAAGCGTCGGCCTTCTACTCTCCTCCACATTGAATCTCTCTTTGGAGGAGAACATGTTGAAGCCTCTTGTCATTGCGACGGCAGCGTTTGCCATCGCCGGCTCTACTCTCGTGTATGCGCAACAGCGTTTCGACGGACCGGGTTATCGCGACGGCGGTCCGCGTTTCGAACATCGGCACCGGCCGAGCGCGGAAGACATGGCGGCGTTCACCGACGCCCGTATCGCTGCGCTTAAGGCCGGCCTTGAGCTCACGCCCGACCAGACGAAAAGCTGGCCGGCATTCGAGCAGGCGCTGCGCGATCTGGCGCAACTTCGTGTCCAGCGCATGCAGGCCCGTGAAGCGGCCCGCCAACAGGCGGAGCAGGGCCAGCCCACGACGACGCCGTTCGATCGGCTGTCGAGCCGGGCCGACGCCATGGCCAAGACCAGCACCGTGCTCAAGCGCGTCGCCGACACCGGCGCGCCGCTCTATCAGAGCCTGAACGACGCTCAGAAGGAGCGTTTTAAAAAGCTGGCGCGTCTGTTGCGGCCGCATCACCACATGCATGCTCGCAACGAAGGCGGTCAGGGTGGCAACCATTGGCGCGAAGGCCACGGTTACGGCCGTGACGGCGGGCAGGGCGCTCCCTGGTGGAGACACCACGACCGCCGCTTCGGCGGGGGCGATCAAGGTCCGGACGGCCGGATGCACCGCATGATCGGCAGCGAGGAGCAGGGCTCGGAACAGTAAATCACGGCAATCCCTTGGGTGCGCGCCGAATCTCCCTCCCGCGGCGGGCACTAAAAGCGGAAGCCGCAGGGCCGCGCCTTGCGGCTTTCGGTTTTTGCAGAGGGCTATCGCGCCAACGGTCCGTTGGCTTTCTTCCAGGCGTCGATGCCGCCCTCGATGTGGCGGGCCGATGTGATGCCGGCCTCCTGCGCCGCTGCCACCGCCATCGCCGAGCGCTCGCCATAAGCGCAGTAGAACACGATGCGCTTGCCGGTCGCCGCCGCTAATTCGTGCAGCATACCGCCGGCCCCGACGCTACCCCGCAGCTCCGCGTAAGGCGTGTGCAGGGACCCGGGAATGACGCCATGCTTTTCGCGCTCGCTTGTCTCGCGCAGGTCGACCAAAGTCACGCCGCTGCGGCCGCACAAGGCGATCGCTTCTGCGGCCGAGAGCGCCCAGCCTTTGCGCGCAATCTCTTCCTGGCGCAATCCGACATGCATGTTCGCCGGCACCGCCACATCCATCATCTTCGGATTGGGCAGTTTCAGATTGTTCATCAGGTCGACGTATTCGTCGACCGATTTGACCCTAAGGCGCGGATTGAAGAACTTTTCCTCGCCGATGGTCGAAACCGTTTCGCCCTTATAATCGTGCGCCGGATAGACGAGCGTCGCCTCGGGCAGCTTCAACAGCTTGTTAAAGATGGAATCGTATTGCGCGCGCGGATCGCCGTTCTGGAAATCGGTACGGCCGGTGCCGCGAATGAGCAAGGTGTCGCCGGTAAAGACGGGGTCGTCGAGCAGGAACGAATAGGAATCGTCGGTGTGGCCGGGTGTGTACAGCACGTCGAGGCTCAGGCCTTCGATGCCGATGTGGTCGCCCTCCACCACGCGCATCGAAACCACGTCAGCTTTGGTGTGCTCGCCCATAACCGTGACGCAATGGGTCCGGTCGCGAAGCGCGCCAAGCCCGGTCACGTGATCGGCGTGCAGGTGCGTGTCCACCGCCTTGACCAGCCGCAGATCGAGCTCACGCACGAGCTGGAGGTAGCGATCGACCCGTTCCAGCACCGGGTCGATGATCAGCGCCTCGCCGCCATGGCGGCTGGCCAGCAGGTAAGTGTAAGTGCCCGACGTGGTGTCGTAGAGCTGGCGGAAGATCATGCTCGGCTCCCCAATGGACCGAGGTAGGCTTTGACCGAGATAAGCTGCGTCGCGTTGGAAGTTTAGCGCGGATTAAATTGCCGTGCGAGCTCCGGCGGGAGCAAAACTTTGCCGTTCCTCAGTCTCGCTCCACAGGGAGATCGGGACGCGAACTCCATTCCGTCCAGGAGCCGTCGTAAAGACCCTTCGGCTCTTTACCGATGGATTCGAGCGCGAAGGTGAGGATCGCCGCGGTAAGGCCGGAGCCGCAGGTAGTGATGATCGGTTTATCGAGGTCGACACCGGCCTCCTTGAACGAAGCTTCGATGCGTCCGCGCGGCGCCAGATGGCCGTTCTCGACCAAACGGCCGAAGGGCACATTGAACGACCGCGGCATGTGGCCACTGCGCAGTCCCGGCCGCGGTTCCGGCGCCTTGCCGGAAAAGCGTTCGGCCGAGCGGGCGTCAACGATTTGCACGCCGTCGCTGCTGAGCGCGAAGCGCACATCGTCGGTCATTGCCACGGCGCCAACATTCATCTCGGCCGTGAACGTCTTCGGTGCACGCACCGCCTCACCTTTCTCCAGGGGCCGGCCTTCAGCTTTCCATTTCGGCAGGCCGCCATCGAGGATGTAGGTCTTCTTTGTCCCGAAAAGGCGGAACGTCCACCACACCCGCGGCGCCGAATAGAGGCCGGCGTTGTCATAAACGACGACCGTGTCGCCGTCGCCGATGCCGAGCGCGCCCACGACTTCGCCGAATTGCGCCGGGCCGGGCAACATATGCGGCAACTCGGTCGAATGATCGCTGACCGCATCGATGTCGAAGAACACGGCGCCGGGAATGTGGCCCTCGCGATATTCGGCGCGAACGTCCCGCTTTTGCCCCACCTGGGGATAGGAGGCGTCGACGGCGATCACGCTGCGGTCACGCAGGTGCTCTGCAAGCCAATCGGTCGACACAAGCCAGCGGCTTGTCGGGGAAAGAGGCGAGGGATCTTCGGGTCTGAGCATGGCGGTTATGCAGGGACAACGCGCATAGCGGCGCGATGTTCACGCGTAGGGGACGCTGATCTGCGAGCGGCGCTCGAGCCAGGCCGGAACCGGCAGCTTCTTTTCGCGCAAAAACTGCGGGTTGAACAGCTTCGATTGGTAGCGAGTACCGTAATCGGCCAGGATGGTGACGATGGTGTGTCCGGGGCCGAGGTCTTTCGCCAGGCGCACGGCGCCGGCGATGTTGATGCCGGTGGAGCCGCCGAGGCAGAGGCCTTCGTGTTCGAGAAGGTCGAAGATGATCGGCACCGCATCCTCGTCCGGTATCTGATAGGCGACGTCGATCGGCGCGCCTTCGAGATTTTTGGTGATGCGGCCCTGGCCGATCCCCTCGGTGATCGAGGAGCCTTCGGATTTGAGCGTGCCGGTCGTGTAGTAGCTGTAAAGCGCCGCGCCCATGGGATCGGCAAGAGCAATGCGCACATCCTTGTTGAACGATTTGAGCGCGATGGCGACGCCCGCGAGCGTGCCGCCGGTGCCGACCGCGGAGACAAAACCGTCGACCTTGCCGTCGGTCTGCCGCCAGATCTCGGGTCCGGTGGTTTCGATATGGCCCTGCCGATTGGCGACGTTGTCGAACTGGTTTGCCCAGATCGCGCCGTTCTTTTCCGTCTTTGCCAATTGCTCGGCGAGCCGGCCGGAGAGCTTCACGTAATTGTTGGGATTGGAATAGGGCACGGCTGGCACTTCGACCAGCTCCGCGCCGCACAGGCGCAGCGTGTCCTTCTTCTCGTTGCTTTGCGATTCGGGGATGACGATTACCGAATGGAACCCCATGGCATTGCCGACCAGCGTCAGTCCGATGCCGGTGTTTCCGGCGGTGCCCTCGACGATCACGCCGCCGGGCCGCAGCGTGCCCTTCTTCACTGCGTCCTCAATAATGAACAAGGCGGCGCGGTCTTTGACTGACTGCCCCGGATTCATGAATTCGGCTTTGCCGAGGATGGTGCAGCCCGTCGCCGCGGACACCCGCTCGAGCTTGATCAGCGGCGTGTTGCCGATCGCTTCGACGATACCTTTGCTGAACCGCATCGCCATGATTTCCCGAGGGCCGGCGACCCTAAACGACTAAACCATTGGAAACAAGAGTGGATCGAATGCCGCCGAGACGTGAAAGATTATTGAAACCATAGCGGCGATTGAGGCAGGCCGACGTACGTCTATTCACCGATTGTTTGCGGCCGTGACGTTATTCAGACAACGGGGTGGAATATCCGGCGGGCAAGCCTTGCGGCCGGTCAATCAGGTGGAACGTGATGAATCTCGACGTCAATACACTGTTCCTCGTGACCATCTACGTCGAAGCGATCCTCGGTTTGCTGCTGCTTTTCGCCTGGGTGCAGAACACCTCGATCACGGCCCTGGCGTGGTGGGGCTTTGCGCATCTGTTGCGCGCGGGCTCGGTCATGTTGTTCGGTCTCTACGGCACGGTGTCCGATCTCATTTCGATCGATTTGGCCAATGCGCTATTGTTCACGGCCTTCGCCTTGACCTGGACCGGGGCGCGCGTCTTCGATCATCGCCGGCCGCTTCCGGTGCTGTTATTCGGCGGCGCGTTGTTGTGGGTCGTCGCCGCCCGTATCCCCGGTTTTACCGATAGCTTCGAAGTGCGGGTGCTGGTCAGCTCCGGCATCATCACCGCCTATACGTGGGCCGCGGCCTACGAGTTTTGGCGCGGGCGCGCCGAGCCGCTGGTCTCGCGCTGGCCGGCCATTTTCATGTTGTTTGCGCATGGCGCGCTCTATCTGTTGCGCACTCCGTTCGGTGCCATGCTGCCGTGGCTGCCGAGCGGCAACCAGGTGTTCGAGAGCGTTTGGCTGACCGTGCTCAGCTTCGAAGCGCTGCTGTTCACGATCGCCATCGCCTTCATCCTCCTGGCGATGGCGAAAGAACGCGCCGAGCATCGACATAAAACCGCGGCGCTGGTCGATTCCTTGACCGGCGTCGCCAACCGCCGCGCGTTCCTCCAGGATGGCGAAGCGCAACTCAAGCGTCAGGCGACCGATCCGCGCCCGACGGCGGTGATGCTGCTCGATCTCGACAACTTCAAGTCGATCAACGACCGCTTTGGGCATGCCGTCGGCGATCGGGTGCTGGAAATCTTCGCTGACGTGGCAAGCTCCAGCCTGCGTCACATCGACTTGTTCGGCCGCCTCGGCGGCGAGGAATTCGCGGCCCTGATGCGCGATACCACCCGCGAGCGCGCTTTGGCCGTCGCCGAGCAGATCCGTTCCGGCTTTGCCGAAGCGACGCGTGAAGTCGAAGGCCGCTCGGTCGATGCGACCGTGAGCATCGGCATCGTCATCAGCCACGATGCGGTGCTCGATCTCTCGGCCTTGCTGGCGCAAGCCGATCACGCGCTCTATCGCGCCAAGGATTCCGGCCGCAACCGCGTCGAGATCGCCTCGATCGAGCTTATTCTCGACCGTGCCAGGCGCGGTGCGGCGGACCTCATCGCCGCGGTCGGCGGCAAGTCCAAGGGCGGCAAGTCGGCCGCAAAAACGGCGGCTTGAGCCGCCGTATCGTTTCCGACCCACCTCCTGATACCGAGGCGCGCTCGCGCACGTATTTCCACGTAGCTATTTTCGCGAAGCCATTAACGCAACAGTGACGGCGCAACTGTTCCTGTCCCTTCCGCGTAGTCGCGGAAGAACGGGTTCGGCATGCTTCATCTTCACGTCCTGCTCGTCGAGGGCGATGCCGAGGCGTTGCGCACCGTCAAAGCGTCGTTAGGGCGCGATCCGTTTTTTACGCTCCGCTGTTGCGCTTCGGGCGCTCAAGCGCTGGCCGCGGCGGTCGCATGGCGGCCCGATCTCATCCTGCTCGACGTCAAGAATTCGAATAAGAACGGTCTCGGTGTCGTGACGCGCCTGCGCGCCGACCGACGCACCGCGCCGATTCCCGTCGTGTTGCTTACCGGGCTTGCGAAATTGGCGGATCGCCGGCGTTTGCTGACGATCGGCGCCGCCGGCTTGATCGCGAAGCCACTGGACCCGACGGCATTTGCCGACCACGTCCGCCGTTTCGTTGCGGTCGAGGGTGTCCTCTCTGAGGTGCGGGAGGGCTTTTTGCAACGCTTACGAAACGATGCCGAAGCGCTTGCGGCCTCGCGGCTGCAATTGACGCGGGCGCCGTCGAAGGCCGCCGTGACCCGCATCAGCGAAATAGCGCACTCGCTCGCCGGCGCCGGCGGCATTTACGGCTTCGCCGGTATCACCTGCGCGTCCGCGGCGCTTTCCGCCGCTGCCGAAAAGAACCTCGCCGGCCGCGCCAAGCCGGTCGAGGTCGAGCGCGCGTTGAACCGGCTGCTCCAGCGCATATCGGCATAGCGCCGCTCTCCTGCCGCTTCCCCCTTAAAGCGCATGGCTCCCATGGCCGCCGGCGAAGCAAGGCGGGTTCATCTTCGAGACTGGGTTTGATAAGCTGCGCCGAGGGACCGCCACCGGGAGAACGACCATGTTGGACGTCGTCAGCAAGCCACAAGCCAAAGCGCCGTTCGACACCGCCCGGCTCGACAGCCTGATGGATGCGGCCGGAATCGACGTGCTGATCGCAACGTCGAAGCACAATGTCCAGTATCTGCTCGGCGGGCATCGCTCCTTTTTCTTCGACAATATGGACGCGATGGGGATCAGCCGGTACTTGCCGGTTTTCGTCTACATCAAGGGCGCTCCGGAAAAGGCCGCGTATTTCGGCCACGGCATGGAAACCTATCAGACCCAGCTGGCTCCGTTCTGGACTTCGGAAGTGAACACCAAGAGTGGCGGCTCGGTCGATGTGATGCAGAAAGCCGCCGATTACGTACGCGGCCTCGCAGCGAAGCCTCTGCGCATCGGCCTTGAGCTCGCCTTCGTGCCGGCCGATTCCGCGGCCGCCTTGCGCAAGGCGCTTCCCGACGCCGAGATCAAGGATGCACTGTTCGCCCTTGAGCGCCTGCGCGCGCGCAAGACGCCGGAGGAATTGGAGAAACTGCGGCTTGCCTCAGAGCTTGTCATCGACTCCATGCTCGCCGTTATCGGCAGCCATGGCGCCGGCGCTACCAAGGCGGATTTGGCCGAAGCGTTGCGCCGGGAAGAAACAGCGCGCGGATTGGTATTTGATTATTGCCTGATCGCGGCAGGCGCGAGCCTCAATCGCGCGCCGTCCGATCAGCGCTTGGAAAAAGGCGATCCGCTCTCGGTCGATTCAGGCGGGAATTATCACGGCTATATCGGCGACCTCGCCCGCATGGCGGTCGTCGGCGAACCGGACACCGAGCTTGTCGACCTCCTCGGCGAGGTCGAAGCCATCCAGCAGGCGGCGTTTAAGCCGATCACCGCCGGCGTCGAG
>Ga0181537_10005601_pt1 | contig 10129 bp, 6 predicted proteins | sample PEATcosm2014_Bin_39_FD_119765 | JGI IMG/M metagenome (GOLD analysis project Ga0181537, IMG submission 119765) | Peatland microbial communities from MTU Mesocosm Facility, Houghton, MI, USA - PEATcosm2014_Bin23_10_metaG | ecosystem: Environmental > Terrestrial > Soil > Wetlands > Peat | place... | reverse complement strand
AGGCGAATATGACCTGAGCGGCACGATCGTCGGCGTGGTGGAAAAAACGCGGATGCTTGACGGCCAAAAAACCGTGAAGCGAGGGGACGTGGTCATCGGCATTAAATCCAGCGGCCTGCACACGAACGGCTACTCGCTGGCGCGGAAAATTTTCTTCGAGCAGTTAAAATTGAAACCATCGTCGCGTTTACCGGGATTGAAAAATTCCATCGGCGAAGAATTGTTGAAGGAACACATCAGCTACGGCCCGCTGGTGCAACAGTTGTTGAAGAAATTTAATGGGAGGGACGGCGTGTCGCCGCCCCAAAAACAAAAATCAGGGTCGGCGACACGCCAACCCTCCCAGAATGTGGTCAAAGCCTTCGCGCACATCACCGGCGGCGGTTTCGTGGACAACATCCCGCGCGTGCTGCCGCCCTCGCTCGACGTGGTCATCAAAAAAGGTTCGTGGGACATGCTGCCGATTTTCAAAATCATTGAAACGAAGAGCGGCGTGCCAGATGATGAGCTTTACCAAGTGTTCAACATGGGCATCGGGATGGTTTCAATTGTAGCTGCGGAAAAAGCAAATGACGTTTTGAAATTCATCCGCGCGCAGAAGCACAAAGTGTGGCTCATCGGCGAAGTCGTCAAAGGCAACGGCAAAGCGCGGGTTGTTTAATCCGCAGATTTCGCCGATTTGCGCGGATTTATTTTCTTTGTTTTTAATCTGCGTCGGTCTGCGTAATCTGCGGAAAAGTTTTTCATGAAAATTCTAGTCATCGGTTCCGGCGGACGCGAACACGCGCTGGCCTGGAAACTCGCGCAGTCGCCGCACGCGACGCAACTATGGTGCGCGTCCGGCAACGCAGGCATCGCGCAGGAACGGCTCGCAAAAAATTCTTTGCTTGTCGAGTGCGCTGACATTTCCGCCGACGATTTGCCGGCACTGCTGAATTTCGCGCAAAAGAATAAAATCGAACTCACCGTCGTCGGGCCGGACAATCCGCTCGCGCTGGGCATCGTGGATTTGTTCCAGAAAAACGGCCTGCGGATTTGGGGGCCGAACCAAAAAGCCGCGCAGTTTGAATCCTCAAAAGTTTTCTCGCAAAATTTCATGGAGAAATACGGAATTCCGACCGCGCGCGCCGGAACTTTTTCTGACGCGAACGCCGCGAAAAAATTCGCCGCGTCGCTCGGCGGAAAATGCGCCGTCAAAGCCGACGGCCTCGCGCTGGGCAAAGGCGTTTTGATTTGCGCCAATGAAATCGAGGCCGATCGCGCGATTGACGAAATTCTCGTCGCAAAAAATTTTGGCGCGGCGGGCGCTAAAATCGTCATCCAGGAATTTCTCGAAGGCGTGGAAATTTCGCTGCACGCGCTCTGCGACGGCAAAACGGCAAAACTTTTCCCCACGTCGCAAGACCACAAACGTGCGCTCGACGGCGACAAAGGTTTGAACACCGGCGGCATGGGCACTTATTCGCCCACGCCGTTTTTGAACGATGCGGAATTGAAAAAAGTTGGCGACGCGATTTTAAATCCCTGGCTGCGCGGCTGCACAGAAGAGAAAATTGATTTTCGCGGAATCATTTATCCCGGCGTGATGCTGACGAAATCCGGCCCGAAAATTTTGGAGTTCAACGCGCGCTTCGGTGACCCGGAAACGCAAGTTTATCTGACGCGATTGGAAAATGATCTCGTTGAACTGCTCGAAGCGAGCGTGAACGGCGCGCTGGAAAAAATTGAATTGAAATGGAAAGCCGCGGCGAGCGTTTGCGTCGTGATGGCCGGCGGCGGTTATCCGGGAAATTATGCGAAAGGAAAAATCATTCTCGGTCTGGACGACGTGGCGGCATTGCCGGACGTAAAAGTTTTTCACGCCGGCACGGCAAGAAATGGAAATGAAATCGTCACGAACGGCGGACGCGTTCTTGGTGTGACGGCATTGGGCAAAGATTTGAAAGCCGCGCAGGCCGCCGCCTACGCCGCCGTGGAAAAAATCCATTTCGACGGCGCGCACTTCCGCCGCGACATCGCGATGAAGGGTTTGAAATAATCGCCACCTTTACTTTCGAGGTTTTATCGCGCAATTTGGAGGCAGAATGACACGACGTTCCTTAAACTATTTATTTGCGGCGGCAATTTTTCTGGCGGCACAATTTCCGGCGCGGGCGGATTTGATCAAGTCCGCCGTTCTGGAAAATGACGTGGCGTATCTGCGCGTCGGCGAAATCGGAAAAAATCTGGCGGGCGAAATCCAGTCGGCGCAAGGCGCGCTGGCGACGACAAATAAAATCACCGGGACGGTTTTGGATCTGCGTTTCGCGGACGGCGACGATCTGGATTCGGAGAAAGCGACGGAAAACCTGTTCGCGTCGCAAAAATTGCCGCTGGCGATTTTGATCAACGGCGAGACGCGGGGCGCGGCGGTTGAACTGGCGAACGATTTGCGCGCGGCCAAGGCCGGTTTGATTTTTGGCGGTTCGGAAAAAGTAAAACCGGACATCGCGGTGGAAGTCAGGCCGGCTGACGAAAAAGATTTTCTGGAAAATCCCTTTGGAACCTTGTCGCAAGCCGAAACCAATTCCGCAGCGTCAACGAACCATTTTCTTTCCTTTGTTGACCACACGACCGAGGCGGATCTGGTTCGCGAAAAAACCAAAGACGGCGACCAGGACGAAAATTCCGCGCCGACGCCCGCGACCGAGCCGCAAAAACCGTTCATCCGCGACCCGGTTCTGGCGCGCGCGGTGGACTTGATCAAAGGTCTCGCGGTCGTCCGCCAGTCGCGCTCCTGATTTCGGATTGACCATTTCTTTTTCACAATTTATCGTGAGCCTTCGCGCGGGATGAAAACCATTCTGTTCATTTGCACCGGCAATGTCTGCCGCAGTCCGATGGCCGAGGCGCTGTTCCGTCATGCCACGAAGGGACGCGGCGAGTTCCGCGTTTTTTCGGCGGGCATCGGCGCGATGGACGGCCAGCCGCCGACCCAACATTCGATCCAGGCGATGCGCGAACTGGGCATTGATATTTCGGCGCAGCGCAGCCGGATGCTGACTGCCGATCTGGTGCGGCAGGCGGATTTTATTTTCGGCATGACGCATGGCCATGTGGACGCGATCGGCCTTTTGTATCCGCCGGCGGTGGAAAAAACTTTTTTGCTCCGCGAATTTGACGAAACACTCGAACCGTTTGAAAAAGACATCGCCGACCCGATCGGCAGCCCATACGACGTGTATGAATATTGCCGCGACCAGATCGAGCAAGGCATCGCATCGCTGCTAAAATTTATGGAACAACACGACATCTTGAAAGAAACACCGGCGGCCACAACCGTTGTCAATTTTGCCATCGGCGCGGACCATGGCGGCTTTGAATTAAAAGAGACGCTGAAAAAATATCTGCAATCGCGCGGCCTGAGCATCAAAGATTTCGGCGCGCTGACCAAAGATCCGGCGGACGATTATCCTGATTTCGCCCAGCCGGTCGCGCAAGCTGTCGCGGGCGGCGAGGCCGAATTCGGCCTGCTTGTCTGCACCAGCGGTGTGGGAATTTACATCGCCGCCAACAAAATTTCAGGCGCGCGCGCGGGACAGGCATTCGACGAAAAAGAAGCCGCGCTCATGCGCCGGCACAACGACGTGAACGTCCTGTGCCTCGCCGGCGACACGCAGCCCGAACTGGCGAAAAAAATCCTCGACACCTTCATCTCCACAAAATTTGAAGGCGGACGCCACGAACGCCGCGTTTTGAAAATGGACTCAAAGTATGCGCCCGCGCAATTGCGTTTGCGAAATGTTGACCCCGAAATTTCCGACGCGATTGATCACGAACGATTGCGCCAGCAGGAAAACATTGAATTGATCGCGTCGGAAAATTTCACATCGCCCGCCGTCATGGAAGCGCAAGGCTCCGTGCTGACGAACAAATACGCCGAGGGCTATCCGAAAAAACGCTGGTATGGCGGCTGCGAAAACGTGGACGTCGTCGAGCAACTCGCGATTGACCGCGCGAAAAAACTTTTCGGCGCGGAACACGCTAACGTCCAGCCGCATTCCGGCAGCGGCGCGAACATGGCCGTTTATTTTGCGTTCCTCAAACCCGGCGACAAAATGCTGACGATGGATTTGAGCCACGGCGGACATCTGACGCACGGCAACAAGGCGAATTTCTCCGGCAAATTTTTCGAGATCGTCCATTACGGCGTCCGCAAGGACAGCGAATTGATTGATTACGACCAGCTCGCGGCGATGGCGCGCGAGCACAAACCGAAAATGATCACCGTCGGCGCGAGCGCGTATCCGCGCGCGATTGATTTTGCGCGCCTCGGCGAAATCGCGCGCGAAGTTGGCGCGTATCTGCTCGCGGACATCGCGCACATCGCGGGACTCGTCGCGGCGGGAATCCATCCGAGTCCGATGGCGCACGCGGATTTCGTCACGACGACGACGCACAAGACTTTGCGCGGGCCGCGCGGCGGATTGATTTTGTGCAGGGAAAAATACGCGAAGGAAATTGACTCGCAGGTTTTCCCCGGCATTCAAGGCGGACCGCTGATGCACGTCATCGCGGGCAAGGCGGTTTGTTTCCACGAGGCGTTGCAGCCGTCGTTCAAAAATTATCAGGAACAGATTGTAAAAAATTCAAAGGCGCTGGCCGACGGCATGAAGCGCAACGGTTATCGCCTCGTCAGCGGCGGCACGGACAATCATCTGATGCTCGTGAACGTGGGCGCGAAAAATCTGACGGGCAAAGATTCGCAAATCGCGCTCGACGAAGCGGGGATCACGGTGAACAAAAATACGATTCCGTTCGAGACGCGCTCGCCGTTCCAGGCCAGCGGCATCCGGCTCGGCACGCCCGCTGTCACGACGCGCGGGATGAAGGAAGCGGAAATGGCCGCGATCGCCGACATGATTTCCGAAGTGCTGATGGACATCAAAAATGTGGACGCCGCGCACAAAGTCCGCGCCCGCGTGCGCGAATTGACGGCGAAATTTCCGCTGCCTTATTGATTTGGATTTTGCGGCGGCGGTGTGGTGTTTGCTTTTTCCCAAGCGTCAAAATTTCCATCGTATGATGTCGCGATTTGCACGCTGCCATCGGCAAGACCATAAATACGATGCCACGTTCCATCGGGAGCTTGCCGGGCAATCCGTTCCCGCAGTTCCAGCATATTGGCGTGTTCGGGATTATCTATGCTTCTTGCCACTCCGACATTAACAAATTCAAAATCGAAGTAATCCCCAAAGTTTTTCGGAGGCAGTTCGGCTTTAAGCGACTCCACATTAGTCGGGAATTGACCATTGTTACCCATCGCATATACCCGCATCGCAAGCCCAAGTTGTTTCATATTATTCACAGTTGCGGTTTCATGCTTGGAGAACTGGGCTTTCGCCGACAATGCTGTTGCCAGTTTCTGCTCGGCGATTTGAGCTTTCTGATCGGCCTCATTCGCCTGACGTTGCAGCACGTCGACATCGCCTCGAAGTTTTAGAAGTTCGTTGTTTGAATCATCTGGCAATTTTTTGGAATCACCGACATTCGCAAGTTGATTGGAATAATTTTCGTTGTCAGTTTGTAATCCTGTGATTTGCTGCCGCAACGATTCATTTTCTACGCGCAATTTGTTTTGCGCTTGATGTTGAACCACAAATGCCGTTGCCGCACCGGCGACAATGATTGCGCTGACTACCAATTTTAATTTTGTCGCTGTCATAATTTTTAGAAGTGTGAAAGTTCCTGTTCCCGCAGTTGCAATTGAAGCCGTCGTGAGCGGCGCGGCCAGATTCGCGGGCGCGATTTGAACCGCGTTTGCGGAAATCACGGACGCAAATGCAGTCGCAGTTTTAATTCCGCGTTTTACAAAAATGTCGCGCAGTTTTTCCAGCGCGCGCTCGACGCGCATCCGCGCGGCGTTTTCGTTGAGGCCGAGTTTCGCGCCGACTTCGGCGAACGGCCGGTTTTCAAAGTAGCGCAGCAGGACGGCTTCGCGGTCGGATTCCTTGAGTTCGTGCATGGCGTCGTCGAGCGTCGGGCGGAGTTTTTCCCAGTCGGCGTCGGGCGCGGTTTCAGAAATCGGTTCGCGCATAAATTTTTCCTCGCGGTCGCGACGGCGGTTTTCGCCACGAACAGTTTTCGCGGCGGCGAAATGCGCGCTGGTGTAAAGCCAGCCGGTCAAACTTTTGCGGCGCGCGAGCGAATCCGCTTGGCACGCTAAATCGGTGAAAACCATTTGCGACACGTCTTTCGCCAGATGTCCGTCGCCATTGACCTGCCGGAGCGCGGCGGAATAGACGAGATTCACATGGCGTTTCACCAGTTCGGCGAAGGCGTCCTCGGAATTTGTCTTGGCAAATCGCCGGAGCAATTCTGAATCGGGCGTCATTTTGATTTTCAATTTATAGCACCCGGCAAATCGAAAATCGCACAAGAAAAAACGAATTTGACACCGTCGCCAAAGTAAGTCAAAGTGTGCCCGAACTGACTGCACGATTCCCCTTACCGTTTTGAGGACAACCTCGGCGTTCTGGCGGAAACACCATTTTGAACCAATCCAGCCGCCCGGCGTCCAATACGGACAGCTTTTGCGGCCATTGACGCCGGGAGGCAATTTAAATCCCAGCCAGTTCGGAAATTTAATTTTCTTTTATGCCGCGAGTCTATACCAGAAAACCGAAAGCGCAGCCGGACGTGGAAAATCCGCCCGCCGCCGGATCGCCGGAACCAACTGCGCCGGTGGCCGAACAAACCGCCGCCGAACCGCATGCTGAGGAACAATCCGGTTCCGCCGGGTTGCGCCCGCCGTCCAAGCCGGTCGAACCGACGCATGACCGCGACGAGCCGCGCTTCGACGAGCGGCGCGGTTATCAGCGCGACAAGATCGCGGCGTCCATCAACATCGCCAAACTCCAGTCGATGAGCATGACCGACTTGAACAAGATGGCGCGCGATCTGGGCGTGGAAAATTTCGGCACGATGCGCAAGCACGAGGTCATTTTTCACATCCTCCAGAAAAACGCCGAGCGCGCGGGAGTTCTGTTTTCGGAAGGCGTGCTGGAAATTTTGCCGGAAGGTTTTGGATTTTTGCGCTCGCAGAGCTTCAATTATCTCCCCTGCCCCGAGGACATTTACATTTCGCCGTCGCAGATCCGGCGGTTCGATTTGCAGACGGGAAACCTGATCGCGGGACAAATCCGTCCGCCGAAGGAGAAGGAAAAATTTTTCGCGCTGCTGAAAGTCGAGGCCGTTGACGGCGAAGAACCGGACAAGGCGAAGGACAAAACGCACTTCGACAATCTCACGCCGCTGTTCCCGAACAAGCGTTTTATTCTGGAGACCGCGCCGGACGAATTGAGCACGCGCGTCCTGGACCTGGTCTGTCCCATCGGCAAAGGCTCGCGCGGCCTCATCGTCGCGCCGCCGCGCACGGGCAAGACGGTTTTGATGCAAAAGATGGCCAACGCCATTTTGAAAAATAATCCGGAGACGTATTTATTTATTTTGCTGATTGACGAACGACCCGAAGAAGTCACGGACATGGAGCGTTCGTGCAAGGGCGCGGAAGTGATTTCGTCCACGTTCGACGAGCCGCCGGAACGCCATGTGCAGGTCGCCGAAATGGTCATCGAAAAAGCCAAGCGCATGATCGAGCACAAGCGCGACGTGGTGATTCTGCTTGATTCGATCACGCGCCTCGCCCGCGCCTACAACACCGTGCAGCCGCACTCTGGAAAAATTCTATCAGGCGGCGTGGACGCAAATGCGCTGCACAAGCCGAAAAGATTTTTCGGCGCGGCGCGAAATATTGAGGAAGGCGGCTCGCTCACCATCATCGCCACCGCGCTCGTGGACACGGGCTCGCGCATGGACGAGGTGATTTTCGAAGAATTCAAGGGGACGGGCAACATGGAGGTGAGCCTGGACCGCGCGCTCGTTGACCGGCGCATTTTCCCATCCATCAACATCGAGCGTTCCGGCACGCGCAAGGAGGAACTGCTTTATCATCCCGACGAATACAGCCGCGTCGTCATGCTCCGCCGCGCGCTCACCGGCGTGCCGCCCGTCGAGGCGATGGACCTGCTTTTGGGCAAGCTCAAAAAGCACAAGACCAACATCGAATTCCTGCTCGGCATGAGCGTAAGTTGATTTTGCGCTTCCAAAAATGTCATTCCGCAACGCCGCATTCTTGACGCTCACTGTCTTTGCGCTGGCCGGTTGCGGACGCGACGACGTGAAAGTTTATCACGTCGCCAAGGACGATTCCGCCGCGCCGGCGCCAAATCAAATGGCCGCGCCCGAACAAAATTCAGCGGCGCAATTGCAATTTGCTTTGCCAGACGGCTGGCGGGAAACTGCGCCGGGCGAGATGCGCGCCGCCAGTTTCACGGTGACGGGTGCAAATGGCCAAGTCGCCGATGTCGGGGTGATTCCGCTGCCCGCGACAGGACAGGAAATCCAGCTCGTCAATATGTGGCGCGAACAAATGCAACTGCCCGCGCTGACAAATGAAACCGCGACTGAAACCGTTTCCGTCGGCAAAGATTCGGCGAAACTTTTTGAAATCGCGAGCGACGCGTTGCTCATCGGCGGAAAATTCCGCGCGCGGATTCTCGTCGCCATGCTGACGCGCGGCGAAACGAGCTGGTTTTTCAAAATGACCGGCGAGGAATCCTTTGTCGCGGCGCAAAAGGAAAGTTTCCTGCAATTTTTGAAATCAATTTCGTTCATTGAAAACGCTCCGGCGCAAACCGCCGCCGCGCCTGAAGCGCAAAATCAAAGCGCCGGTTCCATTTGGACGATTCCGTCCGGCTGGCAACCGCTGCCGCCTTCACAATTTCTTTTGGCCGAATTTTCAATCACCGGAACAAACGGCGCGTCCGCCGAAGTGAACGTGGCCGAGTTGGGCGGCGAAGGCGGCGGCTTTCTTGCAAATGTGAACCGCTGGCGCGGACAATTGGGCTTGAATGCGCTCAACGAAATGGAATTGGCTCATTTGGATCCAACACAATTGGCCAACCCGAATCCGCATGATGTTTTGTCTGATGGCAGTCATTTTGCGTTGGTAGATTTCACCGGCACGGATTCCAAAACCGGCAAACCCGCGCGGCTCGTCGGCGCAATCGTTCCGCAAAACGGCCAGACATGGTTTTACAAATTGATGGGCGATGAATCAGTCGTCGCGCAGCAAAAAGACGCTTTCATTAAGTTCATCCAGTCGGCAAAATATCCTGATGCTGGCAACGCTCCTTAAACGGTTGGTCAAGATTTTCACGTCGTTGCGGCTCACGGTGATTTTGCTGTCGTTCGCGATCTTGCTCGTCTTCATCGGCACGCTTGCGCAGGTGGACGAGGGGCTTTACAACGCGCAGGCGCGCTATTTCCGCCAGTGGATCATTTTTGGACTCGATTTGTTCGGCCACAAAATTCCGCTCGTTTTGCCCGGCGGTTATTTGATTGGAACAATGCTTTTGCTCAATCTCGTCGCCGCGCACATTTATCGTTTTCAACTTTCGGCAAAAAAAGTCGGCATTCAAATCACGCACTTGGGCGTCATCCTGCTGCTCGTCGGCCAGCTTGTGACCGATATGCGCGCGAAAGAGACGCAAATGCGCTTTGTCGAGGGCGAAACGAAATCATATTCGGAAAGTCCGCGAAATTATGAGCTGATTTTCACAACCGACGACGGCGCGAACGGCGAGCAAGTCGTTTCAATCCCGGACAAATTGCTCGCGCGCGGCGGCGAAATTCAAAATGCAAACCTGCCATTTGCAATCCGCGTGAAAAGTTTCTGGAAAAACTCCGAGGCCTCGTTCCGCGCGCCGATGATGCAAAACGCTCCGCCGCTGACAACAAACGGCGTCGCGGTGAATTTTGATTTCCACCAAGCCGCCGAAACGAAAACGATGGACGACAAAAATGTTCCGACGGCGGAAATTGAAATCATTTCGTCGAACGGCTCGCTCGGCGATTGGATTGTTTCCGATTGGACGGACGATGGCGAAATGATCGCCGCGTTGCAGCAAAGTTACGAGCAGCAACTGGGCGCGGACATGACCAAAAAAATCATTGGTGACTTGACGCAGCCGCAATCTGTTTTTGCGGGCGGAAAACAATTCACCTTCGCGCTGCGGCCGGAGCGCGT
>Ga0181537_10005600_pt1 | contig 10130 bp, 8 predicted proteins | sample PEATcosm2014_Bin_39_FD_119765 | JGI IMG/M metagenome (GOLD analysis project Ga0181537, IMG submission 119765) | Peatland microbial communities from MTU Mesocosm Facility, Houghton, MI, USA - PEATcosm2014_Bin23_10_metaG | ecosystem: Environmental > Terrestrial > Soil > Wetlands > Peat | place... | reverse complement strand
CGTTCACCGTGATCTGGCCGTAGATCGCCGCCATGGTGAAGGCGAGCGCGAACAGAAGCGACGCGCCGCTGGCATAAGCCGTCCACACCACGCCGGAAAACTGCATGATGGCGAGGATGGCGAACAGGATATGCGGCGCGATGCGTTCGACCAGCCGGCCGACCGCGAGCTGCGCCAGCCCGCCGCACATGAACACCGCCGTCGACAGCCCGCCGACCGCGATCAGCGAAATATTATCGCCGATGCGTTCCTCGACGATCTTCGGCAGCGCCACCGAGACGGTGTTGAAAACCAGCCCGGCGCTGAGCGCGACCACGACGAAGAGGCCGAACATGGTCGCGGCAATGGGCGCGGACAGCGTCACGTCGGCCGACTTGCTGCGCGCGGCGGCGTGGCGCTTTTCGTCGGGAACGAGCCACAGATAGATCGCGCCGGTTGCGATGCAGACCAGGCCCGGCACCAGGAAGGCGCCGCGCCAGCTCAAACCCGCGGTGAGCGCCGCGGTGACGCCCGCCGCCAGCGAAACGCCGAGATTGCCGCAGACGCCGTTGAAGGCGAGCGAACGGCCGCGCTGGGTCGCGTTCTCGATCACCATCGCGGTGCCGACGGGGTGATAGATCGCCGCGAACACGCCGAGCGCGAACAACGAACAGGTCAAAGCCACAAATGTCGGCGCCACCGCGGCGCCAAGGAGCGACACCCCGCAGCCGACATAGAACGCGACCATCATGTTGCGGCGGCTCCAGCGGTCGGCGAGCCAGCCCGCCGGCAGCGAGAACAGGCCGAAGGCGACGAAGGTCGCGGTCGAGAGCGCAATCAGCGATGAATAGGAGCGGCCATAGACTACTTCGAGCTCGATGACGACGGTCGGGTAAATGAGAATGACATAGTGATCGAGCGCATGCGCCCAATTGAGAAAGCCGATCGCCAGCCGCCGCCGCGCTACCTCGTCGGCTTTATGCGTCAGATCTCTATCGGTCGCGGTGGCGATGGTCATCGTTCGATTCCCGGCGGGCCCCGCACGGTATAGCGCGCGTCCGCACCGGGACATACCCGAATTTCGCAGACCAGACCGGCGGCGTTCGACCGCCGGGCATTGGCGGCGACGGCCCCAGGCTCAGGTAATTCTCTGGTGAAAGGCGCCTGGGGACGGTTCCTCGGGGCGGTAATGATCTTCGGCGCCAGCAAAGCGTTATTGATCGTGCCATGACTTTGTCAACTGAGGAGCGGATATCGACCGCGAATACGTCTCCGTTGTTGGTGGCTTGTTCGGGTGTTCCTTTCAGTGACCGCGATTGTTCGGGCTAGTGACCTGCGGCGGTGCCGTAAATGTGTACAGGTAGATGCCGCCTTTCCAGCTTCAGTTCGTTATATTACATTTTGAGAAAGAAATTCGGTTGGTGAACCGATTTCGTTGTCAGGCAGGGAGATGGAGATATGCTCACTCTCACAATCAACGGACAATCGCGCCAAGTCGATGCGCCGGCGGACATGCCGCTTCTGTGGGTGCTGCGCGACCATCTCAATCTGGTCGGAACCAAATATGGCTGCGGCATCGCCCAATGCGGCGTCTGTACCGTGCATGTGGGGGGCAAGCCGGTGCGTTCTTGTCAACTGACCGTTGGCGATGTCGGCACCCGCGCCGTCGTCACCATTGAAGGGATTGGTACTACGCCCAACGGCGCCAAGGTCCAGCAGGCCTGGATGGAAGATACAGTGCCGCAATGCGGCTATTGCCAAGCCGGCCAGATCATGTCGGCCACGGCGCTGCTGGACAGCAACCCTCACCCCGACGATTCGGACATTGACGCGGCCATGGCGGGCAATCTCTGCCGTTGTGGAACCTACATTCGCATCCGCCGGGCGATCAAGAATGCCGCCGCCAAATCGGCCTGAGCATGAAAAAAATCATCGGCATTATCGGCGCGGGAATTTTCGTCATCGCGCTTGGTTTCGCAAGTTGGACGTTACTCGGCCGTGATCCGATGTCTTTCGCCGGCGGCTCGACCGTGGCGCTGGAAGATTACAAAGGCGGCGATGTCACCGGCGTTCCGACCCAACTCGCCAGTGCCGATCTGGTGAAGCGCGGCGAATATCTGACTCATGCCGCGGACTGCCAAGCCTGCCACACCGCCCCTGGCGACGCGCCCTATGCAGGCGGCTTCGCGTTTAACATGCCATTCGGCACCATCTATTCCACCAACATCACACCGGACAAACAAACAGGCATCGGCAACTACACCGACGCCCAATTCCTGGCAGCTGTGCACAGCGGCATTCGCGCCGATGGCGAGAAGCTCTATCCCGCCATGCCCTACACATCCTATTCCTTGATGACGGACGACGACGCGCTGGCGATCAAGGCTTATCTCTTCACGCTGGCGCCGATCCGTGCCCCCGCCAAGCAAAACCAGCTTTCCTGGCCTTTCAATCAGCGCGGCCTGCTGGCGATCTGGAACGTGATGTTCAATCCCGACGAACGCTTCCGTCCCAACACCGGCCAGAGCCAGCAATGGAATCGCGGCGCCTACCTTGCCGAGGCGATGGGCCATTGTGGTGAGTGCCATACACCGCGGAACCTCGCTTTTGCGCTGAACAATCACCGAAAATATTCGGGCGCCGTCACCGCGGGTTGGCGCGCGTACAACATCACCGGCGACAAGGATTCCGGCATCGGCGATTGGAGCGACGACGACGTCTATCTTTATCTTTCCACCGGCCATGCCAACGGACATGGCGGCGCGGCGGGCCCGATGGGCGAAGCCGCTGACGACAGCCTCAGCTATCTGTTGCCGGATGACGTGCACGCCATGGTGGCTTATCTGCGCAGCATACCCGCCCATGCGAGCGACCTGCCGCGCACCGTCACGACGCCTGCGCCGGCGTCGTACAAGGAGGGTCTGGTTGCGGGCATCGATTCGCGCGGCGAAAAGATCTTCGCCGGCGCCTGCGCCAGCTGCCACGACTGGACCGGCGTGAGCCCGGTCACCGGCTATGCCACTCTAACTGGCGTGCGCGCGGTGAACGATCCGAGCGCCACCAATGTGGCGCAGACGGTCATCAATGGCGTCAACCGCAAGATCGCCGAGGGCAAGATTTTCATGCCAGCCTTCGGTGAGGGCTATTCCGACGATGACATAGCGGCGGTGGCCAATTACGTCACCGCCCGTTTTGGGGCCAAGGGCGCGCACCTAACAGGCAACGATGTGGCCAATCTGCGAAAGCAGGCGACCCAGCAACCCAAATCCCAGGAACCCAAGTCCCAAGAGGCACCCAATGGCTGACATCCTGTACAACTTTGCCCAGTCCGACGCTTATTTCTCAGCACTGATGCGTGAGGTCAGCGCCGCACCGGCAGCCAATGCTTCATTGATGGGACGGCGAACCTTCTTCAAACTGGCCAGCGCTAGCGCCGCGGGGTTGGTGCTGGGCTTCCATCTCGGGGACTCAGCATTCGCAGCCGAGACAGCGGACGGCAAAGATCAGGTGATGAACGCCTTCATCCGCATCGCGCCTGACAACACGATCACGATCTATTCCAAAGCCCCGGAAATCGGCCAGGGCATCAAAACCTCCTTCGGCGTGATCATTGCCGACGAGCTCGACGCTGACTGGAATCATGTCGTGGTGGAGCAAGCCGAGATCAATCCCAAGGTCTATGGCTACCAGGGCTCGGGGGGCTCGACCTCCATCCCGCGCGCCTGGGACCAGCTGCGTCAGGCGGGCGCCGGCGCCAAGGCGATGCTGATCGCCGCCGCCGCCCAGGCGTGGGAGGTGGATCCGTCGGAGGTTACCGCGCGGGACTCAAGCTTGACCCATGCCGCCAGCGGCAAGTCCGCGACCTACGGGTCGCTGGCCGCCGCCGCGGCGAAAATGCCGGTGCCCGATCCCAAGAGCCTGAAACTGAAGAGCCGCGCCGAATACCGTCTGATAGGCAAGCGCTTTCGCGGCGTCGACGATCCCAAGGTCGTCAGCGGCCAGCCGCTGTTCGGCATCGATATCCAACTTCCCGGCATGGTCTATGCCAGCTACACAAAATGTCCGGCGGCAGGCGGCAAGGTCAGCTCCTTCAATGTGGAAGAGATCAAGGCCCAGCGCGGCGTGCTCGACGCCTTTGCCCTGGATGGCACAGGCGTGCCGATCGAGGTGATGCCGGGTGTGGCCATCATCGCCAAGGACACCTGGAGCGCTTTCCAGGCTAAGGACAAGCTTAAGGTGGATTGGGACCTCAGCGAGGCGTCGCAGGATTCCACCTCGCAATTCTCGGCCCAGGCCAAGAAAGTAGCGAATAATTTTCCGCAAAAGCCGGACGACAATGTCGGTGACGTGGACAAGTCTTTCGCCAACGCCGCCAAGACCGTGGAGGCCTACTACGAATATCCCTTCGCTGCCCATGCGCCACTGGAGCCCATGAACACCACAGCGCACTGGCATGATGGAGTGATGGAAATGTGGGTGCCTACCCAGCAACCTGATCGCGGCTTGCCGCTGGTCGCGAAGGTGGCCGGCATAGCGCAAGAAAAAATCGTCATGCACCAGACCCGCGTTGGCGGCGGTTTCGGCCGGCGATTGGTCAATGACTATACCTGCGAAGCCGCGGCCATCGCGCAGAAGGTCAATGGCCCGGTAAAACTACAATGGACCCGGGAAGACGATTTCGGCCACGATTTCTACCGTCCCGCCGGTTACCATCAGTTCAAAGGCGCGATTGACAAGGATGGCAGGCTCGACGCCTGGCGGGAACACTTCATCACCTTCACCGCCGACGGCAAAAAGGAAGCCACTGGCGCCAACCTCACCGACAATCTGAGATACTCGATCAAAGCGCCCAACCTGCGCCGCGCCAAGACGATGTTCCCGCTGAGAATCCCCACCGGCGCTTGGCGCGCGCCAGGGGACAACGCCCAAGTCTTCGCTGCGCAAAGCTTCATGCATGAGCTGTCGCTCGCTTCCGGCCGCGACCACGTCGAGTTCCTTATCGATGCAGTGAACCGCGACGTGCCTGAGCTGGCGCCCAAGGACCGGAGCGTCAACTTCAGCCCCAAGCGGGCCACCGACGTGATCAAGATGTGCGCCGAGAAGGTGGGTTGGGGCAAGAAACTGCCAAATGGCAGCGGTCTGGGCTTGGCCTGGTGTTATTCTCACGCCGGCCACGTCGCACAGGCGATCGAGCTCAGCGTGGATACCAACAAGCGGATCAAGGTCGATCGCATCGTGGTCGTGCTCGATGTCGGCCCTATCATTGACATGGCCGGCTCCGAGGCTCAGGCGCAAGGCGCGTCCACCGACGCTCTGTCCACTGCCATGGGCCTCAAGATCAACATCGAAAACGGCCGAATTCAGGAGCAGAACTACAATGCCTATCCGATTCTGCGGCTGACTTTCGCACCAATGACGATTGATCCCTATTTCATCCAGTCGGAGAACCCGCCGACCGGTATGGGCGAACCCGCCTTCCCGGCGCTGGCGCCCGCGCTGGGCAACGCTATCTTCGCCGCCACCGGAGAGCGGGTGCGCCGCCTACCGTTGCGCGATCTGGGCTACTCGCTGGCGGGCTGACAGATCGGCCCCACGTTCGAACCGCATTGGCCATCGCCAAGGCTTATACAGTTTTTGCTTCTGTAAATCACAGTTCACACGCCGTATGACCGTCCGGTCGTATTGGTTCAGAGCGACATCCGGTAGACACCAGGAGAGGCACTTATGCGAAAGCTTAGCATGATATTGGCAGCAGCACTCGCGCTGGGAACGATGGCGACGACGGGCAACGCGCAAACCGCGCACTCCGGCGTGGCCGTCTTACACGCGCAGCTTCATAACTTTACGCCGATTATTAAGCAGGCGGCATGCAACGGAAGAACGGGTGTCAACGGATGCGGACCGGGATTTATTTGGAATGGCCGACGGTGCGTCCGCTGCTATTGATGGGGATTTGCTTTGATCTCGATAAACTTTGTAGCCCCGGCACATGATGTCGGGGTTTTTTTGCCAATGCAGCGCGGCTGGGCCGCCATGGATGATCTGGAATGTTTTTACGATTATCGCCTGTCCGAACACTAAAAACAGGTTCAGTTTCTCGGGCGGGCGAGAGGGTCGGGAGGCGAAGTAAGGCTGTCGATGTGAAAGTGCTGGTAAGGATTTGACTTGCCCGGCTGGAGATCGACCTGCGCCGGACTGCTTAACTTGGATGATTCCCCACCCTGGTCGAGACCAAACGCTTTGCTGACCTGTTCGTCTGGATCGCCAAACGCGGCATTGCCGCCGCCGGTGGTTCCACCATCTCCCAGACTGAATGCTCGTGCGGAAGCACCGGTCAGCGAGGTTGCTGTGACTGCGAGCAATACAATCGTCACGTACCGAAGCTGCGTCGATCGCGACATGACTTTCCCCTTGGCGGTGCGCGCCCTATTGCGCAGTATGCGCGCATTCCCTCTTGGCGGCAACGCGTTTTTTCGCGTTGCCAATATGACCGGGTTAAAGAAGGCAGAGCTTACAATCGTAAAACTTCCGTGCAACCGCTGGCCGTCCCACGCTCGGTTTGACGGTTAGGGAGAAGCTCGATGGACGCAAGAAGAGAGCAAGAGGAGAGAGTGAGCCTCGCCCCATGAAGAACCGCACGACGGTGGAACGGAAGTCCGAGCGTGAGCTAGTCGTCACGCGAACCTTCAACGGCCCGGCGCGCATCGTGTTCGAGGCGTGGACCAAGCCCGAGACGCTCAAGCGGTGGTGGGCACCGAAGTCGACAGGCATGTCCCTGCTTTCCTGCGATGCGGATATTCGTGTCGGGGGCAGGTACCGTTTCGAGTTCGGGCACGACGCCTCAAAGCCTATGGCGTTCTTCGGTAGGTACATCGAAGTGATACCGCACTCGCGCCTGGTCTGGACTAATGACGAAAGTGACGACGGTGCCATCACCACAGTGACCTTCGAGGAAAAAGGTAGCAAGACTCTGCTGGTCATGCACGAACGCTATCCCTCGAAGGAAGCTCTCGACGGTGCCATCGCCGGGATGGAGGGTGGGACGCCCGAGACGTTCGCTCAACTGGACGAGCTTCTCGTCACCCTGGGCGCGAGCGCGCTCTGAATCATTAGCTGCCGCGGCTGTCGCCAACTGGCGCGGCAGCCAAGGGGCTATAAGGCGACACTGGCGCAAATCCGGCTTGTAGGGGGCGCTGGATCGGGAAAACCGTCACCCGCCGCGTCGTTTTTTAGATGCAGTAGCTGCGGCTCCAGATAGTGACCGACGAGACAGAGTCTGACCCATCGCGGTTGCCAGGTCAAAGGCCGTTCATTAGGGTGGAAACCGCAGCTCAACTTCTGTGCGGATCGTCGCAACATGGCCGTTGCGTTACCTCTGCGTCGTGCCTGCTTTTGCGCAGTCGCCGTAGTGGGAAGTAATGTCGCTGCAATCGCGGGCGATCAAGCGCCGATCGCGACGGTCCCGAGCGCGGCATCGCCACAAACGCTGACGGACGACTGGTTTGGAACGGGACAAGACGTGCGCAACGCAGGTCTCGATACTCGTATTGAGTGGAGTCAATTTTTCCAAGGAATGCCGGATGGTAGCGGAGGAGGCGCCAAGACGTGGGAGTACGGCGGTAAATGGGACATTCAAGAGCGGCTCGATCTTGCCAAGCTTGGCTTTTGGAACGGTCTCTCCGTTACGGGACAATTTGTTTCTAATTACGGCAACAGCGTCAACGGCATTGGGGGATCGCTTTTCCCAGTGAATGCCGCACTTTATTTTCCGGGCATCCAGGGTGCGGACGCCTCCGATTTGATGGCGCTCTATGTCCGGCAAGATTTTGGAACGATTGCATCGTTCCTAATCGGCAAGCTCAACCTCGTTGAGTTCGCGCGCGCAACTCCGCTCAGGGGCGGCGGCGGTGTCGATACATTTTGGAATGTCAACCTCGCGACACCCATATCCGGTCTCACTCCGCCAACGGTCAACGGCGCTCAATTGAGAATCAACACGCAGCCTATGAGTTACTCTCTCACTGTCTTTGATCCGGTCGATGCCACCAACCGTCCACTTTTCAATGATTTATTTGAGGCGGGCGTTAGCGTCATGGGAACCGCCACACTGAAAACTACGGTTGCCGGCGAGACAGGTTATTACGGCATTAAAGGAACGTATAGCACCAGGGAAGGGCCGGATTTGAGCGACGTTATTCCCTCTGTGATTAATGGGGTCGCCATCACCAAGAGCGGGTCCTACTACGTGGGTATCTCGATGCAGCAATACCTCGTCCACGATCCAAACAATTCCGGCAAAGGCTGGGGCGTTTTCGGCGAAATCACCAAAGCCGACGGCAATCCGAACACTCTTGAATGGTCAACTTATTTTGGCGTTGGTGGCAGTAGCCTCCTACCTAGTCGGCCGGATGATCGCTTTGGCGTTGGGTATTTTCGATATGGCGTAAGCAACGATCTCAAAAATGATTTGGCGCCGATCTTCGATTTAACGGACGAGTCAGGGATTGAATTTTTTTACAATGTGGCCGTGACGCCGTGGTTGCGAGTGACTGCCGATTTACAATTTATCAGGCCGGCCACGGGGAGTGATCCCAGTTCAATCTATGCAGGTCTGGGCACTTACGTACGGTTCTAGCGAGGACGTACAAATTGAGCCGGTGACCCCGAGGCCCTCAAGGCCGGGGCCTTCTGGCAAAACGCCGGCCGTCTGGTCGGTTGTCGCGCGAAAGCGAGCGCCATCGCGAGAAGCGGCTCTCATTTGAATTAGACACGTTTTGAAAAGCTATCGAACTTTTCATGCGTCGATGGGAGGTTACCCTCGCCCGCGTAGCGCTTTCGGCGCGGATCGTCATCCTAAAAGCAGAGTTGGCAAGTCCAACAGGAGAAAATCAATGGCACAGCGCCCGCGGAGGTTACTGGTGCTTGCGGTTTCGAGCGTCATTTTCGTCGCGCCCACGATCGATTCAGCCCTGGCATGCACGCGGACGCTCTATGTCGGCGCTGACAATACCGTGATCACGGGACGTAATATGGATTGGATGGAGGATATCGCGTCCAATCTTTGGGTATTCCCCGCCGGTCTCAAACGCGATGGGGCCGCAGGGCCGAAATCGATACAGTGGACGTCCAAATATGGAAGCGTGGTGGTATCGGGATATGAAGCCGGCAGCACCGACGGCCTCAATGAAAAAGGACTGGTCGCAAATCTGCTTTATTTAGCAGAGGCCGATTATGGGCAGCCGGACCCGGGCCGGCCGTTTCTTTCGATCGTCGCATGGCCGCAATACGTCCTGGACAATTATGCCACGGTTGCCGAAGCGGTTACCGCTCTGAGCGATGGTCCCTTCAATTTGTTGGCGCCAACCCTGCCGAACGGTTCGGAAGCCGCGCTCCACCTCTCGATATCGGACAGTTCCGGAGACTCCGCTATTTTCGAATACATCCATGGCAAGCTGATCATTCATCACGGCAAACAATATACCGTGATGACGAACTCGCCGAGCTACGACAAACAACTGGCTTTGAACGAATATTGGAAAGAAATCGGCGGCCTCGCATTTCTGCCCGGCACCGATCGCGCCGCCGATCGATTTGCCCGCACTTCGTTTCTGCTTGGCGCAATCCCCAAGCAAGTCGCGCCAAATTACATCAGCGGGGTTCCGCAGCAATCCTATACCTATCAAGCGGTGGCGGAGGTGTTGAGCGTACAACGAGCCGTCAGCGTGCCGCTCGGCATTACGACGCCGGCGGAACCGAATATCGCGTCAACGCTTTGGCGCACCGTATCCGATCAGAAGAACTTGGTGTACTATTTCGACTCCGCCACCCGGCCGAACACCTTTTGGGTTTCGTTGGCCAAGCTCAACCTCAAGCCCGGCGCACCGGTGAGGAAACTGACGATTCAGAACGGTGAGGTTTTTTCCGGCGAAGTGGCCGATCAATTCAAGGACGCCGCGCCGTTTAAATTCCTGCGGGCTTCGCCCCCGGTCGTTGCCAATTAGATCCGGCGCTCGGGCTTGAGGATGTCGTCCGCGGATCTGATTGGAATTTCAGGCCGCGCGCTCGCGCTCCCGAGGCTGCCTGTTAACCGTCGGGGTTAGTGTCGGTTTGGTTTATGCGATTACGAGGGACTATCCGCGCGCGTCTATTTT
>Ga0181537_10005599_pt1 | contig 10131 bp, 10 predicted proteins | sample PEATcosm2014_Bin_39_FD_119765 | JGI IMG/M metagenome (GOLD analysis project Ga0181537, IMG submission 119765) | Peatland microbial communities from MTU Mesocosm Facility, Houghton, MI, USA - PEATcosm2014_Bin23_10_metaG | ecosystem: Environmental > Terrestrial > Soil > Wetlands > Peat | place... | reverse complement strand
GGGCATCTCGGACAATTCGTCCAGCAGGAGGGTGCCGCCTTCCGCCTGACGGAAAAGTCCCTCGCGGTCGCTGTGCGCGCCGGTGAACGCGCCCTTGACGCTGCCGAAGAGTTCGCTCTCGATCAATTCGCGGGGCAGGGCGGCGCAGTTGATTTTGATGAGGGGGCCGGCGGCGCGGGTGCTGGAGGTGTGGATGAGGTCGGCGATGACTTCCTTGCCGGTGCCGCTCTCGCCGGTGATGAGGATGGAGACGTCGCTGGGGGCGACGCGGCGCACGGTGCGGACGACGGTTTTCATCGCTTCGCACTGGAAGATGGCGCTGGCGGTGGAGACGGCCTCGCGCAGGGAGCGGATTTCCAGGGCGCGTTTGACGAGATTCAGCAGGCCTTCCTGTTCGAAGGGTTTTTCCTGGAAATGGAACGCGCCGCGCTTGGTGGCTTCGACGGCCACGTCATAGGTTGCATGGCCGGTGAGCATGATGACCTCGGCTTCGGGCCATTCCTTTTTGATGAGCGGGAGGAGGTCGAGGCCGGTGGCGTCGGGCAGCTTGTAGTCCAGCAGGACGACGTCGGGTTGGACGCGGTCGAAGGCTTCCTTGAGGGTGGCGCCGTCCTTGACTTGATGCACCTGGTAACCGGCGCGTTGCAGGATCTGGTTCAACAATTCGCGGACTTCCACCTCATCATCCACCACCAGGATAGTTGCCTTCATAAATTACGATTTCGATTCAATGCACAGGCCCGGACGAACCAGTCGAACAACGCCTGATGCGCCGGATGCCGGGAGGCCAGACGTTCAGGATGAAATTGCACGGTCATAAAATATGGCAGCAGCCCCGCGCTTTCGCGGTTCAACTCCAGCGCTTCGACGATGCCGTCATCGCTCGCCGCGGCGACCATCAAGGGCTCGGCCACGCGCCCGACCGCCTGATGGTGCGTGCTGTTCACGCCCAAGGACTGCTTCCCGGCAATCTTTGCAAGCATTGTGCCCCGTGTCAACCGTGCTTCATGCACCACTTCGCCCTTCCGGTCGAAGCGCCGGTGTTCGAGCGTGCCCGGCATCTGAGACGGAATATCCACCACCAAAGTGCCTCCGAGCGCGACGTTCATGATCTGATGGCCGCGGCAGATGCCAAAAACGGGTTTGCGCTGGCGGAAAATCTCGTCCACCAGCATCAGCTCGCGCAAGTCCCGCTCCGGCGTTGCCGCGCCAATGGTTTTGGCCAGGGCCGGCGAAAGCTTGCGGGAATAAAGCGCGGGGTTGACGTCGTTACCGCCGGTGAGCAGCACGCCGTCCGCGCGCCGGACGCATTCGGCGAGCGTGTCCCGCGAGGCAATGCACGGCAGCGCCAGTGGCAGCCCGCCAGCGGCGATGACGGCCCGTTGATATGCCTCGGAAAGGCTGATGGACGGATCGCCGAATTCGTCGCCTTTCAGTTCCGTTTCCGGCGAGATGAGAATCAGCGGGGCCTGGTTCAGGTTCGGTTTGTGGCGACGCACTTTCTTAACAATAAAGGAGAAGATGTCAGATGCGAGAATCTTCTGTCAATTTCGCAACGATCAAATCCCGTAATTCAGCGGGGGGTTGGTGATGTTCGGGCGGTGATTTGCTCGAGGGCCCAGCGGGCATGTTCGGCGATAAGCGCATCGGGGTCGTGGCCGGCGCGGGCGAGGGCGGGCAGGGCGGAGGCGTCGCCGATGTTGCCGAGGGCGACGCAGACATTGCGCAACAAGCCGCGGCGTTTCGCGCGGAGAATGGGGGTTCCGTGAAAGCGACGCTGGAAGCCGGGTTCGTCGAGTGCGAGCAATTCGAGGAGGTCGGGCGCGGCGAGGTCCGGCCGGGCGTGGGCGGCCATCATGCAGGCTTCCCGGGCGAAGCGGTTCCACGGGCAGACGGCCAGGCAATCGTCACAGCCGTAGATGCGATTGCCGATGGCGGGACGCAGTTCCAGGGGGATTGGTCCCTTCAACTCGATGGTGAGGTAGGAGATGCAACGGCGGGCGTCGAGTTGAAACGGGGCGGTGATGGCGCCGGTGGGGCAGGCGGCGAGGCAACGCGTGCAGGAGCCGCAGCGGTTTTTTTCCGGCTCGTCGGGCGCAAGCGCGAGCGTGGTGATGATTTCGGAGAGAAAAACCCAGTTGCCCCGGCGGCGGCTGATCAAATTGGTGTGCTTGCCGATGAAGCCCAGCCCCGAACGCTGGGCCAGGTCCCGTTCCAGCAACGGGCCGGTGTCAACGTACCACAACGATTCGGTGCCTTTGCCGCCGACTTCATTCACAAACGCGGCGAGCGTTTTCAATTTCTCGCCGATGACCTTGTGGTAATCGGCGAACTGCGCGTAGCGGGCAATCAAGCCAGTGGAGTGCGGATTGCGGAACGCGGGGTGCGGAGTGTGGGACTCCGGTTTGTCGCGGGCGTAAGCGACGGCCAGGGAGATGATGCTTCGGGTGCCGGCAAGCACTTTTTGCGGATCAACGCGCTTGTGGGCGTTGCGTTCCAGATACGCCATTTCACCGTGGCGGCTTTCAGCCAGCCAGCGGTGGAAACGCGAACTGCTGGCCGGCGGCGCGGCATCGGTGATGCGACAGTCATCGAACCCGAGTTCCCGCGCGCGCTGTTGGACCGCGGCTTTCACCGCGCCTTCGACCTGATGAGCTTGAACTGATGCAACACCTGCTGCACCACTTCGCGCACCGAGCGCAGTTCGGTGTTCAGAAGCACGTCGGCCTGCTTGTAATGCGGCTCGCGCGCGGCGAGCAGTTCGCGGATTTTTGCCAGCGGATCGGCCTCGCGCAGCAGGGGACGATGGGTCTGCCCGCGCACGCGCTCCCAGATCTTCTCGGGCGAGGCCCACAAACAGACGACCAGGGCGTGTTCGCGCAGGCTGTCGAGATTCCCGGGGCCGGCCGCCACGCCGCCGCCGGTGGAAATCACGGTGCGCTTGCGCGCAGCGAGTTCGGCGATAACTGCCGCTTCCATTTTGCGAAAGGCCGCCTCGCCTTCCTCCGCAAAAATTGCGGTGATGGATTTGCCGGCGCGCGATTCGATGAGATCATCGGTGTCAAGGAACGTGAAATGAAGCTGATCGGCAATCATCCGGCCGACGGAGGATTTGCCGGTTCCCATGAAGCCGACGAGGGCGATGTTCCGGATTTGCCGCGTGCTGGCCATGCCTTGAGATACTCGAAATACGGGCCGGTTGGCACGCAGATTCTCCGGCGGCCGGCCGGCGGGTCAGATGATGTAATCGAGCGGATTCGCCTGCGCGCCCTGGAGCATTTTTACACGGTTGCAAAGCTCCGCCACGGTGACGGACTCCAGGATTTTGACAATGGCCTCGCGCACGTCCTTCATCACGCTGCGGATGCCGCATTTCGATTCATCGGGGCAACTGCAGCGGGCGTAGTATTTCTCGCTCACACACTTTACTGGCGCCAAGGGGCCTTCGAAATGACGAATCACCAGCGCCAGGGAGATTTCTTCGGGCGGTTTGCTGAGGCGATAACCGCCGGCGACGCCGCGTTTGCTCTCGACGACGCCCGCGGACCTCAGGTCGTTCAAGATCTGTTCGAGGAACCGTTTGGGGATGTTTTGCTGCTCGGAAATGGACTGGATTTTGACCACGTGCTCACCGTAGTTCAGCCCGAGGACCAGCAGCGCACGCAACGCATATTCGCCACGCAACGAAAGTTTCATGCTTGAATATACGCAATCTCCATAAATCTGCTCAAGATTAATTCAAAATGACCAAAAAGATGGGAGAAATACACGGGAGATAGCCGGATTCGGCATTATGCTATATTCGTAAGTTATTAATATGAAATGTATTATGGTTAATAAATTGGAATATATCAAAATAAATATAATCTCTATTGACATACTGTATATTAGTCCTATAATCGCCACGTAAATCGCATCACGCATGAGAATAAAAACGGTTCAACCGCACGAGCGGAAATCAAAAACATGAAGACGAAATCATCAGTGATCCTCCACGCTTGCACCGCTGCCGCCATCATCGCCGGCGCGAAATACTCCCTGTCGCAAGCTTGCGCCCAAGCCGTGACCAATGAGGCCGCCGGAAATTCCGCGACTACCAACGAGCCAGCCGGCGTCCCCGCTGATACAAATGTTACCACCGCCCCTGCGCCCAGCAACCCGGACGATTCCGTTCTCATCAAGCGGATTGATGAACTGGAGCAGAAGGTGAAAATCCTCGAGCGCAACCGTGAGGTGGATCAGGAAGTCGCCTCGGACAAGGCGAAGGAGCTGCCGGTAGTTTCGCTGGGCGGCGACGGGTTGGTGGTTCGTTCGACCGATTCCAATTTTGTTTCGTACATCCATGGCTACGCGCAGATTGATGGGAGGTTCTATACCGGTGATAATAATGCGGCCAATGACACCTTCCTTCTGCGACGCGTGCGGCCCATCATCGAAGGCACAGTTTACCAGTATTATGATTACCGCCTGATGCTTGACCTTGCCTCGGGCAACGGGAGCGGCAGCACGGCCGGCAACAACGCGCTGCTTGACGACGCGTATGTAAACGCCCGGCCCTGGTCGCAATTTCAAATTCAGGCCGGCAAATACAAGTCTCCGGTGGGTTTGGAGCGCTTGGAATCCACGGCGGAACTGACCTTCATCGAAACCGGATTCGCCACGGAACTGACCCCGAATTACGACCTGGGATTCGAGATTCACAACAACCTGTTCAACAGCCCGCTGGCGTATGCCGTCGGAGTATTCGACGGCGCGACCGACGGCGGCAGCGATGATGCCGACAGCGACGAGGGCAAGGATGCGGTCGCGCGCCTGTTTGCGCAGCCGTTTCTCCGGACGGACATGGGGTTTCTGCGAAAATTGGGTTTTGGCGTCGCAGGTTCGGTGGGTGATCACACGGGCTCCTTGCCGACTTATAAGACTCCGGGGCAACAAACCTTCTTCAGCTATTCGAGCACGGCGGGTAACACAGTGACCGCCGACGGCGAACAGTTTCGAGTTGATCCGCAGTTCTATTATTACTGGGGGCCATTCGGCGTGCAGGGAGAATATGTGCTGTCCTCCCAAAAAGTTAAGTCCACGACCGCCGGAATCCAGGACGTGCGCCTGAACAACCGGGCATGGCAGGTCCAGGCTTCCTACTTTCTCACCGGTGAGGAGAACACTTTCAAGCCCAGCTCCCTCATCCGGCTGGCGCCCACGGATCCCTTCGCCATTGGCGGCGGAGGCTGGGGCGCATTGGAAATTGCCGCGCGTCTCCAGCAGTTGACGCTGGACCCGGCGGCCTTCCCGAATTTTGCGGCCGCGAACTCGGCGAGGCAGGCCACGGCGTGGGGCGTCGGCGTAAACTGGTATCTGAACCGGAACGTGAAACTGGATGTCGATTACGAGACGACGACCTTTGAGGTGGGCAGCACCACCATTGGCACCGTTACCGCCAAGCCGGAAAGAACCGTCCTGACCCAGGTTCAATTTCAATTCTAGACTTCCAGGCCGGACGAACCGCGCGCGCAAAAGGCCAGTTCCCTGTGGAACTGGCCGGTACATCTTGTGGCAGCAACCTACTAACTGCCACACCCCTAGCGTCGTCCCATGGAGTGAGTGCGTCAAATCAAAAGTATGAATATTTTTTCGACCAATTCCTGCCAACTTAGCGGCTTGTAAAAACACCGCCAAGCGCTCCTATACTCCTCCCCGGCCGGTTTCTCCTGTTCTATCTATCATCATCCTTCCCGATGTGTTTGCGTGGCCACGGTCCCTCAAGCCCTGGTCGGGTAAGGTTCCTCGAAAAACTCGTGGTAGAACAGAAACTTGCCCGGGGCAACCGGCACGCAACAGAAAGCAAACGTCAATTGCAGGTTTCGTTCCGGCAGATAGACTATTTGATGCCGCGCTTGGTTGGTGGTCGTGACCGTTCCCGACGGGTTCGACACCACGATCGCCAGCCGGTTTCCCACGATCCGCCCGATGATCGTCCGGCTCTCGGCGTCGTCGCGGTTGCGCGAGAGGGTCACGTCCACATAGAGCGGAGTCTTGTTCGCCTCGGTCAATAACTCGAAGGCGGCCGGCTCATCATAGCCGCACATTCCAAGTCCGTTCAGCAACAGCTTCGCGCCGTCGACCGGCGGCTCGCATGGTTTTATTTGAAACATAAGTTCAAGAAACGTTGATGCTTTGAATATCTTCGCAACCGCATAACATGCCGTCAGCCAAATCTTCCTCCGGGCTTCAAGGGATGTCCCGCCAGAAAATCCCATGCGCTCATCCGCCGCCCGCCTTCGCGCTGCATCTCGAGGATGCGCAGCGCCCCGGCACCGCATCCGACTAACACTCCCAATTTCCCGGCTTCGATGATTTCGCCCGGCGCACCGCGGGCTTCCGCGACCTCCGCCCGCCAGATTTTCAAGGTGAGCGGCGGCGATTGGCCGGCCAGTTGGGTGAAAGCGCCGGGCCACGGCGTGAAAGCGCGGACGCGGTTCCACAACGCGCGCGCCGGCTGGCTCCAATCCAACTGCCCGTCCTCCTTCGTTATCTTCCGCGCGTGGGTCGCGCCCCAGGCGGGTTGCGGGCGCGGCGTGATTTTCCCGGCCACGTGGTCCCGGATGGTCGTTACCAGCAACTCCGCGCCGATCTGGCCAAGCCGGTCGTGCAGCGTTTGCGCGTCGTCGTCCGCGCGTATCGGTGTCGCCGCCTGCGCGAGAATGTCGCCCGTGTCGAGACCCGCGTCCATTTTCATGATGGTGGCACCCGTCTCCGGTTCGTCATTGAGGATGGCCCATTGGATGGGCGCGGCGCCGCGGTATTTTGGAAGCAACGACGTGTGGACATTAAGGCAGCCGAAGCGCGGCAGTTCGAGTATCGCCCCAGGCAAAATCTGTCCATACGCCGCCACCGCAATCAGGTCGGGCCGCAGTTCCCGGAGTTCCGCGATAAAATCCTCGTTGCGCGCGCGTTCGGGTTGCAGCACGGGCAACCCGCGACTCACCGCCGCCTGTTTCACGGGCGAGGCGTGCAGTTTAAGCTCCCGTCCCCGCGGCCGGTCAGGTTGGCTGACCACGGCCACGACCGCGAAATCAGTCTGCTGCGCCAGCGCTTCCAGGCTCCGGCAAGCCAGCTCGGCCGAGCCCATGAAAATGATGCGAAGCGGAGCCATTAATCAGTGCCGGGTGTGGTTCGGACATGCGCCGTCGCCGGAGCCTTCAACCCCGCAACAAACGCCGCGTCCCGTTTTTCGGCGCGGCCTGGGGCGCGACGGGCGCCACCTTCCGCGCCGGGGCGGTCACTTCCCGCTCGCCGAGCGAGGTCGCGCACCGCGAACAAAGGTATTCGTGCAGTTCACCGGAGGGCAACACCAGCAGCAACCGCTCCCGCACCGGCTGCGAACGGCCGCACTTCGGGCAATAAAGCTCGCTCGCGGTGAAGGCTCCAAATTGTTGCTGCATCGTCTGCCTCAAAGTTTCGTGATCTCGCTCAGGATGTCAAAACACACTTTCTCGGGCGCCTGGTCGGAATTGACTTCATGCACGATTTTCGGCCCGTAATAGCGGATCACCGGCTCGGTTTCGCGCTCGTATGTTTTCAGGCGGCTGCGGATGATGCGCAGGTTCGCGTCGTCCAGGCGGTTCTCCCGCAGCGCGCGGCGTTGCAACCGTTCCACCATCTGGTCCATGTGCGCGCAGCGCAAATAGAAAATCGCCCGCACGTCCAGGCTGCCCTTCAGCATCTTCGCCTGCTGCACGTTGCGCGGGATGCCGTCCAGGACCAAGGTGTCGTGCTCCGGCCGGAACTGGCCGATGCGCGTCGAGTTGTCCACGAACTGCCGCCACAGCTCCACCGTCGGCTCGTCCGGCACCAGCTTGCCGCGGCTGGAGTACCGGATGAATTCCCGGCCAATCGGGCTGTCCAGGCTCAGGCTCCGGAACACGTCCCCGCACGAGCAATAGAAAAAGTTCGGAATCTTCCCCAGGATCCGGCCCTGCGTCCCTTTCCCCGCCCCCGGGGCTCCAAACAAAAAAACCGTGCGATATTTCATAGTTGTTTCCTGCTGATTCCAATGTTCCCGTGCCGGCGTTTTTCCTCAGCCTTCCTTCGGCGTCATGTAGACTTCCTGGATTTCCAAAAATGGAATGATGATTTCCTCCGAGGCGTGGCCCTTGATGACCTGGATGTGAATGTCATTCGGCGAAATGCGGCTGATCCGGTTCACCAGGAATGTTCCCCGCGCCGTTTTGAACGTCAAATCCGTCTGCTTGTCCGCCTCCGGCCGCACCACTCCGAAGAACCCCGGCATCTGCGTCTCGAAAAAGCGCCGGTTGAACGTGAACTGCCCCCGCACAAACGTCTTTCCGCCTGATGCGGCCGCCGCCGCCGCGGTGACGGCGACGGGTTGCGTCGGTGCGCGCCGGCCGCCCTTCGGCGCCGCGGCCGCGGGCAACGGCACCGCTTGTTCGGCCGCAATCGCCGCCTCCAGATTTTCGTCCGGACCCGCCTGCGCCTCCGCCTCCTCGCCGCGCATCCGCGTCGGCAGCGCCAGGAAAATCACCGGTCCCAGCACCGGCGCGACGGCCGCGATTCCGCAAACCAGCGCCGGCGGTTGCGCCCGGAACAGGGCGATCTCATATCCGGCGTAAATGTTGCCCAGGTACACCAGCAGAAGCATCACCAGCCCGACGCTCGATCCCGCCAGTGCGGCGAAGACCGACCCCGGGGCCGGCCGCGTCAGCCGCGGCGGATCCTTGATGTCCACCTGCGTCCGCTCCAATTTTTCCGCCCGCGGAATTTGGATGAACGGTTCCACAAACGGGGCCGCCTTCTGGTTGTTGTGCAAAAGCTTCAAGTCGTCCTGCGAAAGCAGCCCCCAGGGAATGGGGTTGTCCATGTAGGTGCCATCGGCCAGTTGCAGCCGGATGCCCTGCTCCCCCATGTCCAGGATGGTTCCGGTCACCGCCGTGCCGTTTTTGGGGTGCAGTGTAATCGGGGATGACTGCGCCGCCGCCGTTGCCGCCCATAACCCGCAAATCGCCATTACCACGCAAAATCGGTAAAACTTGTGCACGACGAATTTTTCCATAACAAACCCGCTCTGGCAAACGAAGAAAAGAGGCCCCGGGCCGGACCGGTTGACGTCGGGTTTTAGCATCTTCTCCCTCTCCTGGGGGAGAGGGCAGGCGTTCCCTCGTTCCGCTATTGCCAATCCCGGTACTAAATTAATCATGGCTTTCCGCCCGGTTGCCAATTTCTGCCGCCAATTCCTCCACCACCCAGTTGCTCCGCGTCCGGCTCAGACGGTCCGCCGCCGCCCCGTGCTGCCAGACCCCATACGCCACCGTTTTCAAAGGGTCCGCCTGCAGTGCCGGTTGCGCCAGCAATCCCGCCAGGTGACCCGCGAGCACGTCCCCGCTTCCGCCCTGCGCCAGTTGCGGGTTGCCCGATGAATTCACCACCATGGATCCCGTGCTCCGCCCGATCAGCGTCTGCTGTCCCTTCAACACCACCCGGCAATTGCCCAACCGCTGTGAAATCTCCCGCAACGCGTCCGGCCGGTTCGCCTGCACCTGCGCCGCCGTCGTTCCCAGCAAGCGCGCCGCCTCGCCCGGATGCGGCGTCACCACCCGCACAAAATCCGCCTGCTCCGGCTTCGTTCCCGCCAGCCAGTCCAGCGCGCTGGCGTCCACAATCATCGGCGCCGGGAGGTGCTGCCACAATTCCCGCACCAGGCTCTTCATCACCTCCGGCAGATTGTCCGCCGCCAGGCCCGGCCCCGCGAGAATTGCGTCGTAATGCCCCGACCATTTTTGGTTCGGCCGCCAGACGGACACCATCACCGCCTGCAATTGCGCCGCCACACTCGGGTACGCCGCCTCCGGCGTATGCAAGGTGATCAGCCCCGGCTGCGCCCGCTGCGCGCCCCGCGCCGCCAGCACCGCCGCGCCGTGATACCCCATGCTTCCCGCGATGATTGCCAGCCGCCCGAAATCGCCCTTGTGCGCCGTCGCCGCGCGGGCGGGCGGGTAATCGTCAAAATCCTCCGGCAACGTCCAGTTCATTTCCTCCGCGAACGGGCAGGGCGTCAGTCCGATGTCCGCCGCCACCTCCAGCCGCCCCACGAACGGCCACGCCGCCGGCAGCAGC
>Ga0181537_10005597_pt1 | contig 10132 bp, 5 predicted proteins | sample PEATcosm2014_Bin_39_FD_119765 | JGI IMG/M metagenome (GOLD analysis project Ga0181537, IMG submission 119765) | Peatland microbial communities from MTU Mesocosm Facility, Houghton, MI, USA - PEATcosm2014_Bin23_10_metaG | ecosystem: Environmental > Terrestrial > Soil > Wetlands > Peat | place... | reverse complement strand
CCGCCCTGGAGTTGGCTAAACATCGGGGGTGTGGAGCGGCCGCGCCGCGGCGAGGCGCCCAAGCAACATTTCACGAAATATCAGAAAATAACCTGATTGTGCTTCTCCGCCCGGCCGCCGCGGGCTGCCTGGCGGGCTATCCCGGCTGGCTGGTGGCCCGGATCGAGGCCATTGCCCTGGCGACCACCCGCCAGCCCAGCATGAAGAGCCCGAGGAACGCCAGCGCGACAAAAATGAACGCCGCCGCGGTGCCCTGGCCGGAGACGACGCGGAGCGCCATTCCGATGCCAACGGTACCGAGCCAGGCTCCGACGACGGCCGGGATGATGGCCGTCGGCCGACGCCAGCCCCTGGTCGCCAGCAGGCCCGCGGCGAGGCCCGCGAGGAAGGGCCACGCGGTGCGCGCCAGCCCGGCCGCGCTGGCCGCCTCACCGTGCCTGGCGCGGCCGATCACTACGAACGCCAGCACGCAGCCGGTATCGAGCAGGACGCCGGCTGCGGCGCGCAGGCGACTCAGGCTGCTCACGGCGGTGGGCGCCATCTGCGCGGGGCCTGGGTTGGCGCCATGTCTAGGGAGCCAGCAGCAGCTTGCCGGTCGTCCGGCGGTTACCGAGATCCGCGTGGGCACGGGAGGCCTGGTCCAGCGGGTAGCTGCCGCCAAGCCGGACGCTGAGCCGTCCGTCCTGTATCCAGCTGAACAGGTCATCAGCCCGTCGCAGGAGTTCCTCGCGGCTGGCGGTGTAGCTGCCGAGCGTGGGACGGGTAATGAACAACGACCCGCCGGCGGCCAGGCGCTGCAGCTCGAAAGGTGGCACGGGCCCGCTGGCCGCGCCGTAGAGCACCATGCAGCCGCGTGGGCGCAGCGCGGACAGGCTGGCGTCGAAGGTCGCCTGGCCGACCCCGTCGTAGACCGCGGCTGCTCCCGCGCCGCCGGTCACCTGCCGGGTGACCGCCGCGAAGTCGTCGTAGCCGGCGACGTGATCCGCGCCCGCCTGCTGCGCCAGGACAGCCTTCGGCGCCGTGGACGCCGTGGCGATCACGACCCCGCCGCGCATCTTGGCCATCTGAGTCAGCAGCAGCCCGACCCCCCCAGCGGCCGCGTGCACCACAACAGGATCGCCATTGGCGACAGGGAACGTGTCGTTCGACAGGTAATGGGCCGTCATGCCCTGCAGCAGCACGGCCGCCGCGACCTGGAGGTCGACCCCATCTGGTACGGGAACCGCCCGGTCGGCCGGAATCACGACCTGCTCCGCGTAGCTGCCCGGCACCCCGGTCCAGGCCACCCGGTCGCCCGGGGCGAAGCCCGCCGCTCCGGGGCCGGTGCCCGCGACGGTTCCGGCGCCCTCGGCGCCCGGGATGAACGGCGTATCGGCCGCATAAGGCGGCCTGCCCTGCCGCTGATAGATGTCCATGAAGTTGACGCCGGCCGCGGCGACATCGATCAGCAGCTGGCCGGGGCCGGGCTCCGGTGCCGTGACCTCGGTTGCCTCGAGTACCTCGGGTCCGCCGTGCTTGGCCACAACTACCGCTCGCATGGCACCATCCTGCCGCTCGCCGCTCACCGGCCCGCGGCGGGGCCAGGAGTAGCCGGCCGCGCAGCCGGAGGCCCCGGGAGGCCGGCCAGGCAGGCAGCCGGAGGCCCCGGGAGGACCGGCCAGGCAGGCAGCCGGAGGCCCCTGGGAGGTCGGCCAGGCAGGCAGCCGGACCGGCGAGGCAGGCAGCCAGAGGCGCAGGCCAGGCAGGCAGCCGGAGGCCCCTGGGACGTCGGCCAGGCAGGCAGCCGGACCGGCGAGGCAGGCAGCCGGAGGCCATGGGAGGGTCGGCTAGGCGCGCAGCCGGAGGCCCCTGGGGGTCGGCCGGAAGCCGGCCGCCTCTAGCGCCTGGGCCAGCGGGGAGTCGTAGACCGTCGCCCCGTCGGCGCGCTCGACCGTCAGCCTGCCGAGCGCGCCCGCGCGCACCGCCCCGGCCAGGGCCGCGGCCGCGGGGGCGAGCGCGGCCGGATCACTCGTCCAGGACAGCAGCGTCCGGCCGCCGCGCTCGACGTACAGGACAAGCTCCCCGCCAGCCAGCACCACGAGCGCCCCGGCCTTCCGACCCGGCCGGTGGCTGCCGGGCGTCTCCTCGGGCCGAGGGGGCCAGGGCAGCGCGGCGCCGTAGGCGCTGGCCGGATCCGTCGCTGCCAGCACCACGACCGGCGCGCCCGGGGCGGCGTCGGCCGACCAGCCGGCCGCACCAGACGCAGCGTCCAGCGGCCGCGACATCGCGCGCATCCGGTCGACTGCTCCCGGCAGCGCGAACTGCGCGGCGCCGAGGCCCTCCACGAAGTAGCCGCGCCTGCAGTGCCCGGCTTCCTCCATCGCCCGCAGCACCGGATACAGCGCGCCGAACCCGCCGGGCACGTGCTCGGCCGCCACCGCGCCCCTGATCACGATGCCGTGCCTCTCGAGCAGCGTCATGGCGACCGCGTGCAGCCTGCGCGTCTGGTCGGGCTCGCCGGGGGGCAGCAGCGACCAGCGCCCGCTGACCGTCGGCGGGCCGCCGCGCGACGAAATTGCGCCGCGGCCGAGCCCCAGCCGGCCCGGACCGGCCCGGACCGGCCCGGACCGGACCGGTTCTGGCCAGCGCGTCCCTGACCTGCCGGGCGTCCCGGTCAGCCTGGGACCTCCGTAGGCGGCGCCGCCCGGCACCGCGGCGAGCGGCGCCGGGACTGACTGCCTGCCCGCGCCGAGCAGGATGCGCAACGGCGCCAGCGTGTCGTTGGTCAGCCGGCCCGCCCAGACCAGATCCCAGATCGCGGCCGCTACCGCGTGATCGCCAGGACCGCGGAGCCTCTGCCCGCCGGCCGGCCGCCAGCCGCCGGCCAGCCCAGTTCCGCCGGCCAGCCCAGTTCCGGCCGGGCTTGACCCGTTGACCGGGCCAGCGCCGCCGGTATCCGGCGGTCCGGCCAGGGCGGCGACGCGATCGGCCAGCGCTCGGAAGAACAGGGCCCCGCCGCCGCCGAGGGCGCTGATGATCGCCTCATGCACGGGCGTCATGGTGATCTCGCCCGCGGCCGGGAACAGCAGCGGCGCGGTGTCGGCCGGCGACAGCACGATCCAGCCGTCATTGCCGGGCAGCGCGCCCGCGCCGGACCAGGCGACCTCGCCGGCGGCGGTCAGCTCGTCCAGCATCGCGGGCTCGTAGCCCGGCACCCGGCCGGGCAGCACGAGGCTCTCCAGCGCGGAGGCGGGCACCGAAGTCCCGGCCAGCTGCTCGATGACCTCGTAGACAGCGGCGGGACCGGGCCGCCTGGCCCGCCGCCCGCCGGCCCGATCGCGGCCGTGGGCGAGCGGGGACTGGCCGGCGTTCTGCCACGCAGGCAGGAACGCGGCGAGCACGCGCGGCGGCACCGGCTCGGCCTCCTTGCGCAGCTTGGCCAGGCAGCGCCTGCGCAGCAGCCGCAGCACCCCCGCGTCGCACCACTCGGCTCCGCGCCCGCCGGGCAGGAACTCGCCCTCGGCGACCCTGCCGTCCGCCGCCAGCCGCCGCAGCGCGCCCGTCGCGATGGCCACGCCGAGCCCGTAGCGCGCCGCCACCGCCCCGGCGGTGAACGGGCCATGCGTCCGGGCGTACCGGGCGACCAGATCGCCCAGCGGGTCGCTCACCGGCTCGGTGAACGCGGCAGGCACCCCCGGCGGCAGCGGAACGCCGAGCGCGTCGCGGAGCCTGCCGGCGTCCTCGACCGCCGCCCACCGGGGCTGGCCGGCGATCCGCACCTCGATCACCCGGCGCTGCGCGGCCAGCTCAGCCAGCCAGCCGGGTGCCGCGGCCGGGTCGGCGCAGCGCTCGGCGACCTCCGCCGCGGAAAGCGGCCCGACGTCGCGGATCATATCCGCGGCATTCTCCATGTCACGGCTGGCACGGTCAGGCGAGAGCCGCTGGAGCATCCGTTCAGAATCGGAGACAACCACCGGATCGAGCAGTTCCCGCATGTCCGCCTGGCCGAGCAGCTCGGCGAGCAGCGAGGAGTCGAGCGCGAGTGCCTGCGCGCGGCGCTCGGCCAGCGGCGAGTCGCCCTCGTACATAAACGCGCCGACGTAGCGGAACAGCAGCGACCGGCCGAACGGGGACGGCGCGGGAGTCTCGACGTCGACCAGCCGGATCCGGCGGGCGGACAGGTCGCGCATCAGGCTGACCAGGCCCGGCACGTCGAAGACGTCCTGCAGGCACTCCCGGACGGTCTCCAGCACGACCGGGAACGTCCCGTACTTGCTCGCCACCGACAGCAGCTGGGCAGAGCGCTGCCGCTGCTGCCAGAGCGGCGTCCGGCGCCCCGGCTGGCGCCTGGGCAGCAGCAGCGCGCGCGCCGCGCATTCCCTGAACCTGGCAGCGAACAGCGCGGACGCGCCAAGCTCGGCGGTCACCAGCGGCTCGATCTCGTCCGCGTCGAACTCGGCGATGCCGGCCGGCGGCGGTTCGTCGGCGTCGGGGACGCGGATCACGATCCCGTCGTCGGTGTGCAGCGCCTGCACGTCCATGCCGCCGTACCGCTCCCGCAGCCTGGCCGCGATGGCCAGCGCCCACGGCGCGTGCACCCGCGCGCCGAACGGGCTGTGCAGCACCAGCCGCCAGTCGCCGAGCTCGTCCCGGAACCGCTCCATCACCAGGGTTCGGTCATCGGGCACGTAGCCGGTCGCCTCGCGCTGGGCGGTCAGGTACCTGACCAGGTTCGCGGCGGCCAGCTCGTCCAGCCCGTCGCGGCGCAGCCGCGCGGTAGCGTCCGCCGGGCTGGCCGCGCCCAGCTCCCGGCAGTACGCGCCGATCGCGCGGCCGAGCTCCGCCGGGCGGCCGATGGCGTCACCATGCCAGAACGGAAGCTTCCCCGGCTGGCCCGGCGCGGGGGTGACGAGTACCTGGTCGGCGGTGATGTCCTCGATCCGCCAGGAGCTCGCGCCGAGCACGAACACGTCGCCGACCCGGGACTCGTAGACCATCTCCTCGTCCAGCTCGCCCACCCGCCGGGAATGCCTGCCGGACTTGTCGCGCTGGCCCCCGGCCAGGAAGACGCCGAACAGCCCCCGGTCCGGGATGGTCCCGCCGCTGGTGACGGCGAGCCGCTGGCCGCCCGGCCTGCCGCGCAGCGTGCCGGTCATCCGGTCCCAGATCAGCCGGGGCCGCAGGCCGGCGAACTCGTCGCTCGGGTAACGGCCGGCCAGCATATCGAGCACGGCTTCCAGCACCGGACGGGTAAGAGCGGCAAACGGGGCCGCCCGGCGGACTGTGCCCTCCAGCGCCGTCACGTCCCAGTCGTCCATCGCCGTCATCGCGACGATCTGCTGGGCGAGCACGTCGAGCGGGTTGCGCGGGATGCGGAGTTCCTCGATCTGGCCGTCGCGCATCCGCTGGGCGACCACGGTCGCCTGGACCAGGTCGCCCTGGTACTTCGGGAAGATCACTCCCCGGGAGACGTCGCCGACATGGTGGCCGGCCCGGCCGGTGCGTTGCAGCCCGCTGGCGACCGACGGCGGTGACTCGACCTGGATGACGAGGTCCACCGCGCCCATGTCGATGCCGAGTTCCAGGCTGGAGGTGGCCACCACGGCGGGCAGCCGCCCGGCCTTCAGCGCCTCCTCGATCTGGCTCCGCTCCTGCCGGGACACCGAGCCGTGGTGCGCGCGGGCCACCTCGGCCGGGACGCCCGCCGACGTGCCCGCCTGGGCCATCAGCCCGGCCGGCGGGCGGGGTGCGGCCGCCGCCGGCCGGGTCGCGGCGGCCGGGTCGCCTGGCCGCTGGTCCGCCGCCTGCTCCAGCGACGCGGCCTGCTCCAGCGACGCGGCCTGCTCCAGCGACGCGGCCTGCTCCACCGACGCGGCCCGGCCGGCGGCGAGCTCGGCCTGATTGGCAGCGAGCGCGGCCCGGTCGGCGGCGAGCTCGTTCAGCCGGCCGCAGAGCCGTTCGGCCAGGCGGCGGGAGTTCGCGAAGACGATCGTCGAGCGGTGCGCCTGGATCAGGTCGAGCACCCGTTCCTCGACATGCGGCCAGATCGACCGCCGCTGGTCGGGGAAGCTGGCCGACAGGTCGCCCGGCCCGCCTGGGCCGTCTGGCCCGGTTGGCCCGCCTAGCCCGGACGGCCCGGTTGGCGGCGGTTCGGGGCCACGGGCCGGCTCCAGGTCGGCCATGTCCTCGACCGGCACGACAATCGTGACCTCGATGCGCTTGTCACTCGGCGGCGCCGCGATCGTCACCGGGCGGGAGCCGCCCAGGAACGCGGCTACCTCCTCGGGCGGGCGCACGGTGGCGGATAGCCCGATCCGCTGGACCGGGCGGCGCAGCGGGCCATCCTGGCCGGTCCCGGCGCTGTCCTGGCTGATGTCCGCGGCCCGGCGGAGGGCGTCCAGCCGCTCCAGGGACAGCGCGAGGTGGGCGCCGCGCTTGTTCCCGGCCAGGGCGTGCACCTCGTCCACGATCACGGTCTCGACGCCCCGGAGCCCGTCGCGTGCTTTTGACGTCAGCAGCAGGAACAGCGACTCCGGCGTGGTGATCAGGATGTCCGGCGGCTTGCCCGCCAGCTTGCGACGCTCGTCCGCCGCCGTGTCACCGGTGCGCACGCCGACCCGTACCTCGCTGATATCGAGTCCGAGACCGCGCGCAGCCTGCCCGACGCCGGTCAGCGGCGAGCGCAGGTTCCGCTCGATGTCCACGGCCAGCGCCTTGAGTGGCGAGATGTAGAGCACCCGGCAGCGCTGGCCGGGATCTAGCGGCGGCGGCTCGGTGATCAGCTTGTCGATCGCCCAGAGGAAGGCGGCGAGTGTCTTGCCGGAGCCGGTCGGGGCCACCACCAGCGTGTTGTCGCCCTTCCCGATGGACGCCCAGGCCTGCTCCTGGGCCGGCGTCGGCTCGGCGAAGGCACCCGTGAACCACGCCCTGGTCGGCTCGGAGAAGCCGTCCAGGGGCCGCGTCCGGGCTGGCGAGAGGGCGGGCATGGGTCCATCCTGCCTTGTCCCGCCGACAGAGTCGCCGCGAAAATCGCCTGCCCGCGCTCGGCGACGGGCGCCTCACGGGCGGGACGGCTCGCTGAGACGCCTGACTGACCTGCCGGCGGCATCCCGCAATGACGTGGTTGGGACTCCACTGCGGTAACAGCGACAGTGAAGTCCCAACCACGCTGTTGGAGTGACCCGGGAGTGAGATGCCAGAGCTCGGGATGGCCGACCCGGTTTGCGTCGGAGGTAAAGCGTCGATAGTGGATCGGACTAGCTCCAGAGGGCACAGACGGGAATGGCAAGGATGCCGTCATCGAAGCGGAACGGTCTCGGACCGGTGTGCAGGAGCACTCCTGAGACGAACCTTGCGCCCAGCGTGTCCCTCAGCCAGCGCAGATGCCGTGCGTCGGCCGCGACGGGGGCAGCGTCGGCCTTGATCTCGATCCCCATGACCCGACCGTCCGCGAATTCAACTATTACGTCGACCTCGCGCTCGCCGTTGGTGTCGCGCAAGTGGAACAGACGGGGGAACAGGCCGCTGACCGCGCAGTCGGCGCGCAGCTGAGCCACCACAAAGCTGTCGATAAGGCGGCCGAGCAGATCTCCGTCGCGCAGCACGGCGCGGGCGTCAATGCCGAGCAGCGGGCCCACGAACGCGGGGTCAACCAGGTGGCGCTTCGGCAGCCGGACCAGCCGATTGAGCTGGTTCGCCGACCATGCGGGCATGCGCTCCGTGATAAAGAGATGCTCCAGGATCCCGTCGTAGGCAGTGGCCGTGGCGCGATCGATTCCGGCAGCGTCGATCAGGGTCTTCATCGTCGGCGAACCGCCAGTGCTGGCCGCCACAGCCTGCAGGTACCGGCGCAGCCGGACCGGATCGCGGACCGCGCCCGCAAGGGAGACATCCCGGGATGCAACCTGGTCGACATAGCTGGCGAGCCACCTCCGCCTGGCCTTGTCATTGCCAGCAAAGGCGGCGTCCGGAAATCCGCCGCGCAGCGCCCGGCCGACGTAGCCTCGCACGTCGGGAGCAGCGGCAGCGACCGTTACCTGATCCAGCCCGCTGGCCACGAGCCTGTCGACCAGCGGCGGACGGTCGGTCATACCCTCAAGCTCGCGCTCTACCAAGCCGTACATCGCCACCCGGACCAGGCGACCGGTGGCTGGCCATCCCGCTGTCGTGAGGTCCGCCTGCGACGAGCCGGTCAGCAGGAACCGGCCTTTCCTGCCATCTTCGTCCACGGAGCGCTTGACGGCGCCGAGCACCTCCGGCACGAGTGGCCACTCGTCCACCAGGAGGGGAAACGGGCCATCGGCCAGCGCGGCATCAGGGTCGGCGCGTACCGCAGACGCCTCGGCCGGGCGGTCCAGGCGCAGCCGGCCGGAGCTGTGGCGTCGCCCGGTCGTTGTCTTGCCGCAGGCGCGGGGTCCTACGATCAGTCCGGCCGGATGATCGGTCATGATCTCGTCAAGGAGCGGGTCAAGCAGCCGTTTTATGTAGTCTGGCACGTAGCCTACCGATCGCAATTCAGCATTTAGCAGATGACTTAATCGAACTTTAGCAGATCGCTCAGTCAGCATTTAGCAGATATGTTGATCCCACTTCAGCACACCGTCAGGTGAGCGCTGCAATCGCGCCGGTCGCTGGCTACCCGGCCCGGGCTGGCCGGCCGGGTAGCCTGGCGCGGTGCGTCTTACCGCCTTCTGGGAGCGAATGCGCGCGCAGTTCGGCGAGGAGTACGCCGAGAGCGTGGCGAAGGACCATGTGCTGTCCGGCCTGGATGGCAGGACCGTCAACCAGGCGCTGGCCGACGGTACCGAGGCAAAGATCGTCTGGCGCGCTGTCTGCGAGACCTTCGACGTCCCCGAGTCCCGGCGCTGAAGCCGCCTGCCGGCAGCCGCCTCTGCCGGATGACCGGCTGCCGGGGCCAGTTCCGGGCGGGCCGTGCCGCGGGCAGGATCCGCCGGCCACTCTCGTGGATGGCCGAATCCAGGAGGACGGCGAAGTTCGTGTCCCCGGCCCGGCGTGTCGTGTTGCTGATCGAACAATTGTTCGTCTAGAGTGACGCCGCTGGCATCCTCCGTTACCTCACTTAGGGGCGGCGAAACGCCGGCGCCCGAAACTGTCGGTGGCGGCGCGTAGCGTCAGGCCCGGCAAGTTCAGGATGTAACCCGACCGCGCGGGCAGCGCGGCAGACGAAGGCTCGGAAGCACGGCCGGCACGGGGCTGGCACGGCAGGCGGCCCCTGATTCCCACGGGAGTTCACATGGCACCGAACGACAGGGCGGGCAGCAGCAAGGGCGGCGGTGACAGGGAGAAGTCCCTGGAGACCGCGCTCGCCCAGATCGAACGGCAGTTCGGCAGGGGAGCGATCATGCGGCTCGGTGACGATACCCGCGCGCCGGTGGAGGTGATCCCCACCGGCTCCATCGCGCTCGACGCCGCCCTCGGCATCGGCGGCCTGCCGCGCGGCCGGATCGTCGAGATCTACGGCCCGGAGAGCAGCGGAAAGACGTCCCTGGCCCTGCACGCGGTGGCGAACGCGCAGAAGGCGGGCGGGATCGCCGCCTTCATCGACGCCGAGCACGCGCTCGACCCTGACTACGCCAAGAACCTCGGCGTGGACACCGACGCCCTGCTCGTATCCCAGCCGGACACCGGCGAGCAGGCGCTGGAGATCGCCGACATGCTCATCCGCTCCGGGGCCGTCGACGTCATCGTCATCGACTCGGTGGCCGCGCTGGTGCCCCGGGCGGAGATCGAGGGCGAGATGGGGGACAGCCATGTGGGGCTGCAGGCCCGCCTGATGTCCCAGGCGCTCCGCAAGATCGCGGGCGCGCTGAACCAGACCAAGACCACCGCGATATTCATCAACCAGCTACGGGAGAAGATCGGCGTCATGTTCGGGTCGCCCGAGACGACCACGGGCGGGAAGGCGCTGAAGTTCTACGCGTCCATCCGGCTGGACATCCGGCGCATCGAAACCCTCAAGGACGGCACGGAGGCCGTGGGCAACCGCACCCGCGTGAAGGTGGTCAAGAACAAGTGCAGCCCGCCCTTCAAGGTCGCCGAGTTCGACATCCTGTACGGCATCGGCATCAGCAGGGAGGGCAGCCTGATCGACCTTGGCGTGGAGCACGCGATCGTCCGCAAGTCCGGCGCCTGG
>Ga0181537_10005596_pt1 | contig 10132 bp, 8 predicted proteins | sample PEATcosm2014_Bin_39_FD_119765 | JGI IMG/M metagenome (GOLD analysis project Ga0181537, IMG submission 119765) | Peatland microbial communities from MTU Mesocosm Facility, Houghton, MI, USA - PEATcosm2014_Bin23_10_metaG | ecosystem: Environmental > Terrestrial > Soil > Wetlands > Peat | place... | reverse complement strand
TAAAAAAAAATAAAAAAAAAAAAAAAAAAAAAAAAAAAAAAAAAAAAAAGGGGGGGGGGGGGGGGGGGGGGGGGGGGGGGGGGGATAGGGGGGCAGAAGCTATCTATGGCTTGACTTGACTTGATATGGATACATTGGTGGTGGTGGTTTGTATAAACTCGTGTGGGGAGGTGATGAAATGCTGCCAGATGGTGATGTTTCAGGACTTTCGGAAACCTCAATAGGAGTGGGTAAGTGACACAGGAAGCTGCCTTGAATGTGGCCATTGGAACCTCCCTTCGGATCTGCAAATGTACACCACAACAAAATGTTGAGTCCGCGAATGATCTTGAACCCTACCTAAGCTACATCCAGTCAGCAAAAGACAGAATAACACCCACACCCACACACACACATACACACACCCATGTGCTACCTTTCACCACAAATGCAATCACACCAACTCCACTCATAATAGCAGCATGTTCACAATCCAGCGTCTCATCTAATTTAGTGATGAACTTGGACAATGAATAAAAGAAGACTCCGACATGGGTAATAGATGCCAGAAAACCACATCTTTGCACTCTTCAAAATTAAATAAACAAAGCACCAGAAAAAAGTGTGAAATATGAGGTTCCAGATGAGATCTCTATAATTAGTTCTGTAAGGGTAGGAAACTCACCAAACAATGTCTTGATTGAAGGCCTTTTCGCTTTTTCCTTTTTCTTCAGCTCGGCTGTTAATTAAAGATGAGTTCAACAACATGAGTATGTAAACTTTGAAGAAGAGTCGAGAGCATTGAAGCATAGAGGCAGAACTCAGGTAGCAATTTCAATATGCACATGAGAAGCGATACGTCAACGAATTTTATAATAAGCTCCAATGAACCTCTAATCTAACCAATTTGAGGATTACGTAGGTTCAAATAGTGTCAAAGAGATTAATCATGAGATTTAACAAGTAAATATGAACATGGTACACAGCTATTTCAATCTGGGCTGATGTGATTCATTTTATATGCTTACCAACTCCAGGAACGTTGGCATCTTGGACAATCTCAAAATTCTTATAAGTATAGCCCACAAAATTGACATCCTTCGATGGAAGCATCTGTTACCACCAAAATTTGATGTCAGTATATCATATTGCCTAACTTCTTACACTACTCTCCAGACAGTAACATGAATAACTTAACAAACTCTGAAATTGGTTCACTGCAGCCCCCATTCAAGACACACAGGAAAATCTAGTAATCTGCCCTGTACCAAGCCCCCTAAATACAAGGCTACTTCAACTGCACACAAGGCATACTAATGCAGAATATGCACCTTCTTCCATGGGCCTAGTTTTGTTGATGATGGCATCTGGGATCCACTCTGCACCAACCAGATTCTTAATGAGTATGACACAAATCCTGATCCCTTCAGAGATAGCAAATAACACTTGCAGAGCAGATTCACATTGATTAAGACATTAAGAGTTGGTCAGAATCAATGCAATTGAATTATACATAATGATTGCAACAACTAGACAATATGTGCCATCTGAGAGGGCAGAGGGCAATGGCAAACAGCAAAGACAAGCCTGACATGCTATCATTAACAAGGGAGCTGCAGATAACTAAGATTCTAAAGCCATTGAACTACAGTAAATAAGTGCAGAAGGACGGGCTCATGATAAACCTCTTCAAACTTTTCGAAGTTTTGGGTATCCAGCTCATCTTTGACCTCCGGTTTGAAAGCAGCCTCCATATCATACAGCTTGTCCCAAGGCAAACCTCTGAACCATGGATGATTCTGTAGAATTCAAACATCAGAAATTTTAGGGCTAATGTCAAATATACCTTACATTAGCACAAACAGCAGCCAAACAACTAAAAGAAAACGTTATACAGTCCTACACGAACTACATACCTGTACACCAGCCAATTTTCATTAAATTGTATTGCTGTGAATTTATTGCAGACTATACCCATCTAACTCTGGACATCTAGACAACAACAACCACAAGCAGACTTCTAGACACCATTCTAGAGGCAAGAGAAAGTCACAATAAATCTAGGAGGTGGCAACCTACCTTGATTTCAGCAACCCCTCTTGTGCCAAGGCGGTGGTCAACATCGCACAGTAATCTACTAATGAACTCCTTGGCTTCTATTGTCAGCCTTGCCTCCTCAGGAAATTTCAGGTGTGTTCTCCAGTTCACAATCTGGTTAATAGTGAGTACACATTTTCAATATGCATAAGAATCAAGTCTGGTGATGGCTTGCACAAAAAATTCACATATTACTGGCAATGATTTAAGATACTGCAAGATCCTTCACAGTAAAACCTAGAGTGCAGAAACAACACATTGTCAAGAGCCATCACAAGTGGACTGAAAACCCTTCGACATCAAGGTGCTACCCTGTGCCACAATCATAGAAAATCGGAACAACATTCTAATTCTCAGGATGCTGTGCTTGAGTATAATAAAGACATCCAGTGAGGAACAAAAAAAAATGCCTCACCTTGCGACAAGTTGACATAGGTTCATCAGAGTAGAAGGGGGGGTAGCCAACGAGCATTTCATACATGATTGCTCCCAGTGACCACCTGCAACATCATCAATAATGTTTGAGCAAGTAGGACACAGTAATAATATTCTCACTGAATATCTGGCAGCAGCAATTGCCTTGTGACAAGACTTACGAGTAAGAGTGCAATTCCATGAATTTGGGACATCACACCCCATAGAAATCCAAACAAATTCCAGGGTACAACATAACCACACATATACGTACCAATCACATTCCATCCCATAGCCCTTCTTTAACAACACCTCAGGAGCAATGTAATCCGGTGTGCCAACTGTGGAGTATGCCTGCAAGAAAAACTAGTGGTTAAGTTTGACATCTTTTACTGCACGTATGAAAAAACAGATGTGGATCGTGAAAGGTCCTGGTTGACGTTTCAAAACTCCCAGCACTTCAATGTCTGGCTTTTTTTGCAATGTCTGGCAAGCATGAAGTCCAAAATTCTCCTTGAGCAGTTACAAATCAACAGAACCTCTCAGAAAAGGCACTAAACGTGCAGCCATTTCCTAGATACTCCCTCCAGATAACAAAGACACAAGATGAAATATGAGGTACAGCCAGATCTAAGGTTTTGTAAGTCTTGGCAGTACTTCATACATGTAAGAACCAAACTTTCTGCTGCTTGCATTTCATCACAATTTTCTTCATAGGTTTCGGTTATGTCCGTGATATGTCATATCATATATAATGGGTCCCATGTTTGAAGACAGGCTAGTGAAAGATCCAGTGTACACTTTATTTGCTGAAATACAAGGCTCCAATACAATTGCTATCCTTATAATAGCAACTGTATTGGAGGTGTATCCTTCAATAGCAACTTGTAGCTCAGGTTTATGCTTGAGTTGCAAAGAAAAATATATTAGCGCCATCCACAGTAGCCATTGGTGCATGTATTGCATCCCAAGCCTGAGGCCTGGAGTGAAAACACCTTGCCTTCGTAAACCAGACCAACTAAATGGATTCCATATTGTGATATGAAGTCCACAAAAGCCTCTGTCTGAGGCCAATATTCTAGTTGGAATATGTCAAATCTGCTCTCTTGATTGTCAACATGTTTTCTGGCTTCCTCTCCAAGCAATAGTCATGCCATCATGCAACTACTACAACCGTGCACTTCTCATAGGATGATTGATGGGACAGTGCAGTATGGTACCAATGAAAACATTGAGCAGAGAAGTTCTAAAGAGGAGGAGGTGGAGAAAGAGACCAGCATTCGTCTATTTCTTTGCCAGTGGAGAAGCTGCTCTTGCTGTGTTCGTCTTGGTACAGGAGACGCAGCAGACCTCTGATGTCTATTTAAGTCTTGTGGATCCCTTGCCAAATCTTGACCCCGATCCATCTCTTGTAAAGCAGGAAGATTTGTGCAGTCTAGAGGTTTACAGAGACCAAAGTCGGATAACTTCATGTGCCCATCCTTATCTAGAAGCAAGTTGTCTGGTTTTATATCCCTGTTGCACAAGGAGGGGTACTTTTCAGAAAACCATAAAACACGGAAATGATATACGATCCAAGAGGTTTGAAATGTACTGAGCTAGACAGGGACACTAAGTGAATCTTGATACTCTCAACAAATTGTAGGAACATTGCTAAAGCCTAGTCTTCCTTGAAAGGTGTCCTTGATTTTGATAAGTTGAAAAGTGTCCCTCCAAAAAACGGAAAAACAAAACAACATAAACAAACTTAAAGAGGCATAGGCATTCTAGGAGTAATAACATCCAGCACAGTAGTTCAGCAATCACTTGCTCATTTCCAACATGCAGTACTGTTAGATACAAAATGTGCACACAATAATCAAGCACCTGTGTATGTAGTTGTGTTTATGAATGGACTCTATAGCCAGGACACACTGTCCAACATAGAAGCGGGCTTCGTCTTCCGTCAATGTGTCTTTGCGCATAAGCAGTGTCATCATGTCCCCTCCTGGCAAGTACTCCATAATCAAGTACAGATACTCCTCATCTTGAAATGAACAATACAACTTCACAATGCAGTTACTATCCACCTCTGCAAGTAAATTCCTCTCTGCCTTAACATGCTCCACCTGCAATAGCAAGAGCAAATCTGAGAATAAGAAGCAAAAATCTCAAACATGTCATCCCCAAACAGATTAGCAAACTGAATCTGTCACACACTGTAGGAAAATTTCCTGAACCATCTTTTGACCAATAGAAATGGTCAAGGTGATCCGTCTATAGAGGTCAATCATAGTTGAAACCCTGAATAGCAGTAACTAGAAGAGATAGTACATGGATGAGAAAAGAGTATATAAGGACAATCTCAATCTCTCCAGCATGTCTACATTCAAATAAGAGCTCCACAATGAGTTTGAAGTCAACAAATGAAGTATGTTGCTAATACCTGCTTGCTAGAGCTCAATGGTGTGGCACAAGGACGGTACAAGCCAATTAAAGAGAAATTATTGCTAGGCCATTGCAATCAGCAACACCCACAAGGCTTGATCATTGGACTATATCCATGTTGGATACAACTTTCTCAGTTGATAAGAATTACCTGTCCTCTTCGAAGCATCTCGGACTTCTTCAGCTTCTTCATGGCATAAACTGTTCCTGTTGTTTTCTCTCTACATAATCTGACCTGCCCTTGCACAAGGAGCCTCATTGATGAGCATCAACTTATAAGCAACTCATCTTCTTGAAATAATTTTTAGAGAAACATGGATAGCAATAGTCTACTGATGCCTACAGACAACTAGCTAAATTCATAGATAATACATGTGCATGCAATTATTATATGGGCATACCGTACTAACTATCCTGCAAGTCCAACATCAATATGATGTCAATGCCAAGTATGTAATGTACTTGTGTCACACATTTGTTTTTAAAATAGTGTTTGAATCAGAACACAAACATGCAAATGGATAAATTAGACTTTCCGTCCCACTTCTCCCTCCATTTATGATTCAGATGCAAGTCAATTATCTGAACCTAAAGATGGTAATTGCTGAGTGGACAGGAAGGCAGAACAGAGGAGAGTCGTAGCAATCAGCATATGAAGCATCTTCTACCAATATCTTATGGATGCCCACACGTACCTCTCCAAATGCACCACGGCCTATTATAGTGAGCAGCTCAAAATCATCCACACCCATTTTGTGGCGCTGCAAGCGCATGTACTCAGTTTCCTTTCGCTCCAAATCCTTCAAGAGGTTAGTCTGCTCTTCTTCTGTAACATCTGCCTCTTCCAGTTTGCGCTCCAGTGCACACCGTCTAAAATAAATCAAACAGATGTTTGTGAGGTTTACCAAGTACTCAACCTTACCTGCTCAGGAGAATCCATAATTGCACACATAACAGAATGCAGTCTTCAACAACTTTGCACCCCAGAACTGGCTTGCTCTTAAGGATAAAGTGCTATAGACACAATGTGCCCCAGCAATATTGCAATCACATTTGGTAGAACCTGAGTGAAATTTGGGCGCATGAGTGTAAAATGGTGCATTTCCCAAAAGGAACATCATGATTAGACTTGAGCAACAGTGCTCGCCTGACTTGCCTGCTCCTTAATAAGCGACCCTCACAAGCTAGCTCACAATTTTTTTCTACTAAGACCAGAAGCCATATCCATCAGATGGCCATTATCTACCATAACTCCATCAAAAAGAGATAATGCACATTAATTACAATTTTGTAGACAATCTACTGACATATGACATTTTCTGACTGAGGTGGATGTGTTTGAATGTGAGATTCACCCTAAGAAACTTTGGGTGGAGGGCATCATCTCTTGCCAATAAAGAGTACATTTCAAGAACCACCATCCATGTGACATGTACAAGCTCACAACCCACTCCGAATACAGGAAAAGAAAACGCCTCAGTGGCCATAACACAAGTGGTATGTTACCTGTTACAATATTTTACGCTCTTGCAAAGTCTACATTGTGACTTGTCATGATTCTCAATATACTGCTTGGCAGCTGCCATTTCTGTCTGATAATACTTCTTATCCGGCTAGTCTGCGCCTGTTCAAGGTGTTCACCTTTGAAAGGAGGCAGTAGTCTTCAGGGCCCTCTAATTCTCATGATGCCCATTTCAGGATTGCAAGTAGGCTTAGACCCACTTGAAGTTGAGGCAACACCACAATTCATCCCAGTGGCAACCTCTCTCATACCACGTACGAGGTATTGGCGATTGGGTGAACCCAGCACAGTGGCACGTGGCCGCGAGCAGGGTCCAACCAACGACTGTTCTTGAACATAATCTTATAAAGAGATTATGCAAATTATTTTAAATATATGTAGACAATCTATTGAACCATATAACATTTTCTGAGTGAGGTGGATGTGTTTAAATGTGTGATGCCCCTAAGAAAGTCAAGGTGGAGGGCATCATCTCTTGCTAATGAAAATCACAAGAACAGTTATAAACGTGACATATACAAATTCATACCCACTCGGAATGCAGAAAAGAAAACTTCTCAACGTGGCCATAACATATCACAGGTGGCATGTTACCGTATTTTACGCTCTTGCAAATTCTTCATTTGTGACTTGTAATGATTCTCGATATACTGCTTGGCAGCTGCCACTTTCTGTCTGGTGATATTTGAAGGCAATTCGTCCACCGGTACAGGAACGGCAGCACCAGCACCAGCCCTGGGACTCTTCTGCTGACTCGTAGTTTCCTTCCCACTGTCGGATCCCGTGGAGCCATTCTTCTTGGAAACAACAGCCCCCTTCAGCCTGTCTGCCCGTGGTTGAAACCGATTGAACCAGCTTCTGGTTTGCTCCATCTTACACCACCAATCAGGTTCTAACTACTCTATTTACTGCTCTCTGCCTCTTAAAAACCCAAACCGCAACACCATCATCTCTCTAAGCACGCCGCAGCAGCAGCAGCAGCAAGTCCTCTCTCTCCTGTGTCAACGAATTCCTGTTGCCTGGCTTCTCCTGTATCCTGACATTCTTCTCTTAAGAAAAAGACCTAAAAGATAAAACACGATCCCCTGTTCCGAAAAATCAACATTCCATCGATTCCCCCGATCTTATGATGGCTACAAAGAGCACAACAGAGTCTCGCTTACATTATGGAAGTAAACCCTCCTCTTTACATCATCATCTATGATGATGATCCTCAAAGGCCGAATGCCTTGGTTATGGCTGATGAGGTCCTAATGCTGCAGCGGCAACAAGATGACATAAAATCCCACACCCTACCCTCAGTCCGCCATGCGAGAGCTTGAGCCACATCACACCGTCCATCACACAAAACCAAAACTCAAACCAAGACTACCAGGGCAACTTACTAACTTAACCCCCTCGGAGCCGCAATGAATGCGCGCTCGTTTCAACCTCGTTTTTGGCATGCGGAGTTATGCATGTATGTAGCTGGCTCGAGGCGCGAGGCTCCAAGAAAGCAAACCAGAAATGATTTCTTACACCGCGTGCTTGCTCTAATTCTGAGAGCCTTCGGAGGGAGTCATTGACATGCTGAGTAGGCTATTCCATAATGGCGATGATGCCAATTCCGCTCCGTAAGTGCTCATTTCTGCACCGTTTCCGGTGATTCCAAGGCCACCCGAGAGGCCGGAACATTGTCCCGAGGATGGGTTCGCGTGTGGGCGGGGGGTGCAGTGCGAGTCGGGAGTGATGGCGAGCGACAGATTTGGCTTTCCGGTCTGTGAGTTGAGTTTGGTGCTGCTAAAGAAAACGTGGAGCGGGGACGGGGTAGGGTTTTACCTCGAAGGAGGGGATAGCATTGACTCGTCACCGAAGCACAGCAAAGAGCTCAACCATGGATGGATGGATGGATGGCAAGGTGGATGATAATATATGGATGTGAATCATGGGTGGATGAATGGATGAGACTCTTTCTTCAAATGGAAAGAACCTCGAGAAGAAGAGAACAAAAAAATCATTCTACCTTACCCAATGAATAGGGAGAACCGATCGCTAGTTTGAGAACTAACTGGTTGAAGTTCAAGACTTCAAGAAAATTATTGATCATTTTAGAGGAGTTTGTGGAATATATCATGTTTTAATAAAGAAAAACGGAAAGATCACAACGTGTAACTGGTTCGACTTGGAAACACTAGGACCTTGACCGATTATGCCTAAAAATCTCCCGGGAAACTAACCTTACCTACTTTCCCTTCCAAGAGCTTGGGGGGCACTTATGGGCCAACTCTTGTCAAAAGTCATCCCGCCCTTCTTTAGGAGGGGCAGAGCGTTGACTCATCACCACCGAAGCAAGCGTTCAAGTATGGATGGTGAAATATAGTGGATAGATGGTGGATGGATGAGACTCTCTTCCTTCACATGTAAAACACCTCAAGACAATTTCTATAGCTACTTTTTCTTTCACTTGGGACACTTATGGGCACTTATTATTGTAAAAAGCCATCTCACCCTCCTTTCGGAGGGAATAGCATTGACTCACACCGAAGCAAGCGTTCAACCATGGTTGGATGGAATCTAGTAGATAGATGGTGGATGGATGAAACTCTCTTCCTTCAATTGTAAAGAACCTCGAGAAAATTTTCCTTGCCTACTTTTTCTCCTTTCGATTGGGACACTTATGGGCACTAATTAATGTAATAAAAAACCGTCCCACCCTTCTTTAGGAGGGGATAGCATTGACTCGTCACCAAAGCAATCGTTCAATTATGGATGGATGAAAGGCAATGGAGTACATGGATGGATGAGATCTGTCTTCCTTCAAATGTAAAACACCTCTAGAAAACTACTATGCCTACTTTTTCCTTCATTTGGGACACTTATGGACACTTATTATTGTAAAAAGCCATCCCACCCTGAAGAGCTGAAGAGCTGAATTTCCTGCACCAAATGAATCCAGACACGGAAAATTACCATTGTCAGTGTTCTAGATTTCTCCAACCAATGTACTACGTCAACCAACCACAAAAGGAATTAAGTCCTTCTGAAGATGATTTCTGAAGATCTCAAAGACCACAAACTATGAACGTAGAATAAGTTGAGCCTTCTGATTATTCACCAGATTCTGCTGAAATGCGCAGAACCACCATCATGCATGTCTACGAGTTTGTAGCGCAGGTACCCATGAACCGGCTACTCACAATACATATACACTTGCAAATCCGCAATATTAATGTAGTTCATAGGTAACTCATAGTTTTTGTCCACTATGACATCCGTACCTAAGTACATCAGAAAGATGCTTTTTCCAAGAGGTTGATTTTTTAAGAAATCTATCTCAAGGACGGCCTCTACATGATCGTAGAAGCTCTTTCTAACTCAACAGATTCTGAAATGCGAAGAAACATCATGTCTACGAGTCTTTCCCAGTCAAACTCACAAACTAGAGCTTTCATGGATAAGCTTTTGTGCACCATCACAGGATACTTGAAGTACATTAAAAAATTGAGCCTCTGAAAGGTTTGCGAATGAAGCATTACTCATTTCTGGCACCTGTGTTGGGTAATGTAACCCATTGGTTGACCATCATTGTTAGTAATGGCCTTGAAAAGTTCCAAAAATCACTTAAAAATCCACTGGAACTTCAAATCCTCGCCGTCTTCAGCGGTACGCTAAGTTTTTCTTCATTCCGAAACTTCGTAGATTGAATTGGGCCAT
>Ga0181537_10005594_pt1 | contig 10133 bp, 9 predicted proteins | sample PEATcosm2014_Bin_39_FD_119765 | JGI IMG/M metagenome (GOLD analysis project Ga0181537, IMG submission 119765) | Peatland microbial communities from MTU Mesocosm Facility, Houghton, MI, USA - PEATcosm2014_Bin23_10_metaG | ecosystem: Environmental > Terrestrial > Soil > Wetlands > Peat | place... | reverse complement strand
TACCGACCGACGACAAGGCCCGTAAAGCGTTGCCGATCCTCACGTACCTGACTGAATATTTCCCTGACGCCACGCTCGCAGAAGTCGCCGTTTCGGTCGCCGGCAACGAGCAGCACAACCCCGGTGAGCCCCTACACTGGGCGCGCGAGAAGTCCAAGGATCAACTGAACACGGCGTTCCGGCACCTATGGGATCACAAGCGCGGCACCGTCAAAGACATTGACGGCCAGTATCACCTGGCGAAAGCGATATGGAGACTTAAGGCCGAATTGCAGCTCGTGATTGAAGCTGAGCGGAGTGGCGCTGCTCCCAATCCTGCCGGCGGTCATCGTCAATCTTTGATGACAGAACTGCCAGCGTACCCTGAATCTGGGCCACTCCAACTTCAAGAGCCTGCTGCGCGCTCGTCTGGCGATCACTGGCAACCTTAAGCTCCACAAGCTGCTGAGCGTGATTGTCCAGCTTTGATTCCATCTTGGACGCCTGTAGCTGCTGGTTCCCGACGTAGCCAAAGGCGGTACACGCCAGAGACAGGGCGACGCTCTTAACCGTTCCGTTATCGAAAAACCGCTGGACGATCTCCCCTTTGTTCACGTCTTGGGTGCTCCGGTGACGGCTGCCGACACGACGCCGCCGGCCCCACGGAGCGGAGGCGGCCCGAGGATGGCTTTCGTCGGGGCGGCGGCCGGTTGCACCCCGTCCGCGCCGATCGGCGCCTGGCGAACCCTGGTGGCCGCTGCGCGGCTCGCCGGGGGTATCTGGCGCCGAGCGGTAGGGGGTGCCGGCATCGTGGCTCCTGCGGCCTTTGACGAGGCGGCCGGAGCGGCTGCCTGGGATTGCTGCGCCGGCTGGCTGGGAACCACGGTCAGGGCGCCGCTGATGACGTCCCGCAAAAACTTACGCGCCCCTTGCACAAGGGCTAGCGTATTGTCGTCCGCTTTGACCGTAGCCGTATCCATGACGGCGAGCGCGGCCTGTGCGATCTGCCCGTAGGTCGCCGTAATGTTCGGCATGTTAGGTGAGCCCGATCTCGCCTTCGGCCTCGAAGGTCAGGGACGTTCCGGCGCTCGCCAGGCCCGTGAGGTAATCCGACGATTCCAGGCGGACGCGACCGTACCAGTCCACGTAGGAGTAGGCTGGGATCGGGTACGCGCTGAACGCGAACTCGGAGCCGGCAGCGCTTGCACCCGTCGCGCCGATGAACAGCGAGGCGTTCACCGAGCCGCTCGTCTTATTCACGATCCGGATGTGCGTCAGGATGATGTAGGGCTGCGTCTGCGTGTAGCCTGTAGGGCCGCTCAGCGAGGTAATCGCTGAATTGACGATGTTGGCCGCGCTTGTGCCCATCGCCGCCGGTCCACATCGTAGTGCTCGATTTTGCATGGTCGTCGTCCTCCGTTATGTCAAGTATAGCTCAACTCGCGTAAAATGGAATCTTTCGCTGCGTACCAGCGACATTGATGATGATGTAGCCGGCCGCCAGCGCCGGCAGTGTTGCGCCGCCACTCGTCGTGCTTGCCGTTGTAGCGGTTGTTGCCCCGTAGACGATTGTTCCTGCGGGCGCTGTACCGGCGGCGGCAGTAGCGTAGAATTGCTGCGCCTCGACAAAGCCGGCAGATACAACGATCGAGCCCGCCGACATCGTTAGTGATCCGTTCATGTCGAGCGCATCACTGCCGCTGATTGCATTTATGGTCAACGCCACTCCGGTACTGGACGGCGCGTTTATGGTGAGCGCTCCGGATGACGATATAGTGAGCCGCGCGCTGGCGCTCGTGGAAAACGACAGTGTTCCTGAAGTGGATAGGCCAAGCGCTAAAGTGGAGCCGAAAACCCCGATATTGAAAGATTGGCTGTTCGCGTTGTACGTGAAATAGTTGGCCGAGTTGAGCGCGTTGATCGTCACCGAACTAAACGCTCCGTTCGGAGGGATCGCTTGGAGTGGGTTTTGGTCCTCGGGGAGATCCGCCTCAAACCAGATCGGGATACCGTTGACTCCGGCCGCGCCAGTGGCGCCAGTGGCGCCGGTAGATCCGGTCGCACCCGTCGCGCCGGTAGCGCCTATCGGCCCCGGCGTAACCGTCGGGTCTTCTGCCGCGTCCGCTTCAAACCAAAGTGCGGGGCCGTTGGCTCCGGCCGCTCCGGCCGCTCCGGTCGATCCGGTTGCACCCGTGGCACCTGCCGGCCCCGGCGTAACCGTCGGGTCTTCTGCCGCGTCCGCTTCAAACCAAAGTGCGGGGCCGTTGGCTCCGGCCGCTCCAGTCGATCCGGTTGCGCCCACGGCTCCCGTGGGTCCCGGCACAATCAGCGGGTCATCGGGGTCGTCAGGGTAAAGCGGAATAGTCACGCCGTTCACACCGTTCGCGCCATTTGCCCCGGTCGATCCTTTCGCTCCGGCTATGCCGGGAATCGTGATTGGGTCCTCGGGCTCGTCCGGGTACATCGGAATTGTGACGCCGCTGGTGCCATTCACACCCGCCGGTCCCGTGGCGCCTTGCGCTCCGGTCGGCCCCGGCACAATCAGCGGATCGTCAGGATCGTCGGGATATAGCGGTACGCCGTTAGAACCTTTCGCGCCGGTCGCGCCAGCGGGGCCAGGGATGAGGTACGCGGGATCTGGGTCGTACTCATCGTGCGGCGGTAGCGGCGCATAGCGCACGTTCGGCGGAACGTATTCGATGTTGCTCCAAACTACCGGCGTTCCACCGCTCGTATTGCCGATGTTGCCAGGTTGATCGGTCGTCGCGGCGGCCGAGGCGAGAAGCGCGGCGAGCTGTGCGAGTGTCGGGACTTGGCCGCTGGGTAGCGACAGGTTGACGCCGAGCACGGCGCCGCTAGAGCCGTACGACGTCTGGGTTATCTTCCCGCTGGAATCAACAGTTGTCGTACTGTTCGGGATGCGAACCGATTTACCGATCGTCCCACGAACCGGGACGCGGGTTTTATTGGCGGCCACTTTGCAGCGCCTTCACGTAGGCGTTGAGCTGATTGGAATTCACGCCTTGCGTAGCACGCACGGGCAGGGCCGCCGGCTGCGCGGGGGACGTAAGCGTCGGATGGTTGCGCCGGTAGTCCATCGTAGGCGGCTTGTTGCGGTGCATCTGCGGGCGCTGCGGCAGCGCCGGTTTGCCGGCCACCGCGAGAGCGGTTCCAAGCTGCGTCTGCCGGGGCCGGATGATCTTCCCCACGTTCATTTCATGGCCTCCCCAAGTTTCGCACGGAGCTTCTGAGCCGGCGACGGTTCGCGGGGTACATGCGGATCAGTCCCGCTGTGCGGCACTGGCCCTTGCGCGGCCAGCCGCTCATCCGGCCCGGCCAGTTGGTTCCGGTAACGGTTAATGGTATCCAGAACGTTTCTGTCCCACGTCGCTCGGTCCATGACATTGCCGGCCGCGTTGACGCCATCGCTATTGCGAACCAGAGGCCGCTCAGCGGGCTCGAACGCGATGCCCTCGGGGTGGGTCAACTCAAACGCCGGAGGCGCCTCATCCCTCGCCGTGCGGGCAGGGATAGGTAGTTCACCCTGAATCGGCGGCGCGCGGCTCACCTGCCCCGGCGGAGACTGCAACTGCACGGGTGGTCGAACCTGAGAAACGCTAGCACCTATAGGCGAAGGCGGCGTGGCATTTGACCCTCCGACAGGGCCGTAGCGCGATTCCTGGTACGCGTCTGCCATAGGGTTCGCACCGGGAATCTTCTGAACTAGCGCTTTGCCCATACCCCAGAGATTACGAATTACGCCGTTATGCGTTGGCGCGTAGCCCATATCGTTTGGGGCACCGCCCGTGGGGAGCCCCATCGATTCAGGCGCTACGCTTGCGGCATTTGCTACTGACGCTGCGGCTCCGCTCAACGGCTTTCCAGCATCAGACAGCGCTTTCACTTTTACCGGGTCAACTTGGCCGCCCGTAGACACGTCTTGCAACTCGTGAAGTTTTGCGAGTTGCTGCCGCGCCGCAGGAAACGCCTGCACCAAATCTTGGGCGGATGCAGGAAGTTGGCGCATCATTTCATCTTCAATCGCGTTTGCGATAGCCTGATGGGTGGCGCCTAGAACTTTATCTCCCGGTACCATACTTTGCATGCGAGCGGATGCATCGTTGCGCAGCGCTCGGACAGTTTGCACTGCGTCCGGACCATCGAAATTATTAGCGAAATGATCCTGATACATCCGCACGCTGCTTGCGACTTTCGCTTGCGTTTCCGGATCTGCTGCGCGCTCACCAGCGCTGGCAATATCGTGCTCTAGCATGGGGGTCGGAGCGCGCCCAGTGCCGATAGCCTTGCCGACTTCGGCGTACGTCTGCCCCTCTTGAGCCATGCGCGCCTGTACTTCATCCGGGTTGATGTTGCGCGTGTTCGGAAGCTTCACGTCTTCGGCCATAGATCGGGTAGCTAACGCCTGATTATGCGTGTTCGCTAAATCGATGGCATGATTCGTGCTTTCATTAGGGCCGGGGAGATCCGCGTCAGGGTGCATCGTATCAGCAGGGTTCGTCTGAGCGCGCACGTCGTTTGCCGTGAGCTTGAACCCATCTGCGCGAGCCCGAAGTAATGGCTGATTGGCGCCGATGCGAGCCGCTTGCGCGGGATTCTGTGAACCTAACTTACTGGATATGGCCTCCGTAATGTTACCCAGCGCGCCAGGAATTTCACCTATCGTTCCGCCCGCCGCTATTCCTCCGGCAATGTCATTTGCGGCACCGAGCGCCGGGTGAGCCGCAATCGCGTCGTGCGCTGCGTTTGGTAACGCATCGTCCCACGGCCGCGCGAGAACGTGGCCGACGCCGCGCTCCACTGCATTCGGCACATCTGGTGCGTGTTGGAACGGCGCCGACAATTGCGACGCTTCACTGTCCGGACTGCCGTAGTCTACGGGAGTTGCTTTGCTGCCGGGGAGACTCGCTGCCGCGTTGCGAGCGAAGTCCATCGTTGCGCCAACGCCGCGCGCAACCGCGCCGCCCGCATCCATTGCGGCGTGGCCGATCTGGGTGAGCATTGGCGTTGGTTCTGGCGCAACCGCGTCCTGTTTCGCTGCGGGTGGAGGCGGCAAGCTGTCCGTATTGACGTGATACGATCCCTTGTCGTCTTGCGCTATCGAGCCCTTCGGCGCGGGAATCCACTGATCGTTCACTTTGACGTGGAACGCCCCTTGATCGTCCTGCGCAATGGTACCCGGATCTGCTGCTTGCCACGGCATATCAGTTCACCACTTTGAGGCCGGGGGGTAGGGCACTGCCGCCTCCCCCTGCGGCCGGCGCAGCAGCCTGCGCATCCTGCCCGTTGGTCTTCAACCAGTCTGCCAGTTTCGTGCCTTTCGGCGCTCGGCTGAATCCGAGGATGTCTGCCGGCGTATAGGGGATTGCCTTCTTCGCCGCCTCGACTTGCTTGTCATAGGCTGCGATGACTTCGGGTGACGTACCGCTCGCGTGAATGCGATCTTGCTGCGCCTCCATTACCTGACGGGCGATAGCGAGCCCGTACAGTCTGGAGTTCACGGTATCCGCCGGCTGGCTCTCTATTGCGTTCTGCGCCGAGCCCGCCGCGCCTTGCGTTGTCGCTCGACCGCCGTTCTCCAGGATGCCCACGTACCGGCCCATGTTCTGCATGGACTTGTGGAACTCCTGCTGATCCTCGGTGGATAGCGCGCGGCCGAGGTTGTCCGAGAATGTGCCAATGAGGCCGCCGCCCGCGTGAGCGCCACCGAAGCCAGTCAGACCGGCCGAAGTTGTCGGACCGATTGCGGCGACGTTCTGCAACTCGCGCGCCATTCCAGATGCTGCGCCGAGCATATTCTGGTTGTAGCGCGCATTGATGGCCCCTTCCCGTCCGCCGCCTGCGGTCGGGTTTGGCTCCTGAATCGGTTGACCGTTCGGGTCCAGCATGACGCTGCCGGGGTTTGCTGGGTCCATTTTCCACCGCATGCCGGTGGCAAGTTTCGTGGGCGCCTCATCAACCTTCCGCGTATTGGTATTCGCGTTTTGCAACGCAGCCTGACCCTCCGCTTGATTCTTCTGGATCTCAGAATTCGTGAACGCCATCTGCGGGCCGCCGACAGTCGTCGCGCCGCTGCCGCCGCGCTGTAGCGGGTCGAACGTCGAGCCTAGCGGCCCTTCCGCCTTCGGGGCGGCCGAGGCCGGGTCGAGTGCGAATGCAGCGCCGTGGCGCATAGCCGGATCTCCGTTCGGGTCGGCGAGCGCATTCCCCAAGCGCATTTTCTGGAACCCTTGCAGCATTCCAGTGATCTGCTCCGGCGGTACGCCCTTCTCCGCGTATACCGCAGCCAGCTCGGCCTCCTCCGGCTTTATGCCGAGAGTTTGCTGTACCTGCGGATTACGCATGGTCATCGCGGCCTGGTGCGCTTGCTGCTGATCGTTGATCCGCTGCCGCGCCTGTGCGAGCGCGTCCATTGTCTGCGCGCCGACTTGTAGCCCTTTCGTGTACGCGGGATTACCGGGCGCGGTGCTGTTGCCGCTGAGGATATCGCCAAGGCCCGCGCCGGCTTGCGCCCAGCCGGGGCTCGTCTTGTCGTCCTGCGCCGCTTCCTGGCTCGTTGAGTTCAGGTTCTCACGTTCGAGAATGCTAACCGGGTCCATTAGGGTACTGCTCCGCCGGCTCCAGTGCCGAATGCTCCAACCATCGAGCTGCCCATTGTACTCGGGATACTGCCCCCGAGGTTCAGAGCAGAGTTGTAATTCGCCACGGTGTTGCCGGCGAGCCCGAGGCCAGTCGTCCCGTCGCCAAGCGCGTTTGCCGTGTCAGCCGCTTGCGAGCCGACCGTGGCAGCGCCGCTCGCCAGCCCGCCAACAGCGCCGTACGCAGCGCCGGCCCCTTTCAGCAGCATGCCGAGACTATTGAGCCAGGGATTCGCCTGTGTCGCTTTCATCTGCAACTGCGTCACGTAATTCTGCTCGTTCGACTGCGTGCTCAAGAGGCCGAGTTGCCCCGCCGTGCTTGCGATGTCCTCGCCTTCTCCGACGCGTTCCAACTGAGTGCCCTGCGTGACGGCGGCGCTGTTGGCGAGTGCGTTGACATACGTGTTCGCCGTGGTGCTCGCGGTGCCTTGCTCCGCCTTGTACGCTTTACTGGCTCCCGGAACGTTCGGCGAGGCGGAACTGTCAATAGCGCTGGATTGCGTGAGGGCACTGCGATACGCCGCCAACTGCTGCGCCGTCTTCTGCTGCGCGGTCGCTGTCGATTGAGCGATCTTACTGCTGACCAGATTACCGACATCAGATTCGCCCCGTTTTTGCAGCATCCCTTGCTGAATGATACCGGCCGCCGCGATGTCGTTTTGCTGCTTGAGCTGGTCCGCCGTTGCAACGCCGCTCGCGACCGTACCGGCCCCTCCCAGCATCATAGGGATGCCGACGCCCGCACCGTATCCGGTGGCCGTCAAAATACCGCCGAGAATGGTTTCCGCACCGCCGATGTCCGTCTGCCCGTTGGCTCCGCCGCACATTACGTTCCGCTCCCGGAACCACCGTAGCCGGAGCTAGTAGTGGCCGTGTTTGAAAATGGATTGGTATACGCCTGCGCAGCTTTCAATCCGAGGCGAGTCTGCGCCGCAGTGTTCATGCTGTTAATCGTGTTCGTGATGCCGCCAAAAGCGTTCCCTAAAGCGTTAGGCGCGAGCGCCGCGTCAGCATTCTGAATGTTGGTTTGTAGCGCTGTAGCGGTCTGCTCCGCCGCGTTGCCAATGTTCGCACCCGACTGCGCCAGGGAGATCAATTGCTGCTTCTCGCTTTGATCGCTCGACTCTAAGCTGGCGAGTTTCGCCTGCGCTTGCTCGGAGGCCGACAACTGCCCTTGCTCCATTTGCTGCTGCAACTGACCGCCCTGATCCGCTGCCACCGACGATCCTGTCATGCCGTTGCCAGCGAGCGCGAACTTCAAATTCCTGGAGGCGGTCTGCTGCTGCTGGTTTAACTGCGTCTGGTAGGACGAATTCAGCGCGCTCAGATAGCTGTTGTACTGCCCCTGACGATTCGCAAACGCGCTGTTAATCGCATTCACGTTGTTGTTGATCGAGGACTGCTGCTGAGCGGCCTGATTGGCGGCAGTCGTCGCCGTGTTCGATCCGGTGCTCATGCACATGGGCGTTGATCCTTAGTCGCTACATACAAGACGGCATCGCTGCCGTCAACGCAAAACCCTTGCATGGTGGACTCAAGGCGAAGCCCGACAGTTTGGTACCATCTTTGGGCGAGTTTCCTCGACGCCAAGCATACCGTTTCTATACGGTGAGCGCCATTCCGTAGCGCCCACCGCACGCGCTCGGCCGCCATTTCCGTAATATCACGGCCGTAGAGGCTCCACGCAGCTTTCGTTCCTAGGAACCAACTGGAGTAGACCCCGGCGCGCAGCGGTATGAAACCGCCGACTACGAGCGCCTTGTCGGCGTCCGTCTCATCGTCCACGAACGCCCATTTCGGACCGTGGAAGCTATAGCAGCGCGCGATAGCCGCGTCGATGTCCTTCGGGTAGCCGAGCGCTACGAACTGGTCCCATTCGTCATCGCGAAGCTGACAGCACACGTGCATGATGTCGCCTAAGTTGCAGTCGCGTAACTTCATGGCTTCCCCAGCGGCTTTACGTACAGATTGAGCGCGCCCCATCCCCAGTTCTGGCCGCTGCCGAAGTCGAGTCGCATTTGAAAACTCGGCGCGGTGAGCGGCATGGGGATCATCGTGCCGGGTATTGAATCGCCGGTCACTGTGAACGGGTCTGTTGCCAGCTCACGATTTGACTGGCTATAGCCTATAGTCACCGTAACGGAAACATCGTTGTTCACAACGAGCCCTTCGTCGTCTATGTTGCCGATCGTGATGTCAAACCCTTCCATCATCTTGTCGAGGCCGAGCGCGCCGCACTCGATGTAGTTCCACATCATCAACCCGTCGAACGGAACGTTGTTGCCGCCCTGGGAGCTGTTGTTCTGATCGTCGAGCAGCGCCTGATCGCTGAACTCCCACACGAGATCTCCGGCGCGCATGTACAGCACGCCGTCCAGCACCGTCCAGTCTGTGATGACTTCGGGAAAGAGGTACCGGCTCCAGCTCATCGAGTTGTTGCCGTTGATCGAGAGGACTATCGCTTGCGGCCCGAAAAATAGGAAGTACTGTCCGGTCCCCGGATTGAAAAGCGATTTGACTTCGTACCCATCGGTCGCGAGCTGCCGCATAAGCGCAAGGACGATCGGGTCAACCTGTTTCCCAAATTGGCCGGCCTGAGTATTTCCCGCAGCTCCGGCAGTGCCGATATTTCGGATTCCGTTGGGGCTGAGGAAAACAAGGTCGTTGTTGACCGGCTGAATAGATTTCGGGAAAGTGCAACCAACAGGCTCCGCGTCGAGGAGCGCGATATTGGACGGGTCAGGGTCAACCTGCCACATCTGGTATCCGAGCGAGTTGAAGGCCACGAGATTCGAGCGGTAGAGGCCGAGCCCCGCGCACGGCTCGTTCCCAAACGACTGTAGGCCGAAAGGTATATAGCCAGCGTCTAAGCTGCTAGACCAGTCCTGCGCGCTAGCCGTAGCACTGAATCGGATAATATCGTCGTCTGCCGCGTAGACCTTCGCACTCGCTATAGCGACGATTTTTGAGTTTGGGCAATTCGTGTCCGTGATTCTCCCGTCGTGGCATGTCCACTCAATTGAACCGTCTAGCACCGATCCGCCTATCTGCGTAGGCCAAGTTGGCTGAGCGCTCCCCGACTTGAGGATAGACCCCGCCGTCCATGTGATCGCAGAGGCGTACTCCGCTTCCCAGGTGACCGAACCATCTTGCACCGTCTGCCCAGCTTCAACGGGCCACACGGGCTCGTTCGCGGCGGATGTCCCCGATCCGGTCTGTACCGCGACGAACACGAGCCCCGTGGGGTAGCCCTGCGCCGTGTAGTCCCACGTGAAGTAGTCGGCATAGATCTCTTGGCCGCTGTACGCCGTGGTCGTCATGGCGATGACGGCCGCCGCGTAGGCCGCACCCGCCGGAGCTGTGCCCTTGCCCCCGACGGCGATCCAAACCTGCTGGTTGCCGCTGTAGAGCCCCTCGCCGCCGTTGTCGATGCCGAAAGGCGGGTTCGTCGCGTAGCTATAGCTGATAAGCGTATGCGTGTCGTCGAACCACGCAATG
>Ga0181537_10005590_pt1 | contig 10136 bp, 4 predicted proteins | sample PEATcosm2014_Bin_39_FD_119765 | JGI IMG/M metagenome (GOLD analysis project Ga0181537, IMG submission 119765) | Peatland microbial communities from MTU Mesocosm Facility, Houghton, MI, USA - PEATcosm2014_Bin23_10_metaG | ecosystem: Environmental > Terrestrial > Soil > Wetlands > Peat | place... | reverse complement strand
GTCTTGCAGGTCATCGCGGACGAATCTCCGGTGAAAACCAGGGTGAAAGCGGTTCGCATGATTTTTTGCTCCAGCTTTCACTCGATTCTTGATTTCCACAAATAAAAACTGACAGCGAATCGCCCCATTTTTCTGCCCGAAACAAACCTAGGCTCGGCGTGACAGACGTTGCCAGAGAGCTGACCACCTCTTGGTCCGTAGCGGTCCCCGCTACCCATTTCTGATACAGCGCGGTAGTAGTTTTGTCGGCAAACTGCTTTCTGCTGACGTTCAGTTGGACGACTTCGGAGGCCACAATTCGCTGCCCTTCTTCCCAGCGTTTCCGGAGGTGGAAATAGCGAAGAAGGTCGGTTCCAGACGCCAGTTTCGGCCCTTCTGTGACGATTCGGAGGAACTCATTTTCCACAGTTCGAAAGAAGCGGTCCGAGGGAGCCAGGAACACAAATTCGTAGCGCGGGAGGACTCGGAGACGGGGCCACTGTCGTTCGTCTAAGGTCCACGTCCCTGCCACTGCTGCTGGATTTCGAAAGTCAGAATTACCCTGGCAACTCGGAAACAACCCGAAACTAAGAATCGGGTCGGACAAGTTCCGGTAGACGCCGAAAATTGTCCATGGGATCCCGGCACCCAAGTCTCCGATAACGACTTGTCGGGACTTAGCAGCTGTTGTCCTCGGGAATCTCCGGATACGACATCCATGCTACGGGGTCTTGGTTAGAACGCTATCCACCCATTCCAACCCGGATGCTCGGCCATCCATCGCCCTTGCAATTTTTGTAGCTCTGGAAATATTGGCGACTTCGGACCAACAACAATCCACAGGATTTGCGGTTCATTGTTTATGTGCACGATATAAGAGTCGTGGTCCTGTTACCACGAGATAGTCCAAATGCGGTTTGTAAGATTCCGCGACTATCCGACCTTTATCTACTTGAAATTTACCCAAAATGTTCTCAGGTTCATGCTGCCTTACCATCGCTACGCGACCGTCCGTCACAAGCAGCGTCCCATTTCCTAATTCACGTGCAGCATTGATCAGACTTGGCGCCAGAGGGCCGTGCATCGCTATGACCCAATGCAGGAATCGGACAAAATGCGGGTTTGGCTTCAACGTTTCTTGCGTAATGTCCAAGACGTCAGAAGGTAGGGTACCGACTATCGCGCTCTCAGGAATCCCGCGATCGGCAACAGCGGTGGGTGAAATGAACGAGACGACATTGAATTTTCCTTGAGTGTCGTTCCGAATCGAGAATATGTTTAGTCCGCGAGCGTGCATAGAACCCAGTCCTCGCGCCCATGAGAGCCGCACCGGCACGATACCATCACCGCCCTGTGTTGTCCCGTGATGGGGGGCAAGTTCTGGTTCCGAGGCTGGCGGTTCGTACTATCTTTTTTTTTCTTGGCGAAGTTGTCCTTGTTTCGGCACGTGCTTGATTAACGCCGAAACCGGACAAGTGCCGATCCACCGAAAACCACATCTCCGGTAAGGCACTGACTGTCGATTGCTAGCGTGTGATATAAATTGCGCCTCCGTCTTGGACGAGATCTCAGAAGGAGTACCTTATGCGCCATCCTGAGGTTGCCATCCCGCTAGTCAACTCGCGCCGCTGCTTTCTTCGCTCCGTTTCACTTGTTGCCACGACCTCGATACTCAGGGAAGCACAGTTTCTAGTGGCCGCCCCGGAGCCGGCTACAACCGCCGAAAGCCGAGCGGAATCCGCCCTTGATGAGAAACGTATGGGCGAGCTGGCGGCGTGGACAGCGTTGACCATGGAGACGCCAAACCCCGTGCCTTTTGGCGCGGAGATTGTCCACAGCGAGACGGGCGAGAGCCTGATGCGCGCCGCGAACGCCGTAGGAACAGAGCACGATCCCAGCGCCCACGCCGAGGTGCGCACAATTCGGCTAGCATGCAACAAGATCAACTCGCGTTCGCTGAGGGGTTACACGCTCTACACTACCTGCGAGCCCTGTCCGATGTGTATGGGCTGCGCCCTGTGGGCTGGCCTCGACCGCGTGGTGTTCGGCGCGACGATTGCAGACGCGGCCCGCTTCGGCCCTCAAATTGAAATTTCCGCGACGGAGGTTGTGAAGCGCTCCGACATGAAGTGCATCGTCGATGGACCGGTCCAGCACGATGCGTGTCTCGCACTTTTCACAAATTCAACCATGCAGAAGGCGTTTAAGAGATGGAATTCCCAAAGGCCCTGACTGGCCGCGTGCTTTTAGAGGGCTAGAGAAGCGGGACGTGTTGCCAAGTCCTGATGCCAAAACCAAGAAAAAATGAGGAATCGTTAAGTCCGGCAAGCTCCGCCGAGCCGCGGACGAAATGGGCACTGCCCGAGAGCCGGCGCGAGGTGGACATGCCCGATAAATTCATCCGGGAATTCATCGTTTTTTTAGGCACAGGAATGTGGTTCGAGTCGCTGGAGGGAGCGACGCGGCAAACTAACTCGCCCGATGAATGGCCTGTTTCGAATTGCTCTTGGACACCTCGCCGCCGATCCGCTCGAAAGCGCACGGGGTGTCTATCTAGGGCCGAAATTGTCGAAAATCGACAAAGCACCTGTATGCATTCGATTTACGCGCATGTTCAAGAAAAGATAGCACGATGCATGAAACTCTGGTGTGAGTATCCCACGCTCTCCGCCAGTTCTGTATCGCGTTCATTTAATTAATGTTAAATCCTTGGTGTCTATCGTAGCGGCTGCATCTGAGTCTTGCCAGTTCATCCTAGGCGAGGGGAGAACTCGGAAGCGTTTCGTTCCTCGCGATGCGCGCCCGATTCTCGCGGGGCTGAAAAACGTGTTAAGAACAACTCCGTTGGAATTTTTTGTGCGGGTTATTTTGTGAAGCGGGCTTTCTATCGGAAGTTGCTCACGAGGACCACATCGCTGGTCGTGCTGCCTCTAGCCAAATACATCTGCTGGCCATCGCGGCTCCAGGAAAAAGCGAAGATTAAGCCTGAGGTGAAGTTGGTTATCTGACGGGGAGGGCCGCCAGAGAGGGGCTGCTCCCAGACATTGGTGGTGCCGTCTGTGGTCAAAAGGTACTGGATGCCCTTTTGATCGGGCGCCCACCTTATATTATTCCCATCCATGGGGGCGTCGAAAGTGAAAGTGTGCACAGAAGCTCCTCCAGCAGCAGGGATAATTTCGAGCGTTTCTTTGAGGACCGGGCCGGTTTGCTGGTTGGTCAAAGCGATCCATTGACCGTCCGGAGAGATGGCCAGGAAGCCTGGAGCCGGCGGGCTGGAGAGGGTGATGGGAGCTCCGCCTTCGATCGGGAGGCGATATATTTTATTGGCGTGTTGATAGATCAACCAATTGCCGTCTGGCGAGCAATCCGCCGAATCCTCTAGCGCATCTGCAAGTTGGACGGCATTTGAGCCGTCGGCGTCGGTACGCATCAATCGAACTTTGTTATTTTCGTAGCTGTCGAAAATGATATAGCGATCGCCGCACGTCGCCGCACTCACATAGTTGCGAGTAGCTGGCCGCAGCAGCGTTCGGTTACCGCCGTCTTGATCTATCAGTACCAAGTCACTGCGGCGTGTCCGAAGCAAAAGCTTCCCGAAAGGTCCGGGAACCACGTCCGAATCCGGCGTCTCACCCGAGGTAATCTGCTTCGCGCGGGAAGTATCTCCCTGAGGCAGCGTCCAGATATGAGATTGCTTATTTCGCGCGAGGGTAACGAGTGTTTGTCCGTTCCTGGTTAATTCCAGTGTCGATCCGTAATCCGACAAATCGTTGGTGAAGCGGCTTTTTTCTCCGCTGGGAAAAGAAACCACAAAAAGTTGCGTGCGATTTTCCGTGAGCAACCCCATCGGAACAATTAAAGAATTGCCGTCGGGTAGCCAAGCAGGTCTGCCAATCCATTCGGGACCCGAATAGAGATTCCTAACGGCATGATCGGCGACGTTGATGGCGACTAACGTCCACTTGGTTTCTTTCTCCGCTCGCAAGACAGGAACGGCAATGGTCTTGCCGTCCGGCGACCAGGATGCGCCCGCGACGAAGGTACTAATCGTGGGGAAGGAGGCGAGTAAGGTATCGCCGCTCCCATCGGAATTGGCGGTGCGGACTTCGATCGTGCCGATGTCCGGGTTGCCGCGCATGAAGACAAATTGTTTGCCATCCGGAGAGTAGCCGATGGGCGTGTCAATATCTTTTAGCAATAGGCGCGCGACGCCGCCTAACACCGGTATGGCGTAGAGGTCGTTGGACTCCGCGTTGAGGTCGTTTGATTGCACAAAATTGATGTAATCGCCGTCGGGGGAAAAGGTCAGGCCATAAAAAGCGGCGGTTTTGGGCCGCAAAACGCGAGCCTCGCTTTTTGTAGCTACGTTGCGTACCCACAGACTTCGCCCGGCATTTTCTAGTAAGTCGTGAACAATGTACTGGCCGTCAGGAGATATGGAAACACGTGTTACCTGGCCGCTATCCGTAAGCGTGGTGATCCGCATGGTCTGCAGATTAAATACTGGACGCCGGTTAATAAATTTGTAGACGACCAAAGCTGAAAGCAGGCAAGCCAAAAGCCCGGCTACAAATAATAGCTTCCACGTCGCGAATGGACTCCTTCGTTCGGGAAACGTGGCAGGCGCACTGGCGGATTTCGCAATCGCTGTATCGGTATCGCGCGCGCCAGATGTCGCTTCGTCATTTTGGGTAATTGATGGGTGTAAACCGTTTCCGTTGGCCGGAACAATTTCGACAGGAGAGAGAAATCTATACCCGCGACGGGGAATGGTTTCGATGTACTTGGGATTTTCGGAGCTATCGGAGATGGCCTCGCGCAGCTTGCTCACGGCCGCGTTCAGGCCGTTTTCAAAATCAACGAAGGTGTCGGCGGGCCAGAGGTGCTTGCGCAGCTCCTCGCGCGTGACCAGTTGGCCCGGTTTTTCCGCCAGCAGCGCCAGGACGCGCAGAGGGTTTTCCTGCAGGCGAATGCGGTGGCCGTTTTTGCGCACTTCGCCCGCTGCCAGGTCCACAAGGTAGGGACCGAACTTCAGCAGTTGGGGCGTGGGGGACTGCTCCACGGGCGGACCTCGGCGAGACTGCTGCGGATTGCGGGGATTTTAGCACGGGATGGGCACGCCGCCAGGAATTTCGAGCCGGGTGTTAACTGTCGAATAATCAGCGGGCTGGCTGGTAAGACTTCGATAAGAAGTATTTCAGCCTGCGCACATTGACCTTCCGTGAGCCTCCGGGCAAACTCCCGCCAACTTGGCCCCAGGCAGCCGCCCCGGATGGATTTGTCGTTCCCATATCCAGCCCAGCGGTAAATCCAGCAACGGCTTCTCTCGGTGTTGCGATGCCAGCGAAGGCGCGGGCGTGGCCCGTCGGCGTATCGAGAGGCTTCGGGAGCCGGAAAGTTTGCCTTGCCTAAGAATTTTGTGGTCGATGGAAATGATTCCGCGAAGGAGACACAGCATCATGAAGATGAACGGTAAATACGAGTTGTTTGCACAAATCGCCCGGCGAGGTCTGCGGCTAACCGCTCTTCTGGCTGTGGTGCTTGGCCTCGCGCACCCTAGTTGCGCGCAATCCAGTTCGACACCAACTCCGCGATGGACCCAAGATGCAAAGCTCGCCTCGGCGTCCATGCCTGCAGCGGAAAAGTCCGCCGTCGCTGCACAAGTTGTTGCGACCGATGCGAAATCACTTGTCTCGGACAAGGAAAAGGCCCCAGCGAAAGGCCCCCAGGAAGGAATTAAGGTCCATGGACACTGGACGATTGTGGTGAAGAATGCGGACGGCACGATAGCCGCACGCCAGGAGTTCGATAATGCCCTCGACCCGATCGAAGGCGCTGATCTCTTAACGGGATTGATCTCTGGTCAGTACGCAACCTTCGGTTTCATGATTGACCTAAGCGCATCCTCGGGCAAGGTTTGCGGCGGGGGAGACTGCCTCCTGCTCGACTCACGGAATCCAGGGCTCACTCAGGATCCCCTGGTTTGTCCCTCTTTCAACAAGAGTAACGTCGTCTGTAGCTCGCTAACTTATTCCCCAACGACTCACACTCTACCCGCCAGCGCCACTGCGAATGCCAATGGATATACGCTGAGCGGCAGTGTGAACCTGGCTGCGACGGACGGCGGGACAATCACAACAGTAGGAACTGGAGTTATCGGTTGTCTTGCACTTTCAAACTCCGTGCTGTACTCGGCCACGACTGCCGCAACGTATGTGTCCAGCGCAGCGACTACGCTCGGGTTTATAGCATCGCCACCGGGTGCTCCTGACACTGCCGCTAAGACGAACGGCTTCAATCCGAGTTGCCAATTGCAGGTCCCCGTTTCGGGCAATCCGAATAGTACAAGTGGAAACTATGGGGCGCTGTTGTTGACCTCACATGCCATCTCTCAACCCGTAGCTGGGGGTCAGTCAGTTTCCGTCACTGTGGCCATCACGTTTTCTGGCAGCTAGGCCGAGGCTTACGTGGACTCGGTAAAATGTTCCTTGTTTTGCTTTGCCCTTCAATTTCAGGGCAGAACGAAAAAGTCAATTCGTGAACGCAAGTAGCTCCGCATGCCACAGTGGCAAGAGCACGACAGAGGGCTGAGCTTATGACTGGAAAATTTACGACCGCCAAGGCGCCCGCGCTTCGCAAGCTTACCAGCTGGGGATTGCCGCTGGCGCTATCCTGTTTATTCAGCGGTGCGGCACTGGCACAAGCCCCAGCGCCCACGATCCTGCAGGCCCCGATGGACTATAGCGGAGGCTTGAATGCGTTCTACAGCATTCCCAATGACGTGGCCATGGGCGACTTCAACGGTGACGGCTTGCTGGATTTTGCCGTGGTGGAGTACGCGCCCGACCTACCGACCAGCAGTCAAGTGCAAATCTTCCTTGGGAACCTGGACGGGAGTTTCACTGCCAGCAACATCTATACGATCGGCACCATTTCCGGGCAACCCTACGCGACCAATCACAACATCGCGGTGGGTCATTTCAACGGCCCTTCGCAACCGGTGGGCATCGCCGTGGCGGTTTCGCAGGCCCCAGGCTGTCCCACGGGCGGAGTGGTGCTGCTCTATGGAAAGGGGGACGGCACGTTCCCCAATACGGGCTGCCTGGTGAATGCGCCGGGGGTCATTTCCGTGGCTGTGGCTGATTATAACAACGATACCTATGACGACATTGCCGTGAGCAACGCCGCGGGCGCCGCCGCCGGCAGCATTTCCGTCTATTTCAACCACGCCACCATCAATACCGGTGCTCCTGCGAACAGTTTTTACAATTACGGAAACTACTCGGAAGTGCTGCCCGGCTTGGGTGGCGCGACGATATACGGCACGCTGGTGGCGGGAAAGTTGCCCGCGCCCGAGAGTAACGGACCCTGCCTGGCGATGCTGGCGAACGGCGGTCTTTTCACGCAATATGTAGCCATCTTCCAAAATGTTCTGTCGTCACAAAATCCTCATGCGGGCACGCTATTCGTCAATTTCATTCCTTCCTACGAGCCACTGAAGATCAGCGGCAACGGACTTTCGGATATCGCCTGGACCAATCTTGCCGTGCAAGGCCCCACAACCTTGGTGGGTATCGGAGCAGTCGGATCGGACGGCGGCCTGCAAGCCATTCCCATAACTTTTCCGGCAGGGGTTGGTCCGGGTTTGGGGCCTCTAGCCCCCGTGGCAAGTAATTATCCGGGGATCGCCATGACGGCAGGAGATTTTGATGGAAATGGAATTCCGGATATTGCGTATCTGGACGAAAAGCAAAATCTGAATATCAGTCTGAATCCGGGGACCGCGACCAGCAGCAATATCGGGCCGTTCGGTCCGGCTGGCCAAGGGGTGGCTGCCGGATTCTCCCCTGGTTTGAACAAGTGGGTCATCGTTGACTCGGGCATCTATTCACAAATCACTCCGGCGTACACAACGTTTCCCGCGCTACGCTCCATCGGGGTGTTCCTGGTGGATCCCGCCACCGGACAGCCTCCCATTGCTCCGGCGTACACCCAGAATTCCGTCTATCTCACGGGCACGCAGAGTGCCTTCGCGGCGGGGGATTTTGATGGCGATGGATATCCGGATGTTGCCGTGCTTGGCCAGGACAGCGCGAACTTTGATGCCACGGTGTACATTTATCGCAACGCCTACAAGAACCCTACGCCACCAGCGGCGCCGGGATACGCCACGCCTCCCACGGTGGTGGACTTGGGAACCCTTCTCGGCTCGAGCTTCGGGTCCATCGGCTACGGCGGTTCCCCTGGGTACGCGCTGGTGACCGGAAGCTTCCGGATCTTCAATCCCGACATCGCACTGGTGACCTCCGAGGGCATCACGCTGCTGGAAAATCAGGGCCTCACCAATCAGGGTACGTTTAACTTTACGCTGGCGCCGGGTTGTCAAGGCTTTCCAGGGGACACCTCGAACAATTGCGATCTGGGCCTGGAGCCGCACTTCCCGGGATTGTCCAACACGAACCCTGCGCGGCCGGCCATGCTTGCCGTGGATGTGGACGGCGACAACTACCAGGACATCGTGGTGGCTTTTCCGGAGAACTGCTTCGCAAGAACCAAGTCCGCAATCTATGTGTGGCGCTCCAACCATGATGGAACGTTTCAGCCTCCTATCTATATTCCTTCCCCCGTTGTGAATCCCGTCGGCCTGGCTGCCGGCAAACTGCTGGGCCACGCGGTGCCGGACCTGGTAGTCATCAACGGAGGCGAGGTCTGCTCCGGCACGGAAGCGGTGACTGGGCCGCCGACCTTTGCCGCCGCATCCATCATCCCCAACGACGGCGCAGGATCGTTCGGTTCACCTACATTAATCCTCACGCAAAGTTCCGATGTGCTTTTCCCCGCCATTTCCTCCGTGGCAGTGGCGGACATGAATAACGATGGTTTGCCGGATGTGGTGCTTTCGGATGCCGATGGCATCCACGTACTGCTGAACACGCCTGGGGGTGCGCAAGCATTCACGAACGCGGGTTTTGTTGTTCCTTTGTACGGCACCATACTCGGATTCCAGGACCTCACCACTAACATCACGCAAATCGACATCGCCGACATAAATCAGGACGGCAATCTGGATGTGGTGGCCACGGCGGGCGGCATCGTGTACGTCTTTCCGGGCGACGGCAAGGGCGGCGTGGCGACTCCCACGCAAGGGTATGTGTCTGGCCCCAATTCCAATCAGTTAAAGGTGATCGATGTAAACGGCGACAAATCCCCGGATGTGCTGGTCAACAATTCGCAGGGTTTTTCCGTTTTGCTGAATGGCGCGGCGGTTGGATCGGGTAATCCGATCGCCGAATACTTCGAGGTTCCCGTGGGTTTTGATCCTCTGCCGCAAGGGGCACTGAAAAGCCTATTTTTTATTCTAGATAATATAGGCGGAGGTGCCCTGACGGTCAGCGGCGCGGAGTATGCGAGCAACACCGGGAACGAGTTCTCCGCGCCACAGGTGGCATGCAGCAACTCGACAAGTCCTGTCTACCCCATCACGATCGCTCCGCAATCCGGTTGCACCTTTACTGTGACATTTGCACCCACGGCGATTGGGCCAGCCAGCGCGCAGCTCATTATTTACGACAACGCCGCGTCGAGCACCCTGCCTTCGTTGCCGGCTGGCGGCGCTGGGAACTTTCAGCAATCCGTTAGCCTGACCGGGACGGGAGTTGCGGGCCAGGCTAACGTTTCCATCAGCGTCACTACTTCTCCCGTAGCTGTGGCCGTGGGCACGCCGTTGGCTTACACGATCACTCTGACCAACAGCGGACCGAATGCCGCGACCGATCTAATATTCACCCACCAGATGGAGCCTTCGGTGAAGTTGCAGAGTGTGACCAGCGGCCTGGGAACTTGTACTGGACAATCGGGAGCGCTCGGCGTCCTGGCGACATGCAAGATCGGAACTTTGCCTTCGGGCGGTACGGTGACAATTCTGCTGGATGTCACGCCCACGGTAGCCACGACGTTGACGGATCCTTTCGTAATCACGCAGGACGAGACGAATGCCAACCCGGAATCCGTGCAGGCGAATCTTGCCGTGCTCTCTTCGTTGGTCGTTAACATTCCCACGATCCCGGAAAACATTTCCGTCAGCGACCAGGTATTTGTCAGTCCAATTTTGGCCAATTTTGCGCCGCCCGCCGTGGTGTTCTCAAACTCCAGCCTCG
>Ga0181537_10005589_pt1 | contig 10137 bp, 9 predicted proteins | sample PEATcosm2014_Bin_39_FD_119765 | JGI IMG/M metagenome (GOLD analysis project Ga0181537, IMG submission 119765) | Peatland microbial communities from MTU Mesocosm Facility, Houghton, MI, USA - PEATcosm2014_Bin23_10_metaG | ecosystem: Environmental > Terrestrial > Soil > Wetlands > Peat | place... | reverse complement strand
GCAGGGTATCCGCCATATAACTAAAAGGCTTCGGCGGCTGGTCGCCTTCCTGCAAATCCATCCGGCTGAAATCGATGCTCCTTTTGAGCAGGCGAGGGGGGGTGCCCGTCTTCAACCGCTTCAATTCAAACCCCAATTTCAGCAGTGAGGCCGACAGCCCGCTTGCCGTATCCCCCATCCGACCGCCCGGAGTATTCCGCAAACCCACATGCATCAGCCCCTGCAGAAAAGTCCCCGTCGTCACCACCACCGTCCGACTGCGAAACGTCACGCCAAGTTGCGTACTGACGCCCATAACTCGTTCTCCATCAACAAGTATCTCTGCAATGTGCCCCTGCTTGACATCGAGCCGATCCTGTCGCTCGCAGGTCGCCTTGAGCCGGAATTGGTACGCCTTCTTGTCGCATTGAGCCCGGGGCCCGCGCACGCTGGCACCCTTTGACGCATTCAGCATCCGAAACTGGACGCCGGTGGCATCGGTATTGAGACCCATCTCGCCGCCGAGCGCGTCGATCTCCCGCACGATCTGCCCCTTGGCCAGCCCGCCGATGGCCGGGTTGCACGACATCTGGCCGATCGTGTCGAGATTCATCGTCAGCAGAAGCGTCTCGCATCCCATCCGCGATGCGGCCAGCGCCGCCTCAACGCCGGCATGGCCCGCCCCGATGACAATCACGTCGTAGGCCTTGGGATACTCGAACATAAGCGGAAAGAATACCGCAAGCCGGGGCGGGCGACAAGCGGTGAGGGGATTGCGAATCAAGCCATCAACGCAGTGACAACAAGTATATGCAATTAACTTGCACTAACTATTCTTCTCGGAATGTGTTATCTTTTGTTGCCTTGATTATCCGCACCCTCGTCCGCCTGCTCCTGGCTGCGCTCTTTCTCTTTGCAGGGACCCTCCATCTGCGCCATCCGGAACTCTTCCTTCCGGTCATGCCGCCTTGGATTCCGTTTCACCTGGCCTGCATCGAAATCAGCGGTGTTTTCGAGTTGCTCGGCGGCGTCGGCCTGCTGATTCCCGCGCGCCCGATTCAAGTCCTGACCGGCTGGGGTCTTGCCCTGCTCCTCCTGGCGGTCTTTCCCGCCAATATCTATATGGCCTTGGCCCACCTGAAGATTCACGGTTTTCCCTCTGAGCCTTGGATGGGGTGGGCGCGGCTGCCTGTGCAACCTCTTTTAATCGTCGCGGTCCTCTGGGTAACGCGAGTTTGGCATGGAAATGGCAATAATCAGAAACCGCCAATACCAAACACACCCATAAAATGACCCCTTGAACCCTATGAATCCCCCGCAATTCTTCACTCACCGCCTTCCCAGGCCCGGTATTCACCTCTTGAGCGATCCTTTTCCGGAGCGCTTGAACGGATCGACTTCCCTGTTTAACCGCGCGGAAAATCTTTCCTCCCAAAGGGAATATATTGCCGCCTCAAGACACCGAAGCACCCAAGCGACAGCGAAAAAATAACTTTTTTTCGTATTTATTTTTGGCCTTCCGACGCGGGCTAGGCAAAGAGGTAGCCGTCGCCGGCCCTGCGACAGTTGGTATTTTCTCTTTCGTCGCGCAGCGCGCGACGGCTACCTTGGTTATGCTAAGTTGGTTTTTCTCTCATGAAGCACTACCTCGGTATTTGCATGGTTCTGGTCACGGCGGCAGCCATCGGCCTTCTCGCCTTGCATAGCTGCACCGCTGCGGTCGACCAGACCGTCGACCATGTCCGCGACGCCTTCGCGCAGGTCCTGCGGGTGCAGCCCGAGGTTACGCTCAACCAGCGCGTCGTCCTCACCCAAACAGCGCCCATCGCCGAGCTGGCGGTCGTGACCAAGGAGGAACTCGTCACCCTCGGCTTCGATGAACATCTCGAAGTCTTGTCCCTGCAAATTCCCCTGACCGAAAAAAAGCTCACCGCCGAGGCGACCTACCGTCTCAAGGCCGGGTTTGATTTACGCCAACCGTTCTCCGTTGAAATTGATCCGGTCACGCACGCACTCCACGCCGTCATGCCTCACGCCAAAATTTTATCCGTCGAACAAATGGGCGATCTGACCTACCATGGAGAAGATTCCATGCTTAATCGCATAACTGACGACGAGCGCGCACAAATCCTAAGCGACCTCAATGCCGCCGCGCACGATGCCGCCGAAAAATCGAGCCTGAAAACAGACGCGGAACAACAGGTCTCCCAAAGACTGAACGAAATCATGAGCCACAACGGGCAGGCCCTGCAAATTGAATGGAACAATGCCACCACCGTTCCAACCCCTACACCGTAAGCCTGTTAATACACGATGATTCATGTCAAATACGTAACGAAAGTAATAGCGACACTTGTACCATTAATTATTATAACTTAGAGGTTGTGTTTGTCTCATTTTGGAATACACTTGTCTAACCAGACACCCCCGAATGAGCAAAAGCGGTACACTCCTTGCGTGCACCATGCGAACCCAAAACTAAGGAAATTTTATGAAACCTTCCATTCTGCTTCATCCTTCCTTGGAAACCGCCACTGCCGTCGGAGAATCGACCCCGCTGCGACATTCCCTTTACGATACCAAAGATGACTTCATCGAGCGCATTGCCCCCCTCGGAGTAGCGGCGATCTATTTTGGCAGCTTTTCGCTCTCGCCCCAGGATGCGCCCCTCTCGCGTCAGGCCCTTTACAAGTTATCGTTTCTCTATCGCCATTTTCTTCAGCCGGGCGGCCTGCGCATCGTCGTCAACCGCCAAACTGCGGTTCTTTCCGGCAAGGTGACCAGCCGCGCCCTCGTAACCATGGCCGACATCCTGGCCCTGCAGATCGAAGGCATCCGGCATGTCCAGGATGAGACCGAAGCACCGCCGAAAGAAGCTTCTCATCCCGAGGCGATCCGGGAATCGGTCCAATTTTTATTTGCGACTGACCAGACTTTGCGATCCGGAGTGCAATCGAGCCTTTCTGAAGGCCATCTGCTTCTCCAGGGCGAGGTCAGTTCCATCGCCCAGAAAAATTGGGCCGAACAACTCGCGGAAGCGGCCGGCGGCGAAGTTCAGTCCCAGCTCAAGGTCAGCGATGCGACAACCTTCCCCGCCACGCAATCGGCCGAACCGCCCCTGATTGATGATGAATCACAGCAGGCGCTCGTGCTCTTCCGCCTACGACTCGTGCGCGAAACCGAACATCTGCCCGTCCGGGTCAAGGCCAATCGGGGTATCGTTGTCCTGCAAGGAAAAGTCCGCACCGAAGCTCTCCGCCAACGCGTGGAAAATATCGCCCGATCCACCCTCGGCCACCGCGAATTACGCAGCTCGCTCGCCATCTCGGCGTAGTTCTCCAATGTAGCGGCGGTCTATGATAGATGACATCCCGCCGTCTCCTTTCCTAACTTTCTAAAGGTTAACGACTTATTACATAAGACGCAAGTCTTTTTCGGTAAATTTTCGTACAGAAAAGTAGCCTTCTGTTATGCAGACCCGAGGGATTTTGTTATGCATTCCAGTACTCATTGCAGATGGGTTTGCACGGCAATCACCCTGTCGTTAAGGAGGACGACCTACACCTCGGAATGGCCCTGCTGATACACATAACTCGCTCCGGAGGGGCTTCATCCTGGGCCAGGGAACCTGTCCCAACATCAAGCCTGAGAGCATTTGACCGCGACAGCGTTCTAGGCTGGCGAGTTGCCTTGTCGTCGTGGGTCGGGTTCATTGGCGATGGTGCCCGACCTGCGCGGCTCGGGCCATCGTCTGCACTCAGGCAACGTGATCGTGCCGGTGCTAATGACAATTACTTAAGCAAATCAGCGCTTTAATCTAAGCGCCGCACAAACCACATTTCTGGGTAGCCAGAATCATGTTGTCTGTTTCGTCCCAACTTGGGAATCTGTTCCGAAGGGTTTGACAATGAGCAAGAAATATAAGATGACGATTTCCCGGCTGACGGTTGATAAGCTGGGAGTCAAACTTTACGACAGAGTGTCAGCAGTAATCGCTGAACTCATAGCGAACAGCTATGACGCCGATGCGACCGAGGTGACCATCACCGCCCCGATGGACGAAATGCTGGCGCGAAAGCAGCAGGGCGTGCTCATCGACCAAGGGTTTGCAATTGAAGTTTCAGATAATGGATTGGGAATGCTGGTTCACGAAAAGGTCAACGAAGTTAATGACTTTTATCTCAAGGTTGGCGCTGAGCGCCGTAACGATCCTCGTCGTGGTGACAAATCGAAGAAATTTGGTCGGCGAGTCATGGGGCGCAAGGGTGTCGGCAAACTCGCTCCATTCGGCGTCTGTCAGAAAATCGAAGTGATTTCATCGAGCGGTGATAAGGTCAGCGGCAAGGACGAAAACGGCAAGCCCCAGAACGGATTTATCACTTCGCATTTCATTTTGGATCGGAAGGCCATTTTGTCCGAAACGGATGCGCCGTATTTTCCCGAGCCGGGAGCTATGGACGAAACCGTCCAACCAAAGCTTGGCACAACCATAAAGATGAGGGTGTTTGACCATCGCCGAGTCCCAAAGATCGCTGATTTTGAACGGCAAATGGCTCAAAGATTTGGTCTCGCAACCCCCAATTGGCGGATCATACTGCGTGACTCCGGCAAGAAATCTGGTGACGCAGATTACGAGCGCATCGTAGGAGCATTTGAAACACAGCTCAAACCCGGAACAAAAGTCACCTTTGAACAGCGCGCCAATAGCCTGAGCGAGTCACGAGACGCAAATGACTTTGGGGTCAAAGGGCCAAGCGGTGTGAGTGTTGGCGACGCCACTGCGGGTTTCACCCTTGAGGAAAAATTCTATCCGATCACGGGGTGGGTTGGTTATGCGAAAGAACCTTACAAGGACGACCTGATGGCCGGAGTTCGCATCTACTGTCGTGGAAAGATTGCAGCCCAAACCGCCGTGTTTAACATGAAGGCTGGCTTTACCGGCGAGCACGATGTGCGCTCCTATTTCATCGGTGAACTTCACGCCGACTGGCTTGACGAGGATGATGATCTCATTAGGACGGATCGTCAGGATATTTTATGGTCGCATGACTTGGGGCAGGCATTTCAGGCTTGGGGGCAATCGCTAGTTAAGATTGTTGGGAGAATCACGCGCGAACCGATGAGGAAGTCCGCATGGGAGCGATTCCAACAGGTTTCGAAGATCAACGAGCGAGTGGCGGAGACCTATCCCGGCGCGCAGCAGGGGGAAATTCGGGAACGCACGCTTGAGATGGCAGAGACAATCGCGAAGTCAGCGCGCGGCGACGAACTTGAAGACAAAGAAACGGTGGAAACGTTCGTGCAATTGAGTTTGCTGCTCGGCCCACACATTACGCTCGATAGAAAACTAAAGGAGGCCGCAGAGTCGAAGGACCGTCCCCTTGAAGTAATTTCTGAGGTTCTGAAAACCGCACGGCTAGCCGAACTGGCGTCGTTCGGAAGAATCGCCGACGACCGGGTGCGCGTCATAGAGACGCTTGAAGCTTACAAGGACACTCCCGGAATAAGGGAGGCGGCCTTTCAGAAACTCTTGACCGAAGCCCCTTGGTTAATTAACCCAACATGGTCACCAATTACGGCGAATCAATCGTTTGAGACGCTGAAAAAGGAGTTCGTAAAATTCTATCGCACACGCACCGGAAAGGATCTCAATCTTGACGACTTTTCCGATCCCGATAAACAGCCTGATTTCGTTCTGTCGAGCCAAGACGACACGATACAAATCATAGAAATCAAAAAGCCGTCTTGGAAACTTAAGGACGAAGAGATGGCGCGTATTGGTAACTATTACGCGATAATGACTGACTTTCTCGCCGAACCCGGCAACGAAGAATTCAGAAGGGAATTTCCAAAGTTCCATATCACACTCGTTTGCGATGGCATCGGCTTGACCGGCCAAAGTCGCGCGGCTTTCGACGGACTCAAATCCAACAACACCCTCACCCATATCAATTGGAAGAGCTTTTTATTAAAGACACGGAAAATGCACGAGGCGTTTCTAAACGAGTCAGACCGTCAGCGGAAACTTGCAGCCAAACGAGCGTGAAATGAAGCAGCCCGTTGCAATTGATCTCTTCGCTGGTTGTGGCGGCCTTTCGCAAGGATTGGTAAAGGCCGGATTTGACGTTCGCGCCGCCGTCGAGGTGGACGCAGAGGCGTCCAAGACTTATCGGAAGAATCACCCAGGCACCAAGCTAATTGAACGCGATATTTGTAAAGTTACAGCGAGTGAATTGAAGGCGTTGTGCGGCGACAAAAAAATCTCCCTGCTCGCGGGGTGTGCTCCGTGCCAAGGTTTTTGCTCCCTCACCGTAAAAAACAAACGCGAAGACCCGCGCAATGAATTAGTCCTTCAGATGGCTACTCTCATTGAAGAACTCAAACCTGAAGCCGTGATGATGGAAAACGTGCCGGGCTTGGAAAATCGAGGCGCGAAAATTTTTGGTGAATTTGTCGCGCGTTTGCGCACGCTCGGTTATCAACCGGAATGGCGCATCATTCAAATGGCTGATTACGGCGTACCGCAGTCTCGCCGCCGTTTGGTGCTTTTTGCCGGACTCGGCTTTAAGATTCCTTTACCTACTGTCACACACGCCAAGAATCCCCCACCAAAATCGAAACTGAAAAAGTGGCTAACGCTCCGTGACGTGATTGCGAATCAATCAAAGCCAGTCACAATGAGCAGGGCTCGTAAAAAAGGTGGACCGAAAAAGCACAAGTGGCACGTTGTCCGCGATCTTCAACCGCAAGTGGCCGCGCGACTTGCTGCCGCGATCCCAGGGAAAACATGGCTGGCATTGGAAGAGTCTATCCGTCCAGAGTGTCACCGTAGCGGTTACGATGGATTCACTAATACTTACGGACGGATGTCATGGAATCAAACGCCTGTCACGATGACCGGCGGCTGCACCACGCCATGCAAAGGACGCTTTGGGCATCCCAATAAGAGTCGCACAACAATTTCAGTGCGCGAGGCGGCGCTGATTCAAACATTTCCGCGTGGCTACGAGTTTGATACGGATTACATGGATACAGTGTGCGATATGATTGGAAATGCCGTGCCACCGAAGTTCGCGCGCGCGGCGGGCGGGTGTATCCGCAAAGAGTTGGAAAAACGCCATGAGTCGTTGGCCCAAACATGACAAGCAGGCAAAAACGACCTTTGGCGGATTATCGCGCTCAGCATTAATGTCGCGGATTCGCAGTTCGCGGAATGCTACCACCGAATTAAAATTTTTAGCATTGTTGCGCACGACGCAAATTAAAGGTTGGCGGCGTAACTATCCGCTGACGGGCAAACCAGATTTCACTTTTCCAAGGTCAAAACTTGCGGTGTTCATAGACGGCTGCTTTTGGCATGGCCACGCTTGCGGTCGAAACCTAAGTCCAAAACACAATGCACACGCTTGGAATGCCAAAATTGATCGCAATAAAAAACGTGATCTAGTCGTTACACAAGAACTCAAAAGGGGAGGTTGGAAGGTTATCCGAATCTGGGAGTGCGCTCTGGCAAAAAGACCAAGTCACTGTGCTAAACGGGTTATTCGTACTCTTGCTCAACGTCGGATTGCCAAGGTTGGTACGTTCTGAACTCTTGCTTTCCTTAACAAACTGGTTTCAGGAAGTATTCTTTCAAAAAGTGCTTTGCCGATCTGTTCTCCGAGTGCGACAGGAACAGCGTTGCCAATTTGGCGCAGAGCTTCGCCCCACGCCCCGAATATAACAAAGTCTTTGGGAAACGTCTGGATTAGCTTTGCCTCATGAACGGTGAAATACCGCACGGTCCCATCTCGAAACCGTATCATGTTCTCACCGCCGGGAACTCCGTGGCCACCCGCTTTAATTGTCTTTCCGGGTAAATCCAAATCACTTCCTGTATGACCAGCGTATGTTCTCGCCCCATCACGATAGATGTGGTCAGGTATTCCATTTTTTTTGCGTGGATCGGGAACGCCGTTTAGCGCGTCTCGAATCGTTCGCCACGGGTTAAGTTCAGGCTCAAAGAATCCAAATGTATCTTGTAACCGACTTGCTTTTACAAGCGATCCATTGTGACAAACTTCACGGTGTGCCTTTGGAACTTTGTGTCTGTCCCAATAATTGCCCGTGACGAATTTATCCCACAACAACCTCTCCTCGCTATGCGTTGCCGCTGGAAATTCCCAGGTGGCATTGATGTCAGAGCGTATGCCGACAATCACAACGCGCTCTCGGCATTGCGGGACTCCATAGTCGGCGGCATTCACCAAACAATATTTCACTCGATATTTTATACCGTCGTAACGGTCATATTTTATCTTTTGCAGAGACGTGAAGTGTTCCCGCCACGTCGCCTTCAAAGACGAGTGTGCATCGGGGAACGTCAACCGAAGTATGATGTATCGAAAATATTCTGAGAACGAGTCTCGGAGTAGCCCTTTGACGTTTTCAAAAACAAAAGCCTTTGGGGTTAATGTTTCAATCGCGGTTATCGCGTAGGGGAACATATCTCGGAGGTCATTATTTGCGCCGTGCTTCCCCCCCAGGGAGAACGGTTGGCATGGCGGGCCGCCGGCGACCACGTCAATGTCTGAAAGTTGATGAAAATCAAAATCCCGGATGTCGCCTTCAAACACTTTTTCCGGATCAAAATTCCGCCGCAGAGAAACGCAGGCATCCTTGTTGAACTCCACAAAAGCGCTGTGGTCAAAACCAGCGAGTTCAAGTCCCTTCGCCAAGCCTCCTGCCCCTGAGAAAATCTCTAATGATTTCACTGTTTCACCGTGAGGTTTTTAAGATGGTTGTTTATGGATGCGAGAATGGTGCTTTGCTTTTTTGGAGTTCCCTTACATTTCAAAGCCCATTTCCTGCCGGGATGAATCACGTCCCAACCCGACCTTGCCTGCTCATATCGCCCACTGCCGGGGTCGTGATTACCGAATCCGTCCACCGCCGAGTTCCACAATGGCTTGTTCAATTTGATCAACGCCGCCTCGATGGTTCCGATCATATCAGAACCGGCATCTTCAAAAATCACAAACCGGCACGCGAAGTCCTCCACCGCAAGGTCAGACGTAACGGCTATGCTGCGACTATGTTCTCGCAAGCGACCATATAACTCTCGTGACTGGTCTAAAGGATTGTCTGACGAACGCGATTGCCTCCACCCTTTCGGTACGGCCTTGCCAACGTAAATCGCGGCCTTGTAAGACAGCCGGTTCAATTCGCCATACTTGGAGTAGAGCGGATTTGTGCCGGTGTAATAGAGCGCGTATACCCCTGTTCCATTAAAGCTTTCAGGTGGCGGAAGCGTGTGTGCGGGAGTTCCGTTAAAAAACCGAATTGCATCTTTGACGAGTTCAACAAAAGCATCGTTACGATAGACATGCTCTGCTCTATCAAATGGCCTTTGTTTCATGGACTTAGATTTGTTTTTCAAGAGCCATTTTTGTAATGGCACGAAATTAAAGGCATTTCCGCGTGTGGTCAACGGCCATTCAGTGACTGGCGATTTTGACCTGCTTCCCCAAGGGCCTGTTGCCCGGTCATTGTGTTAATAGCGCAGCCGTGCCTTCGGCACCGCTGCGGGGTTGGGTGGGGCTATGCGCCTGCGACCGGGCCGGGCTGCGGTCCCTGGCTTCCCTGCCGCACCCGGCCCCGTCGCGTAGGCAACGCATGAGCGAGATTGCGAAAACGCTGGCCCCGAAACTGGAGGTGATCCCCGAACTCACGGACAAATTCCTGCTGGAGAAGAGAGGCCCGCTGGCGGGAAACATCATGCTGGCGAGCGACCCAAGCTGCAGAGGGACGCTTGCACAAAAAATGCGGGCAGATGCACAGCAGAACAATATCCGACCGCAAGGCGCGTTGCCTGGCACCGCCCCGGCCTCGCGTGATCCACTCGCCGATACGGGTGAACCCTTCACTGGCCAGAGCCAAAACCAGGGTGTGAGCGCTCTCTGCACGATCCGCGCGGTCAATCGTGTCCGCAGGATCGTCAACATAGGCACCGGGCGGCGCATGACGCGGCATAATCATAGGGCAACTCCTTTCCGCACGGCCTGCCGTAAGCGGTGAGCGGACAAGCCGCGACTACTCACGAGATAGTCTTTGATTTCCTGCGGGACGAAACGGACGGCTCCGCCCAACTGGACATAGGGCAATCCCTTCTTCCGCAGG
>Ga0181537_10005588_pt1 | contig 10138 bp, 8 predicted proteins | sample PEATcosm2014_Bin_39_FD_119765 | JGI IMG/M metagenome (GOLD analysis project Ga0181537, IMG submission 119765) | Peatland microbial communities from MTU Mesocosm Facility, Houghton, MI, USA - PEATcosm2014_Bin23_10_metaG | ecosystem: Environmental > Terrestrial > Soil > Wetlands > Peat | place... | reverse complement strand
CGCCCGCGCCACGCGATCGGTGGGCGCGGCCTCGATCAACGAGCTATCGATCTTGAAATAGTCCGCCGAGACGGACCTGAGATATCCGTACGACGGCGCACGCGCGCCGAAATCATCGAGTGCGACTTCGCACCCCAAGGCTTCGAGCCGTTTCATCGAATCCGCCACGCTGATGTTGCCGGAGGAGACGAAACTCTCCGTCACCTCGAAGCACAGCACCTGCGGCGGCAAACCGCTCTTGGTGAGGCACGACTCCACGTAGCTGATGAAATTCGCATCGGTCATGGATTGCGATGCGAGATTGATGCAAAAAACCGCGGGCACGCGCGACCAAGACTGGCGATTGTTCACCAACCAGACCAGGAGAGTGCGCACCACCCACCGATCGATGGCGGGCATGAGATGCCGATCCGTGGCCGTGCGCAAGAACGCGCCAGGTTCGAGTAAATTGCCGTCCGACGTGCGCAGGCGCAACAACACTTCGTAATGTGCGCACCCGTCTTCCGCGTGCAGCGAACGAATCGGCTGCAGAAACAACTCGAAGCGCTCGGCATTCAACGCATTCTCGATTTGCGCCAACTGCATCCGATCCTCGCGCGGCAATGACGGCAGCGAGCCGCGCCGCTCGAATTCAGCCGCCAGACACACGAGGACAGGCGCGAGGCGCGCTGCCAACGGCTCGGCCGTGCGCGCATCGACGATCTGCGAATCCACGCTGAGCCGCACCGCTCCATTGACCCCGCCGTACGAATCCCGCACCGGGATGGCGACGGCGTAACGCCCGCCGTCCTTCACTCCGTAGACGATTTCCTGACCCCCCTCGGCGTTGCGGGTCAATGAATCCTCCACCAATTGATGGTCTTCGGGCAGCAGGAAATCCTCGCTCAACCACAGCGTGTCCGCGGCAAAATCGTGGAACGACACGCTGCTGACCTCCGGCGCCAAGGCGCGAATGACCTGCGCCAACGCCTCCAGAGTCTTACTCGAAGCGGCCTCCGCGGTATCGCTCAGTTTGATCGTCACGTCCGGCACCCAAGATTTGTCGATGGGACAAATGGTAAAGCGACGTTTCGTTCCGCGGGATGTCGCGGTCGACCGACGTATGCGCCGAGCGACATCTATTGCGGCGCAAACTGCCCGTCCGCGAGAGCTTCGAACCCTGCGGGGAATCGGCGTCGAAGGTGCTTTTACATAACGTCTCGCCGCACCCATGATCAGTACTTGATGCTCGATGACGGCATCCGCAGGTGCATCAGCCGGACCAGGGCAGCAACACGATCTTGCCGCCCAGTCCACCCCGGTCGATGCGGCCGTGAACCTCGCCTGCCGCCGCGAGCGGCAGTCGCTCGGTCACGACCGGATGAATGGCCCCCGCCCGCAACCACTGAAACAGCGTCGCCATGTCGGATTTGAACTCCTCGGGGTGAGTCTTACGACGGGCCGTGATGCTGTAGAAGACAGCGCGACGGCCGCCGAACAGAAAACTCAACGCGCTCCAGATCTTGAGCCTGGCCAAGCCGAGCCCCGCGGCCATCAGGCTCTCGCGGCCAACCCCCATCGTCTGCGACCCGTAACCAACGAGCAGTCCGCCGGGCGCGAGGCACGCAAAGGAACGGCCGAAGTGCGCACCGCCAATCGCATCAAAGGCGATATCGACGCCGGCACCGCCAGGGGTTGATTGGCGCACGGCAGTGACGAAGTCACCCGCGCGATAGTCGATCGCCGCTGCCCCGAAGCGCTCGATCACCGGCAGGTTCGCCGCCGAACTCGTGCCGATGGCCTTGAGGCCCAAGTGGCGCGCGAGATCGAGCAACGCCGTACCGACGGTGCCCGACGCGCCGATGACCAAAAGCGTCGCGCCCGCCGGCAGTTCGCGGCAGCGAGTGAGCATTTGAAAGGCCGTGAGGTAGGCAAGAGGCATGCACACGGCCTCAGCCGGATCGACGCCGTCGGGTACCGGCACGAGAAAGCGCGCGGGTCGAATCGCATACTGCGCGTAGCCGCCCACCACACACAGGTCGGCCACCATCTCGCCCGCAAGCGACGCAACCACGCCCGCACCCAGCTTCTCGACGACGCCGACGACTTCGTAGCCAGGAGTGAACGGCAGCGGCCCCTTGCAATCCGGATACCGGCCGCGCCGAATCATCGTATCGGTGAACCCCGTACCGGCGGCGAGCACCTTGATTCGCACCTCTCCGGGTCCCGGCTCGGGAATCGTCGATTCGTCAACCAATTGTAGAACCTCGGGACCGCCGAATCGCGAGATGCGAAGGTGCTGCCAAGGCATTCAGGCAGCATAGGCGCACGTGTCGTGGGGGTCGAGCGCCTTATGACTAATTAGTCATGCGGCACCGGAACCAACTTCAATATCGGCGGAACTCATCAAAATTGGCAAAACGCCCTCAAAATCGCCGTTGACGCTCGACACGACGGGCGTATATTCGTTGTTGAAGATTTCAACAATGGACTCGGTCAATGGCAACGGTCAATTTCAGTGTACCCGACGAAGTGAAGGCGGCATTCGACAAGGCCTTCGGTGATCAGAACAAGAGTTCCATCATCGCCGAGTTGATGCGTCGGGCCGTACGCGAGCGCCAGCTTCAAATCAGACGAGAACGACTCTTCCGGCAATTGAGCAGCGCACGGGCGAACCGGCCGTCGCTCAGCGCTGAGGAGGTCCGCAAAGCACGAGTGGCCGAACGACCGTGATCGTCGTGCTCGATGCGAGCGTGGTCCTCAAGTGGCTGCTCGAGGACCCCGCCCGCGAGCCCGATACCGAAAAGGCGTTAGCCGTCATCGAGTCCGTGGTAAGTGGCGCCCTGGAGATTCTGCAACCGGCGCATTGGTTGGCCGAGGTGGCGGCAGTGGCTGCTCGACTCACCCCACTGACGGCAGTCCGCGACGTTGAAATGCTCGCAGCGTTCGAGTTTCCGACGACCGATGACCCGAATGTCATGCGGCGGGCAACAATTCTCGCGATCGAGACGAATCATCACCTGTTTGACACGCTATACCACGCCGTCGCTCTCGAGCAAGAAGACGCCTTGCTCGTGACGGCAGACGACCGCTACTTCATGAAAGCCGAGCGGTACGGGACGATTGCCGCGTTACGCGACTGGGGAGCCGTACAAACTACGCGTTCGCCGCCACCTGCGCCGCCCTCCGCCTCCACGTGAGCGCCTCGAGCTTCGGCAGCATCCAAATCCAGCCGATCAACCCCAGCATGCTCAGGGTGAGCGTTTCCGGCACGCTCCCATCCGGACGCGTGCCGGCCGACAATCGCGACCGCAACATTGGATTCCGAGTGGTCCGAGACATCAATGGCGCATCGCCGAGCGCACAGGGACTTTGTGGCGCCACGCAATAGCCGCTAGGACCTTCCGACGCGGCGAATCAGTCCAGCACCGCGCAGCGCAGTCCGCGCCTTTTTCCGTAAAACATGCGATTATCTCTGCGCTCCACCTTACTCGTCAGTCCCACTCATCGCATTTTCGGTCATGACTGAATTGCAGATCTTGAAGATCTTTCTGTCCTCGCCTGGAGATGTCGCGGAGGAGCGCGCGCTCGCTGAAATCGTGTTCCGGCGTCTGGCGGACGAAGTGGCGGATACCGTCAGTTTGAAACTGGTGATCTGGGAGCACGAACCACTCTTTGCGCACACCGGCTTTCAACAACAGATCGAGCGTCCTTCACAGTGCGATCTGGTGGTCAGCATCCTGTGGTCGCGGCTTGGTACGCGATTGCCCGCGGATTTTGCCCCGGTTCCCGGCGAGCCGGCCCCCACGGGGACTGAATTCGAATTGAATGATGCTCGCGCGGCGTATGAACGGGGCGGAAAACCAAAGCTGCTCATTTACCGCAAGATTCCCGGACCGCAGATCAGCCTCAGCGCCACCGATTTCGCAGATCGCACCGATCAGTACCGCCGCCTCGATGAGTTCTGTCGAAAATTTTTCTACGATTCCGACGGTGCGATCAGCGTCGCTCACAGCACCTTCACGGACCGACACGAATTCGAGCGGCGCCTGGCGGATCACGTGCGCGAATTTCTGGACCGCGAAATTCTGCCCCAGGATTTTCGGCCGCTGTGGCGCGGCAAGTCGCCGTTTCGTGGTCTGCAGCCGTTCGAGGCCGAACATCAGGCCATATTCTGCGGCCGCTCGCAGGCGCTGGGCGATTTGATGAAGCGGATCCGCGAGACCGAGAACGCGGCGTCGAGCGGGCCGCTGCCGAGAATGCTGCTCGTTCAAGGCATGAGCGGCACCGGAAAGACATCCTTGTTCAAGGCCGGCCTGTTGCCGTTTCTCAACCTTCTGCCCGTCGAAGGGGTTGCACAATGGATCACCGTGATCCTGCGGCCGACGGAATCGGATCCCAACCGGCGCGCGTTCGGCCCATTGAGCGTTCTCGCGTCGCGCCTCTGCGAGCGGGTGCCGGCCATCCTGCGCCTCGGCACGACCACGGAAAAGCTGGCAGAGATGCTGTTTTCCCGGCCGGGAGAGGCGGCGGCAAAAATCGAGATCTGTATCGCCGCGGATGCGGAACGCGCTGGACTCGAGCCGCAGCGTGTGCGATTGCTAATTTATGTCGACCAACTGGAAGAGACATTCGCGCTCTCGGACGGGGGCAGTTTTGCCGCGACGCTGTTCGGTGCCCTGGTTGCGCTCGCAAACTCGTCTTTGGTGTGGGTCACCGCGACGCTGCGCAGCGACTTCGTTCACCGGCTCGAGGCCTATCCCGATCTGATGCTGTGTCTCGGTCGAAACGCGCCCTATACTCTATTGCCCCCTAGGGCCGACGAATTGGCAGAAATGATTCGCGAGCCCGCAAGCGCTGCAGGCCTCATCTGGGAACCGCGCGACGGCGTTACCTTGGATCAGGAATTGCTGCGGGACGCGACCGGATTTCCCGAGGCGCTGCCGCTGCTGGAATACACGCTTGCCGATCTCTACGAGCGACGCGAGGGGCGACTGCTGCGCTGGTCGGATTACGGCGGCGGCCTGAAAGGCGCGCTAATTTCGGCGGCCGAGGAGATCGTTGCCGCTTCCGAAGGCGACGGGGAGACTGCGTTTCGCGACGTCATGCGCGAACTGGTCGGCGTGGGCGAAGACGGCGCCGCCACTCGTCGCTACGCCTCGCTATCTCGTTTTCCTGCGGGCAGCGGCGCGCGTGCCCTGTTGGATCGGCTGGTGGCGCGTCGTCTGTGCGTGACGACCGATGAGGGGCGCGGCGACGGCCCGGTCATTTATCTGTCCCACGAGGCGTTGATACGATCCTGGCCGCGCGCCGACGCTTGGTTGCAGCGTGAGACCTCGCTGCTGCGCATTCGAGACGAACTCGCGCGCGACGCCTCGGCATGGCAGCGCCACAAAAGGGCCGATGCGTGGCTGGGTGTGGCGCCGGAAAAGCTCGCCGCAATTCGCGAGGTCGAAGAGGCGGATCTCATGCCTGCGGTCGCATCGGAGTATGCGTCGCGTTCGCGTCGGCGCGCCGCCCGCAATGCCTGGTTCAGGGGTGCGATCGCGACGCTGGTCTGCTTGACGATGGTCATTGCAACGATCTCGTGGCTGTACACGTTGAAGCAGCGCGACATCGCCCGCACCGAAGCCGCTACCTCCAACCGCATTACGCAATTCATGGTGGACCTGTTTGGGATGGCCGATCCCACCCAGAGCCGCGGCGACGCCGTTACTGTCAAAGAAGCGCTCGACCAAGGCGCGCAGGCAATTCGCAGCGACTCCGGCAGCAATAGTTTGCAGCATGAACCCCGCGTTCGCGCCGAGGTGTTGACTGCCATGGGTCAGGCGTACACCGGTCTCGGTATATATCAGCCTGCGGAAGACTTGTTGAAGTTGGCGCGTGCGGACCAAGCAGCGGCCTCTGTACCGGACGAATCGCGCGTTCGCACCTTGATCGCCTCGGGCAGGACGGCGTATGACTTGGCACGCTACGAAGAGGCAGCGAAGTTGCAGGGCGAAGCGGTGGATATAGCACGACGGCGATTGAATGCCGCGAACCCACTGCGCTCCCAAGCGCTGACGAACCTCGCTGACACTCTCTCTCAACTGGAACGATTTCCCGAAGCGGAGCAGTTGTGCCGCGAGGCGTTGCAGGCTGATCGCGAACGCGGATCCAGACCGGAAGCCAGCGCCGTGCTCGCGGACACGCTCGACGAACTGGGTAAAGTCTATTTATACAGCGGCAACCTTGCGGCCGCCGAAGCCCCGTTTCGCGAGTCGTTGGCGTTGCGGACGCGAGTCTTCGGCTTGCGTCACACGGGCACAGCCCAGGCACAGGCCAGCTTGGGGGCGCTGCTGTATCAATCAGGTCGATTCGCCGAGGCGTTGTCGTTTTATGAAGCGGCGTTGCCGAATCTTCGCGCCGTGTACGGCCCGGAACATCCGGAAATGTCCAACATCCTCAACAACATAGGCCGATTGCGGCTGATGACCGGTCATGTCGATGAAGCCGAGCCGCTATTGCGGGAGGCTCTGGCAATGATCGAGAAACTCGAGGGAGATACCCACGATGATCTTGTTTCGCCGCTCAATAGCCTCGCCATGATCGATCTCTCCCACGGCCGACTCGACGCGGCCAGAAGCGAGATCCAGCGTGCCAATTCGATCTCGCGATTGCCCGGGCATGGCCGATTCGTGGATTTGGTGCTGCTCAGCGAGGCCGATATCGAACTTGCATCGGGCAATACCGCACGCGCCGCCGCGTTGCTGGCCGAATCAAAAGCATTGACGCAGAGAGTGCACCCGGAATCGCCGGAGGAAGCCTGGCGGTATGCCAACTGGGACGCCGTTGACGCGGGACTATTGGCTGGCCAGGGCGACGTCGCGGGTGCAGAACGACTGCTGGCGGCCGCGCAGCCAATTCTCGAGAAGCGGTTCGGTCCCGACGGGTTCTATCCCATGCTTGCCAAGCAACGCGCACAGTTGATTGCGGCCGCCTCGAAGTCTGACGCGTCGCCTAAGGCCGCGCGAGTCGGAGTGACCAATTCACCATAATCCGTATCGGAGTATGACTCGTGTTAAAACCTGATCTCTCCCGGTGCAGTAAGCGTCGCCCAAAGGCGAGCTTTTGTTGACAAGGTTCTGTACTCGAAGTAGCGTTCTGTGAAGTCTGGTTTCAAAAAAAATTTATGCAGGGATGAAGGAATGAAACTCAACGCACTCGGATTGGCCTCGGTCTGTTCGCTGCTCAGCTTCGCTTTGCTGCAATCGGTAGAGGCGGGATCGGTACGCGTCGATAACGGTTCATTCAACGGATGGATCGACTCCGATGAGTCGGCTTCGGCGTCGTACACAAATAGCCCATATGCTCTGAGCCCAGGACTTAGCAGTACGTTACTCCCCGACACATTTACCGCGAATACGGAAGTGGTGTCCGACGTGTCTAGTCAGGATGGCTATACCGGTCTTCTCATACAATCCGCCTCGATGTACAACTGGTATACAACGGGGAATTTGGGTTCCCAAACTATCCAAGATCAAATCATCGTATACACATTGGCGGACAATACTGGCAACAGCGGCATGCTTTTTGACCCGCACACCATTGCCGCATTAAGCAGTAATTCCACGCTGAGCGGTGATGTTGAAATCCAGTTTAATTACAATGATGCGGCAAACGCGTCTTTTACATTCGGGGGATACACGTATAGCTCGCCGACCGGCGGCACGCCGGACGCCGATTTTCTGTTTTCTGCGAGTGGTGTTTTCCTTGGCTCACTGACCGCCGACGGTAGCACCGGCGTCAACTATTCTTCGTCCGAACTCGGCGGATGGTCGAATTCACCGGCGGGTGGCACTTTGGCTGCACCCGAGATTGATTCGTCGTCCACGATTGCCGCGCTTACTCTGCTCATCGGCATGTTGGCGGTCATGAAGGGCGGACGAGGTTTTGCCCGCAACGCCATCGGGTGATCGCCCGGAATCATTTACCCTAGCTCGGAAGGGGTTTACACCTAAGCGCTCGCCGCCACCGCCCCGCGCCGCCACGTGAGCGCCTCGAGCTTCGGCAGCATCCATATCCACCCGATCAACCCCAGCATGCTCATTGCCGCCGCCACCAGGAATGCGTTGGTGAAATGCCCCGTGCTTTGCACCACGAAGCCGGTCACCAAGGGCGCAACGATGCCAGCGAGATTGCCGAGCGAATTCTGGATGCCCACCCAGCGCCCCGACGCGCGCGGCCCGGCGAGGATCTGGCATACGGCGTAGACACCCGGCGACTGCGCCCCGCACAGCGCCTGGTAGAGCAACATGAATCCGATCGCGATGGGCTTCGAGCCCAACGCCATGCACAGCATGCACACCACCGAGCCCACATGCACGATGGCCATCACCGCCTTGTAGCTCACGTTCACCGATCCGCCGCGGGCGATGTAGCGGTCGATGCCCCAGCCGCCGGCGAGCGCGCACACCGCGTTGACCAGGTACGCGACGCCGACCAGCTGCGCCATCTCGACGGTCGAGAACCCCCGTTCGCGCTCGAGATACGATGGCAGCCACGACAGCATGAAGAAAAACGTGTAGTTGCACGAGAACAATCCCAACGCCGTGCCCCACAGCGCCGGGTGCTTGAGGACCATCCAGAATGTCGGCGAGTCGTCATCGTCGGCGGCGGCCGACCCGACCTCCCGCGAGCCGGCCGCCCGCGCAGCGCCCCGCTTCGCACTCTCCGGCACCGCCGTTCGCGACCACGGCCACAGCCACAATAACGACAGCGCACCGAACACCAGGAACGCCGAGCGCCAGCCGAACTGTGCCATCAGCCGGCCGCCGACGTAAGTGCCGACCGCGGGTCCGAACAGGTACGCAAACCCCACGATCCCATTGGCCGTGCCCAGGCCCTTGGGCGGCACGACCTCCGCCAGTAATTTCGCCACGCACGGAAACCCCGCACTCTCCCCCACCCCGAGCAGCAGGCGCAGCACCAAGAGCATCGCGAACGTATGCGCCGTGCCGATCAGCATGGTGGTCGATGCCCAGAGAGTGAGCCCCGCCGCGAGGATCCGATAAGCGCCATAGCGCTCCGCCAGCCAGCCGACGGGCACCTGCAGAAACGCATACGTCCAGGAGAAGGCCGACAACAACGTGCCCATCTGCACATCGTCCAGGTGCAGATCCCCCTGCATCAGGTGCGCGGCCGTAGGCAAGGTGCCGCGATCCACGTAGTTGATGAACAGCACCGCCGCCAGCATGAACACGATGGGGCTGCGCGCAGCCCGCGCCGGGTCGAGGGTGGCGACGAACGGCGGGTTCAGCTCGCGTAATCCGAATCGCTGCGATCGAGCACGCGCTTCAAGGCCTCGAAATGCAGTTCCGCACGGTCATGTCCGCCGACCGTCGGACTCGCGTCGAACTGCGCGGCAGTCTTCAAGACCACCGTCTCCGGAATGAGCTTGAGCTGGCGGCCCGTGGACAACGCGAGCACCTGCGCCTGCGCCGCGCGCTCGAGAAAATACAGCCGCTCGAAGGCCTGAGGCACTGAATTGCCGACCACCAGCACGCCGTGATTGCCCATCATGAGCACTGATTTGTCCCCGAGCGCCCGCGCGAGCCGCTCACCTTCGCCCAGGTCGTACGCGAGGCCGCTATAGTCCGCGTCGTAGGCGATGTCACCGTAGAAACCGAGCGCGGTCTGCACCGCCATCTCGAGTTGCGGATTCTCCAGCATGCAAAGCGCCGTCGCGTACGGCATATGGGTGTGCAATACGCATCGCCCCTGCGGCGACAGGCGATGGGTCGGCTGGTGTATATAGAGTGCCGTGTCCTCGACCAGTCCCTCGCCGCTCAGCACGCGGCCGCCGAAATCGACCACCATGAAATCGCGCGCGCACACCTCGGACCAATGCATGCCAAACGGCGCCAGCAAAAACCGGTCCGAATAGCCCGGGACCAGCAAGGTCATATGGTTGTCGATGCCCTCATTCAGGCCAAAGCGCTCCGCCAGCCGATAACAGGCCGCAAGATCCACTCGCGCGGCGCGTTCGGCGTCGGCCGCCCGTCGAGCGGGTTTGAGATTCGCATTCATGTCAATGTCCTCACGAAAATAGTGGTCTCACGAAAATAATGTGCCCACCGGGATCTGGACGATCGGCAGCGCACGCGGCGATGCCGTATCG
>Ga0181537_10005587_pt1 | contig 10140 bp, 12 predicted proteins | sample PEATcosm2014_Bin_39_FD_119765 | JGI IMG/M metagenome (GOLD analysis project Ga0181537, IMG submission 119765) | Peatland microbial communities from MTU Mesocosm Facility, Houghton, MI, USA - PEATcosm2014_Bin23_10_metaG | ecosystem: Environmental > Terrestrial > Soil > Wetlands > Peat | place... | reverse complement strand
TACCGCAGAGGGGTATGGTGCATCGCGTCAATCGGGCCAGAGTTTACCGCCCGAATCTCGCGCCGTCGAACTCGAGCCACTCGAGTTCCTGCGGTGTGCTGTCGCGGCCCAGGACCAGGTTGCGGTGCGGAAAGCGGCCGAATTTCTCGATGATGTCGCGATGCTGGATGGCCGAATCGAGGCTTTGCTGGAAGGTGCGGCGCAGCTCGGCGGGGGATTCCTCGACCAGCCGCCGGAACGCGGCGGCCGATTCCTCCTGCACGTCGAGGCTCTCGGCATGCAGCAGCGGCATATAGAAGAACAGCCGCTCGACCGGATCGAGCGTCGCGTCGGCGCCGATCTGCATGCCCGAGACGGTCAGCGACAACGCCTGCAGGTCCTGCTCAAAGGCGTGCGCGCTGCCGCGATAGATGCTGCGCGAGAACTGATCGAGCAGCAGGATCAGCGCCAGGCGGCGGCGCGGACTGGACTCCCAGGCCGCAAGCCGGCCCTGCTCGGCCGCCAGCGCCAACTCGCCGTAGCGCTCGCGGATCAGCTCATCGGTTTGCGGGGTGAGCTCAGGGGCATCCGGCTCGCCAAACCAGATGCGCGAGTGCTGCAGCACGCGTGCCGCCGTGTAAGGGCGCGGTCCGAACCAGAAGAACAGGATGTCCTGGGCGCTGGGGACAGTCATGGTGCGGGTGGTGCTGCCGGCAGTGCGCGCTTATTCGCACAGGCTTTCCAGGTAGCTCTGGGCGACCGTGGACAGGCGCTTGCGGGCCAGCGCCCGGGCCTTGGGGTTGTCGACCAGGTGTTCCAGCGGGCCGGTAACCAGCATGCGTCGCACCGCAGGGTCGCGGGCGGACACGCGGGCCATCTTGTTCAGAACGGTGAAGGCGCGGTTGATCTTGGCGCGCGGTGCGCGGTCGGACTCGATGGAGCGGGCGAGGTACTGGCCGAAACGGCTGTACAGGAAGTAGTCATCGTTGCCGACGTGGAATCGCGCTTCGGCAAAGAAGTCGGGGAAGTTCTTCTCGAGATACTGGTTGACGCTGTGAAGACGGGGCCCAGGTTCGCTGTTCGCGGACGCTTTGCGTTTCTTCATTTCGGTCTTGTCACACCTCCGTAGTCGGCCCATCGGAACGCGCGCCGCGGCGGCTAGCCCACTCGCGGCGCGCGAACGTTAAGGCACATCGACCTGCGATGCAATAGAGAGCGGCGGCTTTTGTGAGCCGCGTTCTCAGCCAGGCCGCCTGATCACTTCAGCGCTTTGGCGTTGGCGACGGTCTCGGGGTCACTGGCCTTAAGCAGGATCGGGCGGATCCTGAGGATCCTCGAGCTCATCGAGCTGCTCGGCCTCGCGGTGCTGGTCCTCGAGGCGGTCCGGATCGGTGGTGTGTTCGAACGGATTGAGCATCCGTTCCGGGTCGTCGTGCTTGCGCGGCTGCCAGGCCGGGCGTTCGGGATTTGTCATTGACACAGGTTTCTCCGGTAGTGGCACGGAAGCGTTCAAGCTACGCCGCCGCGCCCCGCAACACAGCCTCAGCGGGCGACCAAATGCCGCTCACCATGTCGGAAGAGCGCGTAGGAATCACGGAGACAGCGCCGCCATTACAGCAAACTGTGCCACGGGCGATCGCGGTCCGCGTACACCAGGAAATGGGGATTCAACAGGTCCGCGCGGCTGTTATAGGTCAGCGGCAGGCCGGCGGTCGTGGTCACGAAGCCGCCGGCCGCAAGCACCACCGCGTGCGCCGCCGCCGTGTCCCACTCGGAAGTTGCCCCCAGCCGCGGATACAGGTCGGCGCTGCCCTCGGCCACCATGCACAATTTGAGCGAGCTGCCGACCGCGATCAGCTCATGCGAGCCCAGCTGCGACAGCAGCCTGTCGAGCGAGTCGCCGCGGTGCGAGCGGCTGCCAACGATACGGACCGGGGAGGCTGCGTGGCGCTTGACGACGATCGCGCTGGCGGGCTCGTCACCATGGGCGCGAAAGGCGCCGGCGCCCGGGATGCCGTAATACAGCAGCTGGCGTGCCGGCGCATAGACCACGCCGAGCACCGGCTCATGACCCTCGATCAACGCGATATTGACGGTGAACTCGCCGTTTCCGGACAGAAACTCGCGCGTGCCGTCGAGCGGATCGACCAGCCAGTAGTGCGACCAGGCGGCGCGTTCGGCGAAGTCGATGCTTGCCGACTCCTCGGACAGTACCGGCCAGTCTGGCGTCAGAGCGGTGAGACCCTCGACGATGGTGCGGTGGGCACGCAGATCCGCCTCGGTCAGCGGCGAGGCGTCGACCTTGTCCGTGACCGCGACCGGACCTGATTCATAGACCTCGAGGATCTCGGCCCCGGCGCGGCGCGCAATGTCGATCACCGGACCGAGCCATTGCGTCAACGCAGCCAACGGGCTTCAGGTGTCCCTGCCGGGACGCGGCAGTCGCTTGCTGCTACTGGTGCCTCTGGTCGCCAGGGCAATCTCCAACGCGGTTTCCAGCCGGATCACGCGCGCCGTCAGATCTTCGATTTTCGCCTGCTGCGCAGCCATCGCTGCTGCCTGGGCGATCACCTTGTCGTTCATCTTGATGACGGTCGAGAAAGCCTCCCACAGCTTGTCCGTCATGCCCATCTATTTGGCCCGAGCGCCGTGGGCCGATTCCATCTGCGCAATTCGCCTGTTGGAGTCAGCGCAGGACTTGATGGCTACGTCCAGCGCAGCGGTCGCCTCGTGCGTGGTCTGTTTCACCTGGGCTACTAAACGCAGTAATGCCTCATCGTCGTCGCTCGGGTCATAGATCTCGGCGGCACGCCGCACGAATTCGTTGACCGTCAGCTTGGACGCCTTGGCCTTCTTGGTAAAGAGCGCTTTTTGCGCCGGTGTCACCAGTAATGGGATGCGTTCTGTGGCCGCCATGGATGCTCCTTATATACATGCACATCACATGTGCATGTTAGCTCGAGCGCTGCCGCATTGGCAAGATCGGGTGCGCCTCAGGCATCGCTACAAGGGTCATCGGCCGGCCCGCCTGAGCATCTGGTGCGAGGAGAGGTAGGCGACGATCGCCTCGGCCGCCTGCTCGGGCGTGTTTTTCATCGTGTCGATGCGGATTTCAGGCGCCTCCGGCGCCTCGTAGGGCGAGTCGATGCCGGTGAAATTCTTCAGTTCCCCACGGCGCGCCTTGTGGTAGAGCCCCTTGACGTCGCGCCGTTCTGCGTCGGCCAACGGAGTGTCGACGAACACCTCGATGAACTCGCCCTCGGCGAGCAGTGCGCGGGCGCCGGCGCGCTCGGCCCGGAACGGGGAGATGAAGGACACCAGCACGATCAGGCCTGCGTCCACCATCAGCTTGGCTACCTCGGCCACGCGCCGGATGTTCTCGACCCGGTCCTGTTCGGTAAAGCCGAGGTCCTTGTTGAGTCCATGGCGCACGTTGTCGCCGTCCAGCAGATAGGTGCGCCGGCCCAGGTAGTGCAGCTTGCGTTCCACCAGGTTGGCTATCGTTGTCTTGCCCGCGCCCGAATAGCCGGTCAGCCAGATCACGCACGGGCGCTGACCGTTCAACTGCGCACGCGCCTGCTGGTTGATATCGAGCGTCTGCCAGTGCAGGTTGTGTGAGCGGCGCAGCGCGAAGCGCAGCATCCCGGCAGCGACGGTGTGGTGTGTGATGCGGTCGATCAGGATGAAGGCGCCAAGTTCGCGGTTGTCCTGGAACGGCTCGAACGCGATCGGCTGGTCCAATTCCAGCTCGCAGACGCCGATGTCATTGAGCTCCAGCCGCTCGGCGGCCACGTGCTCGAGCGTCGTGATGTCGAGTCTGAACTTCACCGGGCTGACGGTGGCCGAGACGGTCCGGGTCGCCATTTTCATCAGGTACGAGCGACCCTGCAGGATCGCATCCTCGTGCAACCCCACCAGCGTGGCCTCGAACTGATCCGCCACCGCGGGCGGCGCCGCCGGGTCGGCCAGCAGGTCGCCGCGCCCCAGGTCGATCTCATCGGCCAGCGTGACGGTGACGCACTGTCCGGCGATGGCGAGCGGCAGGTCGCCCGCCGCGGTGACGATCCGGGTCACCTGCGTCTCGCGGCCCGAGGGCAGCGCGCGCACCCGATCTCCCGGGCGCAAGCTGCCGCTGACCAGGCGGCCGGCGAAGCCGCGAAACTCGGCGTTCGGACGATTGACCCACTGGATCGGCATCCGGAATGCGCTGCTCGCGGCGCGCTGCGTAACATCGACCGTCTCCAGATGCTGCATCAGGGTCGGGCCGGCATACCAGGGCATGCGCTCGCCATGCTCGACGATGTTGTCCCCGAGCACCGCCGACAGCGGGATGGCCGTGATATCGGTCAGATCGATCCTGGCGGCAAACTCGCGGTAGTCGCGCACCAGCTGCTCGAACGGCTGCTGCGCGTAGCCGATCAGATCCATCTTGTTGACCGCCAGCACGATGCGCCGGATACCCAGCAGCTCGACCAGGGCGCTGTGGCGGCGTGTCTGCGTCAGCACCCCCTTGCGTGCGTCCACCAGGATGACCGCAAGGTCCGCGGTGGAGGCGCCGGTCACCATGTTGCGCGTGTACTGCTCGTGCCCGGGGGTATCGGCGACGATGAACTTGCGGCGCTCAGTCGAGAAGTAGCGATAGGCGACATCGATGGTGATGCCCTGTTCGCGCTCGGCGGCCAGGCCATCGACCAGCAGCGCAAAATCCAGCTCCGCGCCGCGTGTGCCGAGCTTGCTGGAATCCACCGCCAGCGCTGCCAGCTGGTCCTCGAAGATCATCTTGGATTCGTACAGCAAGCGGCCGATCAGCGTCGATTTGCCATCGTCCACCGAGCCGCAGGTGATGAAGCGCAGCAGGCTCTGGTCGCGCTGGGACGCAAGATAGGCGTCGATGTCGGAGCTGATCGGCGCCGAGGGATGAGCCATCAGAAGTAGCCGTCCTGCTTCTTCTTCTCCATCGAAGCCGACGCGTCGTGATCGATCACGCGTCCCTGACGCTCGGACTGGGTGGCCAGCAGCATCTCCTGGATGATCTGGGGCAGCGTCGTGGCCTCGCTCTCGATGGCACCGGTCAGAGGATAGCAACCCAGGGTTCTAAAGCGCACGCTCAACATCTGCGGCTGCTCGCCCGGCGAGAGCGGCATGCGCTCGTCATCCACCATGATCAGCACGCCGTCGCGCCGCACGACCGGGCGCGGAGCGGCGAAGTACAGCGGCACGATCGGGATGTTCTCCAGATAGATGTACTGCCAGACGTCCAGTTCAGTCCAGTTGGACAGCGGAAACACGCGAAAGCTCTCGCCGCGGCGCTTGGCGGTGTTGTACAGGCTCCAAAGCTCGGGCCGCTGCGTTTTCGGGTCCCAGCGATGCTGAGCGGAGCGCAGCGAGAATATCCGCTCCTTGGCGCGGCTCTTCTCCTCGTCGCGCCGCGCACCGCCGAAGGCGGCGTCGAACTGGTACTGATCCAGCGCCTGCTTGAGCGCCTGGGTCTTCATGATGTCGGTATGGACCTGCGAGCCGTGGGTGAAGGGACCGACACCGGCGGCCAGGCCCTCGCGATTGACGTGGACCAGCAGCTGCATACCGCAGGTCCTGGCGACGCGGTCGCGAAACTCGTACATCTGCCGGAATTTCCAGGTGGTATCGACGTGCAGCAGCGGGAACGGCGGCGGCGCCGGGTAGAACGCCTTGGTGGCCAGGTGCAGCAGCACCGCGCTGTCCTTGCCTATCGAGTACAGCATCACCGGGCGATCGCACTCGGCCACCACCTCGCGCAGGATGTAGATGCTCTCCGCCTCGAGGCTCTGCAGATGCGTCAGCCGCGCCGGCGCGACGCTGTGAGTCTGGTCCATTGGAAACGCTCCGGTTTGGATACTACTCGTCGCCCGGGCCGCCAGTCCTCTACAATTCGAGGATGAGCGAGCGCGAGCAGATGCAATACGACGTCGTGGTCGTCGGTGCGGGTCCGGCCGGGCTCGCCTGCGCGCTGCGCCTGAAGCAGCTGAAAGCGGATGCGTCGATCTGCATCCTCGAAAAGGGGTCAACCGTCGGCGCCCACTCGCTCTCGGGTGCGGTGCTCGAGCCCGGCCCGCTGCAAGCGCTGCTGCCGGACTGGCGCGCAGGTTACAGCGGCATGGCGGTGCCGGCGCAGCACGACGAGTTCCATTTCATGACCGCCGGCAAGGCGCTGCGCCTGCCGTTGCCGCCGACCATGCGCAACCACGGCAATGTCATCGTCTCGCTGTCGCAGCTCACCGCGTGGCTCGCACAGCAGGCCGAAGGCGCCGGCATCGACGTGTTTCCGGGGTTCGCCGCTGCGGCCCCCATATATAGTGTCGAAGGCGCGGTCGCCGGGGTGCGGGTCGGAGACATGGGCCTGACCCGCGATGGCGATCCGGGACCGAACTACACCCCGGGCGTCGATATTCTCGCCGCGACCACCCTGCTGGCGGAAGGCTGTCGCGGTTCGATCAGCAAGCAGCTGATCCGGCAGTTCAAGCTCGATGCCGGCAAATCGGCGCCGACGTTCGGACTGGGCTTCAAGGAGCTGTGGCAGTTGCCGCCGGGGCGCGTGCAGCCCGGCCTGATCCGTCACAGCGCCGGCTGGCCGCTCGACAGCGGCACCTATGGCGGCAGTTTCCTGTATCACCTGGATCACGACCGAGTGTACGTCGGCTACGTGGTGGGCCTCGACTACCAGGATCCACGCTTGCAGCCGTTCGAAGCGTTCCAGCAATTCAAGCACCATCCGTCGGTCAAGCCCTTGCTGGAAGGCGGGGAGATCCTGGCCGCCGGCGCACGCACGATCGCGGCCGGCGGCTGGCAGTCGCTGCCGACACTGGAGATGCCCGGTGCGATGCTGATCGGCGATGCCGGCGGCACGCTCAATGTGCCGAAGATCAAGGGCATTCATCAGGCGATACGCTCGGGCGTGTGCGCCGCAGAGCACCTGCATGAAGCCGGCAGCCCGGTCGGATTCGACGCGCGCTGGCGCGCCAGTGCCGGCGGGCGCGAACTGCACAAAGTGCGCAACATCAAGCCGGGCTTCAAGCGCGGCTTCTGGTGGGGATTTGCCAATGGCGCCTGGGAGACGCTCACCGCCGGCCGCTCGCCGTGGACGCTGCAGAATCGCAGCGATGACGCCGCAAGGCTCAAGCAGCTGGATGCCTATCCATCGCCCGATCGCCACTGGGTCACCCGCACGTTGCCGCCGCGCGACCGGCTGTCGTCGGTATTCTTTGCCGGCAACACGCACGAAGAGGCGCAGCCGGTGCATCTGAAGGTCGCCGATACCTCGATCTGCGCCACCCGCTGTGTGCAGCAATACGGCAACCCGTGCGAGCGCTTCTGTCCAGCCAATGTCTACGAGATGGTCGACAATGGCCAGGGCGGCCGGATGCTGCGTATCAACGCTGCCAACTGCGTGCACTGCAAGGCCTGCGATATCAAGGATCCCTACGGCATCATCACCTGGACCACGCCGGAGGGTGGGTCGGGGCCGAACTATCAGAACCTATGAACGTACCGGCGTGAGAAAAGGCATCATTCTCGCCGGCGGCGCCGGCACGCGACTGCATCCAGTCACCTATGCGGTGAGCAAACAGCTGCTGCCGGTGTACGACAAACCGATGATCTATTACCCGTTGTCAGCCCTGATGCTGGCGGGCATCCGCGACATATTGATCATTTCAACGCCGATTGATCTGCCGGCATTTCAGCGTCTGCTGGGCGATGGTAGCCAGTGGGGGCTGTCATTAAGCTATGCCGAGCAGCCCAAACCCGAGGGCCTGGCGCAGGCGTTCATCATCGGGCGCCGCTTCGTCGGCACTGATGCGGCCGCTTTGGTGCTCGGCGATAACCTGTTTTATGGCCACGGCCTGCCCGAGCAATTGCAGAGGGCCGCTGCTCGCGTTCAGGGCGCCACCGTGTTCGCCTATCACGTGATGGATCCGCAGCGCTACGGCGTGGTGCAGTTCGATGCGACCGGCCTGGCGCTCGGGATTGAGGAGAAGCCGCAGCAGCCGAAGTCGAACTACGCGGTCACCGGACTCTACTTCTATGACAACGACGTTCTCGATATCGCCGCGAACCTCAAAGCGTCAGCGCGCGGCGAGCTCGAGATCACCGACGTCAACCGACGCTATCTGGAACGCGGTGCGCTGCAGGTTGAACTGTTCGGCCGTGGTACCGCCTGGCTCGATACTGGCACGCACGAGTCCTTGATGCAGGCCGCGAGTTTTATCGAGGCGATCCAGAACCGTCAGGGCTGGAAGGTCTGCTGTCCCGAAGAGATAGCATTTCGTGGCGGCTTCATCGATGCCGCGCAACTCGAGAAGCTCGCGCGGGCGCTCTCGAAGAGCGACTACGGGCAATACCTGATAGGCATTCTGTCGGAGCGAGCCTAGTGCAGTTCGAGCCGACGCGGCTGCCCGAAGTGGTGTTGATTCGCCCGCGGGTGTTTGGCGACGCGCGCGGCTTCTTCTTCGAGAGCTGGAATCAACAGCAGTTCCTGGATGCGGGCATCACGGCGCGCTTTGTTCAGGACAACCATAGTCATTCGGTGCGCCATACGCTGCGCGGACTGCATTTTCAGATTCAGCAGCCGCAGGGCAAGCTGGTGCATGTGGTGCGTGGCGAGGTATTCGACGTGGCCGTGGATATGCGGCGCAGCTCGCCGCGCTTTGGCCAATGGGTCGGCGCCCTGCTCAGCGAGAGCAATCATCAGATGTTGTGGGTGCCCCCAGGCTTCGCGCACGGTTATCTCGCCCTGAGCGACGAGATCGATTTTGTGTACAAGTGCACCGACTTCTACGCGCCTGAGCACGAGCGTGCGGTCCGCTGGGACGATGGGCAGATCAGTGTGCAATGGCCACTGCCCGTGGGAATCGCACCGATATTGTCGGCAAAGGATGCCGTTGCGCCGCGGTTCAAGGATTCCGAGACCTACCCGTGAGAGTGCTGATCACCGGCGCCGCAGGCCAGGTGGGCAGCGCCTTAGTTCGCAGCGTTCCCCCGGGAATCGAATTGCACGCGCTGACCCGCGAGCAGCTCGATATCGGGGATGCCAGAGCGGTTCATGCCGCGGTGGCGGCATTTCGCCCGCAGCTCATCATTAACGCGGCCGCCTACACCGCCGTCGACCAGGCTGAATCCGAACTGTTCCTGGCGGATGCCATCAATGCGCAGGGGCCGCAGCATCTGGCTGAGGCCGCCTATGTCCAGGATGATTGCCGGCTCATTCAGATCTCGACCGACTACGTGTTCGACGGCCGTGGCTCGGAACCCTATCGACCCGGCGATACAACCCATCCGCTCAGCGTCTATGGGCGCACAAAGCTTGCCGGAGAACAGGCGGTGCTGGCGGCGCTGGGCCGGCGCGCCGTGGTGTTGCGCACCGCATGGATCTACGCGCCGCAGGGCAGGAACTTCCTGCTGACGATGCTGCGGCTGATGCGCACGCGCGGCGCGGTGCGGGTCGTGGCGGACCAGAAGGGTAGCCCTACGGCCGCAACATCGATTGCGCGCGCACTATGGCGAATCGCGGAGCGGCCCGGCGTGCGGGGGATCCTGCACTGGACCGACGGCGGGGTGGCCAGCTGGTACGAGTTCGCCTGTGCAATCGCCGAGGAGGCGCTGGCGGCGGGACTGCTGTCGCAAACCGTCCAGGTCACGCCGATCAGCACCGCGGACTACCCGACCGCGGCCCAGCGGCCGGCAAACAGTGTGCTCGATACCCGCGACAGCGTGGCGCAACTGGGAATGACACCGGAACACTGGCGTCATAGCCTGCGCGCTACCCTGGCGCAGCTGCGGGAGTAACGCATCCTTGCGGCGGGTTGCCTATACTCGCCAACTACCATCTGGCCGGGCGCGAAACACTAGCATACAGGTATGGGGCGACTACTGGTCACCGGAGGGGCCGGATTCATCGGCGCCAATTTCGTGCATTACTGGCTGGCGGCCCATCCAGGCGACCGGCTCGTCGTGCTCGACGCGCTGACTTATGCGGGCAACCTTGCCAATCTTACGGCGGCCTCCGACCGGCCGGAGTACCGCTTCGTGCACGGCAACATCTGCGATACCGGCCTGGTTGAGCAGCTGTTGCGCGAGGAGCGGCTGGACACCATCGTGCATTTTGCCGCCGAATCGCATGTCGACCGG
>Ga0181537_10005585_pt1 | contig 10142 bp, 6 predicted proteins | sample PEATcosm2014_Bin_39_FD_119765 | JGI IMG/M metagenome (GOLD analysis project Ga0181537, IMG submission 119765) | Peatland microbial communities from MTU Mesocosm Facility, Houghton, MI, USA - PEATcosm2014_Bin23_10_metaG | ecosystem: Environmental > Terrestrial > Soil > Wetlands > Peat | place... | reverse complement strand
TCGGTCGACGGCGATGCGCCGGCCGCGATGCGCTATACCGAGGTGCGCATGTCGAAGCTGGCGCACGAGCTGCTGGCCGACATCGACAAGGAGACGGTCGACTTCGTCCCCAACTACGACGAATCCGAGCATGAGCCGTCGGTCATGCCGACGCGGATTCCGAACCTGCTGGTCAACGGCTCCTCCGGCATCGCGGTGGGCATGGCGACCAACATTCCGCCGCACAATCTGGTGGAAATCACCAACGCACTGCTGGCGCTCATCGACGATCCGTCACTGACGCTCGCCGGGCTGATGCAACACGTACCGGGTCCGGATTTCCCGACCGCCGGCATCATCAACGGCGCGCAGGAGATCGTCACTGCCTACAAGACCGGTCGTGGCCGGCTGTCGGTGCGGGCACGGGCGCATTTCGAGGATTTCAACGATCGCGGCGGCCAGGCAATCATCGTCACCGAGCTGCCGTACCAGGTCAATAAGGCACGGCTGCTCGAGCGCATCGCCGAGCTGGTACGCAACAAGCAGATCGACGGCATATCGGAACTGCGCGATGAGTCCGACAAGGACGGCATGCGGGTGGTGATCGAGCTCAAGCGCGGCGAGGTTGCCGAGATCGTGCTCAACAACCTGTACGCGCAAACGCCGATGGAGACGGTGTTCGGCATCAACATGGTGGCGCTGCTCGACGGCCAGCCGAAGCTGATGTCGCTGCGAGAAATGCTCGATGCTTTTCTGCGCCACCGGCGCGAGGTGGTCACGCGGCGCACGATCTTCGAGCTGCGCCGCGCGCGCGAGCGTGCCCATATTCTCGAGGGCCTGGCGGTGGCGCTGGCCAACATTGACGAGGTGATAGCGCTCATCAAGTCGTCGCCGACACCGGCCGAGGCGCGCGCCGCGATGCTCGCGCGCGGCTGGGCGCCGGGCGCGGTGGCGCAGATGCTGGAGCGCAGCGGCGCCGCGTCGACGCGCCCGGATGGACTGGCCGCGGAGTTCGGTCTGGCCGGGGAGATCTATCGGTTGAGCGAGGTGCAGGCGCAGGCGATCCTCGATATGCGTCTGAATCGTCTTACCGGACTGGAGCAGGGCAAGATCGTCGAGGAGTTCCAGGGCCTGCTGGCCGAGATCGGCGAGCTGTCTGCCATCCTGGCGTTGCCGGCGCGCCTGACCGAGGTGGTGCGCGCGGAGATCGTCGAGATCCGCGACAACTACGGCGACGCGCGCCGCACCGAGATCAGTCGCGATCACCTCGACCTGAGCACCGAGGATCTGATCGAGCCACAGGACGTCGCCGTGGCGATGTCGCACGCCGGCTATGCCAAGGCGCAGCCGGTGTCGGACTACCAGGCGCAGCGGCGCGGCGGACGCGGCAAGTCCGCGACCGCGGTAAAGGATGAGGATTTCATCGAAAAATTCTTCGTTGCGCACACCCACGATACGCTGCTGTGCTTCTCCAATCGCGGCAAGGTCTACTGGCTGCGGGTATTCGAGCTGCCGCAGGGCGGGCGTGGCTCGCGCGGCAAGCCGATCGTGAACCTGCTGCCGCTGGAGGAGGGCGAGAAGATCAGCGCGCTGCTGCCGGTGAAGCAGTTCGACGAGCAGCATTTCGTGTTCATGGCCACCAGCAGTGGTACCGTCAAGAAGACCCCGCTGAGCGCGTTTTCGCGGCCGCGGCCGAGCGGCATCATCGCACTCGACCTGCGCGGCGACGATCATCTGGTGGGCGTGGCGCTGACCGATGCGACGCGCGAGATCATGCTGGTGACCAGCGGCGGCAAGGCGATCCGTTTCCATGAGGAGGAGGTACGCCCGATGGGACGCGAGGCTGCCGGCGTGCGCGGGGTGAGGCTGGGCGACGGCCAGCGCGTGATTGCACTGCTGGTGCTGGGCGAGGGCTATGTGCTGACGGCCTCGGAGAATGGCTACGGCAAGCTCACCCCGCTCGAGGATTTCCCCGGACACGGTCGCGGCGCCCAGGGCGTGATCGCGCTGCAGACCACGTACCGCAACGGCGCCACGGTGGCGGCGTTGCAGGTGCAGCCGGGCGATGAGCTGATGCTGATCAGCTCCACCGGCACGCTGGTGCGCACTCCGGTGGCCGACATCTCGGTGGTCGGGCGCAATACCCAGGGCGTGCGGCTGATTCGACTGGGCGAGGCCGAACGGCTGACCGGCGTCGAGCGCGTGGCGGGCCTGGATGCCGGCGACGAGGGCGCCGCGATCGACGGCCAGGGCAACGACGACAGCACCGACAGCGCCGGAAGCGCCGATGGCTCGCCGCTCGGCGACGGCGGTAGCGACGAAGTCAGTCCGCTGTAGCGCCGATTCGATCATGAGGGCTAAGAGTGCGCGTATTCAATTTTGCAGCCGGTCCGGCGGCGCTGCCGCTGGAGGTGCTGGAGCAGGCACGCGATGAGATGACCGACTGGCGCGATAGCGGAATGTCGGTCATGGAAGTCAGCCATCGCAGCAAGGCGTTCATCGCCGTGGCGCAGCAGGCCGAGGCGGACCTGCGCGAACTGCTGGCGATTCCGGAGCACTACAAGGTGCTGTTCCTGCAGGGCGGGGCGAGCGCGCAATTCGCCGCCATCCCGATGAACCTGACGCGGCCCGACAGCCGGGCTGACTACCTGAACACCGGCGCCTGGTCGGCCAAGGCCATCAGCGAGGCGGCGCGCTACTGCCAGGTCAATGTCGCGGCCGATGGCGCGGCTTGCCACTACAGTGCCGTGCCGCCGGTGAGCGACTGGAAGCTCAGCGCGGCGCCGGCCTATGTGCACTACACCCCGAATGAGACCATCGGCGGGGTCGAGTTCGGCTTCGTGCCGCAGGTCACGGCGCCGCTGGTGGCCGACATGTCCTCCACGATCCTGTCGCGTCCCATCGATGTCAACCGCTTCGGCCTGATCTACGCCGGCGCGCAGAAGAACATCGGCCCTGCGGGCCTGTGCGTGGTCATCGTGCGGCAAGACCTGATCGGCCGCGCGCGTGATGGCACGCCCGCAGTGTGGGACTACCAGGCAGTGGCCGACGCCGGCTCGATGCTCAACACCCCGCCGACCTTCGCCTGGTACCTGGCAGGACTGGTGTTCAAGTGGCTGATGCGGCACGGCGGACTGGCCGCGGCGGCCGAACGCAATCGCGCCAAGGCCGCACTGCTGTACGCGACCATCGACCAGTCCGGCTTCTATCGCAACCCGGTGGACCCGGCATGCCGCTCCTGGATGAATGTGCCGTTCGTGCTTGCCACCCCGGCCCTCGACCAGACATTCCTGGCCGAAGCGGGCAAAGCGGGGCTGATGAACCTTGAGGGTCACCGCCTGGTCGGTGGCATGCGCGCCAGCCTGTACAACGCCACCTCGATCGAGGCGGTACGCGCACTGAGCGCATTCATGCTCGAATTCATGCGCCGCCACGGCTGACGGGCAACGACACGTCATGGGATATCGCATTCTGACTCTGAATCAAATCAGCGAGCGCGGACTGGAACGCCTGCCGCCCGATCGTTATGAGCTGGGCGCCGGAATCGGCAATCCGGACGCGGTGCTGCTGCGCTCGGCAGACATGCACGCCATGACCATCCCGGCGTCGGTGCTGGCGGTGGCCCGGGCTGGCGCCGGCACCAACAACATACCGGTGGCGGCGCTGAGCCAGCGCGGTGTGCCGGTGTTCAACGCGCCGGGCGCGAACGCCAATGCGGTCAAGGAGCTGGTGCTGGCGGCCCTGTTCCTGGCGGCGCGCAACATCTGCCAGGCCTGGGCCTATGCGCGCGGGTTGCAGGGCGATGATCGCGCCATCGACGAGGCGGTAGAGCAGGGCAAGAAGAATTTCGTCGGCTTCGAATTGCCGGGTCGCACGCTCGGCGTCATCGGGCTGGGAGCCGTCGGGGTCGAGGTGTGTAACAGCGCCCAGGCGCTCGGCATGCAGGTGCTCGGCTACGACCCGCAGATCACCGTCACGCGCGCCTGGCAGCTGTCCGCCTCGGTGCAGCAGGCACTATCGCTCGATGATCTGTTCGCGCGCTCCGACATCGTCAGCGTGCACGTGCCGATGCTGCAGGAGACCCGTGGCCTGGTCAATGGCGCGCGGCTGCGGCTGATGCGTCCTGGAGGCACGGTGCTGAACTTCGCGCGCGCGCCGATTGTCAATGAGGCGGAGCTGGTTGCCGAGCTCGATCGCGGCCAGCTGCACGCCTATATCTGCGACTTTCCCGCCAACGCGCTGAAGGACCATCCGCGCGCGGTGACGCTGCCGCATCTGGGGGCATCGACGATCGAAGCCGAGGACAATTGCGCGATCATGGTGGCCGATACACTGCGCGAATTCCTGGAACAGGGGCACATCCGGCATTGCGTGAACTTTCCCGACGCGGCACTGCCGCGCGCGGCCGGCTCGCTGCGCCTGGCGATCGCCAATGCCAACGTGCCCAACATGGTGGGGCAGATCTCCACCTGCCTGGCGAGCGCGCGGCTGAACATCGCCGAGCTGCTGAACCGCTCGCTGGGCGAGCACGCCTACACGCTGATCGACGCCGAGGGCGTCGCCGACGAGTCGCTGCTGCAGCGCATCCGCGCGATAAGCGGCGTGCTGTCGGTGCGCCTGCTGCGCGCGCCGGAATGATGCCGATGGCGCGCCGCACTCGCAAGCCACCCAAAGGCGAGCCACCCAACGGCAAGCCGCCCAGGGCCAGCCCGTCCAAGGTGCCCCGGCCGGCAGTGACGCGGGCAGTTGCAGCCGCGGCGCCGGTTGACCTGGCCGCGCTGCGCGCCGCGATCGATGCGGTCGATGAGCAGCTGCACCGGCTGCTGAACGAGCGCGCGCGGCTGGCTCAGCGCGCCGGCATCTCCAAGCACCAGGACGGCCACACGGTCGATTACTACCGGCCGGAGCGCGAAGCCGAAGTACTGCGCCAGGCGCTCGGGCGCAATGTCGGGCCGCTGCGTAACGAGGAGATCGTGCGGCTGTTCCGCGAGATCATGTCGGCCTGCCTGGCGCAGGAGGAGCCGCTGAAGGTCGCATTCCTGGGTCCGGAGGGCACCTTCACGCAGCAGGCGGTGTTCAGCCATTTTGGCCACTCGGTGCGCGCGCTGGCGCTGTCGACGGTGGACGAGGTGTTCCAGGAAGTGGAGGCCGGCAATGCGGACTTTGGCATCGTGGCGATCGAGAACTCGAGCGAAGGCACGATCACCAATACGCTCGATCGCTTCCTGAGCAGCCCGCTGCACATCTGCGGCGAGGTGGAACTGCGCATCCATCACTGCCTGATGGGCAAGATGGACGCGCTGCCGCGCGTGCTGCGCGTGTGCTCGCACAGCCAGGCGCTGGCGCAGTGCCGTGGCTGGCTCGATGAGCATCTGCCGGATGCCGAGCGCGTCGCGGTGGCCAGTAACGCCGAGGGCGCACGCCGCGCCCGCGATGAGCACGGCAGTGCGGCGATCGCCGGGGAGACGGCTGCCGAGGTCTACGCACTCAACATCCTGGTGCGCGAGATCGAGGATCGCGCCGATAACGCCACACGCTTCCTGGTGCTGGGCCGCAAGCTGCTGCGCCCGAGCGGCGCGGATCGCACCACGTTGTTGTTGTCGATCGGCGACACCCAGTCGCCCGGAGCGCTGCATCGGCTGCTTGAGCCGCTGGCGCGTTACCGCATCAGCATGACGCGCATCGAGTCGCGGCCGTCGCGCAAGCGCAAATGGGACTACGTATTTTTCATTGATATCGAAGGGCACGCCGAGGATGCCGGGGTAAGCAAGGCGCTTGCGGCACTGAAGCAGCGTGCCTCGCTGTTTCGCGTGCTGGGTTCCTATCCGCGCGCGGTGTTGTAGTCGCATGAGCAGCGAGCTGCATCCCGGGCGGCTGGCGGTGGCGGCGGTGCGCGAGCTGTCGCCGTACCAGCCGGGCAAGCCGATCTCGGAACTGGAGCGCGAGCTTGGCATCCACGATATCGTCAAGCTGGCATCGAATGAGAACCCATATGGGCCGAGTCCGCATGCGCTCGCGGCGATGCGCGCTGCGCTCGAGGATGTGTGGCTGTATCCGGATGGCGGCGCTCACGATCTCAAGTACGGCCTGGCGCAGCACCTGGGCGTTGATCCCGCCTGCCTGACGCTCGGCAACGGCTCCAATGACCTGCTGGTACTGCTGTCGGAGGCGTTCCTGACGCCCGCTCACAGCGCCGTCTACTCGCAATACGGCTTCGCGTTGTATGGCCTGGTGACGCGTGAGACCGGCGCGCAGCCGATCGAAGTGCCGGCACTTGGCCTGCAGGCGAAGATGCCGTTCGGCCACGACCTGCCGGCAATGGCGGCGGCGATCGCGCCGAATACGCGCCTGGTATTCATCGCCAATCCGAACAATCCGACCGGCACCTGGGAAGCGCCGGCGGCAGTCAAGGCTTTGCTTGAGCGCACCGCTGCCAGCACGCTGGTAGTGCTCGATGAAGCCTATTTCGAATATGGCCGCGCACTCGGCACGCAGGACGGGGTGGCGTGGCTGGCCGAGCACCCGAACCTGGTGGTGCTGCGCACGTTCTCGAAGGCCTACGGGCTGGCCGGCGCGCGCGTCGGCTATGCGATCTCGCACCCGGAGGTCGCCGACGTGCTCAATCGGCTGCGGCCAGCATTCAACGTCAATTCAATCGCACAGGCCGGTGCGCTCGCAGCGCTGGGCGACCAGGCGCACATGCGCTTCGCCGTGACCCGGACGATGCAGGAGCTGGCCCGTGTCGAGGCAAATTTCAGGCAGTTGCGGCTGTGGAGCGCGCCGTCGGCGGGCAATTTCCTGCTGCTGCGGCTGGACACGCCGGCCGCTCCGGTGTTCGAGCGGCTGCTGCGGCGCGGGCTGATCGTGCGGCCGCTGGCTGGCTACCAGCTGGCCGATTGCCTGCGCATTTCCATCGGCAAGCCGCAGGACAATGACCGGCTGCTGGCGACGCTGCCGCAGGTGCTGTGACGCAAGCCCGCTACATGGTGCGCCCTGCCCGCAGCGTGCACGGCGAGCTGCGCGTCCCGGGTGATAAGTCCATTTCCCATCGGGCATTGATGCTCGGGGCGATCGCCACCGGGCCGACCGCGATCAGCGGGTTTCTAGCCAGCGAGGACTGCCTGGCGACACTTGCGGCGCTCACGGCTCTCGGGGTGGGTGTGCAACGGCCGGCGCCCACCGAGGTGCGGGTGCACGGCGCCGGCCATCACGGACTTGCCGCTGCGGCCGGTGCGCTCGACATGGGCAACGCCGGCACCGCGATCCGCCTTCTGACGGGCCTGCTCGCCGGTCAGACCTTTGACAGCACGCTGGTCGGGGATGCCTCGCTGATGCGCCGGCCGATGGAGCGCGTTGCCACGCCGCTACGCGCGATGGGCGCGCGCATCGACACGACCGACGGTCGCCCGCCGCTGCGCATCCACGGCGGCGCGGTGCTGCGGGGCATCGACTATGCATTGCCGATGGCCAGCGCCCAGGTGAAGTCGGCGCTGCTGCTGGCCGCGCTGTATGCGCACGGCACCACCCAGGTCAGCGAACCGGCACCGACACGCGATCACACCGAGCGCATGCTGCGCGGCTTTGGAGTCGAGGTAGCGAGCAACGCCGGGCGGGTGAGCCTTGAGGGCGGGCAGCGGCTGACCGGCTGCCAGGTGGCAGTGCCGGGAGACTTCTCCTCGGCGGCGTTTTTCATCGTTGCCGGCTGCCTGGCGGCGCATCAGGGGCTGACGATCCGCGACGTCGGCGTCAATCCGACGCGCACCGGGCTGCTGCAGATGCTGCGGCTGATGGGCGCCGATATCGAGCTGCGGCCGCACGGCGCCGCCACGCCCGAGCCGATCGCCGACATTCACGTGCGTGCCAGCCCGCTGCACGGGATCGAGGTACCGCAGGAGCTGGTGGCGCTGGCGATCGATGAGTTTCCGGTGTTTTTCATTGCCGCGGCAGCCGCGGCCGGAAGCACCACCGTCACCGGCGCGGCGGAGCTGCGCGTCAAGGAGAGCGATCGGCTGGCGGTGATGGCGACGGGGCTTGCCGCGCTCGGCATCGAGTGCCAGCTGCTGGCGGATGGACTGCGCATCCAGGGCGGCCGGATGAGCGGCGGCCGCATCGACAGCCACGGCGATCATCGCGTCGCGATGGCGTTCGCCGTGGCAAGCCTCATCGCCAGGGAACCGATCGAGATCGCCGACGTGGCCAACGTGGCGACCTCGTTCCCGGGTTTTCCGCAGCTCGCGCGCGCCGCCGGGCTCGACCTTACGGACTGAACATGGCAGCGCCGGTAGTCACCATCGATGGGCCGAGTGGCTCGGGCAAGGGCACCGTGAGTCGCCTGCTGGCACAGCGCACCGGCTGGCATCTGCTCGATAGTGGTGCGCTGTACCGGCTGGTGGCGTTTGCCGGCGGCCTGCAGCGGCTTGCGCCCGACGATATCAGCGGCCACGCCAGGCTCGCCGAGCGCATGGATGTCGTGTTCGCCGCCGATGCGGCCGGTAACGAGCGCATTATGCTCGACGGCCGGGAGCTGTCGGCGGCGCTGCGCACCGAGAGCGCCGGCGCCGGGGCGTCGCGGGTCGCGGCCTGGCCGCCGGTGCGCACAGCCCTGCTGGCGCGCCAGCGTGCCTTTGCCAACCCACCCGGCCTGATCGCCGACGGGCGTGACATGGGCACCGTCGTGTTCCGCGATGCGGCGCTCAAAATCTTCCTTACCGCAAGTCCAGGGGAGCGTGCCCGGCGACGCTATAACCAGTTGAAAGAGAAGGACTCTGGTGTTAGCCTTGCCGCCCTTTCGCTCGAGATCGCGGAACGCGATCGGCGCGATTCGACACGGTCCGTGGCACCGCTGGTGCCGGCTGACGACGCGATCGTCCTGGACTCGACGGCCATGAGCGCCGCCGAAGTCACGGACGTTATCCTCGCGCACGGCCGGGAGCGCGCGCTGTGGCCTTGAGGTCGCTCGACTGCCGGTCCGGCATCGCGCCGCGCGCTGTCATTGCGCCAGCGGAAAGGGTGCGCTGGTTGGTCTCGTCTGGTGGGGTCTCGTTCGGGAAAATGAATTTACCGGTTGGCGCTGCAGGATGCGGCGCCTGTCATGTCCAACCCGTCAGGCCGGAGGCCAGGCGGTGCGATAAGCACGGCGACGTGCGAGAGAGTGTATGAACGAAGTTGCGACTGAAAGCTTTAGCGAGATGTTCGAGCAGAGCCTGGCGAATCAACGCATTCGCCCCGGCATGATCCTGACCGGCCTGGTGATCGATGTCGGTCCCGACGTGGTCATCGTCAACGTCGGATTGAAGTCGGAAGCGGTGATCCCGCTCGAGCAGTTCAAGAACGAGCGCGGGGAAGTCGAGGTGGCCGCCGGCGATCAGGTCGAAGTGGCGCTCGATTCGGTCGAGGACGGCACCGGCGAGACGCGCCTGTCGCGCGAGAAGGCCAAGCGTGCACGTACCTGGACGCGCCTGGAGGAAGCATTCAACAACGCCGAGATCGTCACCGGAATCATCTCCGGCCGGGTGAAGGGTGGCTTCACGGTCGAGATCGACCATGTGCGCGCGTTCCTGCCTGGCTCGCTGGTGGACGTGCGCCCGGTGCGCGACACCGGCTACCTCGAGGGCAAGCCGCTCGAGTTCAAGGTCATCAAGCTCGATCAGAAGCGCAACAACGTCGTGGTGTCGCGTCGCGCAGTGGTGGAGCAGGAGTTCTCCGCCGAACGCAGTGCGCTGATGGACAACCTGCAGGAAGGCGCGGTCGTGCGCGGCACGGTCAAGAACCTCACCGACTACGGTGCATTCGTCGACCTGGGCGGCATCGACGGCCTGCTGCATATCACCGACATGGCCTGGAAGCGCGTCAAGCACCCGTCCGAAGTGGTCAAGGTCGGCGATGAGATCGACGTGCGCATCCTGAAATTCGATCGCGAGCGCTCGCGCGTGTCGCTCGGCCTGAAGCAGCTCGGGGCCGACCCGTGGGAGAACATCGCACGCCGCTATCCGCCCAACACGCGCGTGTTCGGCAAGGTCACCAACATCGCCGACTACGGCGCGTTTGTCGAGATAGAGGACGGCGTCGAGGGCCTGGTGCATGTGTCGGAGATGGACTGGACCAACAAGAACGTCAACCCGGCCAAGGTGGTGCACACCGGGCAGGAAGTCGAAGTGATGGTG
>Ga0181537_10005583_pt1 | contig 10142 bp, 10 predicted proteins | sample PEATcosm2014_Bin_39_FD_119765 | JGI IMG/M metagenome (GOLD analysis project Ga0181537, IMG submission 119765) | Peatland microbial communities from MTU Mesocosm Facility, Houghton, MI, USA - PEATcosm2014_Bin23_10_metaG | ecosystem: Environmental > Terrestrial > Soil > Wetlands > Peat | place... | reverse complement strand
TAATTCCGTGGTGCGGGGTTCGAATTTCTTCTGGATATCCGCAAGGTCGCGCTGGCCCTCGTTGGTCTGCGCCACTGCCGACTGGAATGCGATGACAGCAGTCTTGGCCGTTGCGGCAGGGGCCGCGGATTGGGTTTGGGCAGAGGCGGTCAGGGCAAAGCCCGAGGCCAGAATCAGTGCACTTACAAAACTATGCTTCATTGAAATGAGAAACTCCTTCGAAACTCTTGCTTCCTGGACGCCGCGGACGCGTGCAGGGGACAGCGATTAGAACGTCGTTGATACCGTCAGCCGGAAGGTCTTGCGCGGCTCCCGGAGCTGATAGACCGCTCCATAACCCTCGATCGCTTCGGCGTAGGTGTAGTCGCCGGCGCCACCGGGCGGGAACATGGACCGGGTAATCAACTCCGCCGAGCAACTCGCCTTGTTTTGCCCCAGCGTTACATCGTTGCAATAGGGCCTCTCATACAAGCGGAGCGGATTGTATGCGTAGTAGAGACGGAATGGCGCGTTGATGATGGGCATGATCACCGAAAGCTCTGCGCCCGTGGACATGCGCGGAACGAAGTTGGTGCCGGTAATCGGCCGTATGTTCGGCTGGAATCCAACCATCGATCCAGGTATGCCGCCCTGGCAGGATCCGTTGTTGTACACCGGGCATCCGTAAAGCGGTGCGGTCAGCGAAGCAAATCCCTCAGGGCTCTGCTTCAACTGTCCCTTGTTCAGCGCGACGTCGATTCCAAAGTCGTCGAAGAACGAGAAAGTGACCGGCCCCGCAATCGGAATTCGGTACTCCAGATTCGAGGAGAGGCTCGTGTCGCCACCGATGGATGCGATGCCATAAACAGGCAGCGGCACCTGGATGCACTGGTTGTCCTCAGGGTTGTTCTGATCGCGCGGGACGCAGCTCCCGTCTGGATTCGTCAGTTGCACGTTGATGCGGTTCGGTACATATCCGTAAGGCGTTGCGCCGCGCACATCGAAACCGCGTAAATCGGCTTCGCCGCCGGAGTAGAAGCGGTTGTTCGGAGGAGCTACGTCGCCTCCGAACCCTTGCACATAGCCCAATTGGGCGCGCATCCCGAGGATGTTGCGGCCAGTAGGCGTCAGTTGCAGGTAGTGGATGCGCATGAAGCGTTTGTAGGCCACCAGCGGCGAGATATACCGCACGTTGCCGCCGATGCCCGCCACTTGGAATACCGCGGTATACTCCTTGCCGCTGACCGGGCGCAGCGGATTGTTGATGGTGTTATAGATGTAGCTGAACGACGCGGAACTATTCACGATTCCCGCCAGCGCGTTCGATCCCTGAATTCCCGAGCGGAAGCTGATGGTCTGGAAGAACGTCTGCGAGGCCGTGCTGAACGCCGTAATCGACGACTTGGTCAATGAATAGGTCATGCCGACGCGCTGGAACGCATGCCGTCTCAGCGGATAGCTAATCGAAAAATCCGTACCCGTCGAAGCCTGGTTGTAGTTCTGCGTCAACGACTGCTGTGCGGAGCTCAGGTTAACCGATTGCCCGGTCGCCGTCTGGTAGTTCTTGGCCGCGTTGAAGTCCTGCTTGGTGTTGAAAAGCCGGAACCCGATATTGAAAGGCCGATTGCGCAGGTAGGGCTGCGTGAATCCGAACATGAACTGGCGGCTCACGTTGCCCAGGTTGCCCTGCAGGCTGAGGGTCTCGCCCAGACCCAGAAAGTTATTGGTCTGGTAGTTCACGCCCAGAAACGCGCCCGACAGGCCGCTGATGCCACCGTTCAGGCCGATCGAGTTCTTGCCCTTTTCCTTTACCTTCAGCAGCAGATCCACCGTACCCGCCTCCGCGTCCTGGTGGGCCTCGGAGTCCTGGTCAACCTTCAGCGGTTCAAAGTATTCCAGCTGATTCAGGCGAAGCAAGCTATACTCCCACAACTGCGAGTTGTATACTTGGCCCTCTTCGAGGAGCAGCTCGCGCCGGATCACCTTGTCGCGCGTAATAGTGTTCCCCGTGAACTCGATGCGCGAAACATAAAACGGCTTGCCTTCGTCGATATCGATCACCAGCGAGACGGTCTTCTTCTGCTCGTCGTAAACCGGCTTGGGGATGGCGCCGAAGTTGATATATCCCAGCTGCCCATATTCCTTTTTCAGGTTTTCCAAACCTTTGCTGATCAGGGTTGCGTTGAACCAGTCGCCGTCCTTGACTGCAAACGTCGCGCGCAGCGCCTTCAGGTTGTTCACCGCCTTATTGCCGGTAAACGTAATGGTGCCCAGCCGGTAGCGGGCGCCCTCTTCGACAGGCATCAGGATATCGATCCGCTTGCCTTTGTTCGGACGGAACGTGAACCAGTTCAATCCGCCCTGATCGCGAATCTGCGTCTTCGGCTCTTCGATTGCCGCGTTGTAGTAGCCCTTGTCGCGATAGGCCTGACGTACCCGTTCCGTGTCCTCTTCCAGCTTCGAGGCATCGAAGGTCTGCGAAAAGAGGTTTTCAAAGACAATCGAATAGGGAATGCCGATCGGCTTCAGGTTCTTCATCGCCCGGCGCAAAAGCAGGGAATTGATATGCTGGTTGCCGGTGAACTTGATCTGGCCCACCTTCACCGTCGGACCTTCTTTAATATTGAAGTTCACTTGCACCGACGCCGGTGGAATTGTCTTGATTTCGGGCTTGATGGTGGCAAACTGGTGTCCGTGCTCCGAGAGAATGTCCCGCAGCACGGTAACCGCGTGCATCACCTTGGCCGGGTCGAACTGGCTTTCCTGCGTAAGCCCGACCTTCTCCTTCTTGAACCGGTCGAGCACGTCCGACACCGAGACGACATTCAATCCCTTGTAGTTGATCTCGCGGATGGTTGGCTTCTCGGTCACAAACACGTTCAGGATGATGCCCTTCTCCGTGTCCTCGCGCTCAATACGCACATTGTCGAAATATCCCGTGTTCCACAGCGAGTTAAAATCCCGCTCCACCGAGACCGGGTCGTAGGTATCGCCGGAGTGCGTGAACAGCCGCGCCAGCACCGTCTCCTTGGGGATGCGCCGGTTCCCAATGACGCGGATCTGCTCGACGGTCTGCGATTGCTGAGCGAGCGCTGTCCCCGCTGCCAGAAACAGCAGCATCAGCAGGCCCGCCATGCAGCGCATGATCGTCCTCGGGGTCCTAAGGGTCTTCTGGTTCGCGGTCCGCCATAGGCGGCTCATGCAGGTCGGTTTCGCCTTCACCGGGCCAATGCCCTGCGACGAGCAAAAATACTGGTGCGGTCCATAGTTCGCCTTCTGGTTCGGCTTCACGGGAAAAATATCGACACCCTCACTGCTGAAAATCTGATCCTGCCTCGCGGAAAGATTGATTATATTGGACCGTGCCCACCCCGCCCAAACCAGCGCGCTGTCATTCGGCTCGGATTCCTTCTCTTTCCAAGAACTTCCCGCCGCGCTTGGCCCCTGCGGACTCGGGCTCGTCCCCCAAATGGGGCTCATCCCACAGTCTACCGGAACCAGATGGGTCAGGGCCCAACCTCGCCGGACTTAACCTGCGCTGCGCCCCCGCCTCATTTCGCGGTATGCCCCTTAGACGCAGATCGCGCCGACATGACATCCTCCTTAAAGCGAGGTTTTCTTGTGCCCGAAGAACATGAACGCTCGATATATGAATTTTCGGCTCCGCTGCTTGACGGCCAGCTCCAGAGCCTGGAGCAATTCCGAGGTAAAGTCGCGCTGATTGTGAACACGGCCAGCAAATGCGGCTTTACGCCTCAATACGCCGGCCTCGAACAGCTTTATCAGACTTACAAAGACCGCGGCTTGCAGGTTTTGGCGTTCCCCTGCAACCAATTCGGCGGCCAGGAACCCGGCACCGCCGACCAGATCGGCGCGTTCTGTGAAACCCACTACAGCATCAGCTTCCCGGTCTTTGAGAAAATCTGCGTCAACGGCCCCGACACCCATCCCCTCTATCGCTTTCTTGAGCAACAAAAGCCCGGAATTTTCGGCCTCCGCCGCATCCTATGGAACTTCACGAAATTTCTCGTCGACCAGGAGGGCAACGTAGTGAAACGCTTTGCGCCCTCAACGCCGCCCGCGAGCCTTGCTCCCGCAATTGAAAAGTTATTGAATCATTGACCGATTAAAACGGCCGGCGAGGCCAATTCCAGATTTTTTATTTCAAAGTATGCTGCCAAGGTATGCTGCGCGCGACGGACAATTCCACCCACGATACGCCACACGACGCCGGTAAGATCGGCGAAATCCTACGCCTCTTCCTGCGGCTAGGCCTCACCGCCTTCGGTGGACCCGCTGCGCACATCGGCCTCATGCAGCGGGAATTCGTCGACCGACGCAAATGGATAACCCGCGAACAGTTCCTCGATCTGGTGGGCGCATGCAACCTGCTCCCCGGTCCTGGTTCCACTCAACTTGCCATGGCGCTGGGCTACACGCGCCGCGGCTGGTTAGGCCTCCTTGCCGCCGGAACTTGCTTCATTCTTCCCGCGTCTCTTGCCACGCTTGCCCTGGCCTGGGTCTACGTGCGCTTCGGCAGCCTGGCCCAGGTGCAAGGCCTGCTCTATGGGGCCAAGCCGGTGATGATCGCCATCATCGTTCAGGCTGTCTGGAACCTGGGGCGCACAGCCTTCCGTCGCTGGCAACTGGCGATTGCCGGCCTGCTCTGTTTCGCGGCAGCCCTTGCGGAACTGCCTCCCATCGCCATCCTGCTCGCCGCTGGCGGCCTTGCCCTTCTCATTGCATGGCTGCGCCGCCCTCGCCAATCCGCTTCGGTTTGCAGCATTGTCTGGATTTCATTTGGCGCGGGCGCCGCATCGGCAGGATCCATCACTCTCACCTCGCTCTTCCTGGTCTTTCTCAAGCTGGGCGTAGTGGTCTTTGGATCGGGGTACGTCCTGTTGGTCTTTCTAAAATCTGAACTCGTCGACCGCCTGCACTGGATCACGCAACCCCAATTGCTCGACGCCGTCACCGCGGGACAAGTCACTCCCGGCCCGGTCTTCGCCACCGCTACATTCCTCGGCTATTTGATCCACGGATGGGCGGGAGCCGCCATCTCGACGATAGCCATTTTTCTGCCATCATTCTTCATGGCTGGCCTGGTTGGCGCACTCGCCGGCCGCATTCGCAAATCCACCCTCGCCGGAGCTTTTCTCGATGGTGTCAACGCCGCGGCGGTGGCTCTGATGGCCACTGTTGCCGTCACTTTGGGCCGCGCCACTCTCCTCGACCTCTGGACGTGCGGAATCGGCTTGATCAGCGCACTGCTCCTTCTCCGATTCCGCGTCAACGCCACATGGCTCATCCTCGGCGGAGCAGCCCTCGGCATGTTCCTTCAGGGTGCACACTAGAGTCCCTTACTTCAATGGGGGAGCCATAAAGTAGACATAACCCAGCATCGCCACGCCGACAAAGATGGGGATCAGTCCAACCAGATACGGAACGTCTGAATTCCCGTGACTCATCAAACTGTGCAGGAAAATGGTCAGGCCCACTCCCACCGCGACAGTGATGATTCCGCCAATCTTGAAGCCTTCGCGGGTTTTCATCTCCTTGAGCCGTTCATCTTCCCGCAGCAGTTCAACGGCCGCCGTTGCGCCTTCGCCTGGAGCCTCGGTAATTCGCCGCAGGGTCTCCGACTTGTAATACGACTCGCGTTCCTTTCGCTGGCTGTCTACCCAGTGAATGACTATTACAAACGTGAACACAACCACCATGACCGCTAACGGAAACGTAAGCATCATCCCAGAAACCATCTCATCCTCCTTGGCCGGGGTTTCTCCCCTTGCGCCTGGTACGACATAAAGCTCCGGCAATCGGTTGCATAATCTCAATAGCCAGGTAGCCGGAAAGAAAATGCAACCAGGGCAGAATAGGGCCGGTCCTACTTACTGGAGAGGAACGACCTCCAACATGACCGCAATCACCAGCGCCGAGCGAATATCCCGCGCCGAGAACGAACGGACCGATCCTGATTCCGCGGACGTAGCCAGCGTTCTCGCCGGGGATGCCCGTGCCTTCGAGGCCATCGTTCGCCGCTGGCAGGGCCCCATCGTCAATATGGCGTGGCGCTACTGCCGCGACCGCTCCCGCGCCGAGGACCTGGCGCAGGAAGCCTTCCTTCGCGCCTGGCGCAATCTCGGGCAATGGCGTCGCGAGTCCAGCTTCTCGACCTGGCTCTTCGCCCTGGCCGCCAACCTTTTCCGCTCCGAACTCAAGCGCTTCCCCACCGTTACAGTGCCTCTTGACGCCGCGCCCGAACCTGCTCGTTCCGCCGCGCAGCACAACGCTATGGAAATGGATCAAAGCTCAGAGTCAGTTCGGCGGGCTGTCCTGGCGCTGCCCCTCCGCTACCGCGAACCCATTATTCTGTACTATTTTCATGAGATGGATTTGGGCCGGGCCGCGCAGACCATGGGACTGCCGGAGGGAACCGTCAAGGCCCGCCTGTCGCGGGCGCGTGCTCTGCTCAAGCGCCGCTTCCCGCACCTCGAAGCCGAGCACGCGAACCTGGAATTTTCCACACTCAACACCGGAAAGGAGGCCTGACGATGAACCGGACCAAAACAAATCCCGCGGAAGCGGAACAAACCGCCCTCGACCACATTCTGGCCACCGAAGACCCGCTCGTCCCCTCGTCCGGCTTCCTGGCTTCGGTCATGGAGCGTGTCCATGAAGAAGCTGCCGCGCCGCCTCCAATCCCGTTCCCGTGGAAACGTGCCATTCCTGGGCTGGTGTTCGTTAGCGGTGTCTTCAGTTGGAGCGCATTCGAAGTTGTGCGTCGCGGCCTGCCCGCCGTCAGCACCGTCACGCTCGCCGTCCCGCATATCAACGCCGCCGCCGAACGCCCACTGGAGGAAGCTGGTTGGGTGGCTTTCGCGCTTGGGGCCTCGCTGCTCTCCTGGCTGCTCTCGCGGCGGCTGGCTGGGCGGTCAGGGCTACTCTGAGAGTCACCTAATCGATTGCGAACACCGCGTAGACGTTCGCCGACCGGCTCACTTTCCGCGGTTCAATAGAAAGCGCCTGGGGCGCCAGTCCAGCCCTCTTTTCTTTAGCAGCATTGTTGTCATAGGCATACATTGAAAACTGCGGCGCGGAGATTTGGTTAGTCACGTAGACGAGGGATCCCAGGTGAACCCCCATCCCCTTGGCGAGCACCGCAGCATTCGCCTTGGCGCGCGCGGCGGCTTTGTCGAGCACCTGGTCTTCCAGCGCGTGTTCGTCTTGTACTGTCCAGTCAATCTGGCCGCTGTCGGTCGCGCCTGCGCTTACGGCAATATCCAGAATCTCCGCAGCTCGTTCCGGTGGTGTCTTAACCGTCCATTGCTGCGATAGCGTGAATTTATGCAGCTTCCCGTTGGCGCTTTCCAGCCGTTGCCACTCGCTGCGGATGGATGTCTCGGGAATACCAGCCTGTTTGAGCGCACTGACAATTTCGTTTGAGGTCTTTGCGCCGGCCGCATAGGCTGACTTGGAATCCGACGGCTGGGTTGCGAATCCGATGTGTAAAATGGCCACGTCCGGGTCAACGGTTACGCGCTCTTCCGCGCTGACAGTAAGGGTCCGGTTAGCGGATTCAATCTTCAATTCAACCTAGGTCGTCTGTTTCGCACCTGCCGCTAAGCACCATCCAACAGAAACGACTGCCGCAATTGCTCGCATCATGGTCATGATTCAGCTCCTTCACTCCTTGAACGCTAAGAGTAAAGGAACTTGCGAGCAATTTTTCCGACCAATCCGACTCCTTGGCCCGCCGTAGCCAACGAACAGCATCTCGAACATGCAGCGGCGGAGTAGCGTAGGAGGCAGCAGAGTTCGGTTAGCGCGTCCAGTCTTCCGTCTTAAGCCCCTCCACAAACGAGAACACCTGATCGTGGGTCACAAGCGTCAACCCCAGTGAGAGCGCATGGGCCGCAATCATAAGATCTTCCACGCTGAGCGGCCTTCCCTTGCGCTCCTGACCGGCTCGCAATTCTCCGTAAGCGCGTGCGGCGGCGGAGTCCCAACTCGGCACCGTCGCGGCGGCGAAGAAACTCTCTGCCGCAATACGCAACCGCGTCGCACCAGGCCGGTTGGCGATGCCATAAAAGATTTCGGCCTCGGTTATCGAAGATATGGCAATGGAATCCGCTCCAGCCGCGCGGTATCGTGATTGAACCGCGGGGATCTGGTTTTTGAGCAGATAGCTGACGATGTTGGTGTCAATCAGGTAGCGAACCGGCATTTAGAAAAGATCCAGATCGCGGGGCATGCTTGTCTTGCGATCTGCCATGAAGTCGCCGGGGAAGTGGGCGCGGCCAATGATCTTGAACATCTGCTGCGTTGTCAGATTCCTGGGTGGGGGAGGCAGCTTTGCGTACTCTTTCTCCGGCGCGGAATCCGGAATGGCGTCGTAAAGTGCGAACCAGTCGTCAAAGCTCATCGACCGGTCAGAAGGAGCTGGCGAAATGACGACATCGCCAGTGGCCGGATCACGCCGGACTGTCACCTCAGTTCCTTCGAAACGAAACTCCTTTGGCAAGCGCACTGCCTGACTGCGACCATTCTTGAACAACTTGGCGGTCTTTGTGACGGGGGCAGACCCCGCCGTCGAAGCGGCCTCGGATTGCGAATTTTGGTTTGTCTTCGTCGCGTCCATTTACGCTCTCCGCTCGATGGTATATACCTAGTATATACCAATTTCGCCCCCTACCGCGTCACCGCGTACTTCATCCCAAACCGCCTTAACTTCTCCAGCGTCACTGCCGCCTGCCCGGAGTCAATCGCCTCCGCCCCCAGCGCGACTCCTTCTTTTAGATCTCCAGCCATTCCCGCCGCCACCAGCGCCGCCGCCGCATTCAGAATCACAATATCCCGCCGCGCCCCCGGAATCCCGGTAACCACGTCATACAGCAGCCGCGCATTCGTCTCTACATCGCCGCCCACAAATTGGTCCAGCGTCGCCCGCGCCAAACCGGCCATCTCCGGCGTCACCCGCGCTGCCTTCATCGTCGGCGCGCCGCCATCCTCCGACTCTTCCACACGCGCCACCACCGATTCGCCGGTCGTCGTCAGTTCGTCGATCCCGTCCGTTCCATGCACCACAAACGCCCGCTTCGCACCAAGCGCCGCCAGCGTCCGGGCAACGAGAAGGACCTTGCTCGGCGCCAGCACCCCAATCACCTGTGTCCGCGCTCCTGCGGGGTTGGTCAGCGGCCCGCACAAATTAAAAATCGTCCGGAACCCCAGCGCCCTGCGCAACGGCCCCACCGCCTTCATCGCCGGATGATAGAGCGGCGCAAACAGAAACATGAATCCAGTCTCGCGCAGGCACGCAGCAGCCAGTTCCGGCCCCAGCGTTACCGGCACGCCCAATGCCTCAAGCACGTCCGCCGACCCGGCCAGCGACGTCACCGCGCGGTTCCCATGCTTGGCCACCTTGGCCCCCGCCGACGCCGCCACCAGCGCTGCCCCGGTGGAGATATTAAACGTCAAAGGCCCGCCGCCGCCGGTGCCGCAGGTATCCACCAGCTCGCCCCGCTCCTCATCCGTCAGCGGAACCGGAGTCGCTCGCGCCCGCATCGTCTCCACAAACCCGGCCAGTTCCTGCGCCTGTTCCCCGCGCGTGGCCATCACTGTGACCAGCGCCGCCGTCTCAACATCCGGCACGTCGCCGCCCAGAATTTCTTCCAGCACGCTGGCTGCCTGTTCCCTCGTCAATGCCGCGCCGTCCTCGGCCAGCGTCTTCAAAAGTTCCTTCATTCGCCCCATATCTCTTCATGGTAATGGCGCGCCGCGTCCTCCGCATCTTTCTCCCATGCATTGGCCGCCTCATCCGCGGAACTTCGACCGGGATTCACTTGTCGTCTCATTCGCCGGTTTCCCTTACCCGGATGCGACCGTTTATGCTGATTACGCCAGCGACACCGCTGGACACCAGATGAAATCGTGAATCTCCGCGCTTCATGCGGGCTTCCGATTGCTTGGACACGACCAGTGAAGATTCACGAGTATCAGGCAAAAGAAATCCTGGCAAGATACGGCGTTGCCGTGCCCAGGGGCGAAGTGGCCAACACCCTTGAAGAAGCCAATGACGTGGCCCGCAAGCTGTTTTCAGAGGGAGCTTCCGGCGTAGTCGTCAAGGCGCAGATCCACGCGGGCGGCCGCGGAAAGGGCGGCGG
>Ga0181537_10005582_pt1 | contig 10143 bp, 10 predicted proteins | sample PEATcosm2014_Bin_39_FD_119765 | JGI IMG/M metagenome (GOLD analysis project Ga0181537, IMG submission 119765) | Peatland microbial communities from MTU Mesocosm Facility, Houghton, MI, USA - PEATcosm2014_Bin23_10_metaG | ecosystem: Environmental > Terrestrial > Soil > Wetlands > Peat | place... | reverse complement strand
GCTGGTAGGCCACTCACCGATAATCGATCTTCCTGAAAGTTTCCATGCACCTTACTCCGCAATTTCTACTTTCGGTGTTGTCGGCGGAGCAGTTCCCTGCTCCGGATGTGCCGGAGATTGCGTTTCTGGGGCGGTCGAATGTAGGCAAGTCGAGCCTGCTGAACGCGCTGGTGGGCGAAAAGGCGGCGCGGGTTTCGCAAACGCCGGGACGCACGCGGGCCATCAACTTCTTTGCGCTACTGGACCAGAGCCAGCGGCGGAGGCTGATGTTCGCCGACCTGCCCGGATATGGCTACGCCAAGATCTCGAAGTCGATTTCCGCGGGATGGCCGGCGTTTATTGAGCCTTACCTGGCGATCCGCTCCACGCTGAAGCTTTGCGTGTGCCTGGTGGATTCAAACGTTCCTGTACAGAAGGGCGACTTGCAACTGATTGCGTGGCTGCGGGCTGCCGAGCGCGACTTTGCAGTGGTGGCGACGAAGGTGGATCGGCTGAGCGGCAACGAACGGACGCGGAACCTGACGGCCCTGAAGAAGGGACTTGAGCTGGATGAGCTAATTCCGGTTTCGGCCAAAACTGGATACGGGATCAAGGAATTGTGGGCCCGGATTGAGTTGGCGGGCGAGCTGGTGAGCTAGTCGGCGGGTCAGCGAGTCAGCGAGTCAGCGGGTCAACGGGTCAGCGGGTCAGCGGGTCAGCGAGTCAACGACGCGTCGGCGAAGCATGTGATCAAAAGGCTAAATTGCGTGGAAAAGTGGCCGTTTTTGCCTGTTTTGCGACTTTCGTTCGCTTGTAAGTTGTTTGTTTTCTTTGGCCCCAAATAACTGGTGCGCCTAAGTTGTTTATTATCAACGAATGGGCGAGGGGGGGTGGGGGTGGTCAATTTTTTGGGTGTGGATCGCTGGTTCGGTCGCCCATGAAAATCTCTCCTTTACAGACCATCATGCGCCGAAGGACGCAAATCATCGGCAGTGTGTTGGGGGAATCGGCGAACGGCTGGACTTGCGTGGCTACGACTTCTCAAAACGAAGGCTGCGCTCCGGTTGCTGGCCTGGGTCACGCAACTGCATTTCTACCGGAACGCCGATCTCGCCGCTGTCGACCTGGCCGCGTACTCTCTCAATGAATTCAGAAGCAATTGCCTGGTGGCAGGAAAGCAGGCGCGTTCCCTTCGCGAGGCGGCCGAGGTAGCGCGGAGCAAGGCGAAGCCAGCGGCGGGCGGGCCAATTTTCGCGCGGAACGCATTCGAGGGCGATGGCGTCCAGCTTGGGCAGCCATTGAGCAGGTGACGCGGCGACTCGCCAGGCGAGCAGAGCTGAGTTTTCTTCGCGCGGGGGAATCACAATCTGCCGCGCGCCCTGGATGACGAACGGCGAAAGCAGTGGGGATTCATCCTCATCTGGAGGGCGAAGGAGATCGGGGAGGACGCCGCGCTCCAGCATCCCCGATTGCACAGTTTCTGGCGCCTGGGCCACACACACCGCAACCGTCTCCCGTTTGCGAAGCTGGTTTTTTAGGATGCGCAGGGCTTCATCGAGCGAGGTGACCAGGAAATCGACGACGCCATCGCGGAAGGCCTGCTTCTGCGCGGCTTCGTCCGCCGTGGCGGCAAGCGTGGCAGCACCGGCTATGTTGGCGGCGACTGCGAGTCTGCGGCCTTGCGAATCGAGTTCGCCGACGTAGAAGAGCCTGCCCCCCAGGCCCGAGTCTGGGTCCGCGTCCAGGTCCGGCGGAGAAGCTAGCGACGCGGCGGCAATCAGGCCCGCATAATGGCGTTCGACCTGGACGAGAAAGGCCTGAAAGGTGGAGATGGGAACGGCAGATTCGCTGGAGTCAATCATCGATCGCCTAGAAACAAACAAAGAACACAAGTTGAAGAAAACAAAGGATAAGCTCAGCGATCCCACCCTAGCCACAAAAACAAGTGCGTGGCGAGGGTGGGGCGCCCAGTTTCATCCACTGTGGGTCGGTGACACCGGTGGGGAACCAACAAGAAACCAAAATGCAACTCAACAAAACAAGGTGTAGTGGCGTAGTTCTATGGGCTCCCACCCATCGGACAAAAAGTCGCCGCGGCGACACGTCCGATGGATGGGGCAAAGTTTGATCTCCTGTGAGTCGGCAGCGCCGGTGGAGGACCAGAGAGAATGGCCTCCGCTGTGCATGGAACCCCGATAGCTCTATTCCCGAAGGTCCTTAATTTGCTCTTGCCAGTTTCGCCGCCGAACGAAGAAGACAAACTGGCCGGGCTTTGCGACCGCGGTATGTTTGCTGCAGCCGTTGGGCGCCACAACACCGGAGGTGAGTATCTCGGAGACCGCATACCAATGCAAAAGAGGGACCGGCTTGTCTTTCACACTATCGCAATTGATGTAGACATCGGTGGTTGCGTTGTATTTGGCCTGGGCCGCGAAAACGGAAACATTCGGCGGCAGGGTTAGCTTTCCCGTTTGGTCGTCATTCAACTGCACCCAATCGCCGTAAACGTCATCCTTGTGGTCAACCTGTATGAGAAACTCAGTGGTTTCAATCAGATTGCCACTGCGGGAATCCAGCATCTTGAGAGTGACGATTTTCGGGGTTTGCGCAGGCAGATAACCAGGGAGCGCGGCGATGGGCACCAGAAGCAGCAACAGAACATACATTCGTCGAGCAGCCATTGCGTTTGCCTTCACCTTTCGGGTCTACCAGGTGTTGTAGGGTTGGCCGTCAGAACCGGGCTCATCGGAGCCGGAGTGAACGTCGTCTATACCGGGGTCGGTCTGATCGAGCGAATACATGGCGGCGCTCGTATCGGTAACCCAACTGTCTTTTGTGTGGGTCATCGGGTCTTCCGGAATGCTCTTCAGGTAGCCGTCCTGGGTGAGATCCTCCAGAGACTGCGGCGCCTTCTGCTTGTCCATAGTATAGGAGTCGATGGCGTCACGCAGAATGTGGAGGTCTTCGCGGAGCGCCGCTTCGCGGGCATGGCGGATGGCGCTGATATAACTGGGGACGGCGATCACCGCCAGCACACCGATGATGGCCATCACGATCATCAGCTCGACCAGCGTGAAGCCCGCGTGTTGTTTACGCATCGTGCGCATTGTGGACCTCGATGCTGCTGGTGGCGGGGTTAGCGGAGCTAGCGGGGTTAGCCGTCCGCTGCGGCGAACGCGCGTTCGCGGAGTTCACGCTCGATTGCGGAAGCTGCTGGGATTCGACTTGATGATGCATTTGCATTTGCATTTGCTAACTCCGCTAACAACGCTAACTCCGCTTCGTTGCTAACTTCTCTAATCCCGCCAACTCCGCTATCGCCCTACCAGGTGGAATATTTCGTGCCGTCCAGGCCTGTGCCATCGGACTTTGAATAAACATCGAAGACGCTTTGCCCGCCATAGGAGGTCGAATCGGGGTCGTCCTGCATGGAACGCAAGCCCCACTCGGCTTTGCCGGTCATGGGATCGACCGGAATCCTGCGGAGAAACTTCAGCTTCTTGCCTTGCACGTCCTCACCGTTCACCAGTGTTTCCATGTCGGGGGGGTAGTTCTGGGTGTCTACCTTGGTCTGGAAGGCGTGCTTGTCGGCCGCATCCTTGTAGGCATCGATGGCGTCGCGCATTTCCCAGAGGTCGCGGCGCAGTTCGCGCTCCCTAAGGCGCTTGACCTGGAAGCGGGTAACGGGAACGGCCGCCGAGGCGAGGATGGACAGAATAGCGACGGTAACGAGGAGTTCAATGAGCGTGAGGCCCCGCTCATGGGCCCTGCGCCGGACGCGCTTCTTAGGACCTGGGCCGCTCCCGATTGGCGCAAGAGGCTCCGATCTGACGATTGACACGCTCATGAGGCTATTTCACCACAATTTTGAGTTGCGAGCCTTGCACCGGTAGCTTGTGTTGGGCACTGTCTGCCACGCCAATCTGACCAAAGGACAAAACGCTCTCTCCCACGGCCTTGGCTTGAAAACTCAGGACGTAGACCACGCCGGCGCCGTCTGCACCGGGTGCACCCGGTGGACGGGATGCATTCACCAGAAGGATGCCTTTGCCGTCGTCGGTGTGGATCGGGTCCGCGGATTGCCCTCCGCGATTGAGCAAGTTGCCCGCACTGACATTCATGAGCGAAAGCTTTGCTGGGTCGTAATGAATTTCCGCGGCTACCGATGCGATATCCGTGCCGCCGGTGAGCCCGATCGGAACCATGAAAGTGGACCCCACGGATAGCGGTACAGACGGTCCATTGAGTATCAGATTCAAGGTCGCTGGGTGAACGGGGGCCCTGGAACCTGGCGGGGGCGGAGGGCTCGCCGGGAGCGCAGGGTTCTGAATGTCCGGCGGACGGTTGGCGTTGGCGGCGGAGGAACTTAAATTCGCGGCGTCATCCAACTGCTTGAGTGCTGCCGGAGCCGCAGCCATGGCGCTTTGGCCAGGAACGGTACCCACTGTGGACTGAACCGGCGCCAGCCGTATTGGAGCGGCGGCAGGGGACGGTGATGAGCCCGCGCCCGGAACTCCTCCGTCGAGGACCTGGACAGGAATGCGGCGGAGCTCGATTGTCTGGCCGACGCCGAGATCGACGGTACGCAGATTCGCCTTATCGAGAGACTGCGTACGAACGATGTGCGGCACCACAAGAAAGACGAGATCGGTGTCGGTAATGGTGTGATCCTTGGAGCCAAACAGGTATTTGAGGAAGGGTATCGAACTCAAGCCAGGGATGCCGCTCCAGCTGACCTCGTCCTGACTCTGCTTGATGCCGCCCAGGATGCTGGCCTCGCCCTCGCGCAGCCGGATCACCTGATCCACGATATTCTGCGCAATGATGGGCTCCGTCACGCCGCTGATGGTGGACGAGCCGGCCTCCGAAGAGACCTCGATCTTGATTTTCAGAGTTATATCGCGGTCAAAGTGGATCGACGGCGTCATTTCCACTTTGACACCCACTTCCTGATATTGGAACTGTGTGTTGACCAGCGAACTGACAACGGCGGTGGCCGCGCCCGTCTGATAGGAACCAGTGGCGACGGGGATTTTCTCACCAACGGTCAAGGTAGCCTTCTGCCCGTCGGTTGCGCGGATGCGGGGATTCTGAATGATCTTGGTATTCGAATCGGTGAGCAGGAGGTTGGCAGTGGCCGAACCGATGGTGACGGCAAAGTCCGAGGCCTGTAAGTTGGCCAGGCTGTAAAACGTGGGATTGGCGGTGGTTGTGCCAGTGGTGGTTCCGGTGGTGCTGGTTGTGGAACCGGTCGAATTGGAGGTCTGAATGGCGACGCTAGCACTGTTGGGCCACTCGATGCCGATGGTTTTCTCCCAATTCTTGCTGACCTCAAGCACGGCGATGTCCACGACCACTTCAGCGCGCGCCTTGTCCAGATCGTCGATCAGCAACTGCGCCATGAGAAGCTCGTCTGGAGACCCGCGGACGACGACGGCGTTCTGACTTGGCACGGGGTAGACCTTGAAGCTGGCATTGCCGCCCAGCACGTTGCGGATGGCGGTCACCACGTCGTTCAGGTCAGTTTGCTGCCAGGCATTGCTCAGGTAGAAGGTCTGCACGGCCTGCTCGTCCTGTTCCCGGCGCTTGGCTTGGGTGTTGGCGGCAACGAAAATGGTATTCGCCGTGACGGGACGCCAGAAAGTGTTGGACATGGTGCCCGCAATGCGCAGTGCATCGAGAAGCGAGACATTGTTAAGGTCGACCTGAACGCGCTTCGCGGTGTAATCCGGGTCGAAGAGAACATTGATGCCGGCAGCCTTGCCGATGGCCTGATAGATGACCTTGGCATCTTCCGTCATGTGGAGGGTGAGCGGCTCATTGGAGACCGGCCTGAGTTGAACCGGCGAGCCCATGGACGCGAGTTCATCCTCAGTCCCGGGCGCCTGGGGAAGGCTGGTCTCGGTCTGCGGCGACACTTCGCCGTGCTTCTGGCGAACTTTGGCGACCTCCTGGAGGGCAGCTTCATTGCTGGGATCGACCTCGGCGGCATGGAGGAACTCAGTGAGCGCGCCTTGCTCATCGCCCGCCTGGAGCAGTTTGCGGCCCTTGGACAGATGCGCGCCGGAAGCCGAGACCCGTACCCGGTAAAGCGAGGTGCGGTAGGTAATGTCCTTGGGCGCCTTGGTGAAGGCCTTTTGGTAGAAATCGAGGGCGGCGTCGTAATCCTCGCGCGCCTCGGCATTCTGACCGCGCTTGTAATCGGAACTGGCCGACTCCGCGTGCAAGGGAACGCTCGACAGGCCGATGAGAGCCGGACCGAAAACGAGCGCAAGTAAAAAGGCGCGGGAAAGAACGGATCTGAACAGTCCGGTTCCGGGGGCAGCCTGAGGTGCAAAGCGGCGGTTCATCGAACTCCAATGGGTCGTAAGCTGCCCGCTTTCCGTAGTGGGCTCCAGCGGGCGGGCTTGGCTGCCCGCGACGCGGTTCCTGACACAATTCGCAATGGCGATTTTACGCAACCGGCGATGCCCCATTCTAGCAAAGCTCCATTGCCAGCCTGCTGGCACGCTCACCCGCGGTGAAATACAGGCCAATGTTAGGATTAAGACTAGAGGGTGCACCAAAATGGCACGCCAGACCAGCCACGTGATTGTTCAGCCGCCCGCCACCGGCCCGCAGAAGCCGACGCGGCCGCGCGACCCCGTGGCCGCCGGCGAGCGAGACGCCGCGCAGAACCGCATCGCGAGCCACAACTACTTCCTGCTGGAGAAATTCGAAGCAGGAGTGGCGTTGCGTGGGACTGAGGTCAAGTCGATCCGGGAAGGACAGGCCAACCTGAAAGACTCCTACGGCCTGATCAAGGACGGGGAGGCGTTTTTGCTGAACGTGCATATTGGTCCTTATTCGCATGGAAACATAGCCAACCACGATGCTACCCGGACGCGCAAGCTGCTGCTGCACCGCGAAGAGGTTCGCAAGCTACTCTCCAAGACGCAGATCAAAGGCCATACGCTCATCCCTACACGGCTCTATTTCCGCAATGGACGGGTGAAATGCGAACTGGCCGTGGCCAAGGGCAAGCAGGATTGGGATAAGCGGGAGACCGAGAAGCGGCGGGAAGGTGACCGGGAAGCTCGGGCGGCGATTAATGCGAGCAAGAGCAGGGCGGGACGATAGGGCAACTTCGATTCCGGGGTCGTTTGGGAAGTCAGCGAATCACTTCAATCTCAATTCCCAGAGACAAGTTCTTGCAGGCGCTGTCGGTGGTGTAGACCGTGGCCTTGCGTTCGATTGCGAGTGCGAGGCAGGCTCGGTCACCGAGAGAGAGGCCGAGACTCCGCGTCTGCGCGATCAGCGAGCCGGCCTCAATTGCCTGCTTTTCGCTGAATGCCAGTATGATGCAGCCGAGAAAGCGAATCCTCGCTTCGGCCGCGTCACGGCTTAGCCCCAAATCGACCAGCTTGCTCTGCACCTCGGCCGCGTTTACCGCGCCAAGAATGGCCCGGTCCAGAACCGCCCGAACCCGTTCCGCCCCCGGCTCCCGCTTCAACAGTGCCAAAACTGCCGACGCATCAAGCACAACCTCGTTCGGCACTTCAGCCAGCCTTTCTCTTTTGCTCCAGCATGGCCTCGCGCTCCCGGTCAGCCTCCACCTGTTCGCACCATGCCTCCGCGCGCCGCTCAGCAATCAACTCGTCTGACAGCATCCGGTCCGGCCCCACCAACTGCGCCAGCTCATCCTGAATCCGCGCCAGTCGTGTGTCGAAACTTTCCACCCGCAGCACTCCATCCTCAACTTCCATCAAAAGTGTGTCGCCCGGCACAAAGCCAAGCTCCTGACGGATGGCGGCAGGAATTACAATCCGCCCATTGGCGCTCAATGTAACTTTGGCATGATTTCTTGTGGCGACAGATGTTATCATATATGACATCCATCGAAAGAATGCCATTAATAGATAAGAGTGTCAAGCATTCTCTGATTGTCAATCTTGATCATCGTGGCCATTTTGCTCAGAAACCGTACGTTGGCTACCACCGATTTTCCGAAGTGGCCTATTCCTTCCATCGGATGAAACAATAGGAGCCATGAAGACCGATCTGTCTTTCGCCAATCTTGCTGAAATTGAGACTGAACTGCTGGCCGTTCTGGCCGTTGATACCCAAACCTCGAAGGGACCGGATTCGAAGCCCAATCCTGTTCTGCTGACGGCGGACGGCGCGGTGAAGGCCGCTGCAGTGTCCGCGCTGGCAAGCGGTGAGTTCAAGGCCGGGGCCAACGAGACGCTGCTGCTGCACGCACCGGCCGGTCTGGCCGCCAAGCGCTTGCTGATTGTGGGGCTGGGTAAAGAGGCCAAGGCCACCGTCAACCAGGTGCGCAATGCGGCTGGGACGGCGGTGCGGTTTGCCAAGCCGCGCGGGATTCGCGAGCTGGCGTTTGCTCTGCCGGAGTCGGAGCTGCTGCCCCCAGGACCTTGTGCACGGGCGGCGTTAGAGGGCGCAATTGTGGGGGATTTCGACCCCGACACTTATCGCAGTGACCGCAGAGACCTGAGCATCCGGTCGTTCTCTCTGGCGGCGCCGGTGAGTTCGGAACGGGATGCAATTCAAACGGCATCTGACGAAGGCGTCATCGTAGGCGAGAGCCAGAATTTTACACGCTCGCTGGTCAACGAACCGGGCAATAAGCTGCCGCCAACTGCCCTTGGCCAGCGCGCGGCTGAGATGGCTGGGCAGGTGGGACTGCAGTCCGCCGTCTACTCCACCGACAAGCTTCACGAGCTGAAGATGGGCTCATTCTGGGCCGTCTCGCAAGGCTCCGAGGAACCGCCGGCGCTGATTGTGCTGCGCTATGAGCCGGAGGGCGTAACCGAAGGTCCAGTGCTCGGACTGGTGGGCAAGGGGATCACGTTCGATACGGGCGGCATCAGCATCAAGCCTGCGGAAAAGATGGAGTTGATGAAGTACGACATGGCTGGAGGAGCGGCCATGCTGGGCGCGATGCGCGCCATTGCGCGGCTGAAGCCGAAGGTGCGGGTGATTTGCATTGTGTGCGCGGCGGAGAACATGCCTGACGGGAAGGCGCAGAAGCCAGGGGACGTGCAGACAGCTATGTCTGGCAAGACGATTGAGGTGATCAACACGGACGCCGAAGGACGGATGGTGCTGGCAGATGGGCTGAGTTACGCAAAGCAATTGGGCGCGACGCATCTTATTGACGCGGCAACGCTGACCGGCGCGTGCGTGGTGGCGCTAGGAACAGCGAATGCCGGCAGCTTCTCGAACAACGACGAAACGTTCGCGAAGTTTCAGGGCGCGCTGGCCACTTCGGGAGAGAAGTTTTGGCGGCTTCCGTTGGGCGAGGAGTATGCCGAGCAGATCAAGAGCGATATTGCCGATATCAAAAATACCGGCGGACGGCATGGCGGCGCGATTACGGCTGCGGAGTTCCTGAAAGTGTTTGCGGAAGACACGCCGTGGATTCACCTGGACATCGCGGGGATGGCGTGGATTGAAGATTCGAAGCCGTACATCGCCCGAGGGCCGAGCGGATTTGCGGTGCGATCGATACTGGAGTGGGTGAGGAGCTACTAGAAGGCAGTGGTTAGTGATTAGTGGTTAGTTCCTGGCATCCAGCTCTTGGCTCTTAGCTCCTGAGGCTGGGGCTGCTCTTACATGGCCTCGGGGCTTTCGATGCCTAGCCAGCTTAGGACTTCGACTAACTCGCGGAGTGCGACTGCGGCTGTGGCGAGCAGGAAGGTTTTGCGCGCGGGATCTTCTTCCGTGAGGATGTGGTGTTTGTGATAGAAGTTATTGAATTCCTGGGCTAACTGGAACGCATGCTTGGCCAAGTAAGCCGGCTCCGACGTAGTTATGCATTGCTCCAGCACCAGGGTGCGCCGTGCGGCGCGCAGCCAGAGGGACCAGATATCCTGGGCCGATTCGCCTTCGAGATAAGTGGCGAGGTTGATGGCCGCGAAACCGGTGAGAACGGATTCGGGAGTCATGCCCGCTTTGCGGAAGATGTTGCGCGCGCGGACCACCGCGTATTGGATGTAGGGGCCGGTCTCGCCCTCGAAGCTCAAGGCATCTTTGAAGTCGAAGGCGATGACTGAATTGCGCGTGAACTTGAGCATGAAGTAGCGCAACGCGCCGATGGCGATTTGTTTGGCGATGAGTTGACGCTCGGCTTCGTCGGGTCCAGTCTGGCGCGCGTCCACTTCG
>Ga0181537_10005580_pt1 | contig 10145 bp, 5 predicted proteins | sample PEATcosm2014_Bin_39_FD_119765 | JGI IMG/M metagenome (GOLD analysis project Ga0181537, IMG submission 119765) | Peatland microbial communities from MTU Mesocosm Facility, Houghton, MI, USA - PEATcosm2014_Bin23_10_metaG | ecosystem: Environmental > Terrestrial > Soil > Wetlands > Peat | place... | reverse complement strand
TGGCGAAGTTCACGGTGAGCGACGTCCCGATCGAGGACCAGGTGCTCCCGACCGTGCGCCCCGTGGGCGACGTGATGGGCGACGACCGGAACATCCTCGACATCCCGCGCTCGGTCTCGGCCGTCAACTCGGCCATGAAGAACGACCGCATGGTCGAGAACGCGATGGACTTCGGGCAGTTCGCGCCGGGCGTCTATTCCGCCGCGCAGTACGGCATACCCGCAGTCCCCTACATCCGCGGCGACCTCTCGCAGCTCTACATGGGCGGCCAGCAGATCCCCTTCTCCCGCAACTCGACGCCCCCGAGCTTCAACGGCGTCGACGGCTTTGACATCGTCAAGGGCCCGGGGTCGGCGGTGTACGGCCCGCAGGTCGAGGGCTCGGGCGGCTACGTCGACTTCATCATGAAGCAGCCCTACTTCGACGCGCCGCACGCGGACGTCGACCTGACGCTCGGCTGGTGGGCCAGCGGCCACTCCTACTCGAACCCGGAGCTCACCATCGACGTGGGCGGCCCGATTTCCGACAAGCTCGCCTACCGCATCAGCTACCTGAGCCGCTACGGGGACGGCTACTACCTGAACGACCACAACCAGACGCAGGACGTCTACCTCGCCCTCACGTACCTCCCCACCTCCAAGCTCAAGATCGACACCTGGGCCCAGGTCTACTCCGACAGGACGAACGAGATCGCGGGCGTCAACCGCGTCACGGAGGACTTCATCAAGAACGGCAACTATATCGCGGGCCCCGCGTCGCCGACGACCAGCGGCCCCAACGCCTACTTCGGGTACGACATCATCACGTTTCCCAACCCCCCGCCGTTCACCTTCGGAAGCGCCACGGACGGGTCCTACTCGATCGTCAACCCCGGCACCGCCCACACGGTCAAGCTTCCGGACTACGACGCCCTCATCAACCCGTCCGACACGGCGCGCGCGTTCGTCGCGCAGGGACAGGTCAAGGCGACGCTTTCCCTCACCGAGGACTCTTCCGTCGTCAACAGGCTCTTCCTGAGCACGGGCCGCTCGGACAAGTCCGAGGAGGTCGGCTACAGCGAGTACGTGCCGAAGGACGTCTCGATCCAGGACCGCGCGGAGTTCCACGACAAGTTCGACCTCTTCACGATCCCCAACAGCCTCGTCACGGGGGCCGACTTCAAGTTCTCGGCGCTGACGTCGTACCAGGACTACCAGACGGAGCCCGTCGCCTACTACGACCTGACGCAGCCCCTTTCCCAGATCCTCTATCCGGGGTACGCCCTCGAGGGCAACACCTGGGGCGGCGGCCTGCGGGTCCCGGGCACGACGGGGTACAGCGCCGCGCCGGGCGACGTCGCCAACGTGCTTGAGACCGTGTACGACACGGCGGCGTTCATCCAGGACGACGTCCAGATTACGAAGAAGCTCTCGCTCACGGCCGGGTACCGGATCGACGCGATCGACGCCAACGGCGAGAACCCCTCGTTCGTCGAGTACGGCTACTACAACAGCTTCTTCACCTACGTGCCGCTCGCGACGCCGATCTACATCCCCTCCGGCGGATCGTCCCCGTACTACACGGGCTACAACAACAAGCGGGGCATCAACGACCAGTCGTTTTTCGTCAGCCTTGAGTTCAAGCCGACCGAGACGTCGACCCTCTACATCACCTACGACCACGTCGACGGCCTCCTCGGCTCGTCGAACTTCGGCGGCGTCGACGCCGTGTACCTGGACCAGGTGCTGAGCACCAAGAGCACGCTCTACGAGGCCGGCTTCAAGCAGAGCTTCCTCAAGAACACGCTCTATTTCGCGTCCGACGTGTTCCAGCAGCTCAAGTACGGCACCCAGATCACGGGCGGCAAGTTCCCGATCAAGGACAACGGCATCGAGCTTGAGGCCGTGTACCAGCCGAGCAAGGCCTGGAACCTGAACGCCAACTTCACCTACCAGGAGGCCACGGCGTTCGGGGTCTTCTACCAGGCGGCGGGCAACTACCTCGACTCGTTCGCGACGACGACGCCGGTCGACGGGACGTTTGGAACCGGCCTCGGCACCCCGAACTTCACGCTCTACTACCCGCCCAACGGCCGCATGCGCGCGCCCGGCATACCGCAGGTCCAGGCGAACGCGTTCGTCGAGTACACCCATCCCAGCGGGTTCGGGTTCGGCATCGGGCCCCAGATGGTCGGCAAGCAGTACGCGAACGACGAGGACACGCTCTACATCCCGCTCGAGGTCGAGCTCGACGGGTACCTCTTCTACGCGGCCAAGAGCTGGTCGGTGCGCGTCAACATCAAGAACATGACGGACGCGCGCCTCCTTGACCCGATCGACGTGAGCTACGCCGGCAACAGCCTCATCTACGTTCGGCCGCCGGTCGAGGCCTCCATCACGCTGCGCTATCACTATTGAGGCGGCCCGGCGCGGGCAGGACCGCGAGGCGTCCGGGACGGGGGCGGCTCCCGTTCCGGATCCCTCGCGGAAACGCCCCCTGCGCCTTGCCCAGGTACGCCCCCTCAGCCGCAATCGGCGCCGCGCCCGTGCGCCCCGGCCCCGCCGGGCATGGCCGTTGATCTTCGCGCCCGCATCGGTAGGCTGCCTCCCCTCAATCCAAAGCCGACTCCCCCCATGCACCTCTTCCGCCGGGCACGCGTGCCCCTTGCCTGCCTTCCGCCGCCGCTCAACCTGCCCACGGGCTCCCCGGACGGCGGGCTCGAGCCCTGGCGCGAATGCGACGTCCTCGTCGACGGCAACCGGATCGCCGCCGTCCTCGGCTCGGGCGATGCCGGGGCGACCTCCCCGGCCTGCCCGGTGACCGACCTCGGGGGGCACCTCGTCTTCCCCGGGCTCCTCGAGGTCCACACCCACCTCGACAAGACGCACACGTGGGACCGCTCGCCCGGGATCCACGGCGACTTCTGGGAATCCCTCGGAATCCTGGGGGCGGACAGCGCCCGTTGGACCGAGGAGGACGTCTACAGGCGCGCGGACTTCGCCATGCGGACGACGTGGGCGCACGGCACCGCCGCCCTGCGGACGCACATCGACACGAGCGGCGACGTGGGCGCCGGCTCCCACGCGGCCATGGACCGCCTCCGGGAGGAGTGGCGCGGGCGCGTCGAGCTGCAGACGGTGAGCCTCTTCTCGTTCACCAACTTCTTCGGGGGCTACGCGGACCGCATCGTGGAGCTGTCCGCGGCGCACAAGGCAACCGCGCTCGGCGGGTTCCCGCAGCCGAACCCGGACCTCCCCCGGCAGCTCGACCGCGTCATGGCCGTCGCGCTCGAGCTCGGGATCGGCCTTGACCTTCACGTCGACGAGAGCGGCCTTGCCCACGCCGAATGCCTGCGGGCGACGGCCGAGGCCGTGCTCCGCAACAAGTTCCCGCTTCCCGTCGCCTGCGGGCACAACTGCTCCCTGTCGGTGCAGGCGCCGGAGAGGGCGCAGGAGACGATCGCCCTCGTGAAGGAGGCGGGCGTCGGGATCATCTCCCTTCCGCTCACGAACCTCCACCTGCAGGGCCGCGCCCGCGGGCCCGCGAACCCCGGCGAGGCCTTCGGGGCCCCGATGACGCCCCAGTGGCGCGGGCTCACGCTCCTGCACGAGTTCATCGACGCGGGGGTCACCGTCGCGTGCGGCGGCGACAACGTCCGGGACGCGTTCATCGGCTGGGGCGACTTCGACATGGTCGAGGTCTATGTCCAGAGCGTCCGGCTCGCCCATCTCGACACGCGGCTCGCGTACTCGCCGGCGGTGGTCACGACGGGCCCGGCGAGGATCATGGGCCTGCCGGGCTACGGCATGATCGCCCCTGGGTCGCCCGCCGACATGATCGTGTTCTCCGTCCGCAAGCTCTACTCGCTCCTCGCCCGCCCCTCCGCCCCGAGGAGGCTCATCCACGGGGAGGGGTTCCGCGAGGCGTCCCTGCCGGACTTCGACGAGATGCTGGGCTGGCCGAAGTCCTAGCGGCCGCGGACCCCGGCGCCCCAACCGAACCCCGCGATGCCCCAGGACCCACCCGCGTCCGGATCCGAAGCGGTGAACCTGCGCTACCTCGTGCCGATCTGCCTCGTCGCGACGTGCGGGGGACTCCTCTTCGGCTACGACACGGGCGTCATCTCCGGCGCGATCGAGCCGCTGACGGCGCGCTTCGCGCTCGGCGACTTCATGAAGGGCTGGGCCTCGGGCTGCGTGCTCCTCGGGTGCGCCGCGGGCGTGCTGCTCGTCGGCCCCCTCTCCGACCGCTTCGGCCGGAAGCCCGCGCTCCTGCTCTCCGCCGCGATCTTCTTCGCGTCGGCCCTGGGCACGGCGCTGCCGCGGGACATCTCCACGTTCATCGCCTTCCGGGTGCTGGGCGGCGTGGGCATCGGGATCGCCTCCATCTCCACGCCCATGTACATCGCCGAGATAACCCCGGCGCAGATCCGCGGGCGGATGGTCGCGGTCAACCAGATCGCCGTCGTCTGCGGGCTCGCCGCGACGTCGGCCGTCAACTACCTCATCGCGCGCGGCAGCGACCAGGCGTGGCTGATTTCCACCGGCTGGCGCTGGATGTTCGCCACGGGGATCGTTCCCTCCGTGGCGTTCGCGGCGCTCCTCGCGCCCATTCCCGAGAGCCCGCGCTGGCTGGTCGAGATGAAGCGCGACGAGCGCGCCCGGGCCATCATGGCGAGGGTGGGCGGCCCGCGCTTCGCCGACGCCGAGCTCGCGGCCGTGAAGGCGGCGGTGTCCCGCGAGCAGGGCACATGGGGATCGCTCCTCTCCCCCCGACTTCGCTGGCCGCTGTTCCTCGGCGTGACGCTCGCCGTCCTCCAGCAGGTCACCGGCATCAATGTGTTCATGTACTTTGGCGCGACGATATTCCGGGGGATGAGCGCGTCCACGGGCGTGGACGCGGGCCTCCTGCAGCAGGCGGTGATAAACGGCTCCTGCGTCCTCTTCACGCTCGTGGCCATCTCGACGGTCGACCGGTGGGGGCGACGGCCGCTCATGCTCCTCGGCACCGCGGGCATGGGCGTCAGCCTCCTCGCGATGGGCGGGATGGCGCAGTTCATGCCGGGTGGCGGCGTGGCGGGAGGCTGGATGCTCGCCTTCATCATCCTCTACATCGCGGCCTTCGGCCTCTCGGTCGGGCCGGTCGTCTGGGTGATACTCTCGGAGATCTTCCCGACGGCGGTGCGCGGCCGGGCCCTCGGGCTCGCGGCGTTCTTCCTGTGGGCGGCCGACTACGCCGTGACGCAGACCTTCCCGGTCATGGACGCGAGGGGTTCCTGGTTCGTGAGGGTGTTCAACCATGCGTTCCCGTTCTACGTCTACGCGGCGTTCTGCGCCGTCCTGATGCTCGTCGTGTGGCGCCTCGTCCCCGAGACCAAGGGCCGGACGCTGGAGGAGATCGAGGAGGGCTGGAGCCATTGACTGGCAGCGAAAAGTCGAGACGCTGCTAGCTACCGTCACACCCCCTATGAAGACGCCGCCCACCCTCCGCCTCCTGCCGTTGACGCTCATGGCCTGCGCGCTCCTGCTGGCGCCGGCGGCGCGGGCCGACGCGGCCGCCGGCCTGCCGTCACGGTACGCGGTCGAGCCGCAGTTCCGGCTCCTGCGCTTCGGCGAGGTGATGCCGGCCGGATGGATCCGCTCCCAGATGATCCGCGACCTCGACGTCGGGTTTGCGGGGCACATGCCCGAGGTGGCGCCGATGACCTGCGGCGCGCTGATCTTCGGCGTGAACCGGAACACACCCGACCACATCCAGAACGCCGGCGGCGGGAGCTGGGGCGGCGCCGAGGGCGCGTGGTGGAAGGGCGAGACCGAGGGCAACTGGCGCAGCGGAAGCACGATGATGGCCCTCCTCACCGGCCTGCCCGCGCGGCGGGCCGAGGCGGACGCGAAGGTGGACTACCTGCTCAAGACGCAGGACGCCGACGGCTACATGGGGATCTACGGGCCGACCGTCCGGTGGGCGGCCGGGAACGTGGACAACGGGGAGCTCTGGACCCAGACCTGCATCTTCCGCGGCATGATCGCCTACTATGAGGCGACGGGCCGCAGCGAGGTGCTGCGCGCCGTCGAGCGCGCCGTGCAGCTCACGATGAGCCAGTACGCGCCGGGGGCCAGGGACCCGTACGGGCCGGGCACGCAGAACCACAACCTGATGTTCGTCGACGTCGTGGAGCGCCTCTACGACCTGACGGGCAACACGGCGTACCGGGACTTCGGGGTCTACCTCTACCGCGACTACTCAAGGGACGTGAGCACGGACGTCTCGCTGGGGACGCTCCTGGCGGGAGACCACCCGTTCATGGGCCACGGGGCGACCACCTACGAGGGCCTGCGGGTCCCGGTGTGGGCGGCCTTCGCGACCGGCGACCCGATGCTGCTGGCCGCGGCCGACGAGGCGTTCGCAAAGGCGTGGCCGCACGTGTCGCCCACGGGGGGGCCCGTGTCCAACGAGTTCATCGCGAACAAGCCCACGGACCCGGACCTCGGGGGCTACGAGGGGTGCGGCGAGAAGGAATGGATGACGTCCCTCCTGAGCGCGGCCCAGAAGACCGGCCGCGCCTCGCTCGCCGAGCAGGCGGAGACGACCTACTACAATTCCGTGCAGGGCTCGCGCCTGCCGGACGGGACGGGCGTCGACTACGTCACCACCGACAACATCTACAGGATCGAGGGGGCGATCATGAACCGCGTGATCTTCTCGCCGGCGCACGAGGACGTCGCGAACTGCTGCGCGCCCAACTTCACCCAGATCGGCCCGATCTTCGTCCGCAGCATGTGGATGCGCGCGCCCGACGGCCTCGCCATGGTCCTCCACGGGCCGTGCGAGGTGCGCACGACGGTCAAGGGCGTCGGCGTCCGGATCGCCGAGGAGACATCATACCCCTTCTCGGAGAAGATTCACCTGCGGGTCGACACGGACGCGCCCGTGCGCTTCCTCCTGCACGTGCGGATCCCGGCCTGGGCCACGGGCATCTCCGCCGTGTGCGCCGGCGCCTCTGTGGACCGCGCGGGCGACTGGCTGCTCGTCTCGAAGGAATGGGGCCCCGGCGACGCGGTCGACCTGTCCTTCGGGGCCGAGGCGCAGCCCGTCCCCGCGAACAACGGCGAGTTCTACGTTCGGCGCGGACCGCTTTTCTACGCCCTGCCCATCGCGGCGATCAAGAGGGCCGTGAAGGACTATCCCCTTCCCGGCTTCCACGACTACCTGGTGTTCCCCGTGGAGTGGGAGCAGGGGCACTACGCGCTCGCGGCGCCCCCCCAGGGGCAGGCCGCGGCGGCCTACGAGCCGGCCGCAAACAGCGCCGCGGACGCGAGGTTCCCGTGGGACGTCGCGCCCGTCCGCCTCAACGTGAGCGTGCGCAACCTCGGCACCGGCAAGCCCGAGGTCATCGCCCTGGTCCCCATGGGGAGCGGCGAGGCCATCCTGCGGCGCATGACCTTTCCCATCGCCCCCTGACGGGGGCGCCGGCAGGAAACCCCACCCACGCAGCATGAAACCCCTCAAGATCGGCATCCTGGGCGCCGGCGGCTTCGCCCGGGCATTCACCCCCCTTTTCAAGGCCCATCCGCTCGTCCGCTCGGTGAGCCTCGCCGAGCTGATTCCGGAGCGCAGGCGAGCGGAGGCGGAGAAGGCCGGGATAACCGAGACCCACGGCTCCCTCGACGAGCTCCTCGCGAGCGACTGCGACGCCGTCGCGATCTTCACCCAGCGCTGGATGCACGCGCCCCAGGCGATCGCGGCGCTCAGGGCGGGAAAGCACGTCTACTCCGCGGTCCCGGCGGGGAACACGGTGGAGGAGCTTGGCGAGCTCGTGGAGACCGTCCGCAGCACCGGCCTCACCTACATGCTCGGGGAGACGAGCTACTACTACCCCTCGACCCTCTTCTGCCGGGAGATGTGGCGGCAGGGCAGGTTCGGCAGGTTCGTCTACGGCGAGGGCGAGTACATGCACGACATGTCGCACGGTTTCTACCAGGCGTACCAGCACAGCGGCGGCGCGGACTGGAAGCGGACGGCGGGCGTCCCGCCGATGCTCTACCCGACCCACACCGTGAGCATGATCGTGAGCGTCACCGGCGCGCGCCTGACGCGCGTCTCGTGCCTCGGGCAGGTGGACCAGAGCGGCGACGGCGTGTTCGGCAAGGGCCTCAACCAGTGGGACAACGAGTTCAGCAATGAGACGGCGCTCTTCCGCACCAGCGACGGGGGGACGGCCCGGATAAACGAGCTGCGCCGCGTCGGCCACTGGGGAGGCCGGTCCGTGCGCCTCAGCATCTTCGGCACCGAGGGCTGCTTCGAGGAGCAGCCCGAGGGCGACGTCTGGGTGAACCGCGACCGCGAGATCACGCCCGTCGGCGACCTCCTGCGCTGCGTCCCGATGGCCGAGGAGGACCTGAAGCGCGCGGGCGCGCCCACGGACAGCACGCAGCACGACTTCTATTCCGGGATGGCGCCCGTCCACCCGATATGGCGCCTTCCCAAGTCCCTCGTGAACCGCCCCAGCGGCCACCACGGCTCGCACCATTTCCTGGTGGACGACTTCGTGCGCGCCTGCGCGACGGGGACGCTGCCGCCGAACCACGTGTGGGCGGCGGCGCGCTACAACCTGCCCGGGATCATCGCCCACGAGTCCGCGAAGCGCGACGGCGAGCTCCTCCCGGTCCCCGACCTCGGCGGCGCTCCGAACGGGGCCGCGATGCTCGAGGACCTGATCGCGAGGGAGGCGCCGTCCAAGCCCGCATGGAGCCTCCCCAAGCCCGCCTTTGTCGGCCAGCCGTGGTGGTGAACGGACGGCATTCCCGCGGGCCCGCGCAGGCGGGCCGGGACCGCCGGTCCCTAGCGGTTCGAGCCGGCGCCCTCGGCCGGGGCGACGGGCCTCTTGGCGTCGCGGTCGGTCCCGAGCGATTCCCGGGGGCCGCGGCCGTAGGTCTGGGTGAAGACGCGGTGGAACTGCGCGTAGCTGCCGAAGCCCGCCTCGTACACCGCCTCGGTGATGGTCTTCTGCTCGGGCTGGCGGAAGATCTCCATGAAGCGGCCGAGCCTCACGGAGTTCCTGTAGCGGCTCACCGACACCCCGATCTGGCGCGTGAACATCCGGCTGAGGTGCGCCTCGCTTGCGCCGCAGCGGCGGGCCAGCGTCCGCAGGCTGAGCTTCTCGTTGCCCTTGCTGATCGAGTCGAGGGCCTTGAGCACCGCCGAATGCAGCGCGACGGCGCCGTCGAGCGACTTGCCGGCGCACTGGCAGCGCCAGCACAGAAGCAGCAGGTGGTGCAGCCCCGCGTTCAGGCCGTCGGGGTCCCCGTGGTCGTAGCGAAAGTCCGAGTTGACGCCGAACCCCGCCTCCCGGTTGAGCACGTCGGGATCGGGCGCGGCCTCCATCAGGCCGTCCATCGTCCTGCGGACGAGGTCGAAGGTCTCCAGCGGGAGAACGGTGTGCAGCACGCCGTCGACGTCGGCCTTGTCGCGCTTCAGGCCCTCGTAGGCGGGGCTCTTGCACGAGCGCGCAATCAGCCGCGGCTTGAACACGGCGACGTAGTTCTCCGCGTCGGCGGACCGGTCGACGAGCTGGTGCTCCTGGGACGGGAAGAGCCACAGCAGGGTGCGGCGCCCGAACGTGAACCTCCTCTCGCCGAGGACGTAGCTTATGGTGCCCTTGACGACCAGGTTGAGCTCCAGCTCGACGTGGTGGTGGCTCTTGATGGTCGGCGGGTTGCGGGCCGACTCCACGAGGTAGATGAATCCGTCGTACCTGTTGCCGAGCTTGAGGTCCTCCAGCATGTGAACAAAATATGAGAACTTATTCTCAGAAGGCGAGAAGACCTTCGGCGGCGGTTGGGCTATATTACCCCGTTCCCCCCACGGCATGACCCCACGGCACTTCGGATCCCTGGACACCGGCGAGCGCGTCGACGCCTACACGCTGGCCAACGAGTCGGGCTCGTCCGTCCAGATCCTGACCTACGGGGGCATCGTCACGTCGCTCCGCGTGCCGGACCGCGAGGCGCGTGTCGCCGACGTCGTGCTCGGCTTTGACCGGCTCGAGCACTACCTCAGGCGCCATCCCTACTTCGGGGCCATCGTGGGCCGGATTGCCGGCCGGGTCACCGGCGGCCGCCTGAGCGTCGGCGGGCGCGTGTACGGCCTGGCCCGCAACGACGGGG
>Ga0181537_10005579_pt1 | contig 10148 bp, 9 predicted proteins | sample PEATcosm2014_Bin_39_FD_119765 | JGI IMG/M metagenome (GOLD analysis project Ga0181537, IMG submission 119765) | Peatland microbial communities from MTU Mesocosm Facility, Houghton, MI, USA - PEATcosm2014_Bin23_10_metaG | ecosystem: Environmental > Terrestrial > Soil > Wetlands > Peat | place... | reverse complement strand
TTAGATTTGTGACGGAGCTCGCCCTCGCGTGCATGGTGCTCTGGTGGGCGTTTGAGGCCCACAAGGGCGACGCGAAGAAGCGGATCGCAGTGCTTTTCAAGAAGCCGCTCGTCATCGCCGTCACCGTGTTCACGACGATCTTTGAGATTGCGTGCATCTTCGCCTATGACGCCCACGCGGCATTCTGGTCAAACTACGAACGCGGCGAAGGAGGCTTCCAGATGCTCCACTACTATCTCTTCTTCCTGCTCCTCGTGCTTATTCTTACCGACGAGAAAGAATGGAAGAATCTTTTCCGTTTCTCGCTCATTTCCGCGGCGCTAATGATCCTCTACGGCATCGCCGGAAATTATTCCGTGGCAGGATTTATCGGGCCGTATGCGGGCATAACCCCGCCGACCGGCTGGTGGAACGAGCTGATCCAGGGACGTTTTGAGGGGTCGCTCGGCAATCCGGCCTATGTCGATCCGTATATTATCTTCTCAATATTTTTTGCCGCGTATCTTTGGCTCTCAAGCAAGCTGGAAGGAAAGCTTACCGCATGGAAATCATGGGGATACGGCATCCTTATCGCGGTCTTTTTATTCTTCTTCGTTCTCGGTCAGACGCGCGGCGCGTTCCTCGGCCTCGCAGCCGGCGCATTCGTACTGGTGTTGTATCTTATCTTCTCCAGTAAGGGCAATCTCCGTAAGTGGGGCGCCATCGCGCTCGGCGTATTGGTCATTCTCGGGCTCGGACTTTATGCGGTAAGGAACAACCCGGCGATCCAGAAATATCCCGAAGGAAGATTGCTCCAGCTTAGCCTTACCGACGCGACGGCGCAGACCCGCTTCTGGGTATGGGGCGAGGCATGGCAGGGATTTTTGGAAAAGCCGGTGCTTGGCTGGGGCCCGGAGAACTTTACACCGGTATTTGATAAGTTCTTCAACCCGAACTTCTATGCTCCGGGGCAGAATAATGAGACGTGGTTTGACCGGGCGCACAGCGTGTTCTTCGATTATCTGACGGAAACCGGCGTGCTCGGACTTCTCAGCTATCTCGCGATATTCTTCATGTTCTACTGGGAATTCTTCAAGAATCCACACAAGCATGCGGTTTCTCAGTTGCAGAAGGGGCTGATAGTGGCGCTTCCGGTCGCATATCTCGTGCAAGGCATTGCGATATTCGACGTCTTCCCGATGTATATATGCCTGTTCTCTTTCCTCGCGTTCGCCGCGTACTATTTCACGGTCCATAAAAAGGTAAAAGCGTAATCATCACATCCATGGAAGACCGGACATATCAAAGAGTAGCGGCAGTCGTCATCGTGGCGGTCATTTTCGGCATCGCCATTTATGGTTCGTATCTGCCGATGCGTAAGGCGCAGATGTTCATCGCCACACTGCAGGCACTGCAGACGCCGGGCGGCGAAGCGACCTCATTACAGGACCTTGAGAACAAGCTTTCGGTGCCGCTCGACTATCCGTCGCCCATCGGGCAGGAAGAGCTCGTGCGCAACATGGCGAACAGCGTGCTCTCGTTCGTTCAGCAGGGCGGTAACGCATCATCCACCGCCGACCTCATCAGCTTCCTCAACAGCTATTACGACCCGATCCTCAACCAGGGCAAGGGCATGAGCTTTGGGCAGGACCTTTACCTTGAAGGCGCCATCAACGAGATTGCGTTCGCAGAGACGGGCGATCCCACGTATCTCGCCGCCGCACAGAAATGGTATCAGGAAGGCGTGGCGCTCGGCCCCAACCGCCCGCAATCGCTGTACGGGCTCTTCGACGTCTATCGCGCGGAAGGCGACACCACCGACACGATCGCCGTCGGCACGACGATCCTCCGCAATTGGCCGTCAGATACGAATATCCAGCAGGCAATGACGGTGTTCAACGCGATGACCAGTACGCCGGCCTCGGCGAAGTAATAAATGAAAACGGCGCTTATCACCGGCGTCACGGGTCAGGATGGAAGTTATCTAGCCGAGTTTTTGTTGGCAAAGGGATATGATGTCCACGGGGTTATCCGCCGTGCGTCGACCTTCAACACGGGCCGCCTCGACGACATCTATAAAGATCCGCACGTCGCGGAATCGCGTTTTCATCTGCACTTCGGGGATCTCGCCGATGCCAATACCATCCGCCGGCTTCTTTATAAGATCCATCCGGAGGAGATCTACAATCTTGGCGCGCAGTCGCACGTCCGCGTTTCGTTCGATATCCCCGAGTACACCGCGAACGTCACGGGGCTTGGCGTGCTGCGCATGCTCGAGGCGATAAAAGATTATCAGGATGAAGGCGGGAAAAAGATAAAGTTCTATCAGGCCTCCAGCTCGGAGATGTTCGGTTCCGCGCCGGCACCGCAGAACGAGGGGACGCCATTCCACCCACGGAGTCCCTACGGCGTGGCGAAGGTATTCGCGTTCGACACGGTGCGAAATTATCGCGAGGCGTACGGCCTTTTCGCCGCGAACGGCATCTTGTTCAACCACGAATCGGAGCGGCGCGGAGAGACGTTCGTTACGCGCAAAATCACGCGCGGCGTCGCGCGGATCCTGGCGGGGCTCGATAAGAAGCTCTACCTTGGCAACCTTGATGCCTGCCGCGACTGGGGTTATGCCCCCGAATACGTGGAAGCGATGTATATGATGCTCCAGCATGACGTCCCGGATGATTTCGTGATCGGCACGGGCGAATCGCATTCGGTAAAGGATTTCGTGGAAGCGGCGTTCGCGGCGGCAGGGATCGACGATTGGAAAAAATATATCGAGATCGACCCGCGCTATTACCGTCCTTCGGAGGTGGACAACCTGATCGCGGACGCGCGCAAAGCGAAAGAAAAACTGGGATGGCAGCCGAAGGTGACTTTTAACGAATTAGTGAAAAAAATGATGAAGAACGATCTCGAGAAATATGGAGTTAAAGGATAAAAAGATCTTGGTGACGGGCGGCAACGGATTTCTTGGGACGAAGGTCATTGATCACCTTGTTGCGCATGGCGCGTTGCGCGCGGACATCTCCGCGCCGCGTTCATCAGATTGTGATCTCCGGAGGTGGGACGACTGCGTGGAGGCCGTCGCGGGGCAGGACGTGGTGATCCACCTCGCCGCCGTCGTCGGCGGCATCGGCGCCAACAAAGAGCACCCGGGAAAATTCTTTTATGAAAATTTAATGATGGGAGTACAGCTCATGGAGGCGGCACGCCTCGCGGGCGTAAAGAAATTCGTCGCGATCGGCACTATCTGCGCGTACCCCAAATTCACCCCGGTGCCGTTTAAAGAAGAGGATCTGTGGAACGGCTATCCGGAGGAGACGAACGCGCCCTACGGATTGGCAAAGAAGATGATGCTCGTGCAGGCGCAGGCCTATCGGGCCGAATATGGTTTTGACGCGATCTATCTTTTGCCCGTGAACCTCTATGGCCCGGGCGATAATTTCGATCCATCGTCGTCGCATGTTATCCCGGCGCTCATAAAAAAAGTGTACGATGCTAAGGCCGCGAACGCGCCGTTCATCGAAGCGTGGGGAACCGGCGGCCCGACACGGGAATTCTTATACGCGGACGACGCGGCGGAAGGCATTGTGCTCGCCACGGAAAAATACGAGGGCGCCGAACCCGTCAATCTCGGCTCCGGCATGGAGATATCGATCAAAGATCTCACCCTGACGATATGTCGCCTGATGGATTATCATGGTGAGGTGCGATGGGACGCGGCCAAGCCCGACGGCCAGCCGCGCCGGCGCCTTGACGTCACGCGTGCGGAGAAGGAGTTCGGCTTCAGTGCAAAGGTGAGCTTTGAGGACGGACTGAAGCAGACAATAGGGTGGTATTCGAAAAAACAATGATCACGGTAATTCTGCGAGGCGGCCTCGGGAACCAGATGTTTCAATACGCCACGGGCATCGGCATCGCGAAGCATAACCATACATCGCTCGCGATCGATGCCACCTATCTGAACGATCGGTCTCCCCGCGGAAATTTCACGCGCAGATTTTATAGTTTGGATATCTTTGCAGCGGAGCCCAAGCTCACGGCGCTGTCAAAAATTTCAGAAAGAGTTCCTGTTCCGGCACTCTGGCTGGGCATGGATTTCGCGGCGGTATTCGCCGGTGAATTATTCGGCGGGAAGTTTTTTAAGGAAACGAAGGGCCATATGTTTGATGAGCGGGTTTTCAATGCGGGCAGTTCCGCTTCCCTATGGGGATTCTGGCAGACCGAAAAATATTTTATTGGGGCAGAAGATGAAGTACGTGCGGCGTTTCGTTTCTCCGCGCCCGGGAATGAGGCGCTCGTCCGGGCGAGGGAGGAGATATCCCGGGAAAACGCCGTGGCGCTGCACGTGCGGCGCGGGGACTATCTCCTTCCCAAATACTCGAAGGTATACGGCGCGACGGACACTTCCTATTATGACGCAGCCATCGCGTACGTCGCCGCGCGCGTGAGTTCGCCAAAACTGTTCGTCTTTTCGGACGACATCGCGTGGTGCAAGGAACATATCAGGGCGCCGTTCCCGGTAGCGTTTATGACGGATGAAACAGCAGGACCGAAGGCGAGCGGCCACCTTGAGCTCATGTCGCTCTGTAAACACAATATCATCGCGAACAGCTCGTTCTCGTGGTGGGGAGCGTGGTTGAATAATAATCCCGGGAAGATCGTGATCGCGCCCAAAAAATGGGAAGCGGCCATCGCCACCGATGCGATCGATACTATTCCGGCGGGATGGGTTACACTATAAGGCATATGTCTACCAAGAAGGAACGCGTCAAACGCCTCCTCGGGGCAACATCCCGCATCGTTCCCGCCGGAGCATGGGAAAAACTGGAATACGCCGGCGCCTACTTTGCGGGGAAGGGCTCGGGAAGTAGTTCGGTGAAAGAAGAAGTCGCCGCGTCGTTTAAGTTCATAAAAGGGGACGGCCTCATTCTGTTTGATATCGGAGCGAACAAAGGCGACTGGACGCAAGAGGCCCTCCGGGTCGCGGGCGATCGGATAAAAACGATATATCAATTTGAGCCATCGTCACACAACATCCATCTTTTGAAGGATATGTTCGGGACGGACGGACGCGTTCAGCTTGTGCCATGCGCGGCGAGCGACAAAAAAGGCACCGCGGAACTTTTTTCCGATGAGCCGGGCTCCGGCATGGCCTCGCTCCACAAGCGCAAGCTCGATCACTTTCATATCGATCTCAAAGAGGCGGGCAGTGTAGAGACGGTGACGGTGGACGAGATCGTAAAAAAACACGGCGTCGCGCGCGTGGATTTTATGAAGATGGATATTGAAGGCCATGAGCTGGCGGCCCTGCGCGGCGCGGCGGTGTCGCTAAAAAATGGCGTCATCCGCGCGCTATCGTTCGAGTTCGGTGGCGCGAACATCGACAGCCGTACCTACTTCCAGGACTTTTGGTATTTTCTCACCCCGCTCGGATATACGCTCTTCAGGGTTCTGCCCACGGGATCCGTTGTGCGGATAAAGGAGTATAAAGAGATGCTCGAGAATTTCAGGACGACGAATTATATCGCGGTGCGCGGGTGAAAGATAAGATCCTCTTCCGATCGCGTGGAGAGGAAGTAGTCGTAATCGGGGGATATGCCAAGAACGGTCTCGGGAATCGCATTTTTATCACCGGCGTGGTGATACGCCGAAGCTGAAATGAGGGGCCGGAACTGGGCAATGGTCATTTTCGCGCCCTCTATGATCTGGCGTTCGTATCCTTCCGCGTCGATCTTTATAAAATTTACCCCGGGGAGAGAATTTTCCCGGACGAAATCATCTATCGAGGTGACGGGCGTCCGTTGTTCTTCGAGCGGGGATTCCGGGGAAGATTCAAGTATCATACCGCTGTCCGCGAACGAACTTGAGCCGCTTTCCTGTGGCTTTACGCGCAGGATCGCTTCTCCCGCGCTCCGGCCGAGGCCCTTTTTTATGACGGTAACGTTTTTGAGGTGGGCGACGTTCTTTTCGAGAATTGTGGCCGTTATGAGCGCCGGCTCGAACGCGAATATTTTGCAATCAGGCGAGACCGCGGAGACGAAGCAGCTGAAAACGCCCACGTTCGCACCGGCGTCGATCACCGTGCCCCCTTTAAAAAATTCCTTCACATGATATTGATCCAGCGTTCCGATCTGATAGACGAGCACGAGCAATTGCAGCCATCCGTGCGCATTCGGTGTCGGGGGCCTCATGGGTGCTCCATAGAACACCATCGCTTCGTTTTCTGAAAAGCCGAGGCCCGATATGTAGGCGATGATATCTTCATCGATCTTCAGCTTGACGAGCGGAATCACCGTTCCTCTTCCGCCGCCGATAGGAAGACAAAACTTCAACATATGACGGAGGCTCACCTTTCCACGCAGTGCCATGCGAACGGCATAAACACGCCAGGAGAGCGCGCCAGCCAGTTTCCCGCTAAAAAAATAGGGGATACCATGCCGTCGCAGGCGACGGATGATCCCATTTATTTCGGCCTCGCTGAGCGTCATAATCTAGCAATTATAACAGCATGTCCGGCATTGTAAAATGTGCTAGTATATTCCTGAGCTTTTTATGAACGGTGCACCGAGAAAGGTATTCATCCTCAATCCGCTCAAGGACGTCGTACATCTGGGACTGACGACCCACGCCCTGAACGTCTTCCCTCCGCTTCCCGGAGAAGATTTTGTTTCGTATGGTTTTTCTAATAATTCCTCCTTTGAGTCCGGATCGTTGCGGCGGTTGCCGTGGAGGCGCGGATTGCCGGGAGTGTTCGATGAGGTCGCGTGGATGAGGAAGCTCAGGCCGGATATATTGTACGGCACCGGCAACATCACCGAGTCGTTCATCGTATTGTTCCGCCCGCGCTCTGCAAAGTATGTAATCGCATGGCACGGCCCTTATGATAAAAAATGGCTTCTGGACGTGGGAAATCATTCCTTCCGGGCGCATGTTGCGTACTGGATTGCCACGCATCTTCTTGCCCATTCGGATCTTATCGCCTGCGACACCGAGTTCATCGCGCGGTCGCTCCGGGGATCATTTCCAAATAAAAAAGTGGTGGTCACATTGAACGGTGTCGATACGGTTTTTTACGACCCCGCAAAGCGTGATCCCCGGTGGCTTTCGGAAAAGCTTTCCATCCCGGCCGGCAGCCCCGTTTTTGTCTTCGTCGGGCATCTCATCAAGCGCAAACGTCCAGAGATCTTTGTAGAGCTCGCCCGCCGTATGCCGCATGCCACATTTGTGATGGTCGGGAGGGAGGGGCTGTATCACGCGTCCGACGTGGAGGCGTGGCAGAAGACGGCGCCCAATCTGCAATGGATACCTTCCTCGCTCACCCGCGAGGAAATGCCACGGCTGCTTGCGAGCGCCACGGCGCTCGTGTTCCCGTCGCTGCAGGAGCCCTTTGGCCTTGCCATCGTCGAAGCCATGGCGTCGGGGCTTCCCGTGGTGGCGACCCGGTCGGGTTCGCCCGCCGAGCTCATCGATGACGGGAAAGAAGGTTTTTTGATCGATGAAGGCGGGGACGAGATCGATCACTATGGGCGCACACTCGTCGCGATCATAAAGGACGGCCCCGAGATCGAGAAGATCAAACATGCTGCCCGGATAAAAACAGAAAAGATATTTAATTGGCCGGACGTTTCCAGGCGGTACGAAGATGCGTTCCGGGAACTTTTTTAAATATTCAATCGTGCTACCATAGAGGCATGGCAAAAAAGATATTGGTGACCGGTGTTGCCGGTTTCATTGGCAGCAATCTGGCGGACCGCCTCGTGAAGGCGGGATACCGCGTAGTGGGCATCGACAATCTCTCGTACGGCGTTATGGAGCAGGTGCCGAAAGAGGTGGAGTTCCATCAGCTCGATATTCGCTCCAAAGACATCTATCCGTTGTTCAGCGGCGTGGACGCGGTGTTCCATCTGGCGGCAAAGAATTCTTTGCCGGACTGCCAGCGCGATCCCGTGGAGACGATGGACATCAACGTGCGCGGCACGGCAAACGTGTTCGAGGCGGCACGCCTGGCCAGCGTCCCAAAAGTGATCTATGCGCAGTCGTCGGCCGTGGAAGAGGGCGACAAGCGCCTGAAAGGATTTTACGCGATCAGCAAATTTGCCGACGGCATGATCGACGAGGGATACAAGGATGCATTCGGCATGACGATCACCGCGGTGCGCTACTTCAACGTGTACGGTCCGCGCCAGGATTACCGCCGCAATCCGCCTCCGATCATGACGAAATTTATCATGAAACTGATGAAGGGCGAATCGCCGTTGTTATTCGACGACGACGACAAAAATACCCGCGACTTCATCTACGTGGACGACATTAACGATTTTCATCTTTTGGCGATTGAGGACGATCGCGTGAACAACAAAATGTTCCGCTTGGGGAGCGGTAAAAGCACCTCAATGAAAGAAGTATTCGAGACGATAAAGAAAGTGATGGGTTCTCCCTTCGAGCCGGAGGTCAAGGCGCGGCCGAACGATCCGGATTTCAAAGCAGCGGAGACGTTGGCCGATATTTCCGATGCGGTTGCGCTCGGATGGGGCCCGAAGACGTCTTTGGAACAGGGGATCTCGGCAATGGTCGCCTATCTTGCGGAACAGCAGAAGGAGGGGTATATTAAGTAACTATTATGATCGTTACTCGGACCCCTTTCAGGGTGACTTTGGGCGGTGGCGGAACGGATCTTCCTTCGTATTACTCAAAATACGGGGGTTTTATCTTCTCCGCAGGGCTCAATAAATACATGTATGTGGACGTCAATCGCCCGACCTCGGACGACCTTATCCGCCTCAAGTACTCCGAATCGGAGATGGTCTCAACGGTCAATGAGGTGAAGCACCAGGTGGCGAGGGAGGTGTTGCGGGCCACCGGAATAGAGAAAAACATCGAGATCAGCTCCGTCGCCGATATCCCGGCGGGAACCGGACTCGGCTCTTCGAGCTGTTATGCCGTGGGATTGCTCCACGCCCTCCACACATTAAAGCGCGAATACGTTTCTCTTGAGCAGCTGGCCGAAGAAGATTTCAATATTGAAGCGAACACACTGAAGCGTCCCATCGGAAAGCAGGACCCGTACCTCGCCGCGCTCGGCGGTCTGACGGTGCTTGATATCGATAAGGACGGGACGGTGAAAGCGCGGAAGGCGAACGTTTCCATGGAGGTGGCGGACGAGCTCAATCAAAACCTCCTGATCTTCTTCACTGGTTACACGCGGAGTGCCGACGTCATCCTGACGGAACAGACGAAGGCGGTCGCCGCGGACGACAAGCAGGTGACGGAGAGCATGCACTATATTAAGGAGCTTGGATACGAGATCCTGCAGGCGGTGGAGGAGGGTGATCTTGATGAAGTGGGAAAGAAGTTCCACGCGCATTGGGAGCATAAGAAAAAGATATCTTCAAAGATGACGAATCCGGAATTCGATAAGATCTACGAAGCGGCGCTCGCGGCCGGCGCACTTGGCGGAAAGATCTCCGGCGCCGGCGGCGGAGGATTTTTCACATTCTATGTTCCCGCCAACCAGCGGAAATTCCGCGAGGCCATGCGCCCGTTCGGTCTCCGCGAAATGCGCTATCGATTTGACTTTGAGGGCTCAAAGGTGTTAGTTGATTTCTAACATGCCCCGGAAAGTCGATGAGTTGCGCATCAAGATATTTGCCGATGGCGCCGAGAAGGCGAGCATTTTAGAGCTGTATAAACAGCCGTTTATTAAAGGATTTACCACGAATCCGACGCTCATGCGGAAGGCAGGGGTCACGGATTACGGCGCGTTCGCCAAGGAGGTGCTCGCGGAGATAACGGACCGGCCGTTCTCGTTCGAGGTGTTCTCCGACGACTTCGACGAGATGGAACGGCAGGCGCGCATCATCGCATCGTGGGGGCCGAACGTTTACGTGAAGATCCCGATTATGAACACAAAAGGGAAATCATCGTTCGACCTCATAAAGAAACTGGCGGCGGGTGGGATAAAGTTGAACGTCACCGCGATCCTCACGCTGGAACAGGTGAAGCATATCCTGCCGGCGTTGCAGAAGGACGTCCCCGTGATCATTTCGGTCTTTGCCGGCCGCGTCGCGGACACCGGAATCGACCCGATCCCGCTTATGGAGAACGTCGCAAAGGTGCTCAAACCGTTTCCCAACTATGAATTACTGTGGGCAAGCACCAGGGAACTGTTC
>Ga0181537_10005578_pt1 | contig 10148 bp, 9 predicted proteins | sample PEATcosm2014_Bin_39_FD_119765 | JGI IMG/M metagenome (GOLD analysis project Ga0181537, IMG submission 119765) | Peatland microbial communities from MTU Mesocosm Facility, Houghton, MI, USA - PEATcosm2014_Bin23_10_metaG | ecosystem: Environmental > Terrestrial > Soil > Wetlands > Peat | place... | reverse complement strand
TACATGCGCCAGGAGCGCGGCGGGTGCCTGATCGGCACCTACGAGCCGCACGGCATCGTCTGGTCGCCGATCCGCACCCCGGATGACTTCTCCATGCAGCTCCTGCCGGAGGACTTCGAGCGGCTCGCGCCCTACTTCGAGGTGGGGTTCAGGCACTTCCCGGCGCTCGGCCGGGTCGGTATCCGCAAGGCGGTCAACGGCCCCTTCACCTTCGCCCCTGACGGCAACCCGCTGGTGGGCCCGGTGCGCGGCCTCAAAAACTACTGGGTCGCGTGCGCGGTGATGGCAGGGTTCAGCCAGGGCGGCGGGATCGGGCTGGTGCTGTCGCGCTGGATGGCACACGGGGACCCGGGCCAGGACATCCTGTCGATGGACGTGGCGCGCTTCGGCGCCTTCGCCACCCCGAAGTACACCTCCATCAAGGTGCCCGAGAACTACGCGCGGCGCTTCCGTCTCGCCTACCCGAACGAGGAGCTGCCCGCGGCCCGCCCGGTGCGCCGCTCGCCGATCTACGAGCGCCTCAAGGCCGCCGGTGCGGTCATGGGGGCGAACTTCGGGCTCGAGCACGCGCTGTGGTTCGCACCGCGCGGCACCTCACCGACGGAGACCCCCACCTACCGCCGCTCGGAGGCCTTCCCCGTGGTGCGCGAGGAGTGCCAGGCCGTGCGCCGCGCGGTCGGCATCTACGAGACCACCAACTACGGCAAGTACCAGGTGACGGGCAGTGGCGCGCGCGCCTGGCTCGACCGCGTGTTCGCCTGCCGCATCCCGAAGGTCGGCCGGCTCGGGCTTGCGCCGATGCTGAACGAGGCGGGCCGCATCATCGGCGACCTGTCGATCGCCTGTCTTGCCGAGGATGAATTTCTCATCATCGGCTCAGGCTTCGCCGAGGAGTTCCACCTGCGCTGGTTCTGGCAGGCATCCCCGCCCTCGGACGTGCAGGTGCGCTCGGCGGCCTCGACCCTCACCGGCTTCTCGGTCGCCGGCCCGCGCGCCCGCGAGCTGCTGGCGCGCCTGGTGCGCATCGACCTTGGCGCAGACTCCTTCAAGCTCTTCAGCGCGCGGCGCACCGCGGTGGGGCTGGCGCCTGCGATCCTCACCCGCGCCGGATTCACCGGGGAGCTCGGCTACGAGGTGTGGACGACGCCTGACTACTTCGAGACCCTCTACGATGAGCTGCTGGGCGCCGGTAACGACCTCGGGCTCATGCACTTCGGCGGCCGTGCGCTCTCCTCGCTGCGCCTGGAGAAGGGCTACGGTTCCTTCAACAAGGACTTCCGCCCGGACTACACGCCTGCGGAAACGGGCCTGGACCGCTTCGTCGATTTCAGCAAGACCGGCTTCACCGGGCGCAGTGCGGCACTCGCCGAGCGCGCCACCGGACCCAAGCGGCGCTTTGTCGTGATGGCCGTCGCGGACGCCGACGCCGAGGTCGTCGGCTACGAGTCGATCATGAAGGACGGCGCGGCGGTGGGCTACGTGACCTCGGGCGCCTACGGGCACTGCATTGGCAAGAGCCTGGCCGCAGGCTACGTGCCCACGGCGCTCGCTCGCGAGGGGGCGCGCTTCCAGATCGACATCCTCGGCGAGATGCGCACCGCCACCGTGCACCTGGAGCCGCTCTATGACCCGCAGGGCCTGAAGCTGCGCAGCTAGGCCATGGTCACGTGAAACCACCCCGGGGCCTGCGCGGGCAGCGATGCTGACCCCCCCGCTGCAGCCGCCTGCACCGGTGCGCCATCCGGCACTGGTGCTCACCGCCACGATCCTCGCCTCGAGCCTGGCCTTCGTTGACGGCTCGGTCGTCAACGTCGGCCTGCCGGCGATCGGCGCGAGCCTGAGGGCGGACGCGCAGGGCCTGCAGTGGGTCATCAACGCCTACCTCCTCCCCTTGAGTGCGCTGCTGTTGCTCGGGGGTGCCGCCGGGGATCGCTTCGGACGGCGCCGCCTTCTCATCACCGGCACCACGCTCTTCGGCCTGACCTCGCTCGCCTGCGCGCTCGCACCCGGCACCGGAGTGCTGCTGCTCGCGCGCTTCCTGCAGGGCGCGAGCGCGGCGATGCTGATGCCCAACAGCCTTGCGATCCTCGGCACCACCTTCCAGGGTGAGGCCAAGGGCCGCGCAGTCGGGGTCTGGGCAGCCACCGGGGCCGCGGTGGCGGCGCTGGGACCTGTGCTCGGGGGCTGGCTGATCGACCTTGGCAGCTGGCGCGGCATCTTCCTCATCAACCTGCCGCTTGCCGCCGCGGCGATCGTGCTCGCCTGGCGCTACGTGCCGGCAGATCTCGCGCGCCGCGCCGAGCCGCTCGATGCCGGCGGCGCGCTGCTCGCGACCTTCGGGCTCGGGGCCCTCACCTGGGCGCTCACCATCGGCTCCTCCCCGCAGGGCTGGACGCCACGCCTGCTGGTGCTCTTTGTGGCGGCGCTGCTTGCGCTCGCCGCGTTCGTCGCCGTCGAACAGCGCCGGGGCGAGCGCGCCATGATGCCCGTCACCCTGTTCGCCTCGCGCGCCTTCACCGGCCTGAGCCTGCTGACACTTCTCCTCTATGGAGCGCTCGGTGTGCTGTTCGTGCTGGTGCCCTACTTCCTGATCGAAGCGGCCGGCTATTCCGCGACCGCCGCCGGCGCGGCACTGCTGCCGCTGCCGCTGATCCTCGCGGTCACCTCGCCTTACCTTGGCGCCCTTGCCGGCCGCGTTGGCGCGCGCATGCCCCTGACCCTCGGGCCCCTCATCGTCGCAGTGGGATTCCTGCTCACCCTGCGCATCGGCACGACGGCGCACTACTGGAGTGAGGTGTTTCCGGCGCTGGCGCTGCTGTCGCTCGGTCTCAGTGGCGCCGTGGCACCCCTGACCACTGCCGTGCTGAGTTCGGTCGACGGCCCCCACACGGGCGTCGCTTCCGGGTTCAACAGCGCGGTGGCGCGCACCGGCGGGCTCATCGCCACGGCGCTGCTGGGAAGTGCGCTCGCGGCGCGCGGCCCGGCATTGCTCTCGGCGTTTCACGCGGGGATGTGGCTGTGCGCGCTCGCATGCCTGGGCGCTGCGGCGAGCGCAGCGCTGCTCCTCGGGCCATCGGCACCGCGCAGGCGGGGGCTCTAGGGGAGCGATCGCGCGGCCCTGGGGTGCCGGCTAGCGCAGCTGACTGTCCTTGCTGCCGCGGCGGTTGTAACCGGCCGACTGGGTGTTCTCGCGGTCGGCCGCCTCCTGGCAGGCGATGCACAGCCGCACCCCCGGGATCGCCGCGCGGCGCGCCTCGGGAATGGCGGCGCCGCAATCGGCGCAGTGCGTGAGCGAGGGCCCCTGCGGCAGGCGGCTCTGCGCACGCTTGATGCCGTCCTTCACGGTCGCGTCGATCTGCTCGTTGACGGCGTTATCGCCTGCCCACCCGGTTGCCACTGCCGAACCCTCCTGCGGGGAATCCTGCTTCATGCTGCATACTGGTGGCAAATAACCCCTTCACAAGACGCGTACCAGCCCCCTGAGGGCCGGCCAGGTGCGCACCCTTGCGGGCCAGGCCGTGTGACCGATACCCCCTCCGTTCCCGTCAACCTTCTGTGGGAGAGCGCGCAGGCCCTGGGGCTCGCCGCCGCGCTCGCCTGCCTGCTGCTGTTGCTGCTGCCGGTGCGGCCGCGGATGCCCGGGCGGCTGACGCTGCCGCCCGGCCGTCATGAACTCCTCGGCTGGCTGACCCTCGGCTGCGCAGCGCTGCATGCCGCGCTCGCGCCCGTGAGTGATCGGGTGGCGCTCGAGCACCTGAAGTTGACGACGCCACTCTACGAGTGGGCAGGCATCGCCGCGCTCGCACTGCTGCTGTTCCTGTGCGTGCCGGCGAGCGCGCCGCTGCGCCGGCGGCTGTGGTCGCGTCACCGCAGCTTCCAGGCAAGCCACGTCATCGCAGGCTCACTGGCACTGCTGCTCATCGCGGTCCACGTCCTGGGCACCGCCCGCTACCTGCATGCGCTGCTGGCGCGCGCCCTCGGCAGCGCGCTGTGCGTCGCTGCGCTCCTGGCACTGCTGCGCGCACGCGCGCGCCGCCCGCACGCGCCACCGCCGGGGACGCTTGCGGGCGTGCTCGTGTTCGGGCGTCACTCGCGCCTGGTACTGGCCATGGTGTGCCTGTGTGTCATCGGCAGCGCCGCGCTGCTGCTGCCGCACGCGCGCCTGATGCTGCGTGAACCCCTCAGCGCGCGCCGCGAGCGCCTGGTGCTCGACTTCCCCCACGACAAGCACCGCGACGTGAACTGCATCGCGTGCCATCACAACTTCACCGACGGCACCGGCGCGCAGGCGTGCGTCACCTGCCACCGCAGCGCGCGCCCCGACCTCCTTGCAGGCGCCGAGGCGCGCTTCCACGAGTTCTGCCTCGACTGCCACCGCGATCCGCCGGCACGCTTCGCACACCACGGGCCGGTGACCGGCTGCCAGAGCTGTCACGCCCAGCCGCACGCGCCCTGAGTCTCTCGCGGCCTGGGCGCGGCAGTGCGTCGCAGGGTGCGTGTTATCCTGCGCCCCCGCGGCACTGCCACCATTGTTGGGAAATGTAACTCATGGCTTTCGACCTCCACACCGCGGCGCTGATCGCGGGCGCAGCAGCGGTGCTCCTGGCGCTTCTGGGCGGCGCCTTCCTGCGCGCAGCCGCACTGCGCGGCGTGCTCGGCATCGCCGGCATTGCGCTCCTGGCCTGGGGGGTGCTGCCCTATCTGTCTCATCCGCAGCCGCTCGTTTCCGTGAACCCGCCACCTGAGCCGCTGCAGCCGGCAGCGGCCCCACCCCCGGCGCCGGGCGCCCCGGCGCGGGCAGCCACCGAGGCACTGGAAGACTGCAACCTGCCGAATCCGCCCGCGGTGCCTGATGGCTCCAGGGTCACCAAGGCGCAGATGGTGGCGGCACACACGGCCTTCCAGGCCTACGATGCGGCCACCAACACCTACACGCACTGCGTGGACGCCGTCGTCGACAGGATCACGGCGCAGTTCCCCCAGGCGAGTGCCGAGGACCTGCAGACCGTGAAGGTGCTCGGCATCGGCGCGCACAACACCGCCATCGACCAGGAGCAGGCGCTCGCCGACCAGTTCAACGCCCAGATCAAGGCCTTCAAGGCCAAGCACCCCGGAGGCTGAGCGACATGCGTCCGCCTTACCCGAGCGCACCGCGCCTGCGGCTGCCCACTCTCGCCTGCGGGTTGCTGTGCGCGCTCGGCGCCCGTGCGGCGGTGCCCGTGCCGCCGGCCATGAACACGGTGACCGCCGGTGACCTCGCCGCATTCTGTGTCGGCTCCGATCATGTCAGCCAGAACGTGTGCCGAATCTACATCCTCGGGGTCACCCAGGGCGTGGTGCTCGGCCTCGGCAACGCCCCGGGCGGCCGCGCCCGCCCGTGCGTGCCGGCGCAGTTAAGCGCCGAGACCCTCGAGGAGGCGGTGAAGGCGCGCCTCGAGGCTGAGCTTGCGGCGCACCCGGCAGCGGCAGCTCAGGATGGCGCGCGCTTCATCATGGCGATGCTCGGCAAGGCCTATCCGTGCACCAAGGCCGCCACTCCCTGAAGCGGCCCGTCCCGGGGCGCGGACCCGCTCACAGGTAGGGCGAGAGCAGCCACAGCAGGCTGTTGCGCAGCCGCGCATAGAGCGGCAACACGCTGATGGATTCAAGCGGGTAAGGGGCAGACCCCTCGCGCGCTGCGATGATGTACTGCGCGAGACTCCCGGCAGTCCCCGGGCAGTACACCTCCAGCGCAATCTCGAAGTTCAGCCGCAGGCTGCGCGGGTCGAGGTTGGCCGAGCCGATCTGCGCGTACGCGCCGTCCACCACCAGGAGCTTGGTGTGGGAGAACGGCGTCGGCTGGCGGTAGATGCGCACGCCGCGCTCCAGCAGCGGCCGCCACCAGCGCATCGAGGCCCAGTCGACGTAGCGCAGGTTGCTCCTCTCCGGCAGCACCAGGCACACCTCCACCCCGCGCAGCGCCGCCGCCTGCAGCGCCGAGCTCAGCTCCGGCTGGGGAATGAAGTACGGGGTCATGATGAGGATCTGCCGGCGCGCCACCGACAGGGCGCCAAGGATCACGTACAGCAGCTTGTCGGTGTCCTCGTCCGGCCCCTCGGTGATGACGCGGCAGGTGGCCGTGCCGCTCGCCGGCGAGGGGGGCGGCAGCGCGAGGTCCTCGCCGGCGGCGAAGCGCCAGTCGATCGCGAACGCCCGCCCGAGCTGCGCCATGATCGGGCCGCGCACCTGGAAGTGCAGGTCCGCCATGCGCCGCTGGCTGCCCTTGCCCACCTCGCGGCCGCCGATGTTCATGCCGCCGAGGAAGCCGGTCTGGCCATCCACCAGCAGCAGCTTCCTGTGGTTGCGCAGGTTGATCGCCACCCGCGGCGGCAGCAGCCGCGGCGCGAGAAAGCGCGCGGCGCGCACACCGGCGCGCCTGAGCAGCGGCACCACGTGCGGCCAGCTGTACCACTCGCCGATCCCGTCGACCAGCACCCGCACCTGCACGCCACGCGCGCTGGCCGCCGCGAGCGCGGCGACGAACTGGCGCCCCACGGGGTCGGTCTCGAAGATGTAGGTGGCGAGCCAGACGCTGTGGCGCGCCGAGGCAATCGCGGCCAGCATGCGCGGGAAGGCGTTCTCGCCGTTCTCCAGCGGCTCGATGGCGTTGCCGGCCATGCGCGACCACTGCGTGACCGCATCCCCGATGTGGGTCAGCTGCGCGGTGAAGTCATCGGCCTGCGCGGCGGGTGGCGGCAGCGCCTCGCGCACGTTCGGCAGGCCCGAGCGCAGCTGTCTTGCGCGCGAGCGCACGCGGTTGATGCCAAACAGGAGGTAGAGCAAGGGGCCCGCGAGCGGGAACACCCAGCACACGACGATCCAGCCAAAGGCGCTGCGCGGGTCGTTCTTGGTGAGCAGCGCGTGCGCGGTGGCAACGCTGGCAAACCCCGCGTGCAGGATCAGCAGCAACACCGTCCCGAGGAGCGCGTGCGAGGCCATCAGGGAGCTGCCACTCAAGTGCCGTCGCCCGGGTGAGAGGGGGCCATCGTTGTCTTTCTTGTGCCGTGAGCGCGCTGCGCTCGCTGCGCGCAATATAGCTTCTGGCGGTGCGGCCGGCCGGCACTTTCGCCGCCGCGGGCGGCGCAGCCGCCGTCCGAGCGGGTAAGATCGGCTGCCTCCAAGCCGCCAGCCCCGGAAGGTTTCGCGCGTGCAGATCCGCTCCCTCAACAGCGTCGATGCAGACGCCCTGTTCCAGCTGCGGCGCGAGGCGCTGCTCGACTCCCCGCTGGCCTTTTCCGCCTCCCCCGAGGATGACATCGCCTCCTCGGAGGAAGCCGTGCGGGCGCAGCTGGAGAACCGCACCGGTTCACTGGTGTTCGGCGCGTTCGAGGGGGGCCTGCATGGCATGCTCGGGATCAACCGCGCCCGCCACATCAAGTCCGCCCGCAAGGCCTACCTGTGGGGGATGTACGTGAAGCCGGAGTGGCGCGGCAAGGGGGCGGGCGCGGCACTTTTGGGTGCTGCCATCAGCCACGCGCGCGGCTTGAGCGGGGTGCGGGCGCTGCACCTGAGCGTCTCGGAGGCGGCGCCCGAGGCACTGCGGCTCTACGAGCGGGCGGGATTTCGCATCTGGGCGACCGAGCCGGACTCCATCCAGGTCGGCGAGCGGCTGCTGAGCGAGTACCACATGCTGCTGAAACTCCCCTCCGCATGAGCGCCTGCGGCGCTGCCGGGCGCGCGGCACGCATGCCGCATGCACATGCATGACTTCATCAACATCGGCGGCGGCATGGCGGGTGTCAGCGTCGCCGATGCACTCGCAGGTTCGGCGAGCGTCGCGCTGCTGGAGGCCGAACCCGAGCTTGGCTACCACTCCACCGCCCGCTCGGCGGCGCTGTTCGCGCCCGCCTACGGCAGCACGGCTTTCCGCATCCTGACACGCGCCAGCGAGGCGTTCCTTGAAGCCCCGGGGGCGGCCGGATTTCCCGCCAGCACCCTCAGCCCGCGCGGCGCGCTGTTCATCGCGCGCGCCGAGCAGACCGCAAGCCTGCATGCCGAGATGGCCAGTGTGCGGGCATCCGGCCTCCGCATCGTGGCGCTCACCGGCGCCGAGGCACGCACGCGCGTGGCGGCGCTGCGCGAGGGCTATGTCGCCGAGGCGGCCTTCGAGCCGGGCGTGCGCGACATCGACGTCGAGGGGCTGTTCCGCGGCTTCATCCGGCGCGCGCGCGCCCAGGGCGTGCAGCTGCACAGCGGCGTGCGCTGGCACTCACCAAGCTGGCACGAGGGGGGATGGCGGCTGCAGCTCGCCGGCGCCGAGATCCGCGGCCGCGTCATCATCAACGCGGCGGGCGCCTGGGCCGATGCAGTGGCGCAGCAGTTTGCGGCGGCGCCGCTCGGCCTTGCGGTGCTGCGGCGCTCGGCGGCGATCATCGATGCGCCTCCCGGGACCGACGTCTCGGCCTGGCCTGCCATCTTCGATGCCGAGGACCAGTTCTACCTGAAGCCCGACGCGGGGCGCCTCCTCATCTCCCCCGCCGACGAGGAAGCGGTCGCGCCCGGGGATGCGTACGCGGAGGAGGTCGCGATCGCCGTGGCGGTGGAGCGCATCCAGGCGGCGCTCGACCTCGACGTGCGGCGCGTGCACCGCAGCTGGGCGGGGCTGCGTACCTTCGCGCCGGACCGCGATCCCATCATCGGTTACGACCCCCGGGTACCGGGCTTCTTCTGGTGCGCCGGACACGGCGGCTACGGGATCCAGAGCGCCTTCGGGTTCTCGCGGGCGGCGGCGGCACTGGCGCGACAGCAAGCACTCCCGCGAGAGCTCGCCGACGGCGGCCTCACGAGCGCCGCCCTGTCACCGGAGCGCTTCACCCGCGGGCCGGACCGCGCGCCCGCCTAGAGCGCACCACCCCCGAGCGCCGGGCCGCCCTGGCCGGTGCGCCTGACAATGGCGCCGTACAGCACGTGCAGCTCGCCGAACCCGATCCCCAGCAGCGCGGCGCGGGTCTGGTCATCCGCGGGGAGCACGAACGCCACCAGCGCGAGCAGCACGAAGCAGCCGCCGAGGATGCCGATGCCACGGGAGGTCACGGTGCTCGCGTACAGCAGCCCGCAGCCATAGAGGAGGAGCCAGGTCCCGGGGATTGCCTGCAGCTGCGCACTCTTGAACAGCACCACCGTGAGCACCGCGCCCGCCAGCAGGCACGGCAGCAGGCACCCGTAGACCTTGCGTACCGAGGCGCCCAGCAGCGTGAAGGCCTCGCCGGGCTCGCGGCGCGCGAGGAAGAAGGCGCCACTGGCAGCGCCGGCGGCGGCCGCCAGGATCCAGATCTCGAGCCAGTACGAATGCAGCATCCCGGTGGCGGAGAGGGTGGCGGCCGCGAGGCCGACGATGCCGACGCCCACGCCCGCGGCCCCCGGGACGGGGACGGTGCCGGCAGCATCCATCGACGCGCGGATGTAGCGCAGCGTCGCCAGTGCCTGTGAATCAATCCTGACCGCGCCGGAGGACATGCGGCATAGGGTGCGGCGTAGGCAGGCGCCGGGTCAAGCGCGAGGTGGGCGCGCACGAGGGTATGCGGGCGTCATCTTCCTGCAATGCTAACCAACACCGCGACCGGCACGCGTGCCGCGAAGCGAGCCGCCGCTGCGCCGGAGGGAAGCGCTCTGCCGCGCACCCCTGCAGTATGCTGAGGATCGCACCCTGAGGCCTCGAGGAGTCAGCCATGAGAATCCTGCGGCGCATCCTGGCAGCGATCGCCCTGCTCGCCGCCCTGGCAGTGGCGGCGCTCGCGCTCGTGCTGCGCCACGACTCGCCCTGCCCGGGCGCTGCGGCCCCGGGCGCCGGTGCTGCCGGCATCAAGGCCATCCAGTATCACTGCTACGGGTCGCCCGAGGTCCTGAGGCTTGAGGTCATCCCCAAGCCCTCACCTGCGGCGGGGCAGATTCTGGTGCGGGTCAGGGCGGCCTCGCTGAACCCCATCGACTGGCATTACATGCGCGGCACGCCTTACCTCGTGCGCCTGGACAGTGGCATCGGCGCCCCGTCCGACCCGCGCTTTGGCGGCGATTTCGCCGGCAGCGTCGAAGCGGTAGGTGCGGATGTGACGCATTTTCATCCGGGCGACGAAGTGTTCGGCGGCAGGAACGGTGCCTTCGCGGAATAC
>Ga0181537_10005577_pt1 | contig 10150 bp, 8 predicted proteins | sample PEATcosm2014_Bin_39_FD_119765 | JGI IMG/M metagenome (GOLD analysis project Ga0181537, IMG submission 119765) | Peatland microbial communities from MTU Mesocosm Facility, Houghton, MI, USA - PEATcosm2014_Bin23_10_metaG | ecosystem: Environmental > Terrestrial > Soil > Wetlands > Peat | place... | reverse complement strand
GCGAATGAGTTTCATGAGCGCTCCTTTAAGGCCTCGACCAGCAAAGGCGCGGCAGGATGCACTATGAGAAATTCACTCTTCAGCTCCAAGGTTCGCGGATGACTATCCGTCACGTGAATGGACCGGATGACGCCCGACCCTTGGAGTTTCTCCAAAGCATCGCCGGGAAAGAGGCCATGCGTGCTGATGACATCGACGGTCTTTGCTCCTGCCTCCTGGTAGATCCGCGCTGCGCTCAAAAGCGATCCGCCGGTACGTATCATATCGTCGTAAACGATGACATGACGATCTTTGACCTGGGCGCTCACGCCCGTCACCGCAGTGTGCTTTCCGCTAAGACGTCGCTTGAAAACGAAAGCTGCGTCCACACCCATATCTTCGGCGAGGGACTGGACCCACTTGGCTCGCCCCGCATCGGTGGAGGCCAAGACAAAATCCTTCCCACCCAGCTGACGGGCAGCTCTTACGACAAACGGTTTTCCGTACACGTGGAAGGCGGTGATGTTGCCCTCGAAATAGTGGGGAATGCCGTCGGAGTGAAGATCGAGCAGGAAAGCGCGGTTACCCTGTGCAGCGCTCGGAATCGAGGAAATGAGGCGCGCGCGGGTTTTGGCCGTAACAACTTCTCCGCCGCGAACTGCCCGTTCCATGGTCGAGTATCCGAAGTAGGGGACAATCAGGTCGAGGCTTCGAGCGCCGTACTTCGCCAGGGCGCAGGCCAGGTCGTAAAGCTCCAGAGTTGCCGCATCGCTGATGGTTCCCCCGACGAGCACAATGTTTTTGTCTGATATCTTGGTAATGATTCGCTGGTAGCGCTCTCCATCCGGAAAATCTAGCACCTGCACTTGGCCTAGCTTCGCCTTCAACAGTCTGGCCACCTGTTGGGCCATTGCTGCGTAAGTACGAATCCCAAAAACGACGAATGAGCGGCTCATGGCGTTCGGCCCCCTTCGGCTAGGACTTCCTCGTAGACTTTCAGATCGCCAAGACTGAAGCAGCAAAAGATGACTTCGCTGAGGCTGGAGGGTATTGCGACAAATTCGCGTGTCGTGCGCACCGCAACTTCAGCAGCTTGGCGGATTGGATAGCCGTAGATGCCGGTACTAATTGCGGGAAAGGCGATGGTCAGGAGGTTTTTCTGTGCGGCGAGTTGAAGGCAAGTTCGATAGCAACTTGCCAGGAGCTCCTCCTTGCCAGGCTTTCCGCCGTTCCAAACTGGCCCGACGGTATGGATAATGAATTTGGCGGGAAGTCGGTAGCCCTTTGTCAGCTTGGCCTGGCCAACCTTGCAACCATTTAGCGTGCGGCATTCTTCAACCAGTTCGCGACCTGCCGCACGGTGAATGGCTCCGTCCACGCCACCACCGCCTAACAACGACGTGTTCGCTGCATTGACGATGGCGTCAACGGTCAGCTTGGTAATATCACCCTGGATGGCTCGGAGGGTTGTCATGGTCCTTTCAAGTTTCGATGCCTCGTGCTTTCAAGATCAACTCGGTCTTCAGGGCATTAAGGCCAGCCTCAAGTCCCACCGGATATTCGTGCGGATTGAGGAAGCGTTTAACTCCATCATGGAATCCCTTGAGCTGATCCAAAGTTTTTTGACGCAGATCCTGAATCTTGGGACTTTGATAAATGAGCTTTCCTTGCTTGAAGACGGGACTTAGCAGGTCTTCACTGGTCGCCTCTGCCGGGATCTTTTTGCTACGACTCATATTGATCGGATCGACAATGACGCGGTCGCTCTTCATGGGCACCCCTTCGTTGTAAATCATGTCGCCGATAAACTCGTTCCCGAGTCGAAAACGACGCACCTGCTGAATGCCAGGGTTGGAAACCTTGATCGGTTGTTCGGAGAGTTTGAGGCTATATCTCCAATCGCCGTTCTCCCGCCGGATGGCTCCCAGCTTGTAAACTCCGCCCATGGCCGGCTGATCGAATGCCGTAACGAGCTTTGTACCCACGCCCCAAATACCGACCCGGCCGCCCTGCTGCTTGATGCTGTTAATCGTCAGCTCATCCAGATCGTTACTTGCGACGACGACTGCATTGGGGAAGCCGCCTTCATCCAAAATCTTGCGAGCTTCGATGCTGAGGTAGGCCAGATCACCAGAATCCAGCCGCACGCCAACGAGTTCATGTCCCTTTTCGCGCAGGCGTTTGCCGACACGGACGGCAGTTCTCACGCCCTCCAAAGTGTCATAGGTATCGACGAGAAAGACGCAGTTATTGGGCATCGCGTTGGCATAAGCATCAAAGGCCTCCTCCTCAGTCTCGAAGGACATGACCCAGCTGTGGGCATGCGTGCCTTTTACCGGGATTCCGTAGCGCATTCCGGCCAGGACGTTGGATGTCGCTGCGCAGCCCCCAACGTGGGCGGCGCGACTGGCGGCCATGGCTCCGTCAATTCCTTGCGCCCGACGGAGCCCAAATTCGAGCACGGGTTCAGGCGCGGCGGCGTGGCAAACCCTTGCGGCTTTGGTAGCGATCAACGTCTGGAAGTTGACGATATTGAGCAGCGCCGTCTCCAGTAACTGGCACTGGAGAATGGGGCCGCTCACTCGTACCAAAGGCTCGTGGGGAAAAACCAGAGTTCCTTCGGGAATGGCATCGATATCGCAGGTGAAATTTAGATCCCGCAGATAATCGATAAAATCTGTCTCGAACAATGGCTTATCATCGTTTCCGGTCAGACTCCCTAAGTATGCGAGTTCGTCCTCATCGAAGCGAAATGCCGCGATGTACTCGATGACGTCCGCCAAGCCACAAGCGACGCTGAACCCGCTGTTGAAAGGATTTTTGCGAAAGAAAAGATGAAAGACTGCCTGGCGCTCGTGCACGTGGCTCTTCCAATACCCATAAGCCATGGTGAGCTGGTAAAGGTCGGTAAGCAGAACCGAGTATTTTTTAGGGGGAGCATTCATCTTAGTGTTCATCTTACACTATCATGGCCGGCTGGCAAGAGGATTCTCGCGAATCGAAATGCGTGCGGGCAAGCTAACGATCTACCCGTCGAAGACTTCAATCGCCTCGTGGTTGATGCAAACTCCAGATTTTCTTCAAGTTTCCGAAGGCAAACTTCATGTGTTCGTCCATTGCGCTATGCATTACGTCATCCATCGAATAGGTTTCTATCGTCCGACCACCAACCCGGGTCTCGTTGCCCAACGGATCAGAGATACCATCGTTGCGCGCCAGCCAATTTTTTAGGGGAGCAAGAGATTGCCGATCAGGAAGACTCTTCAAAGCACACGCGGCTGCATGCTGAATTTGAACATCTGGGTTTTCCAGTGCTTGCAGGAGCAACGTCATCGTCTCTGGAGTATTGATGATGACGCACGCGGCAGCGGCCTCTTGTTGCGCCATAGGAGTCTTATCTTCCAAAGCGCTCTTTAAGGACCGCAACCCCTTGCTTCGATCAATCAGATATTGGATAAGCGCAGCCTTGCCTTTACTCCCTTTTTCCACATTCGGAAGCAATTCGTTTAGATAATTGATTACCTCTGAGTCGAGACCATAGGCTCCCAATTTTGCTACGAGTGCTTCCGCAATGTGGACCAGTTGGTAGCCCCGGGGGTTCGCATCTTGGTCAGCGGCGTTTGACTTGCTGATCGCTGGAATCTTCCATTTTGCAAATTCCTTGTAACGGTGCGTCAAAACACGCTTTAAGATCGGACACAAATCAGCTTGATTCCAAAAATCGAGGATTTCTAAGGCTCCATTCGCCGTGCCGTCTACTGGCGTGCGAAAAAGAGAATTCACGGTTTGTTCTTTTGCCCACTCAGGCCCCAAATCAGCCAACGCCTCCAAGGCGAAACGGGACTCTTTGGGATTTGTCTGGAAGATTGAATTGAGCCATGCCGCTCGCTCGGAGGTGGCCTTGTCGACGTTGGCCTTTACGTCCGTAACGATGTTATTCGGCAGCCATTTGGAGAGATCAAATTCGAGGGCCAAGACGGGATCGCCTAATTGCAAAGCCAAGTACGCTGCTTCATGTCTCTGCCTACTAGAGTTTCCGGACAAAAGATCGCCAAAGCGCTCAATGACTGGATCGAGTCCGTCGGCCACCTGCTGTCCCTGCGGTAATATTTTAATTCCCATGGTCCCTTCGAGAGAAACGCAGCCCAACTCAGAGAGGGCTCCAAGATCAACTCGCCATGAGTCTTCGAAAGGCTTTGGTTTTTTTAGCAGCCTCTCGGGCAATTCGGGTGCCTTTAGGGAATCGAGGTAGGCGCTGTAAAAGTAACAGTCAATCCTGTCCCAACCGCCCTCACGCGTGAAATCGACGTCAATGGAGGTTCCGTCGTGTTTATGGGTCAGGCAGCAGCCGCTCCCGTGAAAGTAATATTTCCAATCAGGAAAGTTGGGAACTTCTCCGGATTGATCGACTCCTTCTGGATGCCCCACGTAACCCCTTGTACCGATTTCCGTCAAATCGCCATGAAGCTGGGACTCTACGACATAAGCAACCCACTGTTGACGCTTCAAATGGCGAACAAGGCACACCAACGTCCATAACTGCCAACGATTCAGGCCGGTATTAAGAGCTGATGAAACGGCAGCGCGCGAAAAGCATTCTTCAAAAGGTTCCCTGAGCCTTTGAGCTTTTTCTAAGACTTGCACGACGGCTTCAGACGAAGGAGTAGCAGGTTCCATGGATAGATGAGGATTTGACGCGGAGGTTACTTGGGCCTATATAACACTCATGTTAGTCGCTCGCAAAGCTCTCAACGTGGTTGCCAGCTCGGCCTCAAGCCGCAGCATACGCCACAGCTTTGTGCCTCGAGTTCTCAAAATCTCTTTCCCAGCGAGGAGCAGATCGGCCGTCGCCTAGACGGTTAGCGTAATTTTTACGCCCGCTGCCTCCTCGAAGTGAGCCAGCGGGATTTTTTGTGCCCTAAAACTGTGTTCATTCCGAGTTGGTGGCGTGGCGTTCCAACCCACAAACTAAAAAGGAACATATGAACACCACCCTGAAAAATAGAAACACGATGCAGCGCGCTTTCGCCCTGGAACGCACGCGCAACATCGGCATTACCGCGCACGTCGATGCGGGCAAGACCACGCTGACCGAGCGCATCTTGCTCTACACTGGAACGATTCACCAAAGTGGCGACGTCCATGACGGCAATACCACCATGGATTTTGACGACATTGAGAAGCGCAAGGGCATTACCATCGGCGCGGCGGCGATCACGGCGGCGTGGACGCCAAATCGTGCCGGTGCGCATCAACATCGCATCAATATTATCGATACACCCGGGCACGTGGACTTCACGGCCGAGGTGGAACGCTCGCTTCGTGTCCTCGATGGAGCCGTCGTGGTCTTCAGCGGCGTCGAAGGCGTGCAACCGCAAACCGAGGGCGTGTGGCGACAAGCTAACCGCTATCATGTGCCTCGACTCGCTTTCATTAACAAAATGGACCGCGTGGGCGCGGACTTCGACCGCGTCGTCGCGGAGCTGCGTACCAAGCTAAGCGCGAACGCCTGGCCGGTCTTGATCCCGGTTGGAAAGGAAAACGCGCTCCGGGGTCAAATCAACCTCGTCGACCGTCAGTTGATCCTTTACGACCCAAGCGATGCGTTGGGCCGGAACTATTCTGTTACGGAAATTCCTGCTGCCGAGCATGACTCGGTGGAACGGGCGCGTCGCGCTTTGGTCGAGGCCCTAGCTGAAATCGATGATTCCATCACGCAAGCCTTCCTTGAAGATCGCGATGTGACGGCCCAGGAACTCCATGTCGCGATCCGGCGTCAGACGATTGCCAATCACTTCGTGCCGGTCATCGGTGGCTCGGCGTTTAAATATATCGGTGTACAACCGCTCCTTGATGCGGTCGTCGCCTTTTTGCCCAGCCCCGTCGATCTCCCTCCTGCCCAGGGCACTAATCCCGACACAGGTGAAGCCGTTGACGTGATTGCCAGTGACGAGGAACCGTTCCGTGCGCTTGTATTCAAGCTCAGCACGGACGAGTTTTCGCGTCGCCAAGTCTTCGTGCGCATTTATTCCGGACAGCTTCATGCCGGTGACACCGTGCTCAACACTGTTACGGGCCGACATGAACGCATCAGCCGTATTTCGCAAATCCAGGCCGACAAGGAAATCGCCTTGGAAGCTGCGTTTGCGGGCGACATTGTCGTGGTTACGGGCCTCAAGAACGTGGTCACGGGTCATACACTCAGCGCGGAAGATGCGCCGGTGTTCATGGCACCGCCCTCGTTTCCGGATCCCGTCGTGTCCATGGCTATTGAGCCGAAGACCCGCGAGGATCAGGAACGGCTCGGCGTCGCCTTGCAACGCACGGCGGAAGACGATCCGACCTTCCATTATTTCACCGATCAGGAAACCGGCCAAACGATCATCGCCGGCATGGGTGAACTGCACCTATCGGTGATCCAAGAACGGTTGCTGACGCGCTACAAGGCGGATATCACCGCTGGCGCACCGCAGATCGCTTACCGTGAAACTATCACCGTGTCTGCAACGGGCGAAGGCAAACAGATCAAGCGAACCGGCGGTGCCGGCCAGCACGGTCATGTCATCGTTGAGGTGCGTCCCGGAGCGAAGGGCTCAGGTGTCGTCATTGAGGATAAAGTCGTGGGCGGTCGGATTCCCCGACAGTTCATTGGATCGGTGCGCAAAGGCATTACCGAGGCGACTCGCAACGGTTCCCTTGGCGGCTACCCTGTCGTCGATGTCGAGGTGGACATCGTCGATGGCTCCGCCCATGACGTGGACTCGAACGATCTGGCTTTCCAGATTGCAGGCAGCCTCGCGTTCAAGGATGCCGTTGCGCGAGCAAGGCCGGTCCTGCTCGAACCGATCATGGAAGTCGAATGCACCACGCCCTCTGACTATCAGGGCGACGTAATCGGTGATCTGAATCGGCGTCGGGGCCAAGTGCGTGAGGTCATTCCTCGCGGGGGCGACGTGGTTGTCACAGCCGACGTTCCGCTCGCGGAGATGTTCGGCTATGCGAATGCCATTCGCTCGATGTCGAAGGGGCGCTCCACTTACTCCATGACACCGTCGCGCTTCGAACAGGTTCCCGCAGCCATTGCCAAAAGCGCCGTGGGACAGCGGAAAAACTGAACCAGAGGGGAGACTGGATGGCGTCCGATCCGCCATTCAGTGCTCGCCCGTAAGGGGAGACGTAAGCCATACGTCGCGCCAAAACTTTATTTTGGCTGGGATTAGGCCAGCATACTTCCGTGATGCCCAATTTTAATCGGGATGGTTATCGAATCGTTCCGGCAATTCTTGCCTGCGAAGAAGTCGAGGCTCTTCGAGCGGCTCTAGCTTCAGAGACGATTTCACCAGGACGGCGCAATCTCATGCAGTGTGCCCCGGCAGTTGCTGCATTGGCCGTGTCTTCAAAATTATTGTGTCTGTTGGAAGAAGCCTTCGATGAAGAATGCTTTCCCGTCCGCTCCATTTTTTTCGACAAAACGCCTGAAGCAAACTGGCTTGTTCCCTGGCATCAGGATCTTACCGTTGCGGTCAAAGAGCGGGTCGAGATCCCCGGCTATGGTCCTTGGTCAACAAAGGAGGGGGTGCCCCACGTGCACCCTCCGACTGAGATTTTGGAGAACATGGTTACTGTTCGGCTTCATTTGGATGATTGCGATGAATCGAATGGGCCTCTGCGTGTCATCCCGGGCTCCCATCGGCTTGGTCGATTGAACTCCGGGCGCATCACCAAATTGCGTTCGCAGGAAAAGGAAGTTGTCTGCTCTGTAAGGGCGGGAGACGCATTCCTCATGCGCCCACTTTTACTCCATGCCTCGTCCCAAGCCCTTGCTCCAACGCATCGTCGGGTAATCCATTTGGAGTATTCCGCGTGTGCGCTCGCAGAAGGATTGCAATGGGCTGAGGATCACAATCCCGTAGGCAGCCGTTAGCCATCATTGCCGATGGATTCCGTTGGGCAGCTCTCCCGCGCTTCCTCGGCTAAGGCGATTTCTTCCGCCGTCATTGGTTGACGATGAACGTAGCTGTAGCCTCCATCGTCTTGTCGCCTGAAAATGTTCGGCGCAATTTCCGGGCAGAGTCCGCAGTCGATGCAGGTGTTGTCGTTGTAATAGGGGCCCGGAACGTTTTCTGGAACTTTGTCGTGAGGGTTGTCCATTTGATAATCCTTTGGTTGTTGATGTCGTGAGCATCTCATGGCTTTCCTTTCGACGGAAATTCATTAGTCTAATGGTTTGATGACCAAAGCGCATGAATTGCTTTCCCGTCGGCCATTCGATTTGTACCAGCTGCATCTCTTCCGGTTGGTAGCCGAATCCGGCAGCTTCACAAGGGCTGCACAGACCACCGGGCTGACGCAAAGCGCCATCACACGGCAGATCCAGAGCATTGAGCAGCAACTTGGGCTGAGTTTGCTGACTCGCACCACTCGATCTGTGGTCACGACGCCTGCGGGGAAGTTCCTCCTCCAGGAATCAGCTCCGGTTCTTGGCGATGTCGACGTTCTCCTGCGCCGGCTTAGGGAGGAGTACTCCGATGCGCCCAGGGAAGTGCGGGTGGGCGTCTCTCGTAGTGTCAGCCTCGCGTATCTCCCGGGCTTCTTCTCGGCGAACATGAGGCAAGGTCCGACGGTGATCTCCCGAGTGACCCATGAATCGAGCCAGACTATTCTTGCGTCGCTCGAATCCGACGCGCTCGATGTTGGAGTCCTGCTTCCACCAGCGAGGCTTTCCCCTCGGCTGCGCATCACGCACCGATTTCGCGACGCCTTCACTTTCATTGCGAACGCCGACCAGCTATCTGCATCGAAGATCAATGTGAAAAAGCCCGCTGAGTTGGGCCGATGGCTGGAGACACAGCCTTGGCTCGCCTTGCAGGACACGACTCAAACGGGCCGAAGACTTTCCGCTTGGCTGAAGGGCCAAAAATTGCAGGTGAGATCCGCCATGGAGTTGGACAACTTCGACTTGATCATCAATCTCGTCGCAGTGGGAGTTGGCGTCAGCTTGGTGCCGCAGCGATCCTTGGCGCTGTACGCACGACGTCACGCTCTTGTGCGGTTACCCTGGCCGAAACGCTTTGTCCGTGAATTGGTTGTGGTGGTTCGGCGACAGCGCAAAACGCCGGAGCATATCCAACGCTTCGTCGAAAACATTTTGTTCTAACGGGCGCTAATCCGCGTGTCGTACAAAATAACTGAAAATAAGTTGAGATAATTCTTGCTTGTGCGCGTCTTATTCTATATAAAGAAAACTCATTCAAGAGCCATGAAGTCCATATCATTAACCACAAAGCATTGCCTAAGCTTGGCAGCCATTTGGCTGCAAGCCGCCAGCGTGCTCTCGTCCCGGTTTATGGTCAAATATGGCCCCAATACCGGTACCGAAGATCGTACGCAGGAGGTGCGCGGATAGGTTATAGCCTGAACTTTCAGGACCATTTCCAACCCCGCCACCCCTGAGGTGAGCGGGGTTTTTTATTGGACATTTTCAGAGGTAAAACAAAGGAGTCAACGACAGACAGAACATAAACAAATTTTGGTGACGAAAGAGAAGACCCCGCCGTCGGCGCGAACCAACGGCGGGGCGGATTTGGTCACTCACAGAATCGTGGATTGCGGCACTGAAGTAACCGTTAAGGTTATATTTCAATACCGGTGCGGTGTCAACTGACCCCGTATAGACAGCAGCGTTTCTGCGAATGACCGGTCCCTCCAAGTCTCTATTTACATCACAGAAGGCTTAGGCCTTTGTTCTATATGAAAATATGAACAAATGGTCGCAGGGGAGGTGTGCCTGAAACACCGAAACATCCGCCGTGAAATACCTGCGGGTACGAGAACACAAGAGCTCGTAATGGTGTTCGTTCTTTATTGTGAAGTCCTGCGGAGGGCGGTGGACCCGAGGGTCCGCGTTACGCCGCCGCAGGACACCAATTTCAAGCGGCCATGGTCCACTAGCTACGACACGGCATTGCCAATGCTGAGAAGCCGGAGCGTAACCGGCTGGCCGCACCATTTAACATGTCGCGCACCAGCCTGTGCAGGGAGGTCTCCAAAATCACTCAAGCCCGGGGCGGCACCGGGGCAACTTGCGCTGCGCACCTACTGGGGATGTGGCTCGACAAGGAAGGCACCTGCTTTGCAAGCAGCCTTATGCGGGAGCGTTACCCGCCATCTC